>Ga0073908_1005066_pt1 | contig 11031 bp, 19 predicted proteins | sample MucameincwithD2O_FD_65484 | JGI IMG/M metagenome (GOLD analysis project Ga0073908, IMG submission 65484) | Mouse cecum microbial communities from Vienna, Austria - Mucus amended microcosms incubated with D2O | ecosystem: Host-associated > Mammals > Digestive system > Large intestine > Cecum...
CTCCAGGGCCTTATCCTAGGCCACAACGCCCACAATGCGGCCGGATACGTTCCGGTCCGTGCACAGCTTCACAGCCTCCACAGCCCCGCACTCCGTAGGCCGCCGGTCAACCCAACAGACGCGCACGGCCTGTAAATGCTGCCGGGCGTATTCCATAGCCTTTTTTGTCGGCGTCATACCTTCATCCCCTCAACCATCCGCTCCAAATCCTCCATGCTCAGGTCAAGGCTCATTGCGCCCTCCAGCGGATCGCCGTGGTTCAGTTCATACAGCAGCGCAGACTTGCCCAGCGCGTCTAGCGCGGCCAGCTCCCGTCTGAACTCGAACAGACTCCGGCTTAAACCGTCCATGGGAGCCTCCTGTTCCATTTTGCGCCGCTTGATAGCTTCAGCAAGGGCGGCTATGCGGGCGTCAATGCGTCTCTCCATGTTCCCCTCCCATTGCCGTCTCCAGCTCATCCAGACGGGTCAGAATATCCGTTGTTTCGGTCAGCTTCATACTGTACTCCAGGATGCTCCGGGCCGCGCTGATACGGGCCTGGGCGTTTTCGTCTGTGTCCTCCACGATCTCCCGCAGAGTGGACAGGGCGGGCGCTATGGCCTGTTGGGCTTGCCGGGTGGCGTCCTCCACCAGCACCGCAAAGGCGCGTTTATATTCCGTCTGGAATTCCGGGTCGGCCAGATAGCTCCGCAGGGTCTTGGAGGTTATTCCAGCCACAGCAGCAGCCTTTTCCCTGGTAGGGGAAGTAAGCAGGGCCAATAGGGCCTTTTGTTTTTTTGGCGTCATTACAGCCCTCCTTTTTCGGTAAAAATCGGTCATTCTTGATAGAACAGCGGGGGCGCACAGGCCGAAGCCCACGCGCCCCATTGGGTCAGCCCTTGCTTGCCGTCTTGCTGGCGGCGGCGGGCAGAGCTTGATAATAAATGGCCTCCGTCTTGTTATCCAGGACAAACGCGCCGTAGCAGATGCGGCCCTCCACCAGAGAGCCGGAGATTCCAGGCGGGTCCTGGTGGATGCGGAAGTCCTCCAGCTTCACCGGGGCCACGGTGGCGACCGGGTGGGCCAGCATGAAGCCAAAATCAGCAGGAAGGCGCACGGCGGGCACCTTCACCACGGCAGCGCCGTCCAGGTTGGCAATGACGCCTTTGAGGCGCATTTCCTGGCCCACGTCGCTGTCCAGCGTGATGTCCGGGCTTTTCTTCATCAGCGTATAGGCGGCGGGGGTCACCAGCAGCACACGGCCCGTTTCCGGGACCTCCGCGTCGTCTAGCGCCTGGGAAGCTTTGGTGATCTCCTCGAAGATGTTCTCAGCGGTCAGGGCCACGGCGGCGGGCTTGTGCCCAGCGTTGGAGGCCATGACGCTGTAGGCGTAGCTGTCCACCTCGGGGATCACCACTTCCCGGTTCTGCCGTGCCAGGGCAGAGGCGGCGGAAAGCTGCTGGGCGGTTTCGTCCTGGTCCAGCTTGTCAATGGCGAAGGTGAAGGAGCGGTCCTTGTTCAGGGTGAACGCCTCGGTGGTGGCGTCCAGTCCGGCCACGGGGCCAAATCGGCTCCAGTTCTCCTCTTTTTTCTCCCATCCCCGGTCATAGTCGTTCATGGGGCTGGTGCTGATTTTGTAAACCTTGATGGTGTGCGCACCCTCCCAGGTAAAATCCCGGTTGGTGAAAAGGTCCCGCTTGGATTCGTTTTTGAATTGCTCATCCACATAAGGCTGAAATTTGGTTACAAGGTCAATTGCCATAAAGTTATATCAATCCTTTCAAGTTTTCGGCTTGAAGGCGGTGGAAATCAGATGATCGATATTCATGCTTCCGAAACCGTGCTTGTCCACGCCGGGGAGCTTCAGGGGCTCCAGCTGGGGATTGAACGCGCCGATCTCCAGCAGGGCGGTGACGGTTTTCCGGAACTTCTCCTTGTCAGAGGTGTCCAGCACGTCTATCAGCCCTGTAACGCTGGGACCAACCTTCCCGCCCTTTGCCAGAGCTTCCAAGTATTCCCGGCAGTCCAGGCGGCTTTCCCGCGCCTTCAATTGTGCTTCGCGTTCATCTATTGCGGACGGCTCCGTCTTCTGACGCTCACGGGCCAGCCGCTCGGAAACGATGCGGTTCACATCGTCTTGGGTGAACATCCGCTCTCCGCCCTGTCCCCCGCTGGCCTCCGGGGTGGGAGTGGTGGGCTGCTGTTCGGTGTTCTGGTTGGTGTTCATGGTATCGCTCATAATGACCTCCGTTTAACGCCCTGAGTTGGGCTTGATAGGTACCCCAGGGAGGCGGGGGAAAGGAGACGCGGTGAATGAACAAGCCCGCATAGAACCCCGCCCCGGAGGGAACAGAAAAAGGCATGAGACAGCAATTGAAGCCGTTCCCATGCCTTTATTGGCTAACCCTAAGTTCAGCTTAGGGCGGTACTCATGCCTATTTCATAGAACAAGTATACCATATGCCGGGGTGCTGGTCAAGTCTTTTCCCTTGAATTGCAAGGGGTTTCAGCCTTTTTAGTGGACCAATAGATATGTAAATACGGGTCATGGCGGCGCGAAACGCGCACCTTTGCGCTGGGTAAAAAGTCCTTAAAGAAGGAGTGGATAATGCGGACCTGCTGTTCCTCGTCGGCGTTGCCGGGACGGTAGCTGATGCTGATCTTCACGGCTTGGCCTCCTTCTGGATGTTCCGCAAATAGTCTCCCAGGATATACAGGGCAGAGACTGTCATGGAGGCCCTGGCCTCCACGGCGTTGCCCAGGCCGGTGCCGAAGAAGTTTTCCTCCAGGTCTTCTGTGATGAGTTGGAGCAAATCCAACGCATTGCCAATGTTTGTCTTGACGTGTTCCGATGTCATATTGTGGTCCTCCTCTCCTCTTTCGGCATCTCAATAGTCCCGCCCCCAACGCCCCATAAATAGTTGTTCCAGCACAGTTCGCAATCCGGGGTATCATCTTCCCCCTTCATGCACAGGTAATGCTTGCGGTCCGGGGGGCATTCGTCGCGCAAGATCATAAGGGCGCATCGCCATAGGTCACGTTCTTTTTTTGTCGCATAGCAAACCATGCTTGAATCCTCCTTCAATCCGTGGTATCATGGCAGGGAACAGTGGTCAAATTCTGTTCCGCTTTGCCGTCCTGGATGTTGGTAGCGTCCAGGGCGGCTTCTTCTTTGGCCAGACCGTCCAGCTCCGCCAAGAGCCGAGAAGCCCCGCCCTTGCAGCCGTGGGCGGCAATGTACTCGCAGTAGCGCCGGAGGCCGTCATGGGCTTTCTGGTTCCCGTCTTCCTTCCAGGCGGCGTAAAAGAACAGCACAACGCCGCGGGCAGACAGAACAGCCTCTTCTTTGCCGTTGATCTCCATTGTCTTCATGTCCGGGACAGCCGGAACAGACAAATCAAACTTCTTACTCCGGATATCCTGGAGCATCCGGGCCGCAGCAAAATCGGTCTTTGCGTTGGCCTCCAGAGCATCCTGCGGGATACGGCAGACTTGGCGGGTCTGATAGTCCGTCCCCAACTCCTTGTTCATCATATCCAAGAGCGTCGCGGCATAAGCTCCGGCCTGATACAGGTCCAAAGGCTCCTGGTCGTAGACCTTATTCATCGGACCGTGGATCAGCCGCAGCTGAAAGCCGTGTCCGTGGCGCTGGTTCAGTTCCATTCTAATTTCCATGGTCTTGTTTCTCCTTTCATGTCTGGCGCATATTGATGCCGTCCTTGCTCAGCTCTTTCAGGCTGTCAGCAGCAGTCACTATAGCGCACTCGATTCCGTTCCACCATGCGCAGTGGCCCTCAATGCAGACGGCGGGGCCGCCGCTTGAATCAATACCCGCGATAGCCAGCAGCGGGCAAATGTTGATAGGGGGTTTTCTCATTGGTTGGTCTCCTTTCTTGCTGGGTCCGTGGGTCCGTCAGTTTTCTTAAACTTTAGGTTTTACTCCTAAACGCTCATTTTGACCCTGTTTTGACCTTTTTTTGACCCTTTTGCAAAATAATAAGTTTCCGTCAAAAGTGATGGACCCAATGGACCCGCAGAACATAAAACAATTGCGCCGCAATGGATTGGGCCGGGCCCGTTGCTTGCGATTTGTGACGGACCCACGACGGACCACGGACCCGTTTGGAGAGGGGGAGACACGGACCCACGACGGACCCAGACGGACCCACCTAATGCGCTCCATGCCTGTCCCATCACTTCCCCCATTTGTGGCAGGGAAGTTCGCGCATTTTTATCTTATTATCACTGCCTGGCTTTCGCTTTTTCTGCATACTATACCCCAGCTTGTCCAACACCGCGCCGATCTGCCGAACGTCATACCGCCGCAAGCTGGCATATTCCAATTGGAACTCAGAAACCGTGGTCATGCGCCATTCGTAGCTGTCCGGGTCCGCCTCCGCCTCAGCGATAATGTCCTCAATCTCCAGCTGGGCTTTCATGGGCTTCTCGTGGGCTGTGTTCCGTTTCTCCAGCGCCCGTCGTTCCTCCAGCGTCAGCCGGAAGTCCTCCGGGTGCCCGGCGCACATCTGCTTGATCTGCCGCCAGAATTTCAGCGCCGGGAATCTCATAAGACGGTTCAGGTCCATATTGTCAACCGGAATTGTCCAGAACCGCCGGGAGCCTGTCGGGTCAATCAGAAAGCGTTCACTGTTGCAGGTGCCAACCAAGGATGTCCGCCGGGCCGTCTTATTGTCCGCCCTGGCGTAGGGAAGCCGGTATTCGTCCACTTCGTTGGTCACAAAGGCTTTCAGCCGCTCCAGGTCGGACCGGAGGGTCGTTTCAATTTCGCCCAGCTCCACAATCCAGGCGGAGGTACAGCGGCGGAGGGTATCCTTATCCTTGGGGTCCAGCCACTGGCCCAGCTTTACGAAATCGGGCCGAATGCCGATCTGCCGGACAAAGGAGGTTTTTCCGATGCCCTGTGCTCCTTGCAGGACCAGCATTCCATCCGCGCCCACGGCGAAGCCGATTTGATTATGTAGAAGCTGGTAGCACTGGCACGCCCATTTATACAGAAGCGTTTGTGACAGATTATCGTCTTGGCGGATGCCAAGGATTTCTACCAGCTGTCCAAAATAGTCCGTCCCGTCCCATTCGCCGCAGTCAATCAGTTCCAGGACAGGGTTATAGCGGTTCCGCCCGGCAATCAGGTTCAGAAGGTCGCCCACGGTCTGCTTGTCGCAGCGGTAGTCCATCTTCAGGTTGTCGTACAGGATAACCGGAAGATCATTCCGGGTGCTTTCAGGGTTGTACTCTGCGGGGATACCGCCAGCCTCTACCTCATGGCTGACAATATTCAGCCGGACGGTGATCCCGTTGACAGTCAGGAAGTTCTCCAGCACCGCCTCTGTCAGGTACGGTTTGGGCGGCGCTTTCTGATTCTGCTGCCCTTCTTCGGAGGGGCTGACCTCTATACCGTTTGCTACTCTCCAATGCTCCGGGTCATAGCAGCCAGCAGGGATATCCTCGGGGAAATCCTGATAGGTCAATCAGATTCCTCCTCCAAAAGTTCCAACAGATCAATAGGTGCGCCCTGTTCGTAGTAGCTATCCCAAAGCGCGTTGAGATTAAAGCCGATGGTACGCCGCTCAGCCTTGCCAATCTCCAGCACCTTGAAGCCCCACCGCTCACACATGCGGGTGATGATCTCCTTGCTGGACAGGCCGATCAGGCCCGCCGCCCGGAGCTGGTCTTTGGTCAGGGTGATAGGTTCCTCCCGGTTTTCCTCCTTCTCGGGGTCCCAAACCCGGACATAGAAGCGCAGCAGATGAATTTCAACCTTCATAGTCAGTTCTCCTTTCGTGTCGCCTGGGTGTTTACCCAGTTCATAAGTTGGATGTGGGGAATGCGTATGGTGTTGCCGATCTTCATGGCGGGGAAATCTGCCCGGTGCGTCCAGGTGTAGACCGTCTTGTCGCACACCTTCAGCAGCTTTGCCGCCTCCGGCACCGTTAAAATTTCGTCAGGCATGGGTCATCCTCCTTCCTCAATGCGCTCCACCAGGGCGAACAACCAGCTTGTGAGCTGCCAGGCCCCGGCGATCATGGTTAGCAGGTACATGGTCAGCCCTCCTTAACGAGTGTTTCCACGGAGACCCCCAGGCCCGCCGCCAGTTTCCCGACAGTCTTAGGCTCACAGGTGCCGCGCCGGATGATGGTGCTGACGTTCTGCCGCGAGATGCCGCAGCTTGCCGCATAGGCCGCTTTGGTAAGGCCCCGCTCCGCCAGCATGGTTTCCAGCTTGGTTGTGTTGATGGTCATTTGGTTCACCTCCTCGTGCTTTACAGGCACATAATAGCAAATCGCAGCGTGCCTGTCAAGCACCTTATGGAATTTTCTTGACAGAGTTGTGCCTATGGAGTACATTTTAAGAGGAGGAGGTGTGTATGGACTTTCAAGGAATACGACAAGCGCGGAAAGCTGCTGGAATTACGCAAGAAGAACTTGCACACATTCTAGGGGTCAACCGTGCCACATTATCAAAATATGAGAGTGGGGTGATTGAACCATCTATTAGTCAGCTTCTAAGTATAGCGGCCGCTCTCAAAACCTCATTACCTGAATTGCTTGGCTTTAAGTATGGTGATGATGTTCTATTTAGCATAAAACTCTCATCGGAGTTGGTTAAGGCATTAGGATTTCCGGAGTATATTGATAAAATATCAACTTCAAATCCAGAGCTGATGATAGAAATCATCGAAGAATTTTCTCGACAGTCCCCCAAAAAAGTAGCATTAAATGTAGCTTTTGCCCATCTCAACGATAGTGGCCAGAACGAGGCCATCAAGCGTGTGGAAGAACTCACGGAAATCCCCCGCTACCGCCGCCAGGACGCGCCAGAACCGTCCGCCGACGCTCCCGGGGATACAGATACCCCCACCATCGAACCGCCGCCAGAGGGGCCGGGAAATGGCGAATAGGGGGGGTGCGTCAAATTTGCCGCACCTTCGAGCGATTCCAAAAATGACTTCGCTTGATAACCCTGTCAAATGAGCTCAATTTTGAGCCGATTGAGACGGGGCCAAAACTGGCGGCTCAATATTGAGCAGTGACAACGATTGCACGCCGGCGAACAAAAAGCCCCAGGCCAGAGGCCCAGGGCAGGAAAGGAACCGTCCCAATGGAAATCAGATACGCGAAATCCGCCGTAAAGGCGTTGGAGAGCCTGGACAGGCCTACCAAAGCCCGCATACGGGCCGGAATCCACGGGCTGACACAAAAGCCGCCCCTGGGTGATATCAAGGCTATGCAGGGGTACCATGACGGGCGCTTCCGGCTCCGTGTGGGGAAATATAGAATCGTTTACAGATATGGGGTGGAAAGTCAGCTGGAAATCCTGTATATCATGGATATAGGAAGCCGGGGAGACATCTACAAGAAGTAAGGAGGGCTTAAGTATGGCGCCAATCGCACAGCAAATCGCACAGATGGTCAATATCCTGCCGGAAGCGGACCAAGCGCTTGCCCTGGAGCTGGTGAAAAAGCTGGTCCTGGCCTGGGACCCTGATTACACGAAGGCCACGCCCGCGGAGCACGCCGCTATGGAGCACGCCGCCCGTGAATTGGAAGCCGGGGAGTACGTGGCCGAAAACGCCATCAATTGGGACTGAGCGCATGGCAAAGGCCAAAAAACGAGCGGACGGGCGTTATTGCGCTCAGATATACCTGGGCCGGGACGAGAACGGGAAGCGGCAGTATAAGAGCGTCTACGCCAAGTCCCCGGCGGAGCTGAAGGAAAAGGAAACCGCCGTCCGCCTCCAGCTTGGCCGGGGGCTGGACGTTCTTGCCCAGCGGGACAGCTTCGCCGCCTGGGCGGAGGACTGGCTGCGGCTGAAGGAGCGGGAACGCATCACCTGCCGCCAGATGGACAACTACCGGCGGGCCGTGAAGCTCTGGAAGGAGGAGCTCCAGGGTTACGAAATCGGTCAGGTCCGGGCGGACGATATTGAGCGGGTGCTGCTCACTCTGGCGGATCAGGGGCTTTCCCAGCGCACCGTGAGCCTGTACCGCTCTGCAATCCGGCAAATCCTGCGTCGCGCCGTGGGCCGGGTTATCCCCGCCAATCCGGCGGAACAGGTGGAACTGACGGCGGTGGGCCGCAAGGAGGAGCACCGGCGGGCACTGACTGCCGAGGAGCAACAATGGATTTGGGACACGCCTCACCGGGCCCAGAGCGTGGCGGTGATTATGATGCTGTCCGGGCTCCGGCGGGGAGAGCTGGCGGCGCTGACCTGGGCGGACGTGGACCTGGAGGCCCGGACCATCACCGTCAACAAGGTGATGGAGTACGATTCCAGCGGCGTCCCCAGCCTCCGGCACGTCACCAAGACCGCCGCCGGCATGCGGACGGTGGATATTCCCCAGCGGCTGGCGGACTACATGGCGGAGCTGCCCCGGGACAATCTGCTGGTGATTCCCAGCGCCCACGGCGGCGTTATGACGGACTCAGCCTGGAAAAAGCTCTGGAGCTCCTATATGCGGCTTCTGAACGAGAAATACGGGACCAGGACCCCGGCGGACCTGGAGCGGCGGAAGTCCGGCAGGCCGGGCCCCAAGCGGCTGGACAGGACGATCCCGAACATCACCATGCACTGGCTCCGACACACCTTCTGCACGCTGCTGTATCTGGCCGGGGTGGACGTGGTTCAGGCGTGCGCTCAGATGGGACACGCCGACGTGAGCACCACCCTGCGGATTTACACGCACTTGGACGCTATACACAAGCGGAAGTCCGTTGACAAGCTGGACGCCTATTTGTCCGGCCAGCCGGGCGGGAAAGAAACGCCGTGCAAGTCGGATGCAAGTCAAAAAACCGTGTAACTATTGGTATTAGAGGCTATGTCTGCGCCTTTTAAGCAGTGGGTCCGAGGTTCGAATCCCCGCCGGGTCACCAAGGAACCCCCTTAGAACCGCAATGGTTCTAGGGGGTTCTTAACATTCCTGTGTTTTTGGTTTATTAGTAACGCGTTAGTAACCGTGAGCGCAAAAAGGTTTTATCAAACGGGAGGGCAAACGCCCTCCCTCTCTCACATGACCACATACTCATAGTACCGGGACAGCTTCTCCCCGCCCTGGTTCCGGGCGTCCTTGTCTTCAAGGAACGCCTTCGCCATGTAAACGTAGAAGTCCATACTGTCGGCATTGGCCTTTTGCTTGGCTAATTCTCGTATTCCGAGAGTGATTCTGAGCCTATTGGGTGGTATTCTCACTCCCGAAATTTTAGAATAGAGACAAAGAAATCAAACTGCCCGCCCCAGACCGCCCATCAAAAGGAGGACTCACTATGGAAAAAAAGACTATTGGCGGCTTTATCGCCGCTTTGCGAAAAGCCAACGGAATGACCCAAAAGGATTTAGCTGAGCGGTTGAATGTTTCGGACAAAACGGTCAGCCGTTGGGAACGAGATGATGGTGCGCCGGATTTGGCGGTGATTCCTGTTATTGCAGAAATATTTGATGTTACCTGCGATGAACTGCTCCGTGGAGCGCGCAAGTCACCCGCAGAGCGCATTGAAATCCCGGAAGATAATGAAACCAGTCCGAAAGGTCAAAAACAGCGTCAGCGTCTCCTAAAATCCACGCTTTCGCAGTATAAGAACGATACCTATATTGCCATAGGTATTTCTGTTGTCGGTATAATTGCGGCGCTGGTCTGCAATCTTGCTTTCCTTAAAGCTATCCTCGGCTTCTTCCTGGGAGCAATCTTCTTTGCCGCCAGTATCGTTTGCCAAGCAGTCTTTGTGAACAAAGCGTTTTTCAGTGTGGAAGATGCTGGACTGGATGAAAGGATCTTTTCCGATTTCAAAAGAAAAGTGATCAGCATTGCGGAGAAATCTATTGGATTGACAGTGGCCTTTATTGGATTCACCATCCCTATGATTTTGGTGGACGCTTATATGGGTCTTAGCTCTGATCGTCTGCTTATTTGGGGGTCGACAGGGGCTGCGGCATTCCTGCTAATCTACGCAGTCGTTCTGTATTTCCTCCATGCATCCCTCCTGAAAAAGGCTGTGTATAGCCTGTCTGAAAAAGAGGCGGAGGTTTACCATCGCAATCATAAGCTGAAACGCACTTGCGCTATTATTCTTGTCATTCTTTTGGTTGTAACCTTTGCCGGCCATCAATTCGCCACTTCCATTTGGGGACCATACAGCATCATGAAAGGGACAGCATTTGAGGACTACGATAGTTTCATTGAGTATATGGAACAAGATATTTCCGCATCATCGAGATACCATTCCAATGCTTCTATAGAGACTCCCGCTCCATCCAGGGAGATTGAAGCTGGCACTTATTATGATGAGTATGGAAATGAAATCAGCGAAGAAGAAGCATTGACTCGCAGACTTGAAGATCGGAACGGCAATGTAGTTTGCGAGTATATTGACCGCAACGAAAGTGTGGTTTCCCTTCAATATACGCCCAAGGACGGAACCATTCTACCTATCACTGTTTACACAGAAAATGATTTGCGAGAAGCTGAGCAGACAGCAGCTGTCCGTCATGTGATTTTCGGAGCTGCATACTGCATTGAGTGCCTTGCCGTTATATGGGCCTATTTTAAAAAGAGAGTGAGGTAAGCACTGCGCCCGCAGATTTGCAAACCTGCGGGCGTTAGTATAGTGTGGATTTATTACGCTCCATTGCCTCGGTTAATCCAAAGGCTTGTATTCAGTCACAGTTTTCAAATAGGCTTCTGGATCTCCATTCAGTATCAAGTCGCCATATCCAATCGGGTCGTTATGCACCGGCCAGTCCAATTGTTAATGCCCGGCATTTCATTTGGATATTCCTTCCTTTTGCGCATATTTCCCATTTTCCTTGACAAAAACCAAGAATTTATGTATAATAAAATCCCCAATCCGACTTCGTGCTCCCGGTGAATCACAATGGGCAAATATGCATAGGCTAGTATAAGAATGAATGATTTAATGAAAAACATTGATAAACTTCATACAACAGAAATGGGTGTAGAGCGGATAAAAAGGAACTGCCAAATTGAAACAGACGATGTTGTCCAATGGAGCGGGGTGCAGATTCTGGACAAAAATGCT
>Ga0073908_1005072_pt1 | contig 11018 bp, 11 predicted proteins | sample MucameincwithD2O_FD_65484 | JGI IMG/M metagenome (GOLD analysis project Ga0073908, IMG submission 65484) | Mouse cecum microbial communities from Vienna, Austria - Mucus amended microcosms incubated with D2O | ecosystem: Host-associated > Mammals > Digestive system > Large intestine > Cecum...
TTGAGACGAAGACGTAGATAGGTCGCAGGTGCAGGGACGGCAACGTCTACAGCCGAGCGATACTAATCGCCCAAACCCTTTCCGCGGGTTCCGACCCGCAAAACCAAACGCCGCGGACCGTGTCAGTCGCATCAGACTGCCGGACGCGCCGGTTCCAAAGCTTGACAGAGACTTACCGCTGTCGCGGGGCGCGAGTCCCCGCCGCTTCCGGTCAACTCTTTTTTACGACATCACCACGGCCGCGAGAGGCCGTCGGACAAAGACACTCAGGTGGCCATAGCGTCAGGGCTCCACCTCTTCCCATCCCGAACAGAGAAGTTAAACCTGACCACGCCGATGATACTGCGAAAGTGGGAAAGTAGGTAACCGCCCCCTCTACGGCCCGGGCCGGACTCCAAGCGAGACCGGCTCGGGTTATTTTTTATGCCCGGGCCCTTTGTTTATACAGGTTTGCTGTTGAAAATCGAGAACTATCAGTTTTGGAAAAATGTTATAGTAAGGAGTTTCTGATTGAACACATATAAATTCTTACTTATGGCTGCCCCACGTTTTCAACAATATAATGTCATAACCACCGACTGTAACCCTTTCGCAGAACCATTGTGTTTTAAGCGAATCACCCTTGATGATATCCCGGCAATTAATGCAGTGCTTTGCGATGCCGCTTGGGTTTCAAGTCGCACATGCGATTATTCCATCGGCGGTATATTTATGTGGATTGATTATTTCGATTATTCCTATTGTATTGTGAATAACACTCTGTTTATAAAGGGTGTTACCGAGAATGATGTCACGACTCCGGCTTTCTCTCTCCCGGTAGGGGAGATGAATCTTGGTGCGGCGGTCGCATTACTTCGTGAATATTGTGCCGCTCACGGTAACATGTCCCTCAAGTTTTCGGCTGTTCCTGAAGACAGGGTCGAGGAATTGCGGCAGTTGGGCGCGACTTTGGTCGAGCCGCTCGAAGATTGGTCTGACTATATCTATGATGCTTCCTCCTTGGCCTCCCTTTCCGGCAAAAAATTGAGCAAAAAGCGTAATCATGTCAACCGCTTTGTCACCGATAACCCCGGTTATCGTTTTGAGCCGCTGACACACGGCAATCTTGATGATGTCAAGGCTTTCTTTGATGCGTCTCATCTCGCCTTTGACAAACCGGTATTGGCCGATGTGGAGCGCATACAGGTAAAAGCCGTTTTGGACAACTTTGATTGTTTCCCCATGATGGAAGGGGCTGTGTTGTCAACTATAGCCGAAGGCATTGTGGCTTTTACGATTGGGGAAATTATAGGCGATACCCTATATGTTCATATTGAAAAAATGAATCATTCCGTTCCCGGGGCGGGTGAGACTGTAAATAATCTTTTTGCAAAGTTGATATTGGAACGGCATCCCGAAGTGCGTTACATAAATCGAGAAGAAGATACGGGCGACTGCGGCCTCCGAAAGGCCAAACTGTCCTATCATCCCTTGGCTTTATTGAAAAAATTTAATGTGCTTATGTGATTGTTTAAATAATTTTGTTTATCTTTGTATCGAAAATAATAAAATACTCAAAAAAGAATGATAATTGTGACATTACATCGTTTTATGACTGACACCATTCCCGCTGAGGGTATGATGATGGAGATGATGTGCATGCGCAGCCGACTGAGCCGGGTGTGAAAATCGTCACGCATATAAATTGTAAAGATTATAAAAATCCGGCTCCCGTTTCTGCGAGGGTCGGATTTTTGATTGAAGTGATATTAATGATATAAACAAAATACTGAGATGGACTATAAGAAACTTCGTTTCGAGACCCGCCAGATTCACGCCGGGCTCGACCACAACCCTGAGACAGGCGCGCGCGGTGTCGCAATTTATCCCACGTCAGCCTATCGTTTTAAAACTTGCGACTATGCTGCCAAGCTATTTGAACTTAGCGAGGGGGGGAACATTTATACACGATTGCAGAATCCCACTACGTCGGCCTACGAAGAACGCATTGCGGCCCTCTATGGCGGTGTGGGTGCGCTAGGGGTCGCTTCGGGCATGTCGGCGATACTCATAGCAGTCACTGCTCTTGCCTCGGAAGGCGACAATATTGTGGCCTCTCCATTCCTTTACGGCGGCACTTATAACCAGTTTCGTCACACGCTGCGTCGGCTGGGCATAGAGGTGAGAATAGCCACGACTGAATCTCCCGAAGATTTTGCAAAACTTATCGATAGCCGCACCCGTGCGCTTTTTGCCGAGTCAATGGGCAACCCGACCTGTGCTGTCCCCGACCTTGAGGGTCTCGGGCGAGTGGCGAGTGAAAACAAAGTGCCACTTATTATCGACAACACGTTCGGTGCAGGCGGTTATCTTTGTAATCCGTTTGACTGGGGGGCAAACATCATTGTCGATTCTGCAACAAAGTGGATTAACGGTCACGGTACCGCGATGGGCGGCATAATAGTCGATGGCGGCAATTTTGACTGGTCATGTGGCAGATTCCCCGGAATTGACGGGCCTTCCGAAGGGTATCACGGCTTGAATCTTTACGAGGCTTTCGGCCCGGCTGCGTTTATCGTGAAATGCCGTGTCGACGGTTTGCGTGACATGGGAGCGTGCCCATCGCCCTTCGACAGCTATCTTATGATGCTTGGCCTCGAAACCCTCTCGCTGCGTGTGCGCCACGAAGTGGAGGCGACGCGTCGGCTTGCCGAATACCTGAAGGCCCATCCCAAGGTCAAAAAGGTCAGCTATATCGGTTTTCCTGACCATCCGGGACATGAAAATGCTGCTAAATATTTCCGTTTCGGAGCCTCGGCGGTGTTGAATGTCGAGCTTAAAGGAACTCTTGAAAGCACTGTCAAGTTTGTCGAGGCTTTGCAGCTTGCCGCCCACATGACCATGATCGGTGACTCTGTCACTGTGGTGACACATCCGGCGTCAACAACCCACAAGCAGCTCAGCGAGGCCGACCTGAAAGCCGCCGGCGTGACTCCCACGCTTCTGCGCATTTCGCTCGGACTGGAGGATGTGGAAGATATTATCGAAGACTTTGAACAAGCGTTTGCACATGTCGACTGAAAACAAGGTTAAGATTTATCATCACGACCGTCCTTTCCCTCTTGAGCTTGGAGGCGAATTGCCTGAGCTGACGATTGCCTATCACACCTACGGACAACTCAATGAGTCGCGCGACAATGTCGTGTGGGTGTGCCACGCATTGACCGCAAACAGCGACGTGGCCGACTGGTGGCCGCATACGGTCGAGTCAGGCTGTTTCCTTGACCCTGACAGGTGGTTTATCGTGTGCGCCAACATCCTCGGGTCTCACTACGGCACCACAGGCCCTCTCCATGTCAATCCTGTCACCGGTCGTCCCTACTACGGCAGTTTCCCGCGCTACACCATGCGCGATATTGTCGCGGCGCACCGCCTCCTTGCCTCTGCCCTCGGAATAGGTCGCATTCATGCCCTCGTCGGCAGCTCGGTAGGCGGGTTTCAGGCCACCGAGTGGGCCGTCAGCGAGCCTGAGCGGTTTGACCGGCTGATTCTGATCGCTACCGATGCCAAGGCTTCTCCGTGGGCCATCGCCATTGACGAGACCCAGCGCATGGCCATCATGAGCGACGCCACCTACGGCGAGCCGCGTCCCGACGCCGGGATGGAGGGCCTTGCTGCCGCCCGTGCGATTGGCCTGCTTACCTATCGCGGCCCCGAGGGTTACAACCTCACTCAGCAGGACCGCGAGGAACTTCCCGACGTTCATCGTGCGTGCTCCTATCAGCGTTATCAGGGCGAAAAACTCTGCCGTCGCTACAACGCCTACTCCTATGTCGCGATTCTCGATGCCTTTGACACCCACGATGTCGGGCGCGGACGGGGAGGCACCGATGCGATGCTCGCCCGCATTTCGTGTCCCACAATGGTGGTCGGCCTGACCACCGACATTATTTTCACCCCCGCCGAGATGCGTTCCCTCGCCTCCCGCATTCCCGGGGCCGAATATCGCGAAATTTCATCTCCATTCGGTCATGACGGCTTCCTTGTCGAGCATGGCCGGTTAAATGAGATTCTGACACCGTTCATTAATGCATAATATATGGAAAAAATCAAAATAGGGCTTTTCGGGTTCGGCGTGGTCGGCCAAGGCATATACCGGGTGATACAGCGCGCCAAGAACGCCCATGCCGAAATTGTGCGCGTCTGTGTCCGCGACCTCTCCAAGCCGCGCAGTGTTGAATTTGGCCCAGAGTTGCTGACCGATAATCCCGATGACATCCTCGACAATCCCGACATAGACCTCATTGTCGAGGTCATCGACAATGCCGACGCTTCCTATTCCATCGTGACCCGCGCCTTATCCAAGGGAATTCCCGTCGTTAGCGGCAACAAGGCCATGATTGCCCGCAATCTTCCCGAGCTCATCGACTTGCAGCGGCGCAACAATACCGCCCTGCTTTACGACGCATCCTCTTGCGGCTCCATCCCCGTCATCCGCAACCTCGAAGAATACTATGACAACGACCTGCTGCTCGAGGTCAAAGGCATTCTCAACGGCTCGTCCAACTACATTCTGTCGCGGGTCTTTGACCACAACGAGCCTTATGATGCCGCGCTGCGCCGCGCTCAGGAACTGGGATTTGCCGAGAGCGACCCGTCGTTTGACATCGAGGGTTTCGACTCCCTTTTCAAGCTCATCATCATTACCGTCCATGCCCTCGGAGTATATGTAAAACCTGAAGATGTGTTCACCTACGGCATCTCCACCATCCATGACAGCGACATCCGTTATGCGCGTGAAAAAGGTGTGAAAATCAAGCTCGTCGCACAGGTCGTAAAGGTCTCCGACGAATATTTCACCATGTTTGTGATGCCCGAATTTGTTTTCCCCTCGCGCTACATCTACAGTGTTGACGACGAGTATAACGGCGTTGTTATCCGCGGCGAATGCTACGACCGCCAGTTCATGTTCGGCAAAGGGGCCGGCAGTCTGCCCACGGCATCGTCGATTCTTAGCGACATCATGGCGCGCCGCCACGACTACCGCTATGAATACAAAAAGATGAGCTATCTCGACCGACCCGCCTACACGACCGACATCACCCTGCGTGTCTATGTGCGCTACACGGTCTCCAACATTCCCGCCATCCTCCCCTTCAGCCACATCCACGAGCAATACATCTCGGCCGACAGCAACTATGTCATCGGCGACATCAAGCTCGGCGACCTGATCCGTCACCGCGCCGCCCTGTCGGCCCCCGACATCTTCCTCGCCGACATCCCCACCTTCTTCACCGACCGCGACGACTGATATCGGGGACGTGAAAATCGGGCAACACCATGATGTGACTGACATTTATTGCCTCGATGCATGCAGTCTTTGGATGACAAATCCATCTATAAGGTGAATCTGTCAACAAAAAATCATCATAAGTAGATGTTCAAAATAAAATCAATGATAAATACTGTCAAATCCGTCAGTTGCCTGTTTGTCGTGCTGATGCTTATTTCATGTGTCGATGAAGTAGATGCAATAGTGCCGCCTGTCTCATCAACGGTATCCATATCCCGCACATTGCCTGTTCTGTATATAGATACTGAAAACCATGAGCCTGTGGTGTCGAAAGATGCGTATCTAAATGCCACTTATCGACTTGACCCTATGGGAATAGATGGTGTTGAAGCTCTCGGCACAGAGGCGGACCCATTACTTATGCAGATACGCGGCAGAGGTCATTCTTCGTGGAAAGGACTGAAAAAGCCCTACAAAATCAAACTCGGCAAAAAGACCGCAATAATGGGAATGCCTGAAAATAAACATTGGGCATTGCTGAAACCTTCGGAAAACACTGTTGCCGGATTAAACCTCGGAAAAATTATGGGATTTCAATGGACTCCAAGTTTCCGACCGGTAGAGGTTGTGTTGAACGGCGATTATATCGGATTATATTTCCTTACGGAAACGATACGCATAGATGAAAACCGTGTGAGCATTTATGAGCAACAGAATCTGGAAACCGATCGGAATCTGATAAAGGGCGGCTGGCTGGTAGAAGTGGACAACTATCGCGATGAATGTCAGATTACAATTCCTGAAAACAACCGATGGAATCTTACGTTACGCTATCATTCGCCCGATGATTTGTCAGACGCTCAGTTGAAATGGCTCACCGGCGAGTTCAAGGCAATAAATTCAGCAATTTATTCTTCTGACAAGACATCTGCGGGATGGGAAGAATATATTGATGTTGAAAGTATGGCACGTTTCTTCATCCTGCATGAAGTCATGGATAATCCTGATGGCTTTCACGGCAGTTTCTATCTGCATAAAGATTTGGCTGACAATGCAAAGTGGGTAGCAGGGCCTATATGGGATCTCGTGTGCTACAATCGTGAAAAAACAGATTATACATTCAGGATGAAAGTCCATTATGGATTTACTCCTCACTGGATAGGCGAGATTATACAGTATGACAGTTTCTGTCAAGCCGTGAAATCAGTCTGGGAAGAAATTTATCCCGAAAAAATATCTGAAATATATGATCGGATTGATGATACTGTGCTTTCGCTTGCCGACGCATGGGAAAATGATTGTGAAAGATGGAACGAAAATCCTGAGCAGACAGCCTCACTGAGAGCCAATCGTATAAAAACAGCTTTGCGCCGCAATATCGAATGGTTTGACGGGCATCTGCCGGTCAATCATTTCCGGGATATTCGGCGAGGTAGGCTTCGCAGGCCATGACGAGTTCGTCATACCAGTCGGAGCCGAAGTAGGCGGTGAGGGGGCCGCGGAGGAACTGGTAGAGGCGGATGCCGAGACGGCGCCCGTTCTGCTCGGCACTGCGGCAGATTTTCCAGCGGTGGTAGTTGACGGCTGTGAAGGTGGGGTATTTGGTCAGGCGCACGGGGTAGAGGGCACATGACGATGGCTTGCGGAATCCGCCGGTTTTCCCTTCGTTACAAGCTTTCTCGACGGCGCATAGACACACTCCGCCGGGGGCATAACAGGTGTAGATGCAGTTGCGCCCGTCGACAATCTGGGTGACGAGGTCGCCGTCGGGGTCGAGATAGCTGGTCCCGGCCTCGGCTATGCGCTCGCGGGCACTCGGGAGCAGGTCTGATTCAATGGCGGGGAGGATTGTGTCAAGGGTGTCGCGCTCCTCCTCGGTCAGCGGCGCGCCGGCATCGCCGTCGATGCAGCATTGCCCGAGGCATTGCGAGAGGTCGCAGCAGAAAAACTGTTCGGCGAGGTCGAGAGAGACGAGGGTGTCCTGAATCTGTAACATGATGGTTTCTTCGGTTTCTTCCATTATTTTCCTGATTTCGCTGTTGTCATCCCGACGAGCCGGTCGTAGCGGGTGCCGGGGGGGCGGTAGTAGACTTTGACGGTGTACTCGTTGACGGTGGGGTAGAAGTCGCCTTCGACCGGGGCGGTGGAGCCTCGGGTGGAGCCGGCCGGCACGGCGAGGTACTGGTAGTTGTAGGAGCCTTGCTTTAGTAGCAGCGATGCCTCATAGGCCCCGGTGGCGCGGTTGTAGACCATGCGCGACGACGGGTCCATGCGCCGCCCGGTCAGGTCGCCGTCGATGAAGATGTCATATCCCTGAAGCTCGGGCATTTCGAGCCGGAAATGGTTGAGCGTGTAATCGGCCTCGGTATCGGGGTCGACAGCATTGTATTCGCGGATGAAAAAGCGGCCGTTCTGCGTCTGGTCATACAGGTAGGATGTCCCGGCCCGTGGATAGTCGGTTGCCAGCACCATATTATATATAGGCGCGGCATAGACGATTTCGTCGACATTCATGCCGGGGTAGGTGGTCGAGACTGTCTCAAAACGGCGGTACTCGTTGCCTGCTTGGAATATGAGTGGACGCTGGTGCTCGAAATACACTTTGTCGCCCGCGACGCGCAGCGGCTGTGTGAGGATGACTTCGTTGTCGGGACGGCCGTTCTGAGTGACAACGACCGTAAGGTCGGTAAACGGGTCACGCACGTTGATGTCGCGCATGTCGACCGTCACGTCGACCTGCTGGTGTGACTCGTTGGTGTCGATGTCAGTGCGCGACGTTACAGCCGCTCCGACTCTCATCGAGAAGTCACACACGCTGAACCGTGTTTCAAGCAGCGTCTCGTCAGGGTCATCCTCGGGATAGACGCGCACGATGTAGTTTCCTGCGGCTGTGATGCGCATCTGGTCGTTGGGGACGGTGATGCGATAGTGGACGTAATGGACGAGGGTGGCCTGTGAATAACTGTAGTCATCGACATCGGCCACGTTGAACCCGTCGAGAAATTCCGAGTCAACCAGTCCCTCGGGTTTCCACCGGGCATCGCAGTGGATAAGCTCATAGCGCATGTAGCGGCGGTCGTCGCTCAGCTCGTCAAATGATATGACGATGCGGTCGCCCGGATTGTCGAGCGAGATGACGGGAATCGCCATCGGGTCTCCGTCGACCGTGACCTGCACGGCGCGCAACGGACCCTCGGCATGACTCGCTGCTGTTGCCGTCAAGAGCAGGATTGAGAGGAGAAATCGCCACAAGTTCATCATTCAGCGGGAGTCAGGCGGTTGTGGATTATGGTTACCGCGTCAATAATGAGGTCCATGCAGGGTTTCCTGCCCGGTTTCTTTAACTCGCGGCACACAACCGAGCCGTTCAGCTGTGTGAATGCAGCCGAATCGGCCGTCACCTGTCGGTAGGTGGCTGCCTTGTCGGCGGGAGAGCGAAACCCGGTGAGTCCGTTTATGACAGTCATTCCTGAGACGGCGCCGCACACATGGCCTTGCCCTCCGAAACCGGTGCCGAAACCGGCCGAAATCTTTTCGAGGGCCTCGCGTGGAAGGCCTGCTATGTCGTCAAACACCATTAATACGCACTGGGCGCAGTTATATCCATCTTTGCGCAGCTGACGCGCGCGTTCAATACGGGTTTCTAATGTCATGATAAGTCAGAAGTCAGAGGTCAGAGTTATGAGGTATGGGGTGGTGGAACTATTATTATCACTCGGGCGCAGCCTGAATTTTCACCCTTCACCAGTCAATGGGGGCGATACCGTTGGCAAGCAGGTAGTCGTTGGTCTGCGAGAATGGCTTGCTTCCGAAAAATCCGCGCGACGCGCTTAGCGGCGACGGGTGGGGCGACGTGATGACACAGTGCCTGTTTCGGTCGATAAACGCACCCTTGCGGGCGGCATAGGCTCCCCACAGGATGAACACGAGATGCTCCCGGTCATGTGCGAGGCGCATGATGACCTCGTCGGTAAACTCTTCCCAGCCGCGACCGTTGTGTGATGTCGGGCGGTGAGCCTCTACCGTCAGGGTCGAGTTTAGCATCAGCACCCCTTGACGCGCCCAGCGTGACAGGTCGCCGTCGACCGGCATCGGGCACCCGATGTCGTCGTGCAGCTCGCGGAAAATATTTACGAGCGAGCGCGGCAACGGCATCCCGGGGTTGACCGAAAACGACAACCCGTTGGCCTGCCCGACATCGTGATAGGGGTCCTGCCCGAGGATCACGACCTTGACATCTTCAAAGGGGCAAGCGTCAAACGCCGCAAAAATCCGTCGGGCGGGCGGGAAGCATTGCTTCGAGCCATATTCAGCCCTGACAAAGTCAGTCAGCGACCTGAAATAAGGCTTGTCCCACTCGGCCGCAAGCACGCGTTTCCACGAAGGCTCAATCTTTACATCCATAAAAAAAGCAGTTTATTTTGCAAAAGTACAAAAAAAGTCGTAATTTTGCACGTCGCAATCAGACAAAGCGACTGAACGTTCCCGTAGTTCAATGGATAGAATATCGGATTCCGGTTCCGACGATTAGGGTTCGACTCCCTACGGGAATACTATTATAGGACATGCCTTGTAAAGCGGTTTAATGGCATGCCCGGGGTAAAGTCAAGAGCGACTTTTTTTGAACTTTGTGAAAAAATATTCAAAAAATTTGCACAGTCCAAAAAAACTCCTTAACTTTGCAACCGCAAAACGAGAGGCCCATTCGTCTATCGGCTAGGACGCAAGATTTTCATTCTTGAAAGAGGAGTTCGATTCTCCTATGGGCTACAATTAACAACTTAATCAAGAAAAGTCAATTTTTTAAAATGGCAAATCATAAATCATCTATCAAGAGAATTCGTCAGATCGAATCGAGAAGACTTCACAACCGTTATTATGCCAAGACTGCGCGTAACGCTATCCGCAATCTTCGCAAAATGACTGACAAGGCTGAGGCACAGTCTGCATACCTCAAGATTCAGGCCATGCTCGACCGTCTCGCTTCCAAGAACGCCATCTCGAAGAACAAAGCCGCCAATCTCAAGAGCAAACTGGCTCTCCACATCGCCAAGCTCGCAGCTTAACCTCGCCTATTCTCTTGGTTAAGATTCGGCCCATTCGTCTATCGGCTAGGACGCAAGATTTTCATTCTTGAAAGAGGAGTTCGATTCTCCTATGGGCTACCTTCAGCAAGGGCAACGTTTTACAGCGTTGCCCTTGCTGTTTTTGTGTGGTTCGTTCATTTTTTTTTATGGTTAGATTTCCGTCAGCGTTTTTTTACGTTGCCCCATTGCGGTGGCGCGGTGTGTCGCGCCATTGCAATCATTCGCCCTTTAGATGCGAAATCACGCGAAGCCATTGCTGTGCGGAGTCGGCATTCCACATTTGCTCAATGCCGGGGCAGCGGATGGCTCGGGAACGGTGGCGCGATGGTGATGGCGAGGTGATTTCGGCGGGTACAGGGTCGGTGATGACCGGCGCGACGGGGTGTTCCTCTCCGACGGGCGGGGCGGGTTGCACTTTGGGAGACGGTTCAGGTTGCGGCACGGGCGACTGTTGCGGCTGCTGTGTTTCGGCGGCCTGCTTTTTCCTGCGTCGTGTCTCGGCGGCCTTGCGGGCGATGGCCGAGCGGCGGATGGCGCGGTCCATCGCGGGGCGGAATGTGCGGAAAAATTCCATGACAAACATGTCGCCGTTAAGGGGTGCCATCTGCGATTCGAGGTATCTCTGAATCACATAGACGGTTACTTCAAACACATGGGGC
>Ga0073908_1005073_pt1 | contig 11016 bp, 9 predicted proteins | sample MucameincwithD2O_FD_65484 | JGI IMG/M metagenome (GOLD analysis project Ga0073908, IMG submission 65484) | Mouse cecum microbial communities from Vienna, Austria - Mucus amended microcosms incubated with D2O | ecosystem: Host-associated > Mammals > Digestive system > Large intestine > Cecum...
CAAGAACCGCATAGAGGATGCGATGGACTATGCTGTCAAGCGCGTGCGCTGGAACTTCAAGACCGCCATCCCGATCTACTATCCCGGGCGCGAGCAGATCTCGCTGCTGCTGCCGCTGGCGCTCGTCGACGAGGATCGCATCGACGTGGCGCTCGTGCTCGAGGCGACGGGCAGCGATGCCTACATCGCCCATACGGTGCTGACGCTGAAGATGGCCTATACGAATGCCCGCCTGATCACGCGCCCCGACAGCGACTGGCTGACCTCCGAGACGATCCAGGGCAGCTCGTCGGAGGCGGAGATCGAGAGCGACATGGAGGAGTGACGGACGGCGGAGCCGTTCGGTATGTTTGAACTATCTATATTACAATAAAAAAATAAGTTATGTCTGAAATCGTCAATTTGGAGCCGCGCGGCGTGTGGGAGCAGTTCGACGCCATCACGCGCGTGCCGCGACCCTCGAAAAAGGAGGGCAAGATCATCGAATACCTGGTCGCCTTCGCCGAGAAGCACGGCCTGGAGTATAAGAAGGACGCCATCGGCAACGTGGTGATCCGCAAGGGCGCCACGCCGGGCTTCGAGAACCGCCCGACGGTGATCCTCCAGTCGCACATGGACATGGTGTGCGAGAAGAACTCCGACGTGGAGTTCGACTTCGAGACCGACCCCATCCGCACGCGCATCGACGGGGGGTGGGTCAAGGCCGAGGGGACGACGCTCGGGGCCGACTGCGGCATCGGCATGGCCGCTGCGCTGGCGGCGCTCGTCGACCCCGCGATCGAGCACGGACCCCTCGAGGCGCTCTTCACCGTCGACGAGGAGACGGGCCTCACGGGCGCCTTCGAGCTGGGCGAGGGGATGCTCACGGGCAAATACCTGGTGAACCTCGATTCGGAGGACGAAGGCGAGCTGTTCATCGGCTGTGCGGGCGGCATCGACACCGTCGCCACGTTCCGTTATGCGATGGAGCCGGCGCCGAAGAACCATGTCTTCTTCCGCGTCGACGTGTCGGACCTGCTGGGCGGCCACTCGGGCGACGATATCGACAAGGGGCGCGCTAACTCCAACAAGCTCGTGGCGCGCCTGCTCTGGGAGGGCATGCAGTCCTACGAGCTGCGGCTGGCCTACTTCAACGGCGGCAACCTGCGCAACGCCATCCCGCGCGAGGCCTATGCCATCTTCGGCGTCCCGGCCCGTTTCGAGAGCGAGTTCCGCAAGCGCTACGAGCTGTTCGCCGCCGATCTGGAGGCCGAGCTCAAGCTCGCCGAGCCCAATTTCCGCATCACGCTCAACGAGATGCCCGAGGTCGACCGCGTGCTCGACGCGCGCACGCAGTCGGGGCTGGTCTATGCGCTGGTGGGGGTGCCCAACGGGGTGGTGGCCATGTCGCAGGCCGTCGCGGGGCTGGTCGAGACGTCGACCAACCTGGCGTCGGTGAAGTTCGGGGGCGACGATAGCATCGTCGTCACCTCGTCGCAGCGCTCGTCGGTCGAGAGCGCCAAGACCTACGTGATGCAGATGGTCGAGTCGGTCTTCGCCCTGGCGGGCGCCGACGTGGCCCACTCGGACGGCTATCCGGGCTGGGCGCCCGACCCCGCGTCGCTGCTGCTGGAGCGCACGCGCGCGAGCTACGTGCGGCTGTTCGGCACGGAGCCCAAGGTGCGCGCGATCCACGCCGGGCTGGAGTGCGGGCTCTTCCTCGAGAAGTATCCCGAGCTGGAGATGGTGTCGTTCGGCCCCACGCTGCGCGGCGTCCACTCGCCCGACGAACGGCTGGAAATCGCCACCGTGCCCAAGTTCTGGGCGCTGCTGGTCGACCTGCTGCGGACGATCTGACGCGACGGCTCGATTCCGACCGATAGGGAGATCTCCCGGGGCATGCGCCCCGGGAGATCTTTTTTTGCGGGTGGGTTCATATAATGTGCGAATATGAGTGATCGGGCTCCTGTCGATGCCGGAAAAAGGGGCGGCGGATGAAAAATAAGCGTGAATAATCGCCGGATGCTTGCATGTCTATTTATGTTTGCATATGTTTATTTGTTCGCATAAAGTGCGGATTGCGAAATTTTTTACTAACCTATCCAACCTAACTTTATGAAGAACATCTGCACTGTTTGCGGGAAGTCGCTCCTCGTGCTGCTCTGCACGGTCCAGGGAGCCTGGATTCCCCCCCCCTTGCCGGGGAGCGGTCCGCATCCGGATCGAGGCGCAGGCGCAGCCCCGTAGGGTTACGGGCCGCGTCGTAGACACGGCCGGCGAGCCGGTGGCCGGGGCCACGGTGATGATCGAGGGCACCACCTCGGGGATGATGGTCGAGGCAGACGGCAGCTTCGCCCTGCGGGCCGCCGAGGGGCAGAACCTGGTCGTCGGCATGCTGGGCTACGAGAGCCGCACCGTCCGCGTGACCGACCGCGAGGAGTATCTGGTGGTCCTGCGCGAGTCGGCCACCGAGCTGGAGGAGGTGACCGTGGTTGCCTTCTCGAAACAGAAGAAGGAGAGCATCATCAGCTCGGTCTCAACTATCCGGCCCTCCGAGCTGAAGGTGCCGTCGAGCAACCTCACCACGGTGCTCGGCGGGCGTATCGCCGGCATCATCTCGCAGCAGATCTCGGGCGAGCCCGGGCGCGACAACGCCGACTTTTTCGTGCGCGGCATGACGACGTTCAACTCCAACGCCCGCGGCCCGCTGATCCTGATCGACAACGTGGAGCTCTCGTCGAACGACCTGGCGCGGTTGCAGCCCGACGACATCGCCTCGTTCTCGATCCTCAAGGACGCCACCGCCACCGCCACGCCACCGCCACCGCCACGCCACCGCCACCGCCACGCCACCGCCACGGCGCTCTACGGCGCGCGCGGCGCCAACGGCGTGATCCTCGTGACGACCAAGGAAGGGCGCGAGGGCAAGGCGCAGCTCAACGTGCGCTTCGAAAACTCCTTCTCGATGCCCACGCGCGAGGTGGAGGTGGTCGATCCTGCGACCTACATGCAGCTGTGGAACGAGGCCGTGGCCACGCGCAACCCCCTGGCGCCGCGTCCCTACTCGGACAAGAAGATCGAGATGACGCGCTGCGGCGGCAATGCGGCGGCCTATCCCGCGGTGGACTGGCTGGGCGACATGTTCAAGAGCTACACGACCAACCAGCGCGTGAATCTCAACCTGAGCGGCGGCGGCAAGGTGGCCCGCTACTACGTGGCCGGGTCGCTCGCCAACGACACGGGCCTGATGCGGGTCGACGAGCGCAACAACTTCAACAACAACATCTCGCTGCAATCCATCCAACTGCGCTCGAACATCAACATCGACGTGACGAAGTCGACCGAGCTGGGCGTGCGCTTCAGCGGCACGTTCGAGGACTTCTCGGGCCCGATCGACGGCGGCAGCACCTTATATAAGAAGGCGCTGGTGGCCAATCCCGTGCTCTTCCCCAAATACTACGACAAGCGGGCCGAGGAGGCGCAGATCGACCACATCCTCTTCGGCAACGCCGGCGAGGGAAACTACCTCAACCCCTATGCCGACATGGTGAAAGGCTACAAGGAGTACAGCCGCATGAACCTCGTGGCGCAGATGGAGCTCCGGCAGCGGCTCGACTTCCTCACCGAGGGGCTCAACGCCCGGGCGCTGCTCAACACCACGCGCTACTCCTATTTCGACGTGAGCCGCTACTACAACCCCTTCTACTACGCGCTGGGCAACTACGACCAGGTGGAGGACACCTATACGCTCGCGTGCCTCAACCCCGAGACCGGCACCGAGTACCTCAACTACGCCGAGGGGGCAAGGACATCCAGACTTCGACCTACTTCGAGGCGGCGGTCGACGTGCGCTTCCGCGTGACGGAGGTCTTCGGCGGCGGCGACCGCACGGGAGCCTCCGGGGCCGGGGCCTACGGCTGCGCGGCCGAGCTGACGCTGTGGGCCGATGCGATCGAAGCGGCCGACGAGGCCGGCGAAGAGGCGCGCGACGCGTCGCGATACCGATCTCCCGGGGCACATGCCCCGGGAGATTTTCGTTGAGGATGCGGCGATTCCGGCTCTTTTTATTATATTCGTATTCTGAAAAGTCCGAATCGTATGCCGAAAGGTCTCCTGCTTCTGTCGGTGCTCCTGCTCGCGTGGGGAGGGGCTGCGGCGCAGCCCCCCGACGACGAGTACTATCCCTACGCCTCCTACGAGGAGCCGGCGCGGAGGGTGGAGAGCGACACCGCGCTCTTCTATCGTGCCGTGCAGCGCCCCGCGGACCTCTACGGCGAGCTGACGGCCTTCGACCGGGCCGACGTGGCGTGGCGGCGGCGCGGCGTGGCCTACGCCTCGGCGCCGACGCTGCTCGACGGGGTGGCCGTCGCCGCGCGCCATGCTACGGCGCTACGGTTGCTGGGGGCCGAGGAGGTACGCACGCCGGGCGGCGCGGCGGGGATCGATGCCGGGGCTGCGGCAGGCGGCGGACGGGTGTTCCGCTTCGGGGCGGGGGAGCCGCTGAGGCCCTACCGCGCGGCGGTGCGCTACGTCGGGCGCGACTACCGTGCCGGCGCGCGCCTCTCGGCGCAGCGCGAGGCGGGGCGCGGATGGCGCCTGGCGGCCGCCGCCGACCTGCGCATGGGGCGCGACGGGCGCATCGAGGGGGTCTTCACCGATGCTGCGACGGCGGCTCTGAGGGCCGACAAGCGGTGGCGCTCGGGGCGCGGGCTCGCACTGACGCTGCTGGCGCCCCTATCGGTGCGGGGTATGCGCCTCTCGTCGGTGGAGGAGGCCTTCCGCCTGACGGGTGACCCCTACTACAATCCCGCGTGGGGGCTGCAAGGGGGGCGGGTGCGCTCGTCGCGCGTGAGGCGCGAGTGGATGCCCGCGGCCGTGGGGCGGTGGAGCATGCCCCTCGGGGCGGCCGCGTCGCTCGAGGTGTCGTTCGGCGCCGAGGCGGGCGTGCGCCGATACAGCGCGCTGGGGTGGTACGACGCGCGCACGCCCATGCCCGACAACTACCGCTACCTGCCCTCGTGGACGGGCGACGGGGCCAACGAGGAGGCGTGGCGCCGCGCCGACCCGCGCTATACGCAGATCGACTGGGACGCCCTGATCGCCGCCAACCGTCTGGCGGGCGGGCCGGCGCGCTATGCGCTCGAGGAGCGAGTCACGCGGTCCACGGCCGCCGAGGCGCGCGCGTGGCTCACCGCGCGGCCGTCGCCCTATCTGACGCTGGGCTGCGGCGTGGAGCTCTCCTGCGTCTCGGAGCGCAGCTACAAGCAGCTGCGCGACCTGCTCGGGGCCCGATACCTGCCCGACATCGACCACTATCTGGTCGACGACGACACCTACGGCAATCTGCTTCAGAACGACCTGCGCCGCCCGGGGCGGCTTGTGGACGAGGGCGGCCGCTTCGGCTACGACTATGCGCTCCGAAGGCGGCGCGCTGCCGTGCATCTGGCCGTGGAGTGGCGGAGCGACCGCCTGCGCGCGGCCGCCGATGCCGTGTTCGGCGCGGCGAGCGTCGTGCGGCGGGGCTACTACGAGAAGGAGCTCTTCCCCGGCGCACGCTCCTACGGCCTGTCGCGCACGCTGCGCTTCGTGCCCTACGCCCTCGGTGCGGAGGTGGGGTGGAGCTTCTCGCCGCGCAGCTATCTCGCGCTCGCGGGCCGCATCGCCGCTGCCGAGCCCGCGCCCGAGGCGCTCTTCTTCCAGCCGCTCTACAACAACCGCACGGTCGACGACCCCGTGCCGGAGCGCCGCTTCGGCGTCGAGTTGCGCTACCGCCGCACGGCGCCCCGCGCGACGATCGAGCTGGCGGCTTTCGCCTCGGCGTCGTTCGATGCCATGCTCACGCGTCGCTACTACGACGACCTGGCGGGGCGCTACTGCGATCTGGCGGCGCAGGGGATCGGGCGACTGGCGTGGGGCGCCGAGGCGGCCGTCGAGTGGCGGCCCGCCGACCGCTGGCAGGTGGCGGCGACCGCCTCAGGCGGGTGGTCGGGCTACATCCGCGATCCGCGCCTGACGATCCTCTCCGACAGCGACAATACGGCGGTCGACGTCGGGGCCGCGAGCCATCTGGGCGGCTGCCGCACGGGCGCCGTGCCGCAGATGATGCTCTCGGCGCGCGTGGTGCACTTCGCGCCCCGCGGCTGGGGATTCCGCCTCTCGGCCGGATATGCGGGGCTGCGCTATGCCGAGCCGACCTTCGTGCGGCGCACGGCCCGCGTGGCGCTGGAGGCCGGTACGACGCCCGAGGCCTTCGCGGCTCTGGTGGCGCAGGAGCGGCTGCCGGATGCAGTGACGCTCGACGCGGCGCTGTTCAAGAGCTTTTATTTCGGCCGTTCGCGCCTCACGCTCTCGTGCACGGCCGACAACCTGCTGGGCACGACCTGCCCCTACGACGGCTACGAGTCGATGCGCGTGGGGCGGCTGCGGAGCGGCGCCGACGAGGCGTGGCGTCCCCACGCCACGCGGTACAGCTATGCCGCACCCCGTTCGGTGACGCTCTCGGCGGCGTATGCCTTCTGAGGCAGCGGCGGGGGAGGCGGGACTGCCGGCCCGGTCGAGCGGTTTTGGGAGAGCGGGCCGGTCTCGTGAGGGGCGATCCGGCGGGTCTCCGCGGGGCATGCTGTCGATTCGGCGATAAATAATCGGCTGTTTTCTTGGCCGTTTCGTTTCGATTTCGTAAATTGAGGGCACCAAACCCTAAAACTTTCAACCTATGCTGATCGGTGTCCCCAAAGAGATCAAGAACAACGAGAACCGCGTCGGGCTGACCCCGGCCGGTGTGCAGGAACTCGTCCGTCGCGGCCATCGCGTCGCGGTGCAGGCTTCGGCCGGCGAGAACAGCGGCTTCACGGATGACGACTACAAGGCCGTCGGGGCCGAGATCCTCCCCTCGATCGAGGCGGTCTACGCCGCGGCGGAGATGATCGTGAAGGTCAAGGAGCCGATCGCCCCCGAGTATCCGCTCGTGAGGCGCGACCAGGTGGTATTCACCTACTTCCACTTCGCCAGCAGCGAGCCTCTGACCCGCGCGATGGTCGCCAGCGGGGCGGTGTGCTGCGCCTACGAGACCGTAGAGCGCGCCGACCGCTCGCTGCCGCTGCTCATCCCCATGTCGGAGGTCGCCGGCCGCATGTCGACGCAGGAGGGGCGCTACTTCCTCGAAAAGCCCCGCGGCGGCAAGGGCAAGCTGCTGGGCGGCGTGCCGGGCGTGAAGCCGGCGAAGGTCTTCGTGATAGGCGCGGGCGTCGTAGGCACGGCGGCGGCGCGCACGGCGGCCGGAACGGGTGCCGACGTGACGATCTGCGACATCTCGTTGCAGCGGCTCACCTACCTGGCCGACGTGATGCCCAAGAACGTCAAGACGCTCATGTCGTCGGAGTACAACATCCGCGAAGAGCTCAAGACGGCCGACCTGGTGATCGGTTCGGTGCTGATCCCCGGAGCGAAGGCCCCGAAGCTGGTGACGCGCGACATGCTGCGCGACATGCAGCCCGGCACGGTGATGGTCGACGTGGCCATCGACCAGGGCGGCTGCTTCGAGACGTCGCGCCCGACGACGCACGAGGATCCGGTCTACTACGTCGACGGCATCCTCCACTACTGCGTGGCCAACATCCCCGGGGCGGTGCCCTACACCTCGACCCTGGCGCTGACCAACGCCACGCTGCCCTATGTCGTCCAGCTGGCCGACAAGGGGTGGCGCCGCGCCTGCCGCGAGAACCGCGAGCTGGAGCTGGGGCTGAACGTCGTCGGGGGCAAGGTGGTCTACAGACCCGTGGCCGAGGCCTGGGGGCTGCCCTGGGAGCCGATCGAGCTGTGACGGTGCGGGCGGGGCTTCCGGGCGGAGCCCCGCCTGTCGTTTCCGGCGGACGGCGTTTTCCGATTCGGGATAATTTCACTATCTTAGCGCCCAAAATCAGCGTATATGGCAGGATCTAATTTCGTGGATTACGTCAAGATATTCGCCCGCTCGGGCCACGGAGGCGCCGGGTCGGCCCACTTCCGCCGCGAGAAGTTCGTGGCGTTCGGAGGTCCCGACGGCGGCGACGGCGGCAAGGGGGGCAGCATCGTGCTGGTGGGCGAGCGGCAGTACTGGACGCTCATCCACCTCAAATACCAGCGCCACCAGTTCGCCGAGGACGGACAGTGCGGCTCGGGCGCCCGCTCGACGGGCAAGGATGCCCCCGACATCGTCATCCCCGTGCCGCTGGGCACGGTGGCGCGCCGCGTGGTGGAGCAGGAGGACGGCACGACGACGACCGAATACGTGGGCGAGGTGACGGCCGACGGCGAGCGGCTGGTGCTGCTCAAGGGCGGCCGCGGAGGCCTGGGCAACTGGCACTTCAAGAGCGCCACCAACCAGACGCCGCGCTACGCCCAGCCGGGCGAGGAGGGCGACGAGGGTGCCTTCATCCTGGAGCTGAAGGTGCTGGCCGACGTGGGGCTGGTGGGCTTCCCCAATGCGGGCAAGTCGACGCTGCTGTCGGTGGTCTCGGCCGCCAAGCCCAAGATCGCCAACTACGCCTTCACGACGCTGGAGCCCAACCTGGGCATCGTGGAGGTGCGCGACCACAAGTCTTTCGTCATGGCCGACATCCCCGGCATCATCGAGGGTGCGCACGAGGGCCGCGGCCTGGGCACGCGCTTCCTGCGCCACATCGAGCGCAACTCGGTGCTGCTCTTCATGATCCCGGCCGACAGCGACGACGTGAAGCGCGACTACGAGGTGCTGCTGGGCGAGCTGACGCAGTACAACCCCGAGCTGCTCGACAAGGAGCGGCTGCTGGCCGTGACCAAGTGCGACATGCTGGACGAGGAGCTCATGGAGGAGATGCGCGGGCAGCTGCCCGAGGGTATTCCGTCGGTGTTCATCTCGTCGGTGGCCGGGCTCAACATCCAGCGGCTCAAGGATATGCTCTGGGAGGCGTTGCAGAAGTAGAGCGTCTCGGCCTATTCGTGTAGCGGGCCCGCGACCGATGGAAGGTCGCGGGCCCGTTTTGTCGTGCGCGTACGATCAGGGGGTGAGGATGCGGCGCGCGGTGATGCGCAGCGAGTAGCTGCCGTTGAAGCAGTCGACGATGCCGCAGAGCGTCACGGGCCCGGCGGGCAGCGGCTCCTCGGCGTAGAGGCACGAGGCGGAGGTGCGGACGGTGAGCCGGCGCCCCGCGGCGTCGACGGCCGTGCGTTCGGTGGCGACGGGGCGCAGCGTTGCGGGGTCGAGGTCGCACCATGCGGCAGATTCGGTGAAGCGCAGGCCGTCGAGGCGCACGTAGGTGTCGATGCGCTCGGGCGTCCGGATCGCGTCGGCGGTGACGGGCCCGACCTCGGGCATGCCGGCGTGGCCTTCGCAGCGGAGGTGGCGCGAGATGCGATCGGCGGGGATGCGCGCGACGCCGTAGCGGGCGTCGGGGGCGCTGCCGAGCACGACGCGCCCGCCGTAGAGGCCCAGCGCCAGCCCGTCGCACTGCACGGTGACCGTGCTCCCGAGCGGGAAGAGATCGGCCAGCCGCGCGCGGTCGAGGGCGATGCGCAGGCCGCCCGTGTCGTCCTCGATGACGATCTCGTGCGGGAACTCGCCGTAGCGGTCGTTGGCCGTGACGACGCCCCGCACGGCCAGCGGCTCCGCGACGACGTGGCCGGCGGCCGACGTACAACGCTGCTTGAGCGCGCGGATCGAGCGCAGCGACCCCTCGGGCACCTCGCCCAGCGAGAGCGTCGAGGCGCGGTCGCAGCCGGCGGCGAGCAGCAGGCAGAGCAGCGTGCAGAGCCGCGCCGCCAAGCGGCGAGGCCGGAGCCGGGCGGCAGTTCGGGTCGGGCGGTCGTGGTGCGGGTGCGGAGCGGCTGGGCGCATCGTGTGCTGCGCCCCGCTCCCTGCCGCCGGCCGTGCCGGGGCGGACGGGCCGTTACTCTTCGCTGCAATCCCTTTCATCGCGCAGTTTGAGCAGGTATCGCCCGTGGGCGGTGTCGTATTGGAGGATGCCGCGCAGGATGCAGCGTCCCGCGGGCGGCTCGCGGCGGGCGAAGTCGGCATATTCGCTCACGTAGGTGTGGATGGCGCGCCCGCTCTGGTCGACGAAGCGCCGGTAGCCGGCCCAGGAGGCCTCGTCGAGCTCCTCGGGCTCGTAGCGCAGCCCCTCGATGCGCACCAGCGTGCCGCACAGCCCGGGGGCGAGCTCCGCGAGCGGGAGGCGCGTGGCCTCGACCGGCCCGACGGACCCGGCGCGGCGGAGCACGGCGTCGAGCGCCGGACGCGAGGGGATGTAGTCGGTGGGGTAGCGGCTGCCCGGGGCGGGCGGAGCCCCCGCCTGGAGCACGCCGTAGGAGCTGCCCAAGGCCAGCCCCCGGAGCCGCAGCGTGACGGGGCAGCCGACGGGAAAGTCGACGTGGAGGCGGTCGACCGCCGCGCGGATCTCCATGCCGGCGCCCTCGTGCTCGATGGTAAGCGTGCGGTAGAAGTTGCCGCTGCGGTCGTCGGCCGTGATGCGGCCCGCGACGACGAGGTCGCCCTCGACGGTGACGCTCCCGCCCGCGTGGAGCCGCCGCAGCTCGGCGATGGTCGTCGTGGCCGCCTCGGCCTCGGGCTCTCCGGGCAGAGGGAAGCCTCCGTCGTGGCAGGCGGCGAGCAGCAGCGCGAGGAGCAGGGTGAGGTGCTGGGCGGGGCGCACGGCGTTATTCGATGCGTGAATCCTTCAGCCCGAGGAAGTAGAGGATGCCGTCGAGGCCGATGGTGGAGATCGACTGGCGCGCCGTGGCCTTGACCTTGGGCTTGGCGTGGAAGGCGATGCCGAGGCCCGCGAGGTTGAGCATCGGCAGGTCGTTGGCCCCGTCGCCCACGGCCACCGACTGGGCGATGTTGATCCCCTCGAACTGGCACAGCAGGCGCAGCAGCTCGGCCTTGCGGCGGCCGTCGACCACCTCGCCCAGGAAGCGGCCCGTCAGGCGGCCTCCCTCGACCTCCAGCTCGTTGGCGTAGACATAGTCGAAGCCGTACTTCTGGCGCAGGTAGTTGCCGAAGTAGGTGAAGCCGCCCGAGAGGAT
>Ga0073908_1005094_pt1 | contig 10977 bp, 9 predicted proteins | sample MucameincwithD2O_FD_65484 | JGI IMG/M metagenome (GOLD analysis project Ga0073908, IMG submission 65484) | Mouse cecum microbial communities from Vienna, Austria - Mucus amended microcosms incubated with D2O | ecosystem: Host-associated > Mammals > Digestive system > Large intestine > Cecum...
GCTGGACGCCTTGCGTCAGGGGCAGAGCCGGATTCTAATGGTTTCCCCGGAGCGGCTGCAATCGGCGGAATTTCGTGGGCTGTGCACCGCAAAGCCGCCGTGGCTGGTGGTGGTGGATGAGGCGCACTGCGTTCCCCGGTGGGGGGAGCATTTCCGACCGGCCTACGGGCAGATTGGCGGCTTTATCGCGTCGCTCCCGGCACGGCCGGTACTCTGCGCCATGACGGCCACGGCGGATCGCGCCATGCTCCGCGACATTGCATCGAGCCTGGGCCTGCGAAGGCAGCGTATCGTGACGCTGCCAGTTGTCCGGGAAAATCTGACGCTGCGTGTACAAACGACGCTTCAGCCCGAGACGGAACTGCTCAGGCGCGTCGCGGAATGCCCCGGCGGCAAATGCCTGATCTTCTGCCGCACCCGAAGCCGGACGGAGCGTTTGGCCCGAAAGCTGTGTCTGGCCGGACTCCCGGCGCTGCACTATCATGCCGGCATGGAGCGAGACGAACGGATGGCTGCCCAGGAGAGGTTTGCGTCCGGGGAAGCTCGGGTGATGGCCGCGACCACCGCCTTCGGCATGGGGGTGGACATTCCGGACATTCGTCTGGTCATTCACGACGGAATGCCGGATTCGCTGGTGGATTACGCCCAGCAGGCCGGGCGGGCCGGACGGGACGGCAAGCCCGCTGACTGCGTTTTGCTGCTTGATCCTGCCGACCTGGAGCGCCGAAGGCGGATGCTGCGGCGTCAGAAGAAGCGGCTGTTTCAGACTTCCCGGCAGGAATGGCAGGAGGCGCGGCAAAACCGCCGCGAAATTCAGGATCTGCTGGATTGGTGCCTGAACGGTCAGTGCCTATGGGCGGGGATTGCCCGGATCATGGGGCAGCGCGCGCAGCCCTGCGGTCACTGCGGCGCCTGCGCTCGGGCCCAAAGGCGGGGCGGACGCTTTGCCCCGCTGACATTGACGCCCTCGCTCGCCGCCATGGAAGCTTGGCAGCTGCGACGGTGGGCCCTGCGCTGGCAGCGCAAGGAGCTGGCGCGACAAAAGGGCTGTGCTTCAACGCGGCTTGCCACGGAGGCCCAGTTGAATCGCATGGCGCGGATGGGCTGTATTCCTTCCGATATGTCGCTTTCGTCGGATGCAGCGGAAGCCTTCCGCAGGCTCCTGGTGCGCATGTGCGTCTGAGGCATGTTTTTCGGCTCTTCTGCATACAATGGCTTTAAGGCTTTTTATGCGGGGAGGGCGTGTTCCTTGATGGAGCGGGCGATTATATTGACCCAGGCGGAAGGCGGCGCTGACACGGTAGAGACGATCTGGCCGGACAAGCCGGTCTGGCTCGCGCCGCTGCTGGATCAGTCGGCCATTCAGCTGAATCTCCATCTGCTGCGCAGACATGGCTTTCGTCAGGTGGCTATCCAGGCGACGCATCCGGACAGCCCTGTTTGCGGCGGGCTGAACGGCTTCCGGCCCGCGGGAATGGATGTTACCTTCACAACCTGTCCTGTGACGGAGGCAGACGGACCGCTGCTGATGCTCCGGGCCTGTATGGTTACCGATGCCGACTTATCCGCACTGTGCCTTCAGCACGACGCGTCTGGCGCGGAAGTGACGCTGGCTGTGGGACAGAAGTACACAGGGCGCTCGGTCGCGGTGGATGCGGAGGGCGGCGTAATGGCCATCTCGCTGGACGATCAAACCAGCAGCAGGCCGCGCTTGACGAGCCTGGGAATCATGGCGGTAAGCGCGTCAGCGCTGAGAAAGCGTTCCTTGACCGCGGGGGATGACGGCGAATGGCTGAAGGCGCTGCTAAAAACTGACACGGATATTCGGGCTTTTGAAATGCCAGGCTATTGGCACGGCTTGACCACGGTGCAGGATTATCGTGAGATTCAGCTGGATCTGCTCTATGGGCGGGTTGGTCTTCGTGTGGACGGCAGACGCTGGGGCAGCGCGATCATCGCCCGGGCAAGCCGTCTGCCGCCGGACGTCCGGGTCACGGGACGGTGCTATGTGGGGCCTTATGCTACTGTTGGGCGCGGAACGGTTCTGGGCGCGGGAACGATCATTGGCCCCGGGGCGCGGGTGGGGCGGAACGTTCGCATGGAGAACGCGCTGCTGTGCGAGAAAACCGCTGTTGACAGCGACACGGTGCTGCGCAATGTCATGGTGCTGCCAAGACCCGGCGGCGGCTCGTCGGCCATGTCGCCATTTTTTGCGCCGAATACATCAAATGGTTCTTGACAGCGGTCGCGTCAGGGCCTATAATAGGATCAGCTCCTGGGATGCGCGACAGCGCCCCGATTGTTCCCCGACATTTCACAAATGGAGCCCGGGTCCAAGTTTGGCTATGTCATGCCCCCGTCTTTGACGCCAGGGGACGGCAGAGGCCAACGGCAGGGCACCAGCCTGCTTTACAGAGCGGGTGAAAAAACGGGGCGCATCGGCATCCTGGGGTATTTTTTTACGCTTTTGCAGGTGAGGTGGCGAAGGATGAACGCGGCGGAGATCGCAGCCTATTGTCTGCGCAAGCAGCATGTAACTCAGACGTACCCATTCGGCAGCATCCCCGTTTGCTTTAAGCTGAACGGGCGGATTTTTGCCCAGCTTTATCCCGACAGCGACTTCTTCCGTTTAACCCTCAAATGCACCAGGGAAATGGGGGAATTCTATCGCCGGGTGTATCCAGAAAAGGTCAGGCGCGGCTACCATTGTCCGCCTGTTCAGCAGCCCTACTGGAATACCATTGATCTGGAAAACTTCCCGTCGGACGCGCTCATGATGATGATCGACCAGGCCTACGATACGGTTTTGAACGGCTTTCCGCGCCGTATACGGGAACAGCTGACGCAGGGCGCAAATGCCCCTTGACAATGACCAGGTTTGCCGGTAAAATAATACCATTGGCAATGAAGGAAAGAGTACCCCGGCGGGAAGCGTCAAGAGAGCCGCGCAAGGTGAGAGGCGGCCGCAGAGGGCGGGGGGAAGATGGCTCCTGAGCTTTTCGGCTGAAGGCATCGAAGTAAGCCGGGACGGGTCGCGCCGTTATGCGTAGGATGAGTGACAAATCAGGGTGGCAACGCGGGCTTTCATCAGGCTCGCCCCTTTGACGCTGCGCGCGGGGAGGGGCGGGTCTTTTTCGTGCGCCGAACCCATAACCGAAGGAGGATGGTTATCTAATGTGCCAGGAATGCAAAAAGCCTTTCTACATCACTACGCCGATCTATTATCCCAGCGATAATCTCCACATCGGCCATGCCTACTGTTCTACGGCGGCGGACTCCATGGCCCGCTTCAAGAAGCTGACGGGCTACGATGTCCGCTTCCTCACCGGCACGGACGAGCACGGCCAGAAGATTGAGCGCAAGGCTGCCGACAAGGGTGTTACCCCTCAGGCCTATGTGGATCATATCGTGGCGGGCATCAAGGATTTGTGGAAGCTGATGGACATCGACTACGACGACTTCATCCGCACCACCGATGAGCGCCATGTGGAATGTGTGCAGAAGCTGTTCAAGCAGCTGTACGACCAGGGCGATATCTACAAAAGCGAATACGAGGGCTGGTACTGCACGCCCTGCGAATCCTTCTGGACGGAGCTGCAGCTCAAGGACGGCAAATGCCCCGACTGCGGACGTCCCGTGGAGAAGACCCGGGAGGAAAGCTACTTTTTCAAGCTGAGCAAGTACGCCGACTGGCTGATTCAGTACATCGAGGAGCATCCCGGCTTCATCCAGCCGGTCAGCCGTACCAATGAAATGCTCAATAACTTCCTGCGTCCCGGTCTGGCGGATCTTTGCGTCAGCCGCACATCCATCAAGTGGGGCATTCCCGTCACCTTTGACGAGAAGCATACCGTGTATGTGTGGCTGGACGCGCTGTCCAACTACATTTCCGCCCTGGGCTACGGCACCGACCATGACGAACTGTATCAGCGCTACTGGCCTGCCGACGTTCATCTGGTGGGCAAGGAGATCGTCCGCTTCCATACCATCATCTGGCCTATTATGCTCCACGCTCTGGGGCTGCCGCTGCCCAAGCAGGTCTTCGGTCACGGGTGGCTGGTCATTGACGGCAAGAAGATGGGCAAGTCCGTGGGCAATGTGGTTGATCCCGTGGTACTGTGCGGCCGCTACTCCTCCGACGCGGTGCGCTACTTCCTCATGCGGGAGATGCCCTTTGGCTCCGATGGCGAATTTACGCTCAAGGCCATGCTGACCCGAATCAACGCCGATCTGGCCAACGACATGGGCAACCTGGTGAGCCGCACCGTGGCCATGATTGAAAAGTACTATGGCGGCGCCGTGCCTGCCATCGACGTGGTGGAAGACGTGGATCGGGCGCTGTGGCGTCTGGCTGAGGATGCGCCCGCCAAGGTCGAGGAGCAGGTCAACGCCTTCCAGTTCTCCGCCGCCCTCCAGGAAATCTGGAAGCTGATCGGCGAGTGCAACAAATATATCGACGTTACCCAGCCCTGGGTGCTGGGCCGCGGCGAGGAAGGCAGGCCCCGGCTGAACACCGTCATGTATACCCTGGCGGAGTGTGTTCGCCGCGTGGCGGTGATGGTGGGCTTCGTCATGCCCCGCACCCCCGAGCGAATCTACGCGCAGCTGGGCGTGACCGACGAGGCGCTGAAAACCTGGGATTCCCTGCTGAAGCCCTTTGCTGTGCTTCCTGCTGGCATTCAGGTGCATAAGGGCGAGGCCCTTTTCCCGCGGCTGGACGTGCAGAAGGAGATTGAGCGGGACAATCCGCCGGAGCAGCCTGCCCCCAAGGCCGAAAAGAAGGAGAAGAAAGCGGAGAAGAAGCACGCGGAACCTGAGTATCCCGCCGAAATCGCCATCGACGATTTCTTCAAGTGCAAGCTGCAGGCAGCCCGTGTCATCGCCTGCGAAAAGGTGGAGAAGAGCCAGAAGCTGCTCAAATTCACCCTGTCCCTGGGCAAGGACGGCCAGCGCACCGTCGTCAGCGGTATCGCCAAGTACTATGATCCCGCCGCGCTGGTAGGCCGCCAGGTGGTGGTCATCACCAACCTGAAGCCTGCCAAGCTGGCCGGGATCGAGAGCCAGGGGATGATCCTTTCCGCCATGGATGAGGCGGGCAACCTGAAACTGGTGGCCGTGGAGGAAGGCGTGGAGGACGGTGCGCTGATCGGATGATCGAATTATTCGACTCCCATTGCCATGTGGACGACGATAAGTTTGACAGCGACCGTGATGAAGTCCTGAAGCGAATGGCAGAGCGCGGCGTCACCCGGTACGCTGTGATCGGTTCGGATATGGCGTCCTCCCGCCACGCGGCCGATTATGCCGCCAGCCATCCGGGCTGCTATGCGGCGGTGGGCATTCACCCTCATGAGGCCAAGGGCTATCGTGAGGGTGATCTGGATATGCTGACGGCATGGACAAAGGAAGACAAGGTTGTGGCCATCGGTGAAATCGGCCTTGACTACTACTATGACCTGTCGCCCCGGGAAACCCAGAAGGAAGGCTGCCTTCTGCAGATGGAACTGGCCTATCGCCTGCGTTTGCCGGTGGTCTACCATGTCCGGGACGCCCATCAGGATATGCTTGACCTGATGAAGGCACACAAGGGGCGGCTTTCCGGCGGAATCATCCACTGCTTTTCCGGCAGCTGGGAAATCGCCCGGGAATATTTGAAGCTTGGCTTTTTTATCAGCTTTGCCGGACCGGTGACCTTCAAAAAAGCGCCCAAGCTGCAGGAGGCTGCCGTCAACGTCCCCATAGACCGTCTGCTGGTGGAGACAGACAGCCCCTATCTTGCGCCCGAGCCTGTACGGGGACGGCGCAACGAGCCGGGGAACGTGTTCCATGTGGCGGAGAAAATCGCCGCGCTTCGGGGTGTAAACCTGGAGGCGCTGGCGGCTCAGACAACCCGCAACGCCCTGGAAGCTTACGGCATTCATGAATAACGGAGCAGGCGCCTCGCAGGTTCGGGGCGCCTCTTTTGATGGCGCGGGCATTCCGGCTTGCGTGAGCGTTGCAGCCGTGATATAATAAACTGATTATCCGCGCGGGCGTCCATGAGCCGGAAGGGCGCCGGAGTGGATTTGGCGGCGCTTTGGCGCGGCCTGAGCATGAGGCATGCGGGAAGTGAAAGTGTGTTTTTCAAGCGTCGCAGCCGCGCGGCCATGACCGACGGCGTGATTGATTTGGTTCCCCTATGGCTGTACCCGCCGGACGAAGCCATGCGCTTTGGCGAGTGCCACGATTTTACCATTATGCCGCACGGCGTCCGGAAAAAGGCGGGGCAGATCAGTCTCCGTCTGGGTGAAAGCCCATGTGTGTACTATTTTGGTCATATCGGCTATCATGTTGATCCGCCCTATCGTGGTCAGCATTATGCGCGTCGGGCCTGCGAGCTGCTCAGACCGCTGATGGAAGCCGCCGGTAAGGACAGCGTTGTTATCACCTGCGACCCGGACAACCTTCCCAGCCGCCGTACCTGCGAGGGGCTGGGGTGTGAGCTGGAGCGCATTGTGAATGTTCCAGCGTTCATTTCCGATCGTTGGGAAATCAGCCCGGTTAAATGCCGGTATATTTGGCGGCTGAATGCCAGTCTGCGCATTTAACAGGCAATTTTCCGCCATGAACAGGGTACAATAGAGTGAAGGCGCGGCGGTATGCGCTGGATAAGGAGGCGCGGACATGGAAATTCAGTCCATGGGCGTGACGGTTCACTATGAGCTGTACGGCAAGGGAGAGCGGCGCGTGGTGCTGCTCCATGGCTGGGGGTGTGATGTTAAGCTCATGCGCCCCATTGCCCAGGCGCTTCAGGAGGATATGTCGGTGCTGGCGCTGGATTTTCCGGCGCATGGTCAGAGCGGACGTCCGCCTGAGCCCTGGGGCGTACCGGATTTTGCCGCCTGCCTCATGGATGTGCTCAAAAGGCTGGATTTTCTGCCCTGCTCGGTGATCGCGCATTCCTTTGGCGGGCGCGTGACCATCGAACTGGCCTCCCGGGATGACGCGCCTTTTGATAAGCTGATCCTCACCGGAAGCGCGGGCATCAAGCCGCCGCCCACCGAGGCGGGGAAGAAACGCTCGGCCGCTTTCGCCCGTTGGAAGCGCTGGTGCGGGATGCTAAAAAAGCTGCGGATTTTCGGGCGGCTTCCGCAGCGGCTGGAAGACGCCGCCAGGAAAAAGTATGGTTCCAGGGATTACAATGCACTGGACGCTGACATGCGGAAAACCTTCGTCAAGGTCGTTGCCTACGATCAGACGGATCAACTGAAAAGCATCTGCCGGCCGACGCTGCTGATCTGGGGCGATCAGGATACGGAGACGCCCCTGTGGATGGGTAAGCGCATGGAAAAGGACATTCCCGACGCGGGGCTGGTCATTCTGGAGGGCGGCAGTCATTTCGCTTATCTGGAACAGGCAGCGCGGTTTGCAAAGATTGCCCATGTATTTTTGATGGAGGAGTGACCTCATGGCTTGGTGGAATGTCCTTGGATGCCTGGCTGCGGCCGCGGGCATGTCTCTGGCCAGCCGGAGCCTGATACATTATTTTCAGCTGGAAAGCTACCAGTTTCCCGGCTTTTTCCGAACGCTGAGGCGCAATGCCCGCAGGGCGATGCTGCCGGGAGCCTTGCTTACGCTGGGCCTGGCTGCCTGCGTGGGAATCGCGCTGATGGTCACCTGGCCAAGGTGGCTGAAGGCGTTGCTGACCGGCGCGCTGCTATTGGCCTCGGGCGGGCTGATGGGCCGCTTTTTCCGCGACGCCAAATCAAAGAAGCCGCTGGTGCTGACGCCGCGCGTCAAACGACTGTACGCGGTGATGACGTTTTTCCATATCGCCTTGCTGCTCCTGCTGGGCGCGGGAATCCAGTGCGGACTGAACATGCCGGGGGCTGCCGCAAGCTTGCCAGGAAACATCACCTGGGTATGCCTGGCGCTGTCGGTGCTCTATCCCTGCCTGCTGCCCCTGTGGACGGCGCTGTCGGGGCTGATCGCCTGGCCCATTGAGAAGCTCATCAGCGAAATGTATTTCCGGGACGCCCAGCGGATTCTTCGCCAGCGCCCCGATCTCATCAAAATCGGCATCACCGGCAGCTATGGCAAAACCAGCGTGAAATTCATCCTGGGGACGCTGCTGAGCGAGAAATACCAGACGCTGGTGACGCCTTCCAGCTTCAATACCCCCATGGGTGTGACGAAGATCATCCGTACCAAGCTGATGCCTGCCCATCAGGTGTTTGTGGCCGAGATGGGCGCCCGCCATGTGGGCGACATCAAGGAAATGTGTCGGCTGGTACATCCTGACCACGGGGTGCTGACCTCCATAGGCCCCCAGCATTTGGAAACCTTCCATTCCATTGAGCATATCAAAAGAACCAAATATGAATTGATGGACGCTGTGCCGCAGGGCGGCTGCTGCTTTTTCCCCGATGACGGCGGAATCTGCCGCGCGCTGTACGAACAGACAGCCAAGGAAAAGCGCCTTTGCGCGGTTCAGCCGACGCCCGAGGCAGATGTGTGGGCGGAAGACATCCGTGTGTCTCCCCAGGGCAGCAGCTTTCTGCTGTGCACCCGGGAGGAGAAGATTCCCTGCGAAACAAAGCTGCTGGGCGAGCACAATATTCAAAACATACTGCTGGCGGCAACGGTGTGCCTGCGCCTTCAGCTGACGCTCAGGCAGATTGCCCGGGGCATCAGCAGGCTGTCCCCGGTGGATCATCGGCTTCAGCTGATCCCGTCCACAGGCGTGACGATCATCGACGACGCCTTCAACAGCAATCCGCGGGGCGCAGAGGCCGCACTGGACGTTATTCGGCAGTTTCCGGGACGGCGGATCATCATCACGCCAGGTATGGTGGAGCTGGGCGATGAGGAAACAGCGTTCAACCGGGCCTTTGGCCAAAAGATGGCCAGCGCGGTGGATATGGCGATCCTCGTAGGCCGCAAGCATACGCAGCCGATTCATGATGGACTGCGGGAAGCCGGCTTCCCAGAGGATCACATTCATCCTGTGGCGAATCTGGAGGAGGCCGCGGCGCTGCTGCGCCAGCTGGGCCGACCAGGGGACGTGGCGCTGTTTGAGAACGACCTGCCGGACAATTATTCCGAATCATAACCTTTTCGCGTAGAAGGAGGACGATCAAATGGGCAAGATTCAGCTTGGCGTCATCTATGGAAGCCGCAGCTGCGAGCGTGAGGTGGCCATTATCAGCGCCGTGCAGCTGATGAGTCATGTGGATCCGGAGCGGTATGATGTGATCCCTGTCTACATCAGCGAGCAGGGGATATGGTATACGGGTCAGGCCCTCCGCAGGATGGAGACCTATACCCCATTCGTTCCGGAGCGCGCGGGCATCGAGCAGGTACATTTGGACATCACAGCGGGCTCGGGCGCGCTGATGGCGACCCGGCCCGGCAAGGGACTGTTCGGTCATCCCACTCAGGTGGTGGCCGCGCGGCTGGAGGTCTGCGTGATTGTGATGCACGGGCTGAACGGTGAGGATGGTACCCTGCAGGGCATGCTGGAACTGGCCAATCTGCCTTATACCTCCACGGGCGTGGCGGGAAGCGCCATTGGCATGGACAAGATCATGATGAAGCAGTTCTTCCGCGGCGCGGGGTCGCTGCCCGTGCTGCCGGACGTGTGGTTTACCCGCTCTGGCTATCAGGCGGATAAAGAGGCCGTGCTGGACGAGGTGGAAACCAAGCTGGGTTATCCCGTGTTTGTCAAGCCGGCGAATCTGGGCTCCTCCATCGGCGTCAGCCGGGCGGATGATCGGATGGCGTTGGTCGATGCTCTCGACCTGGCGTTTGATTATGACCGCCGTGTGCTGGTGGAAAAAGGCCTTGACAAGCCCATTGAGCTGAACTGCTCCGTGCTGGGCTATGACGACCAGGTGGAGGCCAGCCCCATCGAGATGCCCATTTCCGACGGCGTCATGCTGACCTTCGGCGGAAAATATGGCGAGGGCGGCGGCTCCAAGGGCATGGCTACGCTCCGGCGGATACTGCCCGCGCCCATTGACGATGAGACCCGCGACCGCATCCAGGCGCTGAGCAAGGAAATCTTCCGCATGCTGGACTGCAAGGGCGTCGTGCGGATTGACTACATGCAGGATCGCGCGACAGAGGAAGTCTACATCACGGAGATCAATACCATTCCCGGGTCGCTGGCCTTCTACCTGTGGGAAAACGCCGGCGTAAAGTACACCGAGCTGATTGACCGTATGGTGCGCTGCGCTCAGAAGGCCCATGAGGAGAAAAATCTGCGCAACTATGCCTTTACATCGGATATTTTGCAAAGCGTCAAGCTGGGCGGAACCAAGGGCGCCAAGGGAGCAAAAGGTACGAAGTGGTAAGGAGAAGAGCCCATGAACAGCCGATACAGCCGTCCGGCCGGTCAGCCGACCCAGCGGCAAGCGCAGCACACACCCTGGAGGGGCGAGGATGAACGGTGGCAGGGCGGGCGCTCACCCTATCAGCGGCCCGCGTGGCAGGAGGCGCCTGCAGAAGAGGAAGAAACGCCCGATGAGCCGCTCTACGAGGAAGAACCTTTCGATGATATGCCTTTGGAATCATCCCGTCGGGATGCCCGGGCAGAGATGCCCCGGGAGATCATCGCCACCAACCGCACCGTATTGCTTACCTGTACGCTGGCGGCGGTGATGGGTCTGTTTGCCGTCTTTCTCTGCTTTGCGGAGAAGCGTAGCCGGGCGATCAGGCACTTTGCGGGCCAGTCGGCGGCCCTCACCGCGGTGCATCTGGCGTTGGCGCTGATGCTGATTCTGATAGGCGGCCTTCTGGGCTCGATTCCGCTGCTTGGCTTTCTCCTGCGCCTGGTCTGCTGGCTGCTCTATATCGCGGTGCTCATTGTGCTGACGGCGTTGCGGATACGGATGATGTTCTTCGCTTACCAGGGCATTCGCTTCACACTGCCTTTCATCGGTGAAAAAATCAGCGAGCGAATGGGCGTATGATTGATACAACGGGGAGAGTAGAGCT
>Ga0073908_1005105_pt1 | contig 10958 bp, 6 predicted proteins | sample MucameincwithD2O_FD_65484 | JGI IMG/M metagenome (GOLD analysis project Ga0073908, IMG submission 65484) | Mouse cecum microbial communities from Vienna, Austria - Mucus amended microcosms incubated with D2O | ecosystem: Host-associated > Mammals > Digestive system > Large intestine > Cecum...
TCGGGCATCGTGCAGACCGTCTGCCCCATGCCGTTGAAGGGAATGTCCAGACTGTCCATATCCGGAGCGAGCAGATCCCACTCCTCCTTGAGCAGGTAGGTCCGATAGGTGACGGTCAAATAGGTGCGGCTGGGCGGGAAGGTCCGATAGGTTTTCAGAAACTCGGGAATCGTCATCTTGTCGGGACTCTGTTTCGATACGTCGTCGACGAGGATTCTGAAAACCACTCGCGGCACATGCGAAAGGAGCGCGAAGATGTGGTGATGCCTTTTTTTGAGATCGAGCAGAAAAGCACGGAGTTCCCGGGCTCGGATCACCTGCCGGGCGGATGCGGAATTTTTCATGACCGGAATGTATTTGAGGTGAAAGAAAAAAGAAAGGGCGCAGAAGCAGCCCCTTTTCGGTCGGCCTTGCGAGCCTTGAACAGTAAGCTACCCTACGCCCCAGTCCACCTGCGGCCGAAGCCGCAGGCACGACAAGGGTTTCAGACAAAATTTATACTGTTCTCAATAAATGTTATATTTCTATAACAAGTCGCAAGTTTACCGAAAAGGTATAAAGGTTTGTCCTAACCTTCAGATAATATGTCCGGCCCTATGGCGGAACCGTTTTCGACCGCAAAGGTAACATAACTTTTTGTTTTTTCAGTTATGCGACCCGCCGTCGTAATGAAAAAGACGAAGCGGGAACCCGGTCCGAAGACCCCGCTGTCCTTTACGAAAAAGGTATGCGGCTTGCGTTACAACGCTACGTAGGTCGTGAGATACCCGTCTGACTCCATAACACAAGAGGCCCACGCCCGTCAGGGTATAGTGCCGTTGTTGTACTGCCTCCCTTCGGGGCGTGGTTGCACGACCCGGTCCGGGGACACCCTCCTGTTACCGTCAGACTGGTAAATTTCTCACGTTTACGTAACGGCAACGCGAATCGCGCCTTTCCGGCGGATCGCTTGTCCCAAAGGTAGTACATTTTTCCCGATTTACAACAAAATATGTGCATTTTTTTGTCACCCCGAGCCAAGCGTAGCCATTCCGGTCTGTCACCCCGAGCACAGTCGAGGGGTCCCGAGGGTCGTAGTGCGTGAACCATTATGACCTGCAAAGGGTGAATGTTCCGGAACGTAGGGTGTCTCGACTACGGGGCGAATGCTCCTCCGCCCGACAGGACAGCATCGGCGAAACAATCGGGCATAGCGAATGGATATCGGTTCGATTGTTTGTTTTTCCGGAATATGTTTCCTATCTTTGCGCTCCCGTTCGAAGGACGGGGGAGTGTGGAAAGATTTGACTGATTGCAAACCACAATAAAAAATCGCTAAAACAGCACGTTTTTTATTCCAACAGCCAATTGCTTTCCCATTGTTTGACTTAATGTACGTAAACAAGATGGGAAAATTTTTATTTACGTCGGAGTCGGTGTCGGAAGGACACCCCGACAAGGTCTCGGATCAGATTTCCGATGCCATTCTCGATGAGTTCCTGCGTCACGACGCCAATTCGAAGGTCGCCTGCGAAACCCTCTGCACCACCGGTCTGGTGGTTGTGGCGGGCGAGGTGCGCTCGGAGGCCTATGTCGACGTGCAGGGGGTAGCCCGCCGCGTGATTGACCGGATCGGCTACAACAAGAGCGCCTATCAGTTCGATGCCGCGTCGTGCGGCATCCTCTCGGCCATCCACGAGCAGTCGTCCGACATCAACCAGGGTGTCGTGCGCGAGGAGGAGGATGCGCAGGGTGCCGGTGACCAGGGCATCATGTTCGGCTATGCCTGCAACGAGACCCGCGAATACATGCCTGCGACGCTGATCCTCTCGCACGTGATCCTGAAGGAGCTGGCTGTCATCCGCCGCGAAGGCGAAGTGATGACCTACCTGCGTCCCGACTCGAAGAGTCAGGTGACTGTCGAGTACGACGATGCCACGGGGTATCCGCTGCGCGTCCACACCATCGTGGTGTCGACCCAGCACGACGAGTTCGTCGCGGCCGGCGAGGGGGTGACCGAGAAGCAGGCCGAGCGGCAGATGCAGGAGCGGATCCGGGAGGATGTCCGCACGATTCTGATTCCCCGCGTCAAGGCGCGTCTGGAGCGGGCGGGCGACAAGCTGGCCGGACTGATCGGCGACGACTACATCCTGCACGTGAACCCCACGGGCAAATTCGTCATCGGCGGTCCTCACGGCGACACGGGTCTGACGGGCCGCAAGATCATCGTCGACACCTACGGCGGCCGCGGCGCCCACGGCGGCGGCGCCTTCTCGGGCAAGGACTCCTCGAAGGTGGACCGTTCGGCCGCCTATGCCGCGCGCCACATCGCGAAGAATATGGTGGCGGCCGGTATCGCCGATCAGGTGCTGGTGGAGCTGAGCTATGCCATCGGCATCGCCGAGCCGCTCTCGATCTATGTGGATACCTACGGCTCGAAGCGCCCGGCCGGGCTGGAGGGGATGACCGACGGCGAGATCGCCTCGCACATCGGCAAGCTCTTCGATCTGCGCCCCGCGGCCATTGTGCGCCGCTTCGGCCTGAAGAACCCGATCTTCGAGGCCACGGCCTCCTACGGGCACTTCGGCAACCGCCCCTACACCCGTGTCGAGAAGCTCTGGGAGCACGGCAAGGAGGTCGAGCGCGAGATCGAGTACTTCGGCTGGGAGAAGCTCGATGCCGTCGATCTCTTGAAAAAGGAGTTCGGTCTGTAGCCGTCCGATCCGATAGCGAACCTTAAAAGGAGCGTGCCGAAATTCGTATTTCGGCACGCTCCCTGTTTGGACAGCCCGGTCCTTTTTCTGCCGCATGTTCCGCCGGATGCGGGGCGAGGGGGCCGCGAAAACGGAGCTGTTCCGTGATTTTCTCCCGAATCGGTCCGGAATTGTCTTTGTGAAGTGCCGAATTTTTCTATCTTTGGAGCGCTTCTATGAAGAATCCGAATTAACTAAATACTTTTGAAAACCATGAAAAAAATTGTTTGGATGGCCGCCCTCTGGCTGACGGCGGGGTGCTCCTCGCCCGACCGGGAGATGGACCGTTACGTCGACCGGCTGATGGCGGAGATGACCCTGAGGGAGAAGATCGGTCAGCTGAATCTCTGCAATGCCGGCGATATCTATACCGGGCCTTCGCAGACCAGCGGAACCGGAGAGCAGATTCGCCGGGGAGAGGTCGGAGGCGTGTTGAGCCTGAAGCAGATGTCGAAGATCAGGGAGTTGCAGGAGATGGCCGTGAACGAGTCGCGCCTCGGCATTCCGCTCCTCTTCTGCATGGATGTCATCCACGGTTACGAGACGATCTTTCCCATCCCGCTCGGGCTCTCCTGCTCGTGGGACCTGGAGGGGATCGAGCGCTCGGCCCGGATAGCCGCCGAGGAGGCGAGCGCCCGGGGAATCGCCCTCACTTTCTCGCCGATGGCGGACATCAGCCGCGACGCCCGCTGGGGCCGCATGGCCGAGGGGTCGGGCGAGGATGCTTATCTCGGTTCGCGCATCGCCGAGGCGATGGTGCGCGGCTATCAGGGCGATGACCTGTCTGCCGAAAATACGATCATGGCCTGCGTCAAGCACTTCGCCTTTTACGGCGCCCCCGATGCCGGCCGCGACTACAATACGGTGGACATGAGCCGTGTGCGCATGTACAACGAGTACCTCGACCCCTATCGGGCGGCCGTGGATGCCGGAGCCGGGTCGGCGATGGCCTCCTTCAACGTGGTCGACGGCGTGCCCGCTACGGGCAACCGGTGGCTGCTCACCGACCTGCTGCGCGGCCGGATGGGCTTCGACGGCCTCATCATGTCGGACTACACGGCCATCCCCGAAATGGAGGCGCACGGCATGGGGTCGGCCGAGGATTGCACGGCGCTGGCGATGAATGCCGGACTGGACTGGGACATGGTTTCGGAGTGCTATCTGGACCATCTGGAGAACCTGGCGGCGCAGGGACGGGTCGACGTGAAGCGGATCGACGAGGCCTGCCGGCACGTGCTGGAGGCTAAATACCGCCTCGGTCTGTTCGAAGATCCGTTCCGCTACTGGCGCGACAAGTCCGATACGGTCTACTGCCGCACGCACCGCGATTTCGCCCGCAAGCTGGCCTCCGAGTCTTTCGTACTGCTGAAGAACGACGGGGTGCTGCCCCTCGAAAAGCGGGGCCGGATCGCCCTGATCGGCCCTGCGGCCGATAACCGGCGGGAGATGAGCGGCACCTGGAGCCTGGCGGCTACTCCCGACCGCTACGCCTCGCTGGTCGAGGGCATGCGCCGTGCCGCAGGGGACCGGGCCGAGATTCTCTGCGCCCGCGGCTGCGACTTTACCGCCGGCTCGGAGGCCGGGTTCGACGAGGCGGTGCGCACGGCTTCGCGTGCGGACGTCATCGTGGTGGCTATGGGCGAAGGGGTCTGGATGAACGGCGAGGCGAGCTGCCGCAGCCGGCTGGAGCTGCCCGCGGTGCAGCGCCGCCTGCTGGAGCGGCTGCTGGCCCTGAAGAAGCCGCTGGCGATGCTCTATTTCATGGGGCGTCCCGTCGTGATGGAGTGGGAGCAGGAGCATGTACCCGCCATCCTCTCCGTCTGGTCGCCCGGCAGCGAGGGGGCCGATGCGATCTCGGACGTGCTTTTCGGCGACGTCAACCCCTCGGGCAAGCTGACGGTCACCTTCCCCCGCAACGAGGGGCAGATTCCGATCCACTACGACGCCCTGCCGACGGGCCGGCCGCTGCCCGACGAGCGCAATACCCAGAAATACCTCTCCCGCTATCTCGATGTCTCCAATACGCCGCTCTATCCCTTCGGCTACGGCCTCTCCTACACCCGTTACGACTATGCGAACCCGACTCTGAGCGCCCCCGAGATGGAGCCGGGCGGTGAGATCGAGGTGAGCGTCGACGTCACCAATGCGGGCGAGCGCGACGGCGACGAGATCGTGCAGCTCTACATCCGCGACCGGGCGGCCTCGATCTCGCGGCCCGTCCGGCAGCTGAAGGATTTCCGCCGCGTCCATATCCCGGCCGGGGAGACCGTGCGGGTAAGTTTCACCCTCCCGGCCGAGCGACTCGGATTCTACGACGGGGAGATGAACTACATCGTCGAGCCGGGATGGTTCGACGTGATGGTGGGCCCGAACAGCCGCGATGTCGCGAAACTCGAATTCGAGCTGCTGGCCGGGAAATAGGGGTGGTTTCTTATTCTACCTGCTTGCTGCGGCAGTCCGTTCTCCGGCTTCGGCCGGAGAACTTTTTTATGGCCGGGGGGGGGTTACTCGATCCGGCGGTAATAGACGAAGGGTTCGTCGACCAGTTCGGGGTGAAGGATCTTCACCAGGTCGCGCAGGACGAGATCGGGGTGGACGACGCTCGACTCCCAGAAGTCGTTGCCGCCCGCGGCGTTGGTCCGCCGGTCGCAGTTCCAGACACGGCCCTCCCGGACGCACGGGGCATCGGCGAACTTGGGGTAGCGGCTGCGCAGTTCGTCGAGCGACGCCGCCTGGGCGTGGAGCCAGAGGTCGGCACCCGAGACGAGCAGGGCCGCCTCTTCGAGGTCGATGGGGAGCGAACGCCCGGTGTCGTTTTGCGAATAGAGGTAGCGGCCGCCCGCGTCGCAGATCAGCCGGATGAGGTAGCTCCCCGCCGAAGGCATGAACCACGAGTCGCCGTAGGGGGTGTTGAGCATCACCGACGGGGTGTCGGAGGTTTCGGCGGCGACCCGCCTTTTCAGGGCGTCGTAGCGCTCGGGGATGGCGGCGAAGATCTCCTCGGCCGCCGGGCGGCGGCCCACCGTCTCAGCGACGGCCACCAGCCACTCCGCCTTGCCCAGCGGCTCCTCTTCGAGGTACTCGCCGATGTAGACGAACGGAATCTCCAGCTCGCGCAGCTTCGCCTCCATGCCGCTTGCGCCGTTCACGCCGTAGAGCAGCACGAGGTCGGGCTGTCGGGCCACGATCCGTTCGTAGTCGACGTTCCCCTCGTAGCCCACGTCGTCGATCCGGCTGCGGTTCGCCGCGACATGGGCATTCGAGAGGTAGTCGAGCCCCGAGACTCCGACGATGGTTTCGGCGGCTCCCGCCAGATCGAGCATCGCCACGTGGGTCGAGGACATGCAGACCACGCGCCGGGCATCGCCGTCGAGCACCTGCCCCTCGAAACCCGCGGGGGCCAGCTCGCCGTTCCGCGCGATGAAGAGCCGCGTTTCGATCCCCTCGGCCCCCTGCCAGGGGTTGCGGACCTTCAGCATCGTGCTGGCGGCGCCGTCCGCCCCGACGATCTCGAATCCCGAGGCGTAGCGCGGGGCGTAGAGCGTCCGGTCGTAGTTGTCCGTCGAGGCGCTCCGGTGTCCGCAGGCAGCGAGGAGAGAGGCGGCGAGCAGGATCAGCAGCCGTCTCATGACTCGGCCGTTTTCGTGTGCAGGGCATCGGCCGGGAGCGTGAGCAGCTGCTCGCCGACGATACGGGCGGCGCAGGCGATCAGCTCCGGGCAGGGACGCTTGCGGTAGTAGGCTTCGGTGCGCTCCGACGGCGTGGGGTCGTCCTTCGGGCGGGTCAGTCCCAGCAACTCACGGCAGACGATCGCTCCGTTTTCGGCACGGAATCGCTCGGCCAGCTCCTGCACCAGCGAGTAGGTCTCTCCTTTGGCTCCGGGGATGGAGGGATCGTTGTAGGGACGGATGAGCCCCGCCACCATTGCCATGCCGCTGACGGCGCCGCATACCTCCCGCAGCCGGCTCAGGCCGCCGCCGAGCGGCGCCGAGAGGGTGGCGGCGAGGGTGGGATTCAACTCGAACAGGTCGCAATAGGCCAGCAGAACCGATTGCGAGCAGTTGTATCCCTCCCGAAAGAGGTCGCGGGCGCGTTGTACCCGCTCTTCGATATCGATATTCATGATAGCATCAACTGTTTTCAACGAACAAATGTACGTAAAATTCGCGAAACGGAGAATCCGGGGCCGAGGAAAAACGATATCATCGTTTTTGGCTAATATTTCAGGGCTCCAGTTTAAGGGTTATTACTCCGTCTTTAGCCTCTTTTTGGAAATCTTCAGCAAATTGCAACCATTTTTCCCAATGTTCTTTTAGAATGGCTTTACGTTGGGTGTCCGTCATTTTGGATTCGTTCATAAACGTGGTATAACATATATACAAGGCTTCGACTTTATCCTTATGCCTATCTCCATCTTCGCTTTCTATTCCATCGACTGCCGAATAAGAAAAACAGATCCCATCTCTAACACGAAAGGCGTATTGTCCCTTTTCGCCATACTTCTCGTGATTACGGTTGATTCCCTCGTTCTGTTTGAGAGGCATTGCAATTGTATTCCTTGATAGATATCTTGCGGCTATTTCATTTGCTGTTAGCGAGTCGTCTTTCAAAAAGCGTTCATTGTAACGTTGTATAAAATGGCTCGTATAAGCATGAATTTGTCTGATGGCCATCATTTCGCCATCTGGGGTATGTTTATAACCACCGGCACCCCATTTGACAATGAATCGATGTTTCCCATTATGAACGATGGTAAACGATCCTATTTCAGGATTTTCTATTCTTGCCCTACTTTCAGCATAAAAGTAAATGACGTATTTATTATTGGTTGAAGGGATCGTATAATCGTAAAGTTCCCATGCCGGAAACCTCATCGTTTTTTTGAAGGACTTGATCGCTTTCGGCAAAAGATAGTCTATCTTAATATCGACCTTTTTCTTATCTGCTGCGAGATGATCGTACATCTCTTTATAAGTCATTGTCGGAAGAATCATTATTTGTTATTTTACAAAATTCATTCAATTGTTATCGCTACCTTAATCGCTCCGTCGCGGCGGTTTTCGAAGAGGTCGTATGCCTCGGCGATGCGGCCGAGCGGATAGCGGTGCGTGATGAGCGGCGTGGTATCGATCTCGCCCGCCTCGATCAGCCGGAGGATTTCGGCGCAGTCGCAGCCGTCCACGCCGCCCGTCTTGAAGGTAAGGTTCTTGCCGTACATGTCGGGCAGCGGCAGCACCTGCGGCCGGTCGTAGAGCGCAACAATGACAACCGTCGCGTTGGGTCGGGCGCACTCCCACGCCAGGCGGAACGTATCTTCCGCGCCGGCCACCTCCAGCACGACGTCGGCGCCGCCGCGGTCGCTGTTTGCAAGGACTGCCTCGCGACACTCCTCCGGTGTGACTGTCTGAACTTCGGGATAGTGCTCCCGCACGAACTGCCGCCGTTCGGACGATTTTTCGCAGACGATGACTCGCTTCGGATGTTTCAACCTCGCGCAAAGCAGCGTGCAGATACCCGTCGGTCCGGCACCGATAATCAGGACCGTGTCGTCGGGCGCGATCTCCGAAATCTTCGCCGCCCAATAACCCGTAGCCAGAATATCGCCGACGAACAATGCCTGCTCGTCGCTCACCGTATCGGGAATACGGTTCACCCCTTGATCGGCATGCGGCACGCGGACATACTCCGCCTGCCCGCCGTCGATGCGGCAGCCTAAGGCCCAACCTCCGTCGGGATCGGTGCAGTTGTTCACGTAGCCGCGCTTGCAAAAGAAGCATTCGCCGCAGAAGGTTTCGACGTTGACCGTCACACGGTCGCCGACCTTTACGCTGCGCACCTCCGCTCCGACCGCCTCGACGATGCCGACCATCTCGTGACCGACGGTGATACCCTCGATAGCGCGCGGCACGCTGCCGTGCTTGATATGCAGGTCGCTGGTACAGATGCTCGCGAGCGTCACGCGCACGATGGCATTGCGCGGTTCCTGTAAAACGGGTTTCGGCTTGTCGAGCAGCTCGAACCGCCCGTGTTCGATATAGGTATAGGCTTGCATGGAACTGTTTTTGAAACAAATTTAACCATTCTTCCCGAAAATCCGAAAAATGCGGAGGGCTTTCGTCTTTTTGCTTTGGTTCCTCAGTAGCTGGATCTCGACATGAAGAGTATCGTGTTATCCAGACCGCCGCAACGCTTCTCGATTGAAAGAGATCGTACCATTGATTTGAATCTTGCTTTTGGATGAGTCTGACGAAAATATTTCCGCCCGCTTATCGGCTGTTTAAGAATTATTGAATACCTTTGTAAGAAGATAACGACGAAATCTGGAAAATGACCTAACAACAGACAGAGATATACGGTGTAAGACGAATAAACATTGAAACTCCCGAGCAGTCGTTACAGGCTTTGGTCGATCTTCAGATGCTGCGGGAACTTCTGCTTTAAAGATGACATCTAACGAAATTTCAAATATTATTACTCATTTTCAGCAACAATGCAATGATGCACGTTCTGAAGATGACATAAAGGGAGCCTCCAATATTTTCTTCAATGATATCGGTAAGGCATTAGGTATATCGATCAGTTCACATAATGAGATTACGTCAGCTTATGGAGGACGTATCGATAGCGTTTATAATAATATTTATTTCGAATATAAAAAACTAAATCTTTTCTCGAAGCCTAATTATGACGGAATTAAGGAGGCTGTCTATGGACGAGATGAAAAAGACCGTGGCCTTTTCCACTATCTCGTCAATTTCGCTTTACAGGAATCTCATGGAGATATCGACAGGTTTCTTCACTATCTTACATCTTCGGTAGGTGTCGGCTTCGATGGCTCAAAATTCGTTTTTTGCCGTTTCAAACTTAGTAGCAAGACCACCAATATATACCATTCCTACAAGACAAAAAAATTCCCTAAGGATTTCCCTCGTTCATTCAATGTCGAATTCGAGTGCTCCAACCCTTATGAGTTTTTACATGGCGTAAAACGGATTCTTCTTTACTTACGCTCGACTGTTCGAAAAAAGTTATCTGCCGAATCTCTCTGCGAGACATTCAGAGCTGAATCTGAGATTTCTAAGTCTACTATTGTATATCTTCGTAATCTTTTAGAGGAGTCATTAGAAACCAATATACGTATTGCGACCCTTTATAATGAATGGGACAGAATTTTCGGTACCATATATGGCGATCAGGAATCGGATTTTGTCAAGCAAGTCCACGCGCTTCAAAAATTCTATCCTATAGCTTTCAGAAATGAAGATGATGTTAAAAAAACGCTCTTTATAATTCAGACGTATTATAGCATCCTTATCAAATTACTTATTCAAAATCTTTTTGCGAATCTTCAATTACCGGCCATTAAGCCGGATATTATTCAGGACAAGTCCGACCTCATTAAACTCTTTTACGGGCAAAGAGACGATTTCTGTAATTTCATCGACAATTTTTTTGAAATCCATTTCTTTGAGTGGTTTACTCTTTCGGAGAATTTCGACATCGCCTACATCAACAATTTGATTTCGGCATTGGATGATTTTGAAACTACCGCAAGCGTCATTAAACCAGAAATTGTCGGTGATGTATTAAAGCAGACCTATGAGAGTTTAATGCCGAAAGATTTACGTCATATGATGGGCGAGTATTATACCGTTGAATGGCTTGCAGAATTTACAATCGAAAAGTCAGGTTATGATGGCGGTATCGATACCACTGTGCTTGATCCTACATGTGGCTCTGGTATTTTTATTACCGATCTTATAAAAAAATACAACCTGAAATACTCAAGCGAACAAAGTTATAATGAATTGGTTTCTCATATCATCAATAACTTTGTCGGATTTGACATCAATCCGATAGCCGTTATTCAAGCCAAAGGCAATTATATTTTATCTCTGGGAGATATCACACAATTGCGTCAGCCAATTTCAATTCCGATATATATGTGTGATAGCGTTCTGGTTCCGACTATTCATGCTAAGCAAAAAGCGAACCGGAATTTCATAGCTATCACAACATCCGTCGGCGATTTCAAACTTCCGATACTCGCTTCCCGTGACGAAAGCAATACGTTTTTAAAACTGCTCTCTAAATGTATTCTTTCCGATTATACTTCTTATGAACAGTTTGCATCTCGATTATCGGATGAATACGGTATTGTTATGAACGATGATACTGCTGTCTTGGCAAGAAATCTTTTCTCTCAACTTCTCAATCTTCATTACG
>Ga0073908_1005153_pt1 | contig 10846 bp, 6 predicted proteins | sample MucameincwithD2O_FD_65484 | JGI IMG/M metagenome (GOLD analysis project Ga0073908, IMG submission 65484) | Mouse cecum microbial communities from Vienna, Austria - Mucus amended microcosms incubated with D2O | ecosystem: Host-associated > Mammals > Digestive system > Large intestine > Cecum...
ATCCATCTTTCGTTTTTCAGCTTGATGGACAGGCCGTAGGAGGGCTGCTCCACGGCAAGGCAGCCGTCGGTGAGGGCCAGCTTCAGCTCGCTGACGAAGGAATCCTCGCCGGAGACCATGAGCTGGATATCCTCTACATCGGAAACGATGATTTCCAAGCTGGCCCAGGCCAAATGAATGGCCAGGGTGCTGACGGACAAGGCCGGAAAGGTTTCATTGCGGTTCATGGCGGCACCTCCTGATGGATACCATCATATCACGTTTTCACAGCGCTGACAAGGGCTGGCCGATATTCGACCGGCAGGCTGCCCACGGCAAAACTCACAGGCTTTTCGGGGATGCCGATGATCGGAAGCCCCATGCCGGCCGTCAGCCTTCCACCGTTTCCTCGGCCATGATGCCAGTCACCACATCATCGAGAATAGCCATCACATAGGGCATGCCGCGGTCGGTCTTGCCCTGTGCCACCACCTCATCCTTGGCGAGGCGGGTGACGGGGCTCTGTGCCTGACGGATCAGCAGCGTACAGGGGGACTTGCCGGCCAAGTACAGACCCGCTATGTAGCGCCCGTTGCTGCCGTTCTTGTTAAAGTAGAAGGACTTGACGCCCTTGCCGTTGCGGTTTTGCCGCTCAAAGTCCATGGCGGGGATGCGTTTGCCATAGCCTCGCTCGGAGAAGAGCACCAGTTCGCCGTCCTCCGGCAGTTGAGCGCACCAGATCACCTCGTCCTTGGCTTCCAGCTGCATGGCCTTCACGCCGGCGGAAATGCGTCCTTGCGTGGGTACCGATTCCAGCGGGAAGCGGATACACATGCCGCTTCGGCTGAGCATCAGCAGATCGTCCCGGGTGGCGGCGGGCATGACGGTCATTAGTTCATCCCCGGCTTTGATGTTGACGGCGGCGAATTTCTTGCTGCGCACGTCGTAATCCTGGGCGGCGGTGCGCTTCACCATGCCCTGCTTGGTGACGAACAGGTAATCGGGCGCCTTGGGCAGATCGGTGAGCTTGCGGCAAGTGATATGCAGCGGCGCTTCGCCGTCTTCCAGGCCGGGCAGCACACCGGAGAGCAGCTGACCCCGATCCTTGGGCTTGCACTCATTCAGCGCGCCTACGGACAGCGGATAGCAATTGCCATGGTTGGTGAAGATCAGCAGCGTCTCGTCTGTTTTGGTCTGGAAGAGATACTGCGCGGCTTCCTTGCCGTCCTCCTCGGGGGAGGGCAGGGGATTCTTGCGGTAGACGGCGGGATACATGCGCTTGAACTGGCCGCCATAGGTGTAGGCTACCACGGCCTCCTCCGGCACGGGCGCGTCGTCGATGGGCTCCACGGAGGAGACGGCGGGGGCTTCCAGCACCGTGCGGCGCTCGTCGCTGTATTCCGCCGCGATCTCCTCCAGCTCCTTGCGGATGACGGCCATCAGCTTCTTTTCGCTGCCCAGGATGCCCTCCAGCTTGTCGATCAGCCGGAGCACTTCCTCGTACTCCTTGCGCAGGGCGACGATCTCCAGGTTTGTCAGCCGCTGCAGGCGCATATCCAGAATGGCCTGGGCCTGAACGTCAGTAAGCTGGAAGCGCTCCATCAGCTTGGTCTTGGCTTCCTTGGGGTTCTTGCTGGAACGGATCAGGCTGATAACCTCATCCAGGTTGTCCACGGCGATCATCAGGCCCTGCAAAATATGAGCCCGGGCTTTGGCCTGCTTCAGGTCATGCTCGGTGCGGCGGGTCACCACGTCCCGCTGATGGCGAATGAAGTGGCCGATCATGGTCTTCAGGCCCATCTGAACGGGCTTGCCCTGGGCGATGGCTACCATGTTGACGCCGAAGGTTACCTGCAGGTCGGAGTATTTGTACAGGTACTGCAGCACTCGGTTAACGTCCGCGTCCCGCTTGAGTTCGATGACGGCCCGCATTCCGTCCCGGCCGGACTCGTCACGAATGTCGTAGATGCAGCCCAAGGCCGCCTTCTTTTCCTCGGACAGCTTCAGGATTTTCTCCAGCATGGCCGCCTTGTTGACCTGATAAGGAATCTCGGTGATGACGATGAGCTTCCGCCCGGAAAGCCCGTCCTCGATGTGAACCTTGGCCCGGAGCGCCAGCTTGCCGCGGCCGGTGTCATAGCCGCGCCGGATTTCCTCGTTCCGCACCAGCACGCCGCCGGTGGGGAAGTCCGGCCCGGGGATGATTCGCATCAGCTCGTCCAGGGTAATGTCGGGGTTCTCAATCTGGGCGATGGTGGCGCGGATGGCCTCCCCCAGGTTATGGGGCGGAATGTTGGTGGCCAGCCCCACGGCGATGCCGCTGGCGCCGTTGACCAGCAGGTTGGGGAAGCGGGCGGGCAGCATGTCCGGCTCCTTGAGGGTATCGTCGAAGTTCAGGCGGAAGGGCACGGTGTCCTTCTCAATGTCCCGAAGCATCAGAAGGGCCAGGGGCGTCATCCGGGCCTCGGTGTAACGCATGGCGGCGGCGCTGTCGCCGTCAATGGAGCCGAAGTTGCCATGGCCGTCCACCATGGGTCCGCGCATGGAAAAGTCCTGGGCCATGCGCACCAGGGCGTCGTATACGCTGGTATCGCCATGGGGGTGGAATTTACCCAGGCAGTCGCCCACGATGCGGGCGCACTTGCGGTGGGGCTTGTCCGGTGTGGTGCCCAGCTCCATCATGGTGTAGAGGATGCGCCGCTGCACGGGCTTCAGGCCGTCCTCCACCCGGGGAAGGGCGCGCTCCAGGATGACATGCTCCGCGTAAGGGATCATGGACTGGTGCATCACGTCCTCCACGGAGGTGAGCATGATCCGGGAAGGATCGTCCTTGGCGATGGGGCGATCATCGCTGGTATGTTTTCTCGCCATGGGTTACCTCTCCTTCCTTACTGCTGGGTCGGCTCGGGGGGCAGCTCAAAGCTGTCCTCCCGGTTGAAGTCGGCGTGCGCGGTAATGTAGTCCCGGCGGGGCTCCACCTTGTCGCCCATGAGGATGGTAATCAGCCGGTCAGCCTGGGCGGCGTCCTCGATGGTGACCTGCATCAGCTTGCGCTGGGTGGGATCCATGGTGGTGGCCCACAGCTGCTCCGGATTCATCTCGCCCAAGCCCTTGTAGCGCTGGAGGCTGTATCCCTTGCCCGCCAGCTTGGTGAACCGGCTCAGCTCCTTATCGTCATAGGCGTACCAGACATTACTGCCCTTCTGCACCTTGTACAGGGGCGGCATACCGATGTACACATGCCCGGCGGCGACAAGGTCCTTCATGTAGCGGTAGAAGAAGGTCAGCAGGATGGCGCGGATGTGAGCGCCGTCCTGATCGGCGTCGGAGAGGATGATGATCTTGTGGTACTTCAGATTTTGCAGATTGAAGCCGTCGTCAATGGAGGTGCCCAAGGCGGTTATCAGGCTGCGGAACTCCTCGTTGGCCAGCACCTGATCCAGCCGCTTTTTTTCCGCGTTGAGGGGCTTGCCGCGCAGGGGCAAAATGGCCTGGAAGCGGCTGTCGCGGCCCTGCTTGGCGCTGCCGCCGGCGGAATCGCCCTCGACGATGAACAGCTCGTTGTCCTCGGCCTTGCGTCCACGGCAGGCGGACAGCTTGCCCACCAGGGGCGCGGCCTCCAGCTGATTGGCCTTGCGGGCGTTGTCCCGGGTCTTGCGGGCGGCCTCCCGTACCTGGGCGGCCCGGATGGCCTTCTGCACGATTTGTGTGGCGATGTCCTGATTTTTCAGGTTATCCAGCCAGTCGGCCAGCTTTTCAGCGATGATGGCCTCCACCGCCGGACGAACCTCGCTGTTGCCCAGACGCCCCTTGGTCTGGCCCTCGAACTGAGGGTTTTTCACCATGGCGATGAGTACGCAGGTCAGGCCCTCCCGGAAGTCCTCGCCGGAGAGGTTGTTGTCCTTTTCCTTCAGCGCGCCGATCTTGCGGGCGTAATCGTTCATGGCCTTGGTGAAGGCGGCCTTGAAGCCGGTCTCGTGGCTTCCGCCTTCGCCCGTGGGAATGTTGTTGACGTAGGAGAACATGCTCTCCGTGTAGCCGTCGGTGTACTGAATGGCGGCGCGGCAGATGATGGCGTCCCGCTGGCCCTCCATATAAATGGGCTCGTCGTGAAGGGTGGTCTTGTCAGCGTTGAGGTAGCGCACAAAATCGCTGATGCCGCCCTCGTAGTGGAAGGTTTTCTCACGTAGGGCCGGGTCCTTCACGCGCTCGTCGGTGAAGGTAATCATCAAGCCGCGGTTCAGGTAGGCCAGCTCCTGCAGGCGGCGGGCCACCTGATCGCCGTTGAAGCGGGTGTCCTCAAAGATGGTATCGTCCGGCAAAAAGCGGATCAGGGAACCCTTTTTGCGGGTGTTGCCCACCTTTTGGAGAGGGCCGGTGGGAACGCCGGCCAGCACCTTGCCGTTCTCCACGCGGCTCTCAAAGCCGATACGATAATGGCTCCAATCCCGGTAGACATCAATGCTGACCCAGCGGGACAAAGCGTTGACCACTGACGCGCCTACGCCGTGGAGACCGCCGGAGTAGCTGTAATTTTCGTTGTTGAACTTGCCGCCGGCATGGAGCTTGGTGTAAATGACCTCCACGCCGGAAATGTGTAGGGTAGGATGCTCGTCCACCGGCAGACCGCGCCCGTTGTCGAACACGGAGGCAGAGCCGTCCTGGTGCAGCGTAACCCGGACTTCATCCGCGAAGCCGTTGCTGGCCTCGTCAATGGCGTTGTCAACGATCTCCCAAAGCAGGTGATGCAGGCCCCGGGAGGAGGTGGTGCCAATGTACATGCCCGGCCGCATCCGAACGGCCTCAAGGCCTTCCAGCACCTGAATGCTGTCGGCGTTGTAGCTTTGCGTCATTCAGAAAACTCCTTAGGTTGTGGTGTAACGGGCAGATGCTTATCCGCCAACGATGATTTTACCATAAATAGAAAAGAATCGCAAGGGGAACACAAATATACGTTCGCACTCTGCTTGCCGCTGGATCAGCAAAGGATCAGCTCATAGGGTGGAAGACGCTCCGTTCGCCAGGGAGTGTCCAGCGCTTTCAGCAAGACGGGAACATCCTCGCGGAGCAGCGGCATGTCCAGTTTGAAGGAGCTTGCCAGCACAACGACGCCGCCGCTTCGCCGGACGCGCAGGCACTCCGACAGAACCTGGGGCAGGCATTCCCGTAGGTGAAACAGGGCGTTGAGGAGCATCACCATGTCAAAGGCGGCGTCGGGAAAGGCCATGCTTGCCGCGTCCATCCGCTGAAAGGTGACGCCGGGTGAGGTCAGGACAGCGGGCTGGAGTCGGCAGGTATCCAGATCAATGCAGGCGACATGGGCGGCGGAGCGTGCTGCGATCAGGGAAAAATCCCCGCTGCCGCAGGCGACTTCCAGCACCTCCTGACCGTCGATCATGCTGCCCAAATGACGGGACAAGTGCTCAAGCTGGGTCATTCGGCATCCCCCTGTGCCTTCAGCAGTGCCTGCAGATAGAGCACGACCTCCCGAAGGCGCAGGCCGTCGCAGGGGACGGTCAGGTGCGCCCATTGCGCGTAGAGCGGACAGCGCTCGTTGTACAGATCCCGCAGCGTCCAGCCGGGCTTGATGGTGACGCCCCGGGCGTGAAGATCGCCCAGACGCTCCTCGATCTGCTCGTAGGACAGGTGCAGGTAAACCACCGTGCCCAGCTGGCGCAGATGCTCCATGGCTTCCCGGCCATACACCACGCTGCCGCCGGTGGCAATGACGCTGTTTTCTGCCTGAAGACCGGCGTTGACGCTGTTTTCCAGCGCCCGGAAGCCGCTGTTGCCCAGTTCGTCCAGCAGGACGGAAAGCCGCTTGCCCGTCTGCCGCTGAATGACCAGGTCAGCGTCGATGAAGTCCATAGCCATGGCCTTGGCCAGCACCACGCCCACGGTGGATTTGCCGCAGCCGGGCATACCAATGAGCACGATATTCCCCAAGCTGAACCCTCCTTCTATTTTATCAGAAAAAGGAGCCTCCCCAGCGGGGAAACTCCCGTATTTTTCCCTTATCCTTCACACGAATCGGTCTGCATCCGAAGGAATACGTCACCATCGCGGAAAGGACGTCCGGAGGGGTGAAACCCCTCTGGCGGGGTGCGGGGCAGGGCCCCTGCATTAGAAGTCGTAATTTTCCCGAACTTCAATGCCCTTGTAGCGCTTCAGGCCGGTGCCGGCAGGGATCAGCTTGCCCAGGATCACGTTCTCCTTCAGACCGATCAGCGGGTCGATGGTGCCCTTGATGGCAGCCTCGGTCAGCACGCGGGTCGTCTCCTGGAAGGAGGCGGCGGACATAAAGCTCTCCGTGGCCAGGGAGGCCTTGGTGATGCCCAGCAGAATGCGCTTGGCGATGGCGGGACGGCCGCCGTTCATGATGGTCTCCCGGTTGACTTCCTCAAAGTGGAAGATGTTGACCAGGGAGCCGGGAAGCAGGTTGGTGTCGCCGCTGTCCTCCACGCGAACCTTGCGCAGCATCTGCCGCACGATGATCTCAATGTGCTTGTCGGCCACGGCCACGCCCTGGAGGCGGTAAACGGACAGGACTTCCTTCAACAGATACTCCTGCACGGCCTTCACGCCCAGGATGCGCAGCAGATCATGGGGGTTGATGGAGCCTTCAATCAACTCGTCGCCGGCTTCCACATGGTCGCCCTCCTGCACCTTCAGGCGGCTGCCGTAGGTGATCTGGTAGGCCTTCTGCTCGCGGCTGTCCTCCTCGGAGGTAATGACCAGCTCGCGCTTTTTCTTGGTCTCCTGGATGGACACCACGCCGCTGATCTCCGACAGGGTGGCTTCGCGCTTGGGCTTGCGGGCCTCAAACAGCTCCTCCACGCGGGGAAGACCCTGGGTGATGTCATCGCCGGAAGCGATACCGCCGGTATGGAAGGTACGCATGGTCAGCTGGGTGCCGGGCTCGCCGATGGCCTGGGCGGCGATGATGCCTACCGCCTCGCCGACGTCCACCTTGCCGCCATGAGCCATGTTCTGACCATAGCAGCGGGCGCAAACGCCATGCTCGGTACGGCAGGTCAGCACACTGCGCACGGAAGCCTTCGTCACGCCGCGAGAAGCAATCAGCTTCGCCTTGGCATGGTCGATGGCCTCGTTCAGGTGCGCCAGCACCTCGCCCGTGACAGGATCCAGGATGTCCTCAGCGGCAGTGCGGCCACGGAGTCGATCCTCGATGGATTCAATGGACTGCTTGCCGCTCATCAGCTCCTGCACGGTAATGCCGCGCACCTTCTCGCCCCGCGCCTCGAAGCAGTCCTCCTCGCGGACGATAACCTCCTGGCTCACGTCCACCAGACGACGGGTCAGGTAACCTGAGTCAGCGGTACGAAGCGCCGTATCGGACAGGGACTTACGGGAGCCGTGGGAGGACAAGAAGAACTCCAGCACGGACAGACCCTCACGGAAATTGGCGCGAATGGGCAACTCCACGGTTTTACCGGAGGGAGAGGCCATCAGGCCGCGCATGCCGGCCAGCTGGGACACCTGGGCAGAAGAGCCGCGGGCGCCGGAGTCGGTCATCATGCGGATGGGATTGAACTTATCCAGGTTGGGCAGAATCTGGTCGCGGAGGCTGTGGGTGCAGCTGTTCCACAGGTCGATGACGCGCTTGTAGCGCTCATCCTCGGACAGCAGACCGCGCCGATACAGGTCGTTGACCTTGCGCACCTTCTCGTCCGTCTCCGCCAGCATGGTCTGCTTGCAGGGAGGCGTTTTGATGTCGGCCACGGACACGGTGACGGCGCCCACGGTGGAGTACTTGTAACCCAGGGCCTTGATAGCGTCCAGCACCAGCGCGGTACGGTGCTCGCCCTGGCTGCGGAAGCACATGTCCACAATGTTAGACAGCTGCTTCTTGCCCACCAGCTCATTGACCTCCAGCTCGAACATGTCGTCAAGGCACTCGCGCTTCTTGAAGCCCAGGTTCTGCGGAAGGGCGTCGTTGAAGATCAGTCGGCCCAGGGTGGTGTCGATCAGGCGGCGGTCAGTCTCGCCGTTGAAGGAGCGCTCAATGCGTACCTTGATGGGGCTTTGCAGGGTGATCTGGCCCAGGGCATAGGCCATCTGCGCCTCGTCGGGATCACGGAAGATGCGGCCGGCGCCCTTGCCGTTCTCATTTTCAATGGTCAGGTAATAGCAGCCGATGACCATATCCTGGGAGGGGCTGATGACGGGCTTGCCGTCCTGGGGCTTGAGGATGTTGTTGTGAGCCAGCATCAGGAAGCGGGCCTCGGCCTGCGCCTCCATGGACAGAGGCACATGGACAGCCATCTGGTCGCCGTCAAAGTCGGCGTTGAAAGCAGTACAGGCCAGGGGATGCAGCTTGATGGCCTTGCCTTCCACCAGAATGGGCTCGAAGGCCTGAATGCCCAGGCGATGCAGCGTGGGCGCACGGTTCAGCAGCACCGGATGATCTTTGATGACCTCCTCCAGGATGTCCCAGACTTCGGGACGAACCTTTTCCACCGCCCGCTTGGCGGACTTGACGTTGTGGGCGATTTTCAGGCTGACCAGCCGCTCCATGACGAAGGGCTTGAACAATTCGAGGGCCATGAACTTGGGCAGGCCGCACTGGTGCAGCTTCAATTCGGGGCCCACGACGATAACGCTGCGACCGGAATAGTCCACGCGCTTGCCCAGCAGATTCTGACGGAAGCGGCCCTGCTTGCCGCGCAGCAGGTCGGACAGGGACTTCAGGGCGCGGTTGCCGGGGCCCGTTACGGGGCGGCCGCGGCGGCCGTTGTCAATCAGCGCGTCCACAGATTCCTGCAGCATGCGCTTCTCGTTGCGCACGATGATGTCCGGCGCGCCCAGCTCCAGCAGGCGCTTGAGGCGGTTGTTGCGGTTGATGACCCGGCGGTACAGGTCGTTGAGGTCGGAGGTGGCGAAGCGGCCGCCGTCCAGCTGCACCATGGGGCGCAGATCCGGGGGAATGACGGGCACCACGTCCAGGATCATCCACTCGGGCTTGTTGTGGCTGGCGCGGAAGGATTCGACCACTTCCAGCCGCTTCACGGCCCGGGCGCGCTTCTGGCCCTCGGTGTCGCGGTCGCGCTCCTTCTCCACCAGTTCAGCGATTTCTGCCTTCAGCTGCTGGGAGAGCTGATCCAGATCCAATTCCCGCAGCATTTCCCGCACGGCCTCGGCACCCATCATGGCCCGGAAGGAGCCGCGGCCGCACTTGCTTTCCACCTCGCGGTAGCGGGCGTCGGAAATCAACTCGTATTTCTTCAGGCCGGTTTCGTCACTGCCGGGATCAAGCACGATGAAGTTGGCGAAATACAGCACCTTTTCCAGGCTGCGGGGGCTGATGTCCAGCAGCATGCCCATGCGGCTGGGGATGCCCTTGAAATACCAGATATGGCTCACCGGCGCGGCCAGCTCCATGTGGCCCATGCGCTCGCGGCGAACCTTGGCGCGGGTGACCTGCACGCCGCACTTGTCGCAAATCTTATCCTTGTCCTTGAACTTGATGCGCTTGTACTTGCCGCAGTTGCATTCCCAGTCCTTGGTGGGGCCGAAGATGCGCTCGCAGTACAGGCCGTCCCGCTCAGGCTTGAGGGTACGGTAGTTGATCGTTTCAGGCTTGGTGACCTCGCCATGGGACCAGGCTCTGATCTGCTCTGGAGAGGCCATGCCAATCTGAATGGCGTCAAGGTTGGTCAGTTCAAACAAAAGGGTCCACGCTCCCTTCGCTACCAGTCAATAAAGCGGTTCAGGCGGCCTGCTTATTCAAGGGGGTCCAAATCCAAATCGCCCATGTTGAAGTCGTCCAGCTCCTCGTCGTCGCCGCCCAGGGAGAAATCATCCCGGGAGAATTCGGCCTCGATCATGTCGTCGGCGTCATCCAAATCGGCGTCAGGCTCCAGCTCAGGCGCTTCGGCGCGCGCATCCTCTTCCTCCTCGTGGGCGGGAGAGGCGTCGCCGGACATCATATCCTCGGGATCAAGCTCGGGGATGACGATCTCGTTCTTGTTGGCGTCCAGCACCTTAATGTCCAGGCACAGGGCCTGCAGCTCCTTGATGAGCACCTTGAAGGACTCGGGTACGCCGGGAGCGGGAATGTTTTGGCCCTTGATGATGGCCTCGTAGGTCTTCACACGGCCCACCGTATCGTCGGACTTCACCGTGAGGATCTCCTGCAGGGTGTTGGCCGCGCCGTAGGCCTCCAGAGCCCAGACCTCCATCTCACCAAAGCGCTGACCGCCGAACTGGGCCTTGCCGCCCAGGGGCTGCTGGGTTACCAGGGAGTAGGGGCCGGTGGAACGGGCATGCATCTTGTCGTCCACCAGATGGTGAAGCTTCAGGAAGTACATGATGCCCACGGTAACGGGGTTCTCAAAGTAGTCGCCGGTACGGCCGTCGCGAACGCGCAGCTTACCGTCCACAAACAGGCGGCGGCCCTCCTCGTCCAGGTCAAGGCGCAAAGGCTTGCCGTTGTGGAAGTGGTACTCGGTCATATGGGGATCGCTCAGATCCTCCGGGGCGGCCATGGTATCCGCGGCCTTTTCCAGGCACTCCCGGATTTCCTCATAGGTCGCGCCGTCGAAAACGGGGGTGGCGATGTGCCAGCCCAGCGCCCGACAGGCCAAGCCCAGGTGCATTTCCAGCACCTGCCCGATGTTCATACGGGAGGGGACGCCCAGGGGGTTCAGAACGATCTGAAGGGGCGTACCGTCGGGCAGGAAGGGCATGTCCTCCTCGCGCATTACGCGGGACACGACGCCCTTGTTGCCGTGGCGGCCTGCCATCTTGTCGCCCACGGAAATCTTGCGCTTCTGGGCCAGGTAGACGCGGACCATCTGGTTGACGCCGGGGGCCAGCTCGTCCTTGTTTTCGCGGGTGAAGATTT
>Ga0073908_1005163_pt1 | contig 10818 bp, 10 predicted proteins | sample MucameincwithD2O_FD_65484 | JGI IMG/M metagenome (GOLD analysis project Ga0073908, IMG submission 65484) | Mouse cecum microbial communities from Vienna, Austria - Mucus amended microcosms incubated with D2O | ecosystem: Host-associated > Mammals > Digestive system > Large intestine > Cecum...
GTTATCAGAAGAAGCGGAAACACGCATCGCTCAGCTTGAGCGAAAAGTTCGTCTGGAACTTGCATCAGATGAAGAAAAAGAACTGCTGAAAGCATGGGAAATCTACACAATAAAACTCGATGATATCAATCCTGAAATAACAACGGATATTAAACTGCCGGAGAAGCCAGAATAATTAATGTTTCCGGCAATCTATCGGATAACCGGATAAAACCAGCCCCGGCAATTCCGACAGTTTCTTTTTATAAAAACTTACCGCTGTGACCAGACTGGTTATCAGCGGTTCACTTCATATCAGAACAGTGCTTTAACTGAACTTGTCGTATTATTCAGGGATGCGGTCACTTTTCCCTTTAGCTCTGACACCATATCGCTGAATGAGGAGGACTGAAGGCGTTCCCGCAGATCTTCGTCGCATCGCTCCAGCGTCAGGGAAAATTCTATTTTCTTCGCTTTCCCGTAGCGATCTAACTCAGAACGGGTCGTATTCGTTTCGGTCAGAACATACATGCCATAAATATGTCCGACACCATCAATCAGAGGCCAGGGTCGCCCTGTATACGCCTGTGTGGTCAGCAGCGACAGTGACACTTCGCCACCTGTAATTTCAGGATAAAGCACGCCGGAAAGAACGATGCGATCATCACCTGCACCGATATACTGCCAGCTTGCAGAACGGTTAACGCGTTCATTTTTCACATGCCGCCAGCTTTTGTTTTGCTGCAACTGCTGATGCGGCAATGTGCGCAACTCAAAAACAAACATACCGTAAATCATCATCATGACCATGAATCCTTAATCTTTATCGTAAAAACGGCCACGTCCGGCACGGTCACGTCGTTCCATTTCTGTCCTGACCATTTCACCGACCAGTTTCGCCAGTTCGCGGGGATTCTGCGTAACAACGTTATGCAGATGAACATGAATTTCACCACCAAATCCGGAGGCAACAGGCTCCCGGTTACGGGGAGGAGCAGGAACAGATGCCACTGGCGATCGTATGGCCTCCGCCACCGGGCGGGAGCTGGCAGCAACAACAGGGACCAGCGCCGGAGGCAGCGGAGCCGGGACCACGGGTGTGATATTGATTGCGGGGGCAGGCTTACTGACCTGCGCAATCTTCCGCTCCTGCCACTCCCCACGAACGGCAAGTGCGCGTGGCAGGTTCTTAAAGACAATATCGCCGGGGCCAATGCGTTTTTTCGTCTCATCAACCAGCTTACCTGTGTTATCAGCAATTTTGCTGAGTCTGCGTTGCGTACCGGTATTGCTGTCTGTGAGCGGTTTGTTGTCTTTGGGTTTATCGCCTCCGGTGCCATTTTCCGCTGGCTTCGGCGGATTGATTTTCGCCAGATCCCCCTGAAGCAAGGCAACCTTATCCTGAAGAATGGCCGCACGCTGTGCGTCTTCGATTTTCTTTCTCGCCCTTTCCGCTTCATCCGGAAGCACACCGAGCTTTTCAAGTATCCACGCCAGCGTATCCAGCAGCATTTTTGCAGGCGTCAGAACAAGCTGTAGCGCACCACCAAGAACGTTACCAAATACCTCGCCAGCACTGGTGCACTTATCCAGTGTTTCCTTGCTGGACTCCATCGGTGACAGCAGCGATTTAAACCAGTTAAACACCTGGCTGATCCCGCTTCCGATTATGTCAAAAACAGGGCCAAACCGTTCAAAGGTTTCACGCAGCGGAGCCAGCTTTTCCATAATTCCGCTGAACACCCCGGCAAAAAATGCCTTAATCGGGTCCCAGTATTTCCAGATGAGAACCGCCGCAGCCACAAGTGCAGCAGCAACCAGACCAACCGGACTGAACAGCGTCCCGAGAGCACCGCCCAGCAAAGAGACGGAACCCGTCACCATTCCCCATAGTGCAGTCAACACCCTGACAACATTCATGGAACTGGTCAGAAGAGAAAAACCAAGACGCAACGTGGCCAGCTTCCCGTAAAGCACCCCAACAACCAGCGATAACGAGCCTACGGTTGCTGTCAATGCCAGCAGCGCACCGCCTGCAATCAGCAACTGGCGCGTCAGTACCGGATGGGCCTGTGCCAGCGCCGTCACCTTTGTGACCACACGCGTGAGCCACTGTGTGACAGAACGCAGCGGCCCATCAATCAGATCACTGATGCGAATACGCAGCCCTTCCCATGCGCTGCCGAGTGATTTCAGGTCGCCGTCAAGGTTGTCGGCCATAACCTTTGCTGTACGCTCTGCCTCACCGCGCGCAGCTTCAAGCTCTTTTCTCAGTTTGGGTAAGGAACCGTTACCCGCCGCATCAACGAGCGCCATAAACGATGTGAAAGCCTCTTCTCCGGCAATGTCCTTAAAGAACGATACCCGGTCAACTTCCCCGTATTTGCGGGTGGCTTTATAAAGGTCGGCCAGCACATTCTCCATCGGGCGCATTTTGCCGTTCGCGTCAGAGACGGCCACACCCAGTTCTTTCAAAGCATCAGCGGTTGCCTTTGGCTGTGTTACCAGACGAGCCAGGCTGGCACGCATTGCCGTCCCGGCATCACTCCCCCTGATCCCCATATTCGCCAGCACACCCGCCATTGCTGCGGCCTGCTCCAGCGATATTCCCAGCTTGCCCGCCACCGGACCTGCATATTTCATGGTTTCACCCAGTGCGCGAAGGTCAGTGTTGGTTCGGGTAAACGCTGCGGTGAGTGTGTCACCGACCCGGTCCATCTGGTCAGCAGAAAGGCCGAACTGCGTCAGGATATTTGAGCCAATATCCGCCGTCTCGCCGAGGTCCATACCGCCAGCCGTTGCCATGTTCAGCACGCCGGGAAGCGCAGCCTGAATGGCTTCTGGTGTGAAGCCAGCCATTGCCAGAAAGCTCTGTCCACTGGCGGCATCGCCTGCGGTGAACTGTGTTTCAGAGCCAAGTTTTAACGCCTGCTCACGCAGCGCCTTAAACTGCGGGCTGTTTTTGTCGATTCGCGTCAGTGCCTGAACGCGGGACATCTCTTTCCCGAACCCGATGGCAGGCTGTAAAAAACGCCCGGCAGCATAGCCGCCAGCCGCTGCCGCGCCAATTGCCAGCGCACCACCCGTTTTCAGTTTTCCCGCTGTTTCCTGCGCGCGCGAATACCGCTCACGCGCCCGTGTTACACGCGCAAGCGCCTGCCGTTCGCGTTCAAGCTGGTTGTTGTATTGTTCGGTGCGTCTGATGGCCTGCTGGATGGTGTTATCGCTACCTGTCAGGGAAATGCCGTGGCGTTTCAGCTCTCCGCCAAGTTCCCGCATTTTCTGAATTTCCCGTGTGCGCGATTCGTTCAGGCGTTCAAGCCGGGTGCTTAACTGCTGCATCAGCTTTTGTTGTTTTTCGCTGAGCACTGTCCCCGAGCGTTGTAACTGTTGAAGGGCGTTAAGCTGGCGTCGTGCTTTCACGATGCCCGCATCCGCTTTACTGACAGCGTCACGGGCGCGCTCAAATGAACGCGCCTGACGCTCAAGATTTTTGATCGCCCCCTGCGTTCGCTGGATGGAGTCACCAAACTGTCCCATCAGACGGCGGGCGCTTTCGACAGGCCGGGTCAGCCTGTCAACGGCGCTGAAAGCGACCCGGATATCAAGAGTCTTCATTGTCTGCATTCCCGCTGCGAAGTGCCGCCCGCTCACGCCAGCTAACCACTTCGCCGGGCGTCATCATGAAGATTTCGGCGGGCGACCAGTTAAAAATAACGGCAATATCTGCCACAAAGTCTTCTATGTGCTCAAAGCACAAAACTGTGATCAGGCTTCCGTCGCCTGTTCGTTCTTCCCGCCAGAGTCCGCACCGCTCAAAAAATTTACGGCAACCACGCATAACTGAATAAAGTCACGGGATGCCATTTTTTTGATCGTCACTTCATCCAGTCGCGGTGATGTCACGCGTGACAGCAGCGTAAACATGGATTCCGCTTTCAGATTCAGCACATCAGACAGCGACAAATCTCGCAGAGATCCAGCCTGCTCAATAGCCCCGGTGATCTCCACAAACGTGATTTTTTCGCCGCCACGCTCAATGGGTTGGGTAAGTTTTACGCCACGCTCACTGGTTTCTTTCACAGTATCAGCAACTACCGTGTTTTCGGTATCGATGTTTTTCGTCTCTTTCATCAGGAAACTCCTTTCAGTCAGAGGCGACGCACTGCGCCGCCTGCATATTACTTATCAGCCAAGCCCAAGTGCGGAACGGATGCGATCGGGCACAATGTCCTTACCGTCCTTCCGGTAAATGAAGTTCAGCAGGTCAATCTCCCACAACGGACGATCGTTAACGCTCAGCTTGTAGTAGGTGTTTTTAATGGCGTAAGTGTGCGACGTGGCTTCGCCCTGCTTGGCTTCCCCCATATCAATTTCCGTCACACGTCCGCGCATTTCGACTTCATACAGGTCGCTTTCTGCATCGGTGTAGTATTCGCCCGCAAAACGCAGCAGCGTGCCGTCAATCGTGCCGCCATACTTAAGGAACAGCTCACGAACTGCGCCCCCCATGACAAAGCTCGCATCAAGCGCGGAGTCGTCCAGACCGAGATCAATACTTACCGCGCCCATCATGCCACCACCCCGGTAGCTGTCGGTTTTGCGCGTCAGTTTAGGCAGGGTGACAGACGTCACCTTACCCACTTCGTTTTCACCATCCACAAACAGCGTAAAAAAGCGAAGATGTTTTGGTACAGCCATCAGGCACCTCCCAGAACCGCAAATGCGGGTCCAAAGAATTCATCAGTAAACGACTGGTAAAGTTCCATGTCTTCCAGTGGAGGAGCTGGCGTATATTTGTAGCGAATACGCACCCGCCCCTGACGTAAATCCGTGGTGCCGTTATCCACCACGTCATACCAGCACGACGCCCCAATCAGTTTCCCGGCAGTAACCAGTGAATCCAGTTTTGCCCTGACGGCACTGATAACATCCTTCACATTCACGGGTGTTAATGGGCTGTCAATGGTTTCAAACTGCGCTTCCGCAATCGTGTCAGCCAGGACCTGTGCGGTACGGGTATACACCTCAAAGATGTAGGCTTTTGTTTCCGGTGTGCGGTTGCCCCAGAAGCGGAACCCGTTGCGACGAATAATGGTCGTGATTTCCTGGTTGTTGAGGCTGTTGGCATCACTGCCTTCGGCCTGCAACGACCAGAACACATGTCTGGACATTCCCAGCACATTTTTAACCGGAACGTTGGACAGCGATTTGTGCCAGCCCTGCTCATGGTCAATGTACGCACGAAGGCCGCACGCATAGGCAGGCGCGGGGAACACTTCGTTTTTGCCACTTTTCGGGTTCCAGGCGATGAAGTCCGGCCATAAGAGCATCACCTCACGTTCGTTGAATTTCTGGCGGTAGGTAATTGCCTCAGCCATCGTGTTACAGCCGTGACATGAGGCATACACAAACGCGCGCAGTTTACCCGCAATCACGCACAGGGATTTTGTTACCGCCTCCGTGTCCAGCTCCGGCGCGGCCAGAATACGCGGACGGTATCCGATGCTTTCCTCCTGCTCTGCAACAAGCAGCGCATACATCCCCGTATAGCTGCCGTCAGATTCAGAACCACCGATAACCAGTTGATCCTGCGTCTTACCGCCCTCTTCTTTGTGTTCAGCCACGCGAACGACGATCACCTTTGTGCTCACCTGGTCTGCGATAGCCTTAAGCGCACGATAAAGCGTCCCCGTTGTTCCGCATTTTCCCAGCACGTCATTGACGCGGGTCAGCAGTGTGGGCTTGTTCAGCGGGAACAGCTTCGCGTCCGCATCATCCGCCGTTGCCACGATACCGATAACACTGGAATCAACATCGTTAATCGCTGTTACCAGGTCGGTATTTTCCGTAACACGGGCACCATGAAAACGAGTTTCACTCATAGCTTCAGCCCCTTGTATCCGTTAAATGATTAGGCAACAATCATCACCCACCACGCGCGTAATCTCACCCCTGCGCCATTCTCCCGCCACGGCGACAACAAAAAGCAGTAACCCCCTCCGCACGCACATGCGACCATGCCGCACAGGGAGGGAACAGATGACCGACACCACCATGCAATTGCTCAGTCAGGGCACAGACCCTGTAAAAATGCCGGATTTTGATATTCTCGCGGAGGGTAAAACGCTGTCAGGCGTGGCAGAGCGCCTGATGAGCCTGTCACTGACCGACAACCGTGGATTTGAGGCGGACCAGCTCACCATCACGCTGGATGATGCGGATGGTCAGTTGCAGCTACCGCCACGGGGCGCGCGCCTGACGGTTCTCATTGGCTGGAAAGGAGAACCGCTGACAGAAAAAGGCACTTACATTGTTGATGAAATCGCTCACGAAGGACCGCCGGACAGGCTGACTGTTTCAGCCAGAAGCGCAGATTTTCGGGATGAATTTAACGTTAAACGTGAGGTGTCCTGGCATGATGTGACCGTTGAGCGTGTGGTATCCGCCATCGCTCATCGGTACGGTCTGAAACCACAAATCAGCGAAATACTGATGGATATTGAAATCGACCACGCCGACCAGACCGAAGAAAGCGACATGTCCTTCCTTACGCGCATGGCGGAAATGCTGGGCGCAATCACCACGGTAAAAAGCGGTAATCTGTTATTCATCATGCCTGGCGGTGGCGTGAACGCACAGGGCCAGCCGTTGCCCTCATTCGCCATCACACGCAGCAGTGGCGATCGCCATCAGTTCCGCATTGCTGACCGCGAAGCGTATACGGGGGTACGCGCTTACTGGCTTGATCTTAATTACGGGAAAAAGAAAAAAGTCAGCGTGAAACGCCGCAAACCGCCAAAACCCAAAAAGGAGAAAAGCAGCAGCCGTGAAGGTGATTATATGGAAGGCGCGGAAGGCAATGTGTTTGTGTTACGCAAGACTTATCAGAACGAGCAGGCAGCAAGACGCGCAGCGGCGGCGAAGTGGCAGCAGCTACAACGCGGAGCCGCATCATTCTCCATCACGCTGGCACGTGGACGAGCAGAACTCTACCCCGAAATGCATGGCACGGTAACAGGATTTAAAAGCGAGATTGATAATCAGGACTGGATTATTGCAAAAGCCGAGCACACCATTGATAACAGTGGTTTTACCACACAGCTTGAGCTTGAAGCAAAAATCCCGGAATGGATAGCAGAAACAGAGTGAACAACCTCGACGTTTTACTTAATATACAATAGCCTTCTGGACACGGTAAGGCAAGAACAAGGGTAAAAGATCCTTTACTGTCAGAGTTACAGGTTATACCTGTAAGCAAAAACAAAGGCATATATTATGTTCAGTTTATTTTCGTTAACTGCCGGAGCAAATGTGCGCTGGCATGATTTACCTGGTAAAGGTATTCCTGTTGTTTTTATTCATGGGCTTGGCTGTTCCTCTTCTTATGAATATCCACGGGTTGTTGCAGATCCTGCATTTGGTGGACAACGAGCGATATTGATAGATCTCCCTGGATATGGATTCAGTGATAAGCCTAAAGGATTCGATTACAGCATATCCCATCAAGCTAAAGTTGTTATTGAAGTAGTAGAAACCTTAAATCTCTCACAGTTCCATATTTATGGTCACAGTATGGGGGGAAGTATTGCGATTGAAGTGGCCAGACAACTACATGAGAGAACAAGAAAGCTTGTGGTTTCTGAGCCTAATTTTCACTCTGGTGGAGGTACCTATAGCCGTAAGATAATAGAGAAACCAGAAGCAGAGTTTATTTCGCATATATATAATGAATTACTGGAGTGTGAAACATCCCCATGGAAAGGTGAACTCCAGAATGCAGCCCCATGGGCAATATGGCGAGGAGCCAAAAGTCTGGTTGATGGAACCACTCCATCATGGAGAGATATATTCCTTAATCTGCCCTGTTCACGTACACTAATTTTTGGCGAACAATCATTGCCAGACAATGATTTCCAGCAAATAAAAGAATCTGGAATATCTGTTGCAATAGTGCCAAACGCTGGACACTCCATGTCATGGGAAAATCCATCAGCACTGGCCTCAATTTTACATACAGAATTTTATAGAAAGTAAAATAACCTATACATAGATATTGTTTCCACCAACATCATATTATCAAAGAGCAGGGCAAATTTACCTCCTGCTCTTTTACTCAAATTAGATGATTTTATAGCACACATTTTATGAAATATTTAAAATCTATAAACTTATAAGAACATTTTTTATCAAAACACATACATAATGAACAATCTCTTTTATCATAATTAGTAAATTATCACTTGATAATAAATGACATACTAAATATGCATCAGGGTTAATTTTTATTAATAGATAAACGTCCATGCCTCAATCTGACCTGATTGTTGATTGGCATATTCACTAGTACAATTTAAAATCACGATAGCAGCACATTAAGGGAGGTCGCTATGTTTCGTTGTCCGCTTTGTGGCGCATCTGCCCGTATCCGCACCAGTCGTCCGGAAAATGATTCAAACACCGTGCGGCAAAAGTATTACCAGTGTAACAACCTGGAATGCGGCGTATGCTTCTCAACACTGGAAGCTTTCCATAAATTCACATCAAAACACGCCTCCGGCGTTCACTCTTCAGAAGGTATCCCGTGGCATGAGCTGCCAGCTTCACACAGGGGAAACAATCAGATGAGTTTGCCTTTACCTCAGAATTAACAGGCAGAATTGCCGGAGTAACAAAAAAGCGATAGATTACGTGCGGGTGCCTTTCGGCTGATGGTCGGAGGGAATACCCGAAGGCCGGATGTGGAAAGGCCCCGGAAAACATTTCTGTTTAACCGAGGCCCTAACCCGTCAACCTAGCAAGTGATAGGTTAGCGCCTCTCCAACAAAGGAGCAAGCGCTATGTCGCAAAAATCGCTTACGGCCATCACGTTCTGCGTGACGGTAATCCTCATCATCTGGATGCTGCACGGTTCGCTGTGTGAAATACGGATGAGCTTCTGGGGAGCGGAGTTTGCGGCGTTCTTACAGTGTAAGCAGTAAGGAAACCGCGACGGGGAGGCAACTCCCCGTCAATCGGTTGCCAGGGTAAGGCCGATAAGGCACCCTATCTCATAGGCATGAATAACAACCCCACAGCGTAAAAACTGCGGGATTTCTTTTTGGGACTCTCACTAGCTAGTGAGCTGTTAACTGCACATAATGCTCGCACAACAAATCATTTAAAAGAGATTACTCAGCATTCTCCTGCTTCCATTGCCGGATCATTTCATCGGTAACATCACTTTCATAACATACCACGTCATACCCTCCAGTACGGCTATATGCACTGCGTCCACCACATCTACTACCATTCCTTGCATGATTATACGGACACGCACAATTGCCTGGATAAGATTCAATGGATTCTTTAATTATTTCTTTCTTGATCTGAGCGTCTGACTTTCCTGTTGCTGCATACCCACTAAAAGATACCAAACACAGGCAGATTGCCATTAATAAACCACATCGCATACCGATACACTCTATTACTAACCAATCATAGCCCACATCATAAAATCGAGATGAGGAGTACAGCACCTTTAACAAGAAGGTGCCATCACGATAATATGCCGTGCAATTCATCAAAAAAAAGATCTATATCAAAGAGATAGAGTTATTATCAGTGCTGCAGACATCAGCATTCGAGGCAGCAGAAAGACAGTAAATCTAACGAATTTGTCTTTTTCTCAGGATGTTCTCAGATTAAAAAAGATAGAGTAGCGTAGACACCTTTTGGTGGATGGTAGGAGGAAAAATGAAGTTGAGTGGGAAGATCCCAGAAAAAACTTTGGTTTAACCAAGGCCCTAGTTCAATATGCGAAATGCAGATGAGTTGCAGGAGAGTTTTGCTTCACCCTTAGAGTTTAAACAGACGTGTACTATCATTATTTCTGCATATCGCCACACCATCGCCACTTTACCGCCATTTAACAAAATACAAATACAAAAAAAACCACCCGAAGGTGGTTTCACGACACTGCTTATTGCTTTGATTTTATTCTTATCTTTCCCATGGTACCCGGAGCGGGACTTGAACCCGCACAGCGCGAACGCCGAGGGATTTTAAAAACTATCAACCACCACTTACAAATCATAACCTTATGATTTTATTAACTCTGCAAATAGATCTATACAACGCCATTTGAATCTATTGTCACTTTTTATCGCCACTTTTTACCCTCTATTGTCAAAAGGGTTCAATTCAACAGCAGCCTCTAAATGACCTGGAGCAAAATGCGCATAACGCATAGTCATTTTTATATCGCTATGCCCCAGTATTTTTTGCAACACAAGAATATTTCCGCCCCGCATCATAAAATGACTGGCAAACGTGTGACGTAGCACATGAGTTAATTGCCCATCAGGAAGCTCGATCTTCGCTCTCTTAATTGCAGCGTCAAAAGCCTCATAACATGGTGAAAATAGCGCTCCTCGTTTTTTAGGAAGCATAGCCTGCAATTGAGGTGAAATCGGTACAGTGCGGTTCTTCTTTCCTTTAGTTTTGACAAATGTGATTCGACCGGGCAGTACTTGAGATTGTTTTAATCCTTCTGCTTCACTCCACCGAGCACCAGTCGCAAGCCCAATACGAACAACAACCCCCAAATCTTTATTCCGTGACTCATCACACGCAATCAGAAGGCGTTCAATCTCATCTACATACAGAAACGCCAGTTCCTTTTCTTCCTCACGAAACTTGCGAATACCAGTCAGGGGGTTTTCACCAGACCACTCTCCAAGGCGCTTCAGTTCGGCAAAAACAGCATGTAGATATGACTGCTCACGATTAACAGTTGCTTCACTAAGTTTCTTCTTCCCCTTTGGATTCCATTCACCTGATAATCGCCGCTCCCTGTAG
>Ga0073908_1005177_pt1 | contig 10790 bp, 7 predicted proteins | sample MucameincwithD2O_FD_65484 | JGI IMG/M metagenome (GOLD analysis project Ga0073908, IMG submission 65484) | Mouse cecum microbial communities from Vienna, Austria - Mucus amended microcosms incubated with D2O | ecosystem: Host-associated > Mammals > Digestive system > Large intestine > Cecum...
TTACCCGCCGTGCGACGAATACAACGGTCACGGTATTCGACTTCACGGGTATTGCGGATTTTGCGGCGGTCGGGATCGACGCGACGGCGTTTCTCGACAGTGCGGGCGCCGCGATCGCCATGAAAATCACGGTTGCCGATCTGGCGGCGATGAACGCGGTGTCTGCGACCGATTGGCCGGAGGGCGTGAAAGCCGCGGCATGCATTGCGAATCAAGCGGCGGATAACGTGAACGGCACGCTGTACGCCGACCTCATGACGGGCAACGTGTACGGCTTTGTAAACGGCAAACTCTTGAAAGACCTGCTGAAAAACAATACCTATTCCGGGGACGATACCGAGGAATGCGCGCGGTATTACGTCAATGCGGACGGCAACGCGGCGCTCTATTCGTTCGCGGACGGACGCTGGACGGCAGGCGGAGAGATGAACGTAAGCAATCAAACGGTCGCCTTCGGCGGCGTTACGCTCTGGAAGGCGGACGATTACCGTGCGCACGCGTTCACGGATGCGGAAAATTCCGATACGCTCGCGTTTACGCTCTCTCTGTCCCGTTATGAATCGTATTACGGGTTGAGCATTACATTTAACGTCGCGCAGGTGAAACTGAACGGTGTAAGCGTGTCCGACGTCGTGTACGACAAAGCCGCGCATAAATTAACGTGTTCGGCGGAAAACGGCACTTACGAAATAACGCTCACGGGCGTCGGCGCCTGTACGTCCGTCAAGACGAAAGAGTTGTTACGGCTCGAATACGTGCCTGCGGGAACGGTCGACAAAACCAATCCCCGATTCCGCATCACGTTCGGTTTCGCAGGCGGAAAAACGGTGATCGACAAGTTTGAAAAGAGCGAGAAAGACACCCAGTATTATTCTCCGGAACTGATCTCTTCCGATGCGACGGACGGGGTGACGGACGTATTTACCGTCGTGATCAAAGACGGGAATTACAACGAAACGTATACCGTAACGTTCCGGCCTGCTTCGGAATCGGACGAGGCTTCTTTCTCAATCGTTTTGGAAGAGAAAGTCGCCTCCAAGACAATGGGATCGACGGATTATAACTGGTATTTGTCTTACACTTATGCGGACGGAAAACTGCTGGGCTGCACGAGATTTGCGAATTGGGAAGCCGCTATCGTGGATTATACGATTCTCGGTCAGGTCGTCAATTCGGACGGAACGCTTGATTTGACGGTGGAAGACGATCAAGGCAAGACCCGTACGTTTCATCTGAAACTGAACGATTCCGAACAAGTCATCGTCAAAGAAACGACGGAAGAAGGACCGGCAGAGCCCTCCGAGTTGACGAACGTGCTATCGAAAGATTCGCAATGGAGATTGACGGTCAGTTATCTGGACGAAAAGTTGGCGGACTGTACGTTCTTCGCGTACATGGAAGATTTGTATTCGTCGCCCGTGGAGTATGAAATCACCGAAACGGTTGCGAACGCGGACGGCACGCTTACTTTGACGGCGAAGGACAATCAGGGCGCGACGCGCACGTTCGAGTTGAAGATGACCGTAGAGGACGGTTATTGGGGCGTGACGAGAAAGATCGAAGTGACGGAAACGACGGAAGCGGCAGAGCTTTCCGAGTTGACGAACGTGCTATCGAAAGATTCGCAATGGAGAGTAACGGTCGGCTATCTGGACGAAAAGTTGATGAACTGCACGTTCTTTGCGTACATGGAAGATTTGTATTCGTCGCCCGTGGAGTATGAAATCACCGAAACGGTTGCGAACGCGGACGGCACGCTTACTTTGACGGCGAAGGACGATCAGGGCGCGACGCGCACGTTCGAGTTGAAGATGACGGTAGAGGACAGTTATTGGGGCGTGACGAGAAAGATCGAAGTGACGGAGACGACGACGCGGTAAAAGAATGAGAAACCGCCCGTCGCAGGGTATTCGATAGGAGAAAACGTAAAGCAAGGATAAATCATTTATCCTTGCTTTATTTTTGCAATTTTGTTATAGTAAAAAACGGTAACCGGCAATATTGCGGAGAGTAAGAATGGAAATAGTTGAGAAAATATTCGAAACTTTTTTACATTGTTAGTGTTGATGCTGTGAGGTATGGTCTTTATCTTATTATTTCCGCAATGATTGAAAATCCCACATGCGTTCCCTGCTATGTCACAGAAACAAACGCGTACTCAAACACGGGATTGAAACGGAAGCGACTTATATTGACAGTTACCTTCGTTTTCTTTTCATTCAGGGAAAGATATAGGTGGCACTGCGATTTTTCAGTATCGCGTTAAATTCAAATACCGCAACGGAGAAGAGGAAATCATCGGGAAATCGCATTCGATCTATTCCCGTGCGGAGGCGGAAAATTTTAAACAAACGGGCAAGTTTTTTATTATGTACAAAGGGAAAAGGGCGGTGATTTCACAATTACCGGAAAATAAATAATAAACAGCCCGCTTTCTTCGTAATCGAAGAAAGCGGGCTGTTTTAAATCCTCATGATCCCTATAACCGACTCCGTCTTGTGCGGGCAATCGTCTGTTTGCGCCGGTTACGAAGCCTTGCACAGTTTTACGGTCAGCACCGTCATGTCGTCCTCCGCTTTTTCGTGATAGCGGGAAAGCGCGGTTTTCAGAATTTCTTCGGCAAGCGATTGCGGATTCAGCGGCCGCTGTTCGCTCAAATACGCGCACAGGTCTGCGGACGAGCCGAACGCCGACGTCACGCCGTCGCTCATGAAGATCAAAAAATCGTCCTCCTGCATCGTCACGCGCATGGTCGCAGGGTGTACCGCTTCGAGCATGCCGATCGGAAGGGATTCCCCTTCAAGGATTTTCAATTCCTCTCCGGAGAGGAGGAAGCCGACGGGCGAGCCGATCTTCACGACGTCCGCACAGCCGGTGTCGAGGTCGACCGCGGCGAGGTCGAGACAGGAGAAGCTCTCTTCGGAAGAAAACGCGATCAGGCGGTTGACGGTGGACAGTACGGTTTCGGAGGGCATTTTCGCCTTGTAAAAGCTTTCGAACAGAGAGAGGGTGCGGTCGGAAATGTCGCGTGCGTCTTCGCCGCTGCCCATTCCGTCGGACAGTGCGACGAGGAATCGCCGTTCGTCGATTTTCAGGATCGAGTGGGTGTCGCCACTCGCGCGTTCGCCCTCTTTTGCGCGGGAAGCGACGCCGAACGCGGCGTCGAAATTCGCTTTTCGTTTCAGGACGTAACAGGCGCGGTCGTTGGTGAGCGGAATTTTTTCCGCAAGAGAAAGGGGAACGTGCAGCGCGTCGCCGACGACCGCGCACAGTTCTTTTCCGCTGACGCCGCCGTCGAGGGTAACGTTTACCGTAAACGAGCTTCCCTCGCCGTACAGGAACACCTCGTAACTCAACAGTCCCGCCTGTGCGAGCGCGGAGGTCACGACGCTTTCTTCTTCGGAAAAGGAGTATTCTTCGCTCTGTTCCAGGGCGATGCGCCGCAGGATCTCGCTCACGCCGTGCGCCTGTTCCGCAAGCAGTCTGCGGCCCGCGCGCGCCGCATCCATGTCCGCGGTGTATCTGCGGTATTCCGCAAGCTGTTTATTCAGCGCGAACAGCAGTCCTGCGGAATTTCCGCAAAGGGAAGAGAGTTCGGCGGGAAGGTCGATCAGGTTTACGCGTCCCTTCGCCTTGCCGACGGCGATCAGTTTATCGAAGTGTTCCTTGACGTGCGCGTTTTCGCAACGGCGGCGGTTGGAACAGGTCGCGCACAGGGTCGCGAAGAGTTTTTCACGCAGTTGTTCGCCCGTGCGGTCGGGACGTTCTTTTTCGCAGAACGCGTTTTCAATTTCGCGGAAGAGGGAAGAGACCTCGTAAAGCTGTTCGCCTACCGCCCTGCGGTTGCGGTTGATCGCGACGCGCGGCAACGTGCGTTCGCGGTAAAAGAGCAACCCCGTTTTCGCTTTCCGCAGCAGCTTTTCGGGGATACAGCAGATCGCGAGTACGGGCAGCGCGCAGGCAAGCACGGCGAACACGATTTCTGCCGCGCCGTTCGCATAGATCCCGTGCAGATAGGCGGCGGCGAGGTAAGCCGCGGCGAGCGCGAGCGAAGCGGCGATCTTTCCGTACGGCACGAGCAGCAGCGCAAGGCAGGCGTAGACCGCGTATTCCGCAAGCGGAAGCGCGCTTGCCTGCGCGACGCATAGCGGCAGAGAGAGCACGGCGGCGAAGGGTACCGCGGAGGCGTTTTTTACGAGAACGATCGCAAGCAAAAGTGCGGAAAGGGAGAACAGCGAAAACGCCGCCGCGCCGAACGCGCCGAGAATACCGAGTCCGAGAAAGAGCCAGCACACGGCGAGTTCGGCAAGTTCTCCCGCGCCGAGACGGCAACGGAACGCGCGCCGGAGCATGGCGTGCAAACCGCCTTCGAAGAGCATGGAGAGCAGAAAGAGGAACGCCGCGATCACCGCGCGTTGCGCCGTGACGGAAATCGGGACGAACGCGTATCCCGCGTGGGGGAAGAGAAAAATAAACGGTAGCTGACACAGGGCGCAGTACGCCGCGCGTTCCCATTTCATTTTACGGGAGAATCTGCGGTAGAGGACGAAGACGAGCAGTAAAAATGCGGCCTGGATCGCGCAGACGAGCGTCGCCGACAGCGAAAGCGCGGTTGCCGAAGCTGCGAGATACGCCCCCGCACAGATAAATTCGTTGAGTCCGCAGGCGAGCGCCGCGAAGAAGAGCGCAAAGGAGAGAGGCTCGCTTTGCGGCAGCGCGAAATTGAGCAGAACCATGCCGAAGCAGATCAGCAAATACAGGGCGATGCGCTTTCGGGGGAAAGCGCGTTTGAAAGACAGTTTGCGCACGAAACACCTCATATTGTTTTTCTTTCCATTATAGGGAAAAACTTTCGCCTAACGTACGGAATCTGTGACGGATCTCGTCGAAAACGCAGGATTGCGGCAAAATAAATCCCCCGCGCAACCGCACGGGGGAGAAAGTTCTCATTCAGTTGTGAGGAGCTGTTTCCTCAACCGTCTTTCAGGCGTTTGTCCGATCTGCGCGGCGCGAATCGCAATCCGCAAGATTTGCCTTCGGTTATTTTTCCGCTCCTTGATTCAAGTAGTACATTGGTCTGCCCTCCCGTCATTCAATCTTCAAACAACCAAGATTGAACATTTCGCACCTACCTCCTTTCAGGATTTTGCGGGGATCCCGATTCCTTGCCGATCCCCCTGCGATTGCGGGCTTTCCCGCCCGCCTTTTTCAGCTGTGCATTGGAGTATACCCCTGTGTTTTAATAACATTTCATGAAAGTTATTTTCTTTTTGTACTTCAAGTATATCATATATTTTTGATTTGTCAAGGGGTTTCGGAAAAATTTTTATTGGAAATTTTTGTGAAATCGATCGGTCAGTGGATGCTTTCGATATTCGGCGCAAATTCGGCTTCCGCGGTGGAAAGCAGAAGATCTTTCCATTCGCCGTACTTTTTCAGCGAAGAGCGGTAGAGCGAGCGCTTTAATTGGAAGAGATCGCAGTCGTTATCCCGACAGATCGTCCACAGTTCGCGCATATCTTTTTCCAGCTTTTCCTTAGCGTTTTGAATCGCTTTGTCGGGAACCTTGCTGTCGGCGACGTCCTCGATCGGAGAGGGTACGCCGCGGTTGTACAGCCGAACTTTCAGATTGATCGAAAATTTCGCCTTCGGTTTGTTTTTCATGTCCAGCGAAACGCCGCCTTCGTCTTTCAGAATGGAGAGCGTGAGCGGCTTCCCGTTCTCTTCCGCGCCGAACGTGCCGGCGAATACCTTCGATTTCAGCAGACTGAACGCGAAAGTCTGTTCTCTGTTCAAAAGCGCGGACATTTTCCCGCGGCTGAAAATAACCGTTTCTTCGGCAAAGTAGATTTTTTTCTGTTCTTCTCCCTGCGCGCTGGAACCGCTCTGCTGTCCGCCGCCGCTTCCGGACGAAGAGGAGCCGCTTCCGCCGCCCGATTCGGACCCGCAGTCCTGATCCTGCGAACGGATAAAGGGCATATAACCGCTTTGCGAAACCCCGTGATAGCCGATCGCAAATTCTTTGAGGCTGTTTTTCATCACTCTGCCCGATTTCACGGCCGCGTCGGAAAAGAGCTTTTCGAGGGCGAGCGAGGACGTGTCTTCGATCGCGCTGACCGAAGTCAGCATGTCCCGCGCCGTCCCTTCGCACGCGGCGATCAGACAGCTGTCCTGCATGTATTCGTTTCTCAAAAAGAAGTCGAGCACGTCGAAGACGTCTTCTTTCAGCGTGTCTTCTCCGAGCAGAATGAGGTTGCAGAAAATGAGTTTGGGGACCCAGCCGGTTTTGGAGTAGATCTCGGCGATGCAGTCGGAAACCGTTTCGCCGTCCCCTTCGATATCGACGCTCGCCGTTCCGCAGGAAGAGCGTTCGCTTCCCTTCGGGGTCGCGATCTGCGCCGTGAGATGCACGCCCGTTTCGGTGCGGTCCAATCCCGCCGCCAGAATGATTGCGGTTTTCTGAATGTCCACAAGCCCGAAGTCGTTGGAAAAGAACGAGAGCAGTAGCACGCCGAAAATGAGGATATAGAGCTTGATCGGCACTCTTTGCAAGAATTCACGAAATTTTTTCACGCGGCTTCCTCCTTAATAACAACGCCGTGAGCGGCAGCAGAATACAGAATGCGGGAAAGATCCAGAACAGCGTCTCCGAAATCGCGGTGTTCACCGCGCCGAACCAAAAATCGAGCAGGATCGAAAGCGTGAGCAGAACGGCGTTGATCCCGATCGAATAGAGCGTGGTGCGGTATCTGCCTTCGCCGTACGCGTGTCCGAGAAACTCCACGCCCGCCCGAACGGGCAGAACGCAGTAGAATACCATGACGAGCGTGAGCATGAAGAGGAAGAGGTAGTCGATTCTCCCCAACACGGTGATCCCCGAAAAGTATTTGGAAATTTTGGCGAACGCGAACAGCTGTCGCGAAGCGATATCCGAAAAGATTCCGTAAAAGGTTGCGAGGAAGAGCAGGATCGCCGCGCCGCCCGCGAGATAGGAGAGCGCGCCCTTCCACGCCATGCCCTTTTGATAGCGGAATTTTCCGATCATCGTCAGCAACAGAACGGAATCGAAAAACCAGCTCATGGTAAACGCCGTGCCGTTCAGATATCCCCCGATCCCCGCCGCGCCGACCGGTTGCAACGCCACGAAATCCGCTTGATATACCGACAGCAGCATGATTCCGAAAAACCCGATCATCGAGACGGGCGCAAGGAAGTCCCAGACTCTGCCGTACGAAACGAGCGGTTTGGAGCAGAGATATGCGGACACCAAAAAGAACGAGGAGAAAGCGACGCTGGAAGGCAGGGTATCGTAAAACACGCTCTGGATATACAGCTTTTGTTCGAGCAGCGGCAAGAGCGCCGCGTAAAAGAGGAACAGCGCCAATACGGTCACGACGATTTTCGCAACGACTTTCCCGAACGTGTAGCAAAGCATGTCGTAAAACGTTTCGTTGGCGCGCGCCGCGAGCAGGACGCAGAAGACGAGCGCCGCCTGCAAGAGATAGTTTGTGGCGATGGGAAACAGCAGATCGTTTTTGGCGAAGTGAACGAGTTGGCTGGGCATCAGCACGAGTTTTCCGACGGGCGCGATCGCCGCGAGAAAGAAGTAAAGTTGTCGGGACGAGATCTGCTTCACGGTTTAAGCCTCCTTCTGTTTTTGCTCTTTAACGCGATCGGCCGTTTGGGCAGCGATCCGAGATTGTATTTCACGAGCGAGTCGCGCAGATCCTGCGGGACGACGGGCGAGAACGGCGCAAGCACGGGCGTGCCGAAACTGTCGGCGGTCACGATATAGAGAATGAGGAACGCCGTGAGCAGGATGATGCCGTACGTTCCGACGCTGCCCGCGACGAGCAGCATGGCGAGCCGCACGACGGAGGTCTGCTCTATGAGATTGGGAACCGCGTACAGTCCGATCCCGCTGAACGCGATAATGATGATCGCGGGCGTAGAAACGAATCCCGCGTTCACGGCGGTCTCGCCCAAGACGAGCGCGCCCACGACGGAGAGCGCCATGCCCACGTATTTGGGCATTCTGATGCTCGCCTCGTTCAGCACTTCGAGAACGAGCAGAACGAGCAACATTTCCAGCGACGGCGAAAGGGGAATGTCCCGAATGCTCCCCGATATGGTGAGCAGTAATTTGATCGGAAAGAGCTGTAATTTAAACAACTGCGCCGCGATATAGATCGCGGGGAGATAGATCGCGACGATCAGCGCGAAAATGCGCAGGATCCGCGTGAACGTCGCCCGCGCGGCGGGTACGTAATAGTCTTCGCTCGCCTGAAAATCTTCCACGAGGAGATAGGGCGCCGTCAGCGCGATAGGCGAGCCGTCCACGAGCAGTCCCACTCTCCCTTCGGCGATCTTCGCGCAGAAGATGTCCGGCTTTTCCGTCGTGCCGACCTGTTTCATCAGCGAATTGGGGCGGGCGGCAAGGAAGTGCGTGAGATAGGAAGAATCCGGAATAAAGTCGATGTCGATTTTTTCCAGCTTTTCTTTTACCGCGTCGACGAGCTTCTGCGGGGTCGTCCCTTCGAGATAGCATACGGCGACGAACGTCTGCGAACGTCTGCCGACTTTGATCATTTCCACTTTCAATTCGGGCGTTTTCAGCCTGCGCCGCACGAGGGAAACGTTGATCTTGACGTCCTCGATAAACCCCTCGCGCGGACCTTTGATCGTGACGTCGGTCGGCGGTTCCGCGATCGCGCGGACGAACACTTTTTTCGTGCCGGCGATAATGCCCTGATCCGCGCCCTCCCACAGGACGACGGGGTTGCCCGCAAGGATCTCTTCCGCGAGCAGTTCGAACGACGTCTCCTGTCTCAGTTCGGGAGAGGTGAGTTTTTTCCCCACGTTCTCGGCGTCGAGCGTTCCTTCGTAATGCAAAAGCGGGCGCACCACCTGTTCGCCCAACAGTTCTTTATCGGTTATGGCGTCTACAAAGACGCAGGTAAAGGCGACGCCCGCTTGCGTTTGGAACGCGAAAGTGAGAATGTCCTCCGCGGGGAGCAGACGTTTCAGTTCCGCAACGTCTTTTTCGAGCGTGCCGCTCACGTTTTTCATAACAGGAGTATGAGGGGTTAAACAATAATTATACGCTTACAGTTCGGAAAAAAGAAACCCCTCCCCGCGGAACGGGGAGGGGATAAGACGGTCATTTCGGCATGGATTCCAGAAACTGCGCGACCGTATCGGTGTACAGCGCGAGTTCCGTGCCCGTGAGCGGCGGGTCGGCGTAGCGGGCGAGCGTCTCCGTCACGAAGAGCAGCAGTTCTTCGCCCGACTTTTGCGCGCTTCCCGCCGCAAGTTCTTTCGCCGCTTCGCCGAGTTTCTCTTCGGGGACGATTCCCGCAAGGAGTTCGGCAACGGGCGGAAGGTCGCCACGGTTGCGGAAAAACTGTTCGTAAATCACGTAATAAAGCGTCGCCGCGCACCCGCAGGCAAATCCGCCTTCGAGGGTCTCGGCAAAATCCGCCGTAAAGGGCGCGGCGCTCTTCGTTGCGATCGCGCGGAATACCGCGTAGAACACGGTCCCCAGCACAAAGGGCGCAAACACGCACAGTTTTTTCGCTCGGTTTTTCAAAACCGTCTTTTTCAGCAAGGAGGTGCATGCGCTAACCCCCAAAGCTATGAGCAGCACGTCCGCCCCGTACAGGCGGAACGCGCTCAGGTATTGTACGATCGTCATAGTCACCTCTCAATACCCGTCGCAACTCTATCGTAACACGGAGGGCGGCGGTTTCGGGCGGTACATGACTGTTTTTTACGGGCTTTTGATGCCCCGATCGGTGTCGTCCTTTAAAATCAAAGCGATCTCGGTAAGACGCGTCTGCATACTTTTCAATACGGCGACAACAGTTTGTTTTCGCCGTTCGACTTGAATTTGCATCGGTTCCCAATATTCGCACGTTTCCCGCAGACGAAATCCTGTGTAGGAATATGTTCTTCTGATATTGTCGTTGATACAGTGTCCTTCAATCGGGAACAGACAATATCCGCGTTTTATAAAATGCTCTATGTAGAACCTGCAATTTTTGCAAACGGAAATTTTAGGTTTCATAAAAACTCCTAAGGTAAAACGGCGTCATTTTTTTTTGTAATCCGCAAGAAACGTTTTTTGTCGTACATGACCGTTGTCTGCGACTTTATATTTCCCGATCAGCGTCGTCTTTTAAAATCAAAGCGATTTCTTCGAGATTTTCTTGCATTCGCTTCAACACGTAACAAATGCTTTGTTTGCGTTCTTCGATTTGAATCTGCATCGGCTCCCAACATTCGCACGTTTCCCGCAGGCTGAATTTTGCCGGCGGGTATTTTTTTCGTATTTCGCTGTTAATACAGTGTCCGTCAATCGTGAACAGGGATTGTTCGGATTTGATATAGTGCTCTAAATAATACCTGCAATTTCTGCAAACATATATTCTTCGTTTCATAAAATACTCCTTTTATAGTTTACTATATTAAATATAACATTCTTTTTTTTATTTGTAAGGAAATTTGTCTATTGGACAATTTTTACAATCAAAAAAGCCGCCCTTTGCAATCGGCAAAGGGCGGCGTCTTAGTTCTTATACAATTTTACTGTATCCGTAGGAGTTTACGAGCGCGTCTATCTTCACGCCCTTTTTGCACAGCGGACATTCGGCGGGGGAGTAGGACCGGTAGTCGTTCAGATCCTCCGTACTCACGATCTTGACGACGGGCACGTCCGGAATTTCGAAATTTCCGCCGAACACGGTGGCTAGTCCCACCGGTTCTCCGCCGTAGTACCGGATCCCGTCGAG
>Ga0073908_1005226_pt1 | contig 10687 bp, 9 predicted proteins | sample MucameincwithD2O_FD_65484 | JGI IMG/M metagenome (GOLD analysis project Ga0073908, IMG submission 65484) | Mouse cecum microbial communities from Vienna, Austria - Mucus amended microcosms incubated with D2O | ecosystem: Host-associated > Mammals > Digestive system > Large intestine > Cecum...
AAAAGGTCGCGAATCAAAGTCTGCTGCAACTGGCATTTCGCACACGTATAAAACTTTTCTATCGCCCGGATGGATTGAAGGGAAATCCCTCTGAAGCCCCGTTAGCCCTGAAGTGGTTCTGGTCAGGTTCAGAAGGTAAGGCGTCATTGCGAGTGACCAATCCAACCCCTTACTACGTCTCTTTTAGCAGTGGTGATTTAGAAGCTAGCGGTAAACGCTATCCGATTGATGTGAAAATGATTGCACCATTTAGTGATGAGGTCATGAAAGTCACTGGCCTTAATGGCAAAGCAAGTTCTGCAAAAGTACATTTTTACGCCATTAATGATTTTGGTGGCGCCATTGAAGGTAATGCCAGTCTGTAATCAGGCAAGGATATAATTCCGCAGGAAGCATAACGTGACTATAAAACCAACTAAAAATTATCATAATCATCTGACCCGTATCGCTACGTTTTGCGCGCTGCTGTATTGCAATAGTGCTTTCTGTGCTGAACTTGTTGAATATGACCATACCTTCCTGATGGGGCAGAATGCCTCAAATATTGATCTCAGCCGGTATAGTGAAGGTAACCCTGCTATACCGGGTATGTACGACGTCAGTGTTTATGTCAACGATCAACCTATTATTAACCAAAGCATTACATTTATTGAAATTGAAGGAAAAAAAAACGCACAAGCCTGTATCACACTTAAGAATTTATTGCAGTTTCATATAAATTCTCCCGATATAAATAACGAAAAAGCCGTTCTGCTTGCCAGGGATGAAACACTCGGCAATTGCCTTAATTTGACGGAAATTATCCCTCAGGCTTCTGTTCGTTATGACGTTAACGAGCAACGTCTGGATATAGACGTTCCTCAGGCATGGGTAATGAAAAATTACCAAAACTATGTTGATCCATCGTTATGGGAAAATGGCATTAATGCGGCCATGTTGTCATACAACCTCAACGGATATCATAGTGAAACTCCTGGTCGAAGAAATGACAGCATTTATGCTGCTTTTAACGGTGGGATGAATTTAGGTGCATGGCGACTGCGTGCCTCAGGCAACTACAACTGGATGACCGATTCTGGCAGTAATTATGATTTTAAGAATCGGTATATACAGCGTGATATCGCCTCGCTGCGTTCTCAACTCATTCTTGGTGAGTCTTATACAACGGGCGAAACCTTTGATTCTGTCAGTATCCGCGGCATTCGTTTATACAGCGACAGCCGCATGTTGCCTCCGACATTAGCGAGTTTTGCGCCTATCATTCATGGCGTTGCTAATACCAACGCCAAAGTCACTATTACGCAAGGTGGCTATAAGATTTATGAAACGACTGTGCCGCCAGGCGCTTTCGTCATTGATGATCTGAGTCCGTCAGGTTACGGCAGCGATCTTATTGTTACTGTCGAAGAATCCGATGGCTCAAAGCGGACATTCTCGCAACCTTTTTCATCGGTCGTTCAAATGTTACGCCCTGGCGTTGGACGTTGGGATATTAGCGGCGGCCAGGTCTTAAAAGATGATATTCAGGATGAGCCTAATTTATTTCAGGCCAGCTACTACTACGGTCTGAATAACTATCTAACGGGTTATACTGGTATTCAGATTACCGATAATAACTATACCGCTGGTTTGTTAGGTCTTGGTCTGAATACTTCAGTCGGTGCATTTTCTTTCGATGTGACTCACTCCAATGTTCGTATACCGGATGATAAAACATATCAGGGACAAAGTTATCGTGTTTCCTGGAACAAGTTATTCGAAGAAACAAGTACTTCACTGAATATCGCGGCCTATCGCTATTCGACACAGAATTACCTTGGTCTTAATGATGCACTAACTCTAATTGATGAAGTGAAACATCCCGAACAAGATCTTGAACCGAAATCCATGCGTAATTACTCGCGCATGAAAAATCAGGTTACGGTCAGTATTAACCAACCGCTAAAATTTGAGAAAAAAGATTACGGTTCATTTTATCTTTCCGGAAGTTGGTCCGATTACTGGGCTTCCGGACAAAATCGTAGCAATTACTCTATTGGCTACAGTAACAGTGCATCCTGGGGCAGCTACAGTGTCAGTGCCCAGCGTTCATGGAATGAAGACGGCGACACTGACGATAGCGTTTATCTCAGTTTCACCATTCCTATTGAAAAATTACTTGGCACTGAACAACGGACTTCAGGTTTCCAGAGTATTGATACTCAAATGAGCAGTGACTTTAAGGGTAATAACCAACTCAACGTCAGTAGCAGTGGCTATAGTGATAACGCTCGCCTCAGTTATAGCGTAAATACTGGCTATACGATGAATAAAGCCAGCAAAGATTTGAGTTATGTTGGGGGTTATGCCAGCTATGAATCACCGTGGGGAACCCTGGCAGGTTCAGTTTCTGCAAATAGCGATAACAGTCGTCAAGTGTCTCTCAGCACCGACGGTGGTTTTGTATTGCATAGCGGCGGCCTGACCTTCAGTAATGACAGTTTTAGCGACTCCGATACACTGGCGGTAGTTCAGGCTCCAGGTGCTCAAGGAGCGCGAATAAATTATGGCAACAGTACTATCGATCGATGGGGTTATGGTGTCACCAGCGCTCTTTCTCCTTATCATGAAAACCGTATCGCGCTGGATATCAACGATCTTGAGAACGATGTTGAATTAAAAAGTACCAGTGCAGTAGCTGTACCGCGTCAGGGTTCAGTCGTCTTTGCTGATTTTGAAACCGTGCAAGGGCAATCAGCCATTATGAACATCACACGAAGTGATGGTAAAAATATTCCATTTGCTGCAGATATTTATGATGAGCAAGGCAATGTCATTGGTAATGTTGGACAGGGTGGACAAGCATTTGTTCGTGGCATTGAGCAGCAGGGAAATATCAGCATTAAATGGCTCGAAGAAAGTAAACCCGTAAGTTGTCTTGCGCATTATCAACAAAGTTCAGAAGCAGAAAAAATAGCGCAATCTATTATTCTGAATGGAATTCGGTGTCAGATTGAGTAACTACAAGGGACGTCAAATGATAAAAATAACGCCACATAAAATAGCGATACTGATGGGAATATTATTATCACCATCAGTATTTGCAACGGATATTAATGTAGAGTTTACAGCCACTGTCAAAGCGACAACCTGTAACATCACACTTACTGGTAATAACGTCACGAATGATGGCAATAATAACTACACATTGAGAATCCCTAAGATGGGTCTGGATAAGATCGCGAATAAAACGACAGAATCTCAGGCTGATTTTAAACTGGTTGCTAGTGGGTGCAGCAGTGGCATCAGTTGGATTGATACCACTCTGACCGGAAATGCATCATCAAGCTCACCTAAGCTTATTATACCGCAGTCTGGTGATTCATCTTCGACGACAAGTAATATCGGTATGGGTTTCAAAAAACGGACTACTGATGATGCCACTTTCCTTAAACCTAACAGTGCGGAAAAGATACGCTGGAGCACAGACGAGATGCAGCCCGATAAGGGTCTTGAAATGACCGTTGCGCTACGTGAAACAGATGCAGGGCAAGGCGTACCGGGGAATTTTCGTGCACTGGCAACGTTTAATTTCATCTATCAATAAGAAGGATAATTAAGATGACATTTAAAAATTTACGTTATGGATTATCCAGCAGTGTCGTTTTGGCTGCCTCATTGTTCAGCGTACCCTCTTATGCGGCAACAGACAGCATTGGGCTGACCGTGATTACTACCGTAGAAATAGGTACTTGTACTGCTACATTAGTAAATGACTCTGATCAGGACATTTCTGTTGTTGACTTTGGCGATGTATATATTTCTGAAATCAATGCCAAGACCAAAGTTAAAACATTCAAACTCAAATTCAAAGACTGTGCGGGTATCCCCAATAAAAAAGCACAAATAAAATTAACCAAGCGAGCCACATGCGAAGGTACTGCTAATGACGGTGCGGGGTTCGCAAATGGATCCACAGCCGCAGATAAAGCAAGTGCCGTCGCCGTTGAAGTCTGGAGCACCGAAACTCCGGCAACAGGGAGCGCAACACAATTTAGTTGTGTGACACCAGCATCTCAAGAGGTCACTATCTCCAATGCAGCCAACGCGGTTGTTTATTATCCGATGAGTGCTCGACTGGTCGTCGAAAAAAATAAAACCGTAAGCAATGTCACTGCGGGTAAATTTTCTGCACCTGCCACATTTACAGTAACCTATAACTAACAGACTGACAGATCCAGGAACTATATATGCATCCCACTCAACGTAAGCTGATGAAGAGAATAATTCTGTTTCTGTCACTACAGTTTCCCATTACCTATCCAGCCATCGCTGGGCAGGATATTGACCTTGTTGCCAATGTAAAAAACAGCACTTGCAAAAGCGGAATCAGTAACCAGGGTAATATTGATCTTGGCGTCGTTGGGGTGGGATATTTTTCAGATAATGTTACTCCTGAAAGCTATCAACCAGGTGGAAAAGAGTTCACTGTCACAGTATCAGACTGTGCATTACAGGGAACTGGCGATGTGCTTAATCAGTTACATATTGATTTTAGAGCCCTTAGCGGTGTCATGGCTGCAGGTTCAAGGCAAATATTTGCCAATGAAGTCGCAACCGGGGCTAAAAATGTCGGTGTCGTTCTCTTTTCCATTCAGGACCCGACCAATATATTCAATGTTATTAGTTCAGCAGGAAATTCTCGTTCCGTGTATCCAGTAATGACTTCTGCCCTGCATAATTCTTCATGGAAATTTTATGCCAGAATGCAAAAAATCGATCCCGCGCTGGATGTCATATCTGGCCAGGTAATGAGTCATATATTAGTTGATGTGTACTACGAATAATAGATCAAAACAAATAACTGCGACTGTTACAGCAGTAGATGGTGGAGTGATAATGAAGAAATTCTTCAGACATTTTCTTTTTTTAATTCTGTGCTTGAGTTGTTATACCGCGAGTGCTGGCACTGATGATAACGTAGGATATATTGTTGGGAATAGTTACGGCGTTGGTCCGTCAGATCAAAAATGGAGAGAAACGGGGCCGAATGGCGATGCTACTGTCATATTCAGATATGCAACAAGTACAAATAATTTAGTTTTCTACAAACCGACGCAGCTTGGACCTACAGGTGTAAAATTACAGTGGAGTCAGTTAGATACCGCTTCTGGTGGTGGTTTTCTTTATTGCAACAGAAGTGATAGCACAAGTGGTAGCGCAATGCGTATTGAAAATGCAATGGTTGACTCAGGTAAAATGTATGGCTCCCATAAATTATTTAATACATCAGTTCCTGGTTTGTATTACACATTATTAATTTCAAACATGTGGTCAGCTTACGGTACCGTAACTAACGTTAGTTCACCTGGGATATACATTGGTGACTCTGCAGAACAATATTTTTCGTGGTATAATCCAAGCGAAGACGTGTTATATTGGAGTTGCAATAATGCGAATAGCACCCGTAAATACTGGGCTGTAGGTGGTATTTATCAGACCCTTACAATTGAATTCTATACAGATACAAACTTTGATCCAACAGTAACTCAACAGATCAAATTATCCAGCTCATCAAATTATCTGTATTCATTTAAAGCCTATGGCGCAGGCCAAGGTATAAATGAGCATAGTTATTTTATCAAAATCGATTTCGATCTGCTCAATGTCAAGTTGACTAATCCCACTTGTTTTACCGCTATGCTTAGTGGAACTTCTGTGACTGGTTCTACGGTAAAAATGGGTGAATATAGTGCAGAACAAATCAGAAACGGTGCCACACCGGTTCCTTTTGATATTTCACTTCAAAACTGCGTTCGTGTGACTAATATTGAGACAAAATTAGTTTCAACAAAGGTTGGTACTGAAAACGGGCAACTCCTTGGTAATACTCTCACAGGTAATGACGCAGCAAAAGGAGTCGGTGTACTCATAGAAGGTTTAGCAACTAGTAAAAATCCTCTAATGACATTGAAACCTAATGATTCAAATTCTGTTTATAAAGATTACGACCCGAGAGGCAAAGACGATACAACAGGAGGAGTTTACCCGGATCAAGATACAGGTATAACATACCCTCTCCATTTCCAGGCCACGCTACAACAGGATGGAACTATACCAATAGAAGCTGGTGAGTTTAAAGCCACCAGTACTTTCCAGGTAACCTACCCTTAATAAGTCCACCGCACCGCCATCATCTGGCGGTGCGGTAATTGATAAATCATTGCCCCCACCAATGTGACTGATAAAATGCCAGGCAACACGACATCATTTATCAGGACACGTTATGAAACCGACCACCATTGCTTCACTTCAGAAATGTAAGCAGGATAAAAAGCGTTTCGCGACCATCACCGCTTACGACTACAGCTTCGCGAAACTATTTGCTGATGAAGGACTTAACGTCATGCTGGTAGGCGATTCGCTGGGCATGACGGTTCAGGGCCACGACTCCACCCTTCCCGTTACCGTCGAGGATATCGCCTATCATACCGCCGCCGTACGTCGCGGCGCGCCAAACTGCCTGCTGTTGGCTGACCTGCCGTTTATGGCGTATGCCACGCCGGAACAAGCCTTTGAAAACGCCGCAACGGTTATGCGTGCCGGTGCCAATATGGTCAAAATTGAGGGCGGTGAGTGGCTGGTCGAAACCGTAAAAATGCTGACCGAACGTGCCGTTCCTGTATGTGGTCACTTAGGTTTAACCCCACAGTCAGTGAATATTTTCGGTGGCTACAAAGTTCAGGGGCGCGGCGATGAAGCGGGCGATCAACTGCTCAGCGATGCATTAGCCTTAGAAGCCGCTGGGGCACAGCTGCTGGTGCTGGAATGCGTGCCGGTTGAACTGGCAAAACGTATTACCGAAGCACTGGCGATCCCGGTTATTGGCATTGGCGCAGGCAACGTCACTGACGGGCAGATCCTCGTGATGCACGACGCCTTCGGCATTACCGGCGGTCACATTCCTAAATTCGCTAAAAATTTCCTCGCCGAAACGGGCGACATCCGCGCGGCTGTGCGGCAGTATATGGCTGAAGTGGAGTCCGGCGTTTATCCGGGCGAAGAACACAGTTTCCATTAAGGAGTCACGTTGTGTTAATTATCGAAACCCTGCCGCTGCTGCGTCAGCAAATTCGCCGCCTGCGTATGGAAGGCAAGCGCGTGGCGCTGGTGCCTACTATGGGTAATCTGCACGATGGCCATATGAAGCTGGTCGACGAAGCCAAAGCCCGCGCCGATGTGGTCGTCGTCAGTATTTTCGTTAACCCGATGCAGTTCGACCGCCCGGAAGATCTGGCACGTTATCCACGGACCTTGCAGGAGGACTGCGAGAAGCTAAACAAAAGTAAAGTGGATTTAGTTTTCGCCCCTTCGGTAAAAGAGATCTACCCGAACGGTACTGAAACCCATACTTACGTTGACGTTCCCGGGCTTTCGACCATGCTGGAAGGCGCGAGCCGTCCGGGGCATTTTCGCGGCGTTTCGACTATCGTCAGCAAGCTGTTTAACCTGGTCCAGCCGGACATCGCCTGCTTCGGTGAAAAGGACTTTCAGCAACTGGCGCTGATCCGCAAAATGGTTGCCGATATGGGCTTCGATATTGAGATTGTCGGTGTGCCAATTATGCGCGCCAAAGACGGTCTGGCGCTAAGTTCCCGTAACGGTTATCTGACGGCGGAACAACGCAAAATTGCGCCTGGTCTGTACAAAGTTTTAAGTTCGATTGCTGACAAATTGCAGGCTGGGGAACGGGATCTCGATGAAATTATTACCATTGCGGGGCAAGAACTGAATGAAAAAGGCTTCCGCGCCGATGATATTCAGATTCGCGATGCCGACACATTGCTGGAAGTTTCTGAAACCAGCAAACGGGCAGTAATTCTGGTAGCCGCCTGGCTTGGCGATGCTCGCCTGATCGACAACAAAATGGTCGAGCTGGCGTAATACTTAACTGGCGCTACGGCTGATGGCGCCAGTTATTAATTTACCCCACGTCATCTGTCATAACACAGGTAACTTAAATAAGGTTAATTACCTTATCAATCTCAGCAAGAGATAAATTTGTCATCTCTGCAACGTCTTCCCGAGACATTCCTTTACTTAGAAGACGCAGGGCGAATTCTTGCCTTTCCTCCTGTCTTCCCTGCTGAATCCCCTTCTCAATTCCCTTCTCTTCAAACCACTGCGCCAGCGTCATCATAGACTCCCCTCCCGTTTCCCTGTCTCTCAGCACACCATAAAACAAATCCGCTTGTTCAGTATGACCGCGTTGCAGCATATAGTTTTGCATGGCAACTAACTGACTTCCGCTAGTGTACCCTTCGTCAATCAGCGTGACCAGTTGCTCCAGCAATAACATTAAGTCGCGCTGGCGAATATGTTTTTGCAGTAGTTCGAGAATCGCAATCCGCCGATGTTGCATGATTTCGTCATCCGGTGTGATGGTGATATCCACCAGCGGGAAAGGACTGTTATAGACGCGTCGCGCCAGCTCCGGCGAGTAAAACATATCAAACCAGCACATTGAGAGTGGATAAGGTGTGGTCTCGCCCTGATAAAACAGAATCGGCACCACCAGCGGCAGCTTATCGTGATCCGCCTCCAGATGCCGGTGCATAGCAGCAATAGAATAACGCATCATGCGAAACGCCATTTTCTTATCCGGCTTGCTTTGGTGTTCAATCACAACATGCAGATAACCGGGATTGCCCTGCATTTGCACGGAATAGAGCACGTCCGTGCTGTGTCCTTTCAGGCTCTCTTCAATGAAACTCCCCGACTCTAAATGAAGCGTGTTGAGGTCACAAAGTTCTCGTAATTCCACTGGCAAATGTATCTCCAGAAAGTCGCGAGCCGTCTCCGCGTGCATTAAAAATTGTTTAAACACTGCATCATGCGGTGTGGTACTCGGTGCATCCATCTTCCCTGTCTTCCGTGTTGTCTTGCGTGAAGGCAGTATCCAGTCAAGGCGCGCCGTCGTCAGCCGCCTCTTTAGTGTTTACCGAGCAGCGTTCAGAGAAATTTCAATTCGTTACAGGCGATACATGGCACGCTTCGGCGCGGTACGCAAACTGCTGACGCAAATGCCATCAGATGAGTAGACACTCATCAAAAATCGGGCAATACTGCGTGAGAATTTCCTCAAAGCAGGCACCGCCTGCTTCGTTAACGACAGGGTAGAAAGGTAGAAGTTATGATTCGCACGATGCTGCAGGGCAAACTCCACCGCGTGAAAGTGACTCATGCGGACCTGCACTATGAAGGTTCTTGCGCCATTGACCAGGATTTTCTTGACGCAGCCGGTATTCTCGAAAACGAAGCCATCGATATCTGGAATGTCACCAACGGCAAGCGTTTCTCCACTTATGCCATCGCGGCAGAACGCGGTTCGAGAATTATTTCTGTTAACGGTGCGGCGGCCCACTGCGCCAGCGTCGGCGATATTGTCATCATCGCCAGCTTCGTTACCATGCCAGATGAAGAAGCTCGCACCTGGCGACCCAATGTCGCCTATTTTGAAGGCGACAATGAAATGAAACGTACCGCGAAAGCGATTCCGGTACAGGTTGCTTGATTGTTATCCCTGCGGCTGGTTACTCACCAGCCGCGACATCGTCTCCAGCGAATCCGTTCTTAAGATATAAAGTCGTTTTAGTAACAACGGATTATCCCCCGGTTTTACTTTGCCTTTCATGGTTGTCACCGCCAGGTGAAATCCGGCATCGTTTGCTGCCTTCACGGCTTTGTCATTAAATCCGCCAAACGGATACGAAAGATACCAGACATGCGGATTAAATTGCGCCAGAGCGCGGCGTGAACGTGCAAAATCAAACAGAATATTGTGCTCACTACGGCTCAGTAATATGGGTCGGCGATAGCCATCCACCCGATGCAAAAAATGGGTATGTGACTGAAAATCAAAAACATCGCGAATTTCGTTAAGCTCAGAAACGCTCATAAATTGCAGCGATTTTGGGTTCCACTTCTGCGGGTGACGTTTGATGCGCGAGGTAACAACAAACGCCGTCGCCTTCATGCCATATTGTTTCAATACAGGATACGCATAGCGGCTCACCGACTTGAGGCCATCATCAAAGGTAATCACCACCGCTCGCGCAGGGAGATTGATCTTATTCTTCACGTAACCTTCCAGCTGCGCCATGCTCAGTGTCGCGTATCCCCTGTCGCGCAGCCAGGCCATCTGGTTATTGAAAGCGCGTACCGAGGTGGTCGTCGAAGTATGGCGAAAACGGGTGTTTTCTTCATCGCGCAGAATATGGTGATAGGTTAGCACCGGCAGGCCATTATCGGGTTGGGCATCCAGCGCGCTGATATAGGCGAGTCGATCGCCAATACGGATCTGATACCAGGTTTGATTTAACCTGTCTTTCAGTTTATGCAAAATCGGGTAGCGCAAATTGTCCGCCAGTACCCCAAATGGCGCACTGCCCGCACTCGGCGCGTTATAGACCGGCGTATCTTTCCAGGTAATTAAGTTCTGATTACTCAGCGGCTTGTTGAGGTCACCCAAACCGTCTTCAACTTTTTGTCGCCCCTGAACTGGCTCGAGATGCCCTTTATCGATAAACCCTTTACCAAAGCCAAAATTAAATGCGTAATAACTTGCGGCAGTGGGCTCCACGGCAATGATTTGCCCGGCCCGAATATTCCCCACGGTCACCATCTTGTCGCCAATTTGCGCCCAGAT
>Ga0073908_1005227_pt1 | contig 10684 bp, 12 predicted proteins | sample MucameincwithD2O_FD_65484 | JGI IMG/M metagenome (GOLD analysis project Ga0073908, IMG submission 65484) | Mouse cecum microbial communities from Vienna, Austria - Mucus amended microcosms incubated with D2O | ecosystem: Host-associated > Mammals > Digestive system > Large intestine > Cecum...
TGGAAACGTCCTCCAGCTTCATCTGCTCCGGCAAAGCCTTGTTGCCGTCCAGCATATCCTGATATTCTTGAATGGTTTGGTCGAAGGCGGAGAGCTGATCCCGGTATTCCATCAAAGACGCTTCATGCTGCTGGCTCAAATACGCGCCCACTTTACACTGGTTTAAGTAGAAGTGCAGCAGGCCCTCCGGCATTTCCTCCAGAGGGGAATTTTTCTTGCTCTCCGTGGCCTCCGCCGACAGCTCCAACGTATCAAACCGGGTTTTCATATCCTTTGGCAAAGAAATTTGATGTCAAAACATGACCCGCGACGAGTACGGCAGCTTACTGAAAGAGCTGCGGAATGCTGGCGTTATTTCTTCCCAGGATTTTAGTGTCGGCTTTGGCGGTGCGGTTCCCTATAATGGGCCGTCCGGGAAGGTTTTGCAAATCCCTCGCATGGATACAATGGTTTCACTCATTTCTTGATCACCGGCTTCCTTTTCATTTTACATTTCGATGAATTTCCCATCTATTTACCATTTCTTTTTATCACTAATAACAGTTTAGCAAAGAGCCCATGCAAATCCAAGGGGGGAATCTTTTGTCTTAGAGGGGGTTTCTTACGCACTTTAGACAGAAAAACCCGCCATGCAATATTTTTCAAGTTTATATCAAAATTACCTTGACAAACGCTGGTCATCTGGATACAATGTACGAATGTAAAGGCAAAGGCGTCTTTAAGGTATAGACCTTAGAGACGCTTTCGCTTTTTTTATTTTTTCTGTACGGAAAGGGTGCGTCAACATGTCAGAATCAGCGATGAAATTGCTCAGCTATTTTGGAACCTATACCCCCGGCGAGGCGGGCGCGGTCAGTGCCTTTAAATTCGAGTATCTTACCACCCTAGGCTTCGCAGCCATTGTCATCTTCTTGGGACGGGCCGTTGTGGCTCACTCCGCCCCCCTGCGCAAATTCGCCATTCCCGCCCCGGTGGTTTCCGGTCTGATCTTTTCCATCCTGATTTCCCTGCTGAAGGGTTCTGGACTGATCGCCCTCTCCTTTGACAGCGCCACCATCAAAGACCTGTGCCAAAACCTGTTCTTCCTATGCGTCGGCTTCGGCTTCAGCACCCGGATGCTGAAACGGGCGGGTGGCAGTCTCTGCGTAAAAATCGCCATCGGTGCCTGCCTGCTCATCACGCTTCAGGACGTGGCAGGCGTACTGGTCGGCAACCTGGTTGGCCTCCACCCTCTGCTCTCCCTCCAGTGCTCCTCCGCCGCCATGTCCGGCGGGGTTGGCACCGCCTCCGCCTTTGGCCCTATCTTTCAGAAGATGGGCGCCCCAGACTCCGCCACTACAGTGGGGGTGGCCGCAGGAACCTTGGGCAATGTGATGGGTTCCCTGATTGGCGGACCGGTGGCCGCTTTCCTCATCAGCCGCCACCACCTGAAGTCCGACCCCAACGACAAGCCCGAAGCCATTGCCTCCGGCGCTGTCCCCGAACTGAACAACAGCCGGATGATCTCCATGTTCGCCATGTGCCTGCTGCTGGCCGCCCTGGGTATGCCCATCTACTGTCTGCTGGACAACATTCCTAAGATCGAAATGCCCAAATTTATTGGGTGTCTCTTTGCCGGCGCCATTGGCCGCAACGTGATGGAAGCCGCCAATATCAAATTCTACACTCCCGAGGTGGACGCCATTGAGCACATGTTCCTGGAGCTGTACCTGGCTCTGGTGCTCATGACCATCGACATCACCGCCTTGGCTCCTGTGGCGGGGCAGATGAGTGTTATTCTGGCGGCCCAGGCCGTGCTCATCGCTCTGTTCGGCATCTTCGTCTCCTTTAATCTCTTTGGCCGGGATTACGGAGCGGCGGTGATGACCGCCGGCAACTGCGGTTGGGGCTGTGGCTCCGGGCCCAACGCCGTAGCCAATGAGAAGGCGGTGATGGACCAGTACGGCTGGCATAATATCGCTTGGGTCCTCTACCCTTCTTTCGCTGTCATTATCGACGATATCTATAATCCCATCTTTTTATCTCTTTTCGGCGGCTTTGTTGCCTAAAGGTTCCAGAGTCCTTTTACCCTTTGTGTTGCTGAAGGATAACAGGCATAACCCATCCCGTTTTATCACATGTTCCGCCGCCGCACACCAAACAGAAAACTCAATATCTCCGATAGAGGTCTCTACGCCGTTGCGATAGGAATAAATCTTTCGTTTCCCTGTGCCTGAAGTAATGCTGGAACCGGTCTCATATTTCCATTGCAAATCATCTGTTGTAACAAGGGATAAGTTTATCATTGCGATGCTGTCGATCCTGTTCGCCATTTCGGTTCAGCTCCATTTCTGACGTTTGTCTGCCAATCTTTTCATACTATTTGAATACGGCATACCGTAAAAATGCTCCCGGCCCAGCAGACCGGGAGCACCATTTTAAGCAGTACAATTTTGACACAATACAACTTCCCGGCAGATGGAGCAGCCTCCCATACAGGCCAGCCGGTGTTCACAATCAGGGCAGCTTTGGCGGAGGTGGTTCCGGAAATCCTCGAAAACCGGACTGTCCCATGCCTCCTGAATGGTATGGGTCCGCAGGTCCACCGCCCACCGTCTAGCCTGGTTGTCAAAACTACACGGCAGCATCACCATATCCGGGCTGATGTAGGCCGACCAGCGGGCGCCCTCGCAGGTATCAATGCTGTCCAGATTGACTTCGATTGATTGCGAAACTAACCCTGGAACTGTACAGGAGTCAAATCCTATCTTATACTCATGGTCACCGCCACAGGCAAGTTCAAGAAACTCCTTCACTCGGGGGTCATTGTAACTCAGGACCTGTTCCTGGCTTCCAAGCCCAACTGGCTTGTGAAGCAAAAACACAATAGCGTTGATACCAGATGGAAAACTGCGCTCCTTCAGGTGGGTCACCGCTTCTTCAATCGTGCTGTTGCTGACCACATAGTGAATATTGGTCTTAACTTCGGCCTGGAGCAACAGGTCGATTGCCCGCAGTGTATAAGGGCTTCGATACCAGCTTACCGCCACGGCCCCGCAGTACTTTTTGCAAAGCTGGGCAAGTTCAGCATTTAGCCCCAGGCCAGAGGTGGTGAAGTTCGGCACGATGCCAGCGCTCCGGCAGGTCTCAAGGATTTCCGCAAAGTGTTCGTGTTGGTCGGGGTCTCCACAGCCGCCCAGCGCGATTTGATAGGTGTTTCCTTCGCACTGCCTGGCGATCTCCTGAAAATCCTCTAATGTCATGTTGGGGGCGGTGGCGTGGAGACCGTCCTGGTAGCACTCCACACCAGCTTTCAGGCACAGGCCGCTCTGACCATGCCGACAATGCCCCATGATACCGACATCCAGCAATTCGGGAAAAGAGGTCATGAAAGGGTCTTCCGATGACTCAACTCCATTTTTAATGATACCTGACCGCACATAATGGCCGGTAGCCTCATCAAAAAACGAAATAAAGTCCTTATCTTTTCGCATTTTCATATGTGAAGCGGTCTCCTGGCTTAGTAGTTCAAATCGCCGTCTAAAATTGAGAAAGTATCCGGGGCCGCACTCTCCAGGACCTTCCACAGCCGCTCAAAGAGTTCAGCATATGTGTCTTCACAGCATTCAAAGTCAACATCGCCATGGCGGATCGTTTTCCCTTCTGCCAGAGCCTGACGAATGGCCGCCTGCTCATCGTCATCCCTTATATAATTCTCTTTGAATGCTTTATGGATTTCTTCCTCAGAACTCTCCGGGGTCAGAATGGTGTCTCCCAACATATTGTCCATAACATATTTAAGGATAGTCTCTTTCTGAGCCTCGCTGAACTCTCCTTTTTGTGCTAAAATGAAACTGCTGCTACTGGAATTGGTGATAAAATCGGTTCTGATCTTCATATTCTGCGGACAAGGCCATGCGCCTTGCCCCACCTCCTTTAAGTCATATTTGGGATACCGTTGTGTACCCTGCTGACAGTATATATGGTGAGCAAAAGACTGTACAGAAACCAATGGGCTAAAGCATGACTATGAGTACACAAACAATAAAAAAGCCAGATCCACTATGAACCTGGCTTTTTGGCCGGATTATCTTTACATTCGCGCTACGCCTATGGCGGCTGGCTCATGCCGTGGGTACGGATACTTCGTCTCGTAGCAACGACGATTTCTGTCAGAACTGCACGCGCACAAATTATACAATCACCCAGAATTTCTTACAAGAACTTTCCTTTGTTACACTCAGTGACAGCCTGGACTGGAAGGACCTGTCCGCGCCGGAGATTACCCAGCGGGTGACCTCCAAGGTCCAGCCGGGCTCCATTGTGCTGTTCCACAACGCCGCACTCCATACCCCGGAGGCCCTGCCCTCTATTCTGGAGACGCTGATTCAGGAGGGCTACACCTTCGTTCCCATCTCCCAGATTATCCTCACCGGAGACTACACCATCGACCACACAGGCCGTCAGTGTCCGTCCTGAACTGTATAAACCCTCTGAAATGACACATACTGATCCGGTAAATTCAAATCAGGAGGGTTTCGTATGACCACAAAGGAATTGCTCTATATCGAGGACGCTTTGGGCCACGCCCAATATTTCCAGACCAAGTGCCAGGAGACCGCCAACCAGATTCAGGATGCGGAGCTGAAGAGCTTTGTGCAGCAGATGGGGCAGAAGCACCAGCAGATTTTCCAGAGCTTCTACGGCCTGCTGTAAGGGAGGAGAGGAAAACATGGACGATAAAAATTTGATGGAAAACATTATCCTGCTGGAAAAGGGCGTGTGCGACCTGCTGCTCCACGGAACGATTGAGTCCCCCACCGGCAGCGTACACCAGACCTTCAGCATGGCCCTGAACGACGCGCTGGGGATGCAGGACAGCACCTACAGCAAAATGGCCGCCAAGGGCTGGTATCCCACGGAGCAGGCGGACCAGGCCAAGGTGGATACGGTCAAGCAGAAGTTCTGCGCGCAGTAACGCCGCAGCCCGAAAGGCCGGGCCGCTTTCAGACCAATACCGGCTTTTGCAAAAAAGGTACGCGGCCAGACCGCGTACCTTTTTTCATGAAAATGCAAGTAAGCCTGTAAGCCGGGTTCTGTCTTTTAAGACAGCCATCTATCTCGACGCACGGTTGCCCGTACGCTCTAGCCGCCTCCCCGGGACGGCCGGGCCGGCCTGTGTGTCCCTCCACGGCGTTGCTCCGGATAGAGTTTACAGCAATGGACGCTTCCACGCCATTGGGTGAGCTCTTACCTCGCCTTTCCATCCTTACCTGCCCTAGCGGACAGGCGGTCTATTTCTGTTGCACTTTTCCTAGGGTCGCCCCCGGCGGGTGTTACCCGTTATCCTTGCCCTGCGGAGCCCGGACTTTCCTCACAGGCGGGCCTTTCGCCCCGCCCGCGCGGCTGTCCAGCTTACTTGCTTGACTATGATACCGGAATTTCAGGGAAATGTCAAATCCTTTTGGCGGCTTTCCTCCAAAATCTGCCCCGCAAAGCCTCTATACGCTTTCATACACCTCCCGGTGCACCTCCGACAATCGGACCTGCACGGCGGGGAACTCTTTTTGCAGAAAATCCACCAGCGCCGGACAAACCACCTGTTCCGTGGCGTAGTGCCCCGCGTCCAGCAGGTTCAGGCCCAGGGCCTTGGCCTCCAGAAATACGTCATATTTTACGTCTGCGGTAACGAAGGTATCGCCCCCGGACTCCACCGCCTCATGGAGCATGGACCCGCAGGAGCCGCCCCCCACGGCCACCTGCTCCACCGGGCGGCCTCCGTCCACAAACCGAACGCCGGCGGCGTTCAGCCGGTCCTTTACAAAGGCCGCATACTCCCGGACCGGCAGTCCCCTCCGGTGGGCCTGGCCCATCCGGCCAATGTGCTCCCCCTCAAAGGGGACGGGGCTGGCCAGCTCCAGGGCTGCGGCCAGACGGTCATTTACCCCGCCCTGGGCCGCGTCCAGGTTGGTGTGGGCGCAGATGGCGGAAATTCGGTTCTCGATCAGCGCCAGCAGGACCCTCCCGGTCTCGTCCCGGTCGGTAACCGCCTTCACCGGATGGAAAATAACCGGGTGGTGGGACACAATCAAATCCGCCCCCCAGCGGCCCGCCTCCTCCGCCACCGCCTGAGTAATATCCAGAGCCACCAAAATTTTCCGGACCTCCCGCTCACTCCGGCCCGCCAGGAACCCCGCGTTATCGAAATCCAGCTGGGTCCCAAAGGGAGCCAGACGGTCCAGAGCCTGAAATACATCCTTTACCGCTGCCATGCGCTCCACTCCTCTCTCATCTCCAGCAGGCCCGCCCGGACCTGCTCCAGCTCCCGCTGTTTTTCCACCGTTTCCCGGCCTTGGTGCAGGCCCTCCAGGGCACGGCCGGTCTTTCCAAGCAGCTGATCCAGCCAGACGCCCCGGAGCGGGTCCCGGCTCTGCCGGCCTGCCCACAGCTCCGCAGGGGTGAACCCCTGTTCCCGGCCGGCCTCCACGCCCAGAATCACATAGAGGGTCTCCCCTTCCCGGGCCAGCGTTTCCCGGGCAATAACAAATTCGTGCTCCCACAGCCACCGGCGCAGCTCCGGCTGGGAGCTCATAGGCTGAAGCAGCAGCCGCATCCCCTGCCAGCCGGTCCAGGGCGCGCGGGCCAGAATCTGGGCGATGGTCTCTCCCCCCATGCCGGCAATGACAATAACGTCCGCCTCCTCCCGGCCCAGGCCCTGGAGGCCGTCGCACAGCCGGAAGTCCATCCGGTCCTCACAGTCCGCCTTCCGGGCGGTCTGGCGGGCCCGTGCCAGGGGACCGGGCCGCAAATCCGCCGCGATTGCCCGGGAAATTTTTCGATTTTGCAGCAGCCATGCGGGCAGATAGGCGTGGTCGGTGCCCACGTCCGCCAGCACCTCCCCTTCCGCCTGATCCGCAATGGCCTGGAGCCGGGGGGTTAAGCGGATCTGCTTCAAAGGACTCCCTCCAGCCGCAGCTTGATCCGCAGGGCCTGGGCAAAGTCCCGGGCGGCCTCCTCCTTCTCCGGGTCCATAAAGGGCTGCTTCGGGCCCAAATCCCGCCGGGCCAGCATCCCGATGTACCGCATATTGGTGTGCTTGCACCAGCGCTTCAGCCCCTCTTCCCACAAATCGCAGCCCTTCTCCGTCCGGTAGCCGCAGGTAACAATGGAGGCTGCCGGCTTGTTTTCCAGCAGCGCGGGCCCCTTCTCCCCCCCATAATACTTGCACATCCCATAAATCAGCCGGTCCAGCACCGATTTCATGGGGGCGGTACAATACCAGGAGTAAATGGGAGTGGCTAAAATCAGCAGATCACTGGCCCGGACAGCCTGGGCAATCTCCTCCATGCCGTCCTTTTGTACGCAGGCAAATTCCTCCCAATTCTTCTGGCAGCCCTGACAGCCCAGGCAGGGCTTTATGTCCTGGTTGTACAGCCAGGTCACCTGGCAGTCGATGTTCAGCTTTTTGCATTCGTCCAGAAAGGGATTTAACAGGGCGGCGGTGTTCCCCTGGGGGTGGGGACTGCCCATCAGTACCGTATATTTCATAAAAACCTCCTTACCAATTTGAAAAAAAAGGGACGGCCCTGTAAAGCCGTCCCCCTTGTCACTCCTTCGACGATCAGCCCTGGGCGGCAATGGCCGCGTTTACCTTCGCCAGCAGCTCGTCCGGGTCAACCCCGTGAACCATGCAGGCCTGCTCCACGGTCTCCCCCCGGGAGGCGGGGCAGCCCAGACAGTGCATCCCGATGGACAGGAACAGGGGCGCTGTGTCGGGGGCGATGGTAAGAATATCGCCGATAATCGTATCCTTGGTAATGGTCATAATAAAACCCTCCATTTTTCTAATCTGGGGATAGTATATCCCATTTAGGTGAAAATTGCAATGTAGTTTTTTAAAATTATCGCGCCCACTCCGGCACGGCCTTAGCCTGCTCATACAGCCGCGCATAGCTCTGGTGGCGGCTGGGGGCGATTTTCCCCTCCTCCACCGCCTGACGCACCGCGCAGCCCTTTTCCTTCATATGTGCGCAGTCGGGAAACCGGCACTTGTCCCTATAGGGGGCGAACTCACGGAAGTAGCCCGCCAGCGCCTCCGGCGGAGGAAGCACCTCCTCCTCAAAGGAGGAAAATCCCGGCGTATCCGCCACCGCCGCCCCGCAGGACAGCCGGAAGAGCTCCACATGGCGGGTGGTATGCCGTCCTCGGCCCAGCTTGTCGCTGACCTGTCCGGTTTTCAGGGCAAACCCCGGCTCCAGGGCGTTGAGCAGGCTGGATTTCCCTACGCCTGTATTCCCTGTAAAGGCACATACCTTGTCAGAAATCAGCGCCCGGAGACGGTCCACCCCCTCCCCGGTCTCCGCGCTGACGCACAGGGCCGGGTAGCCGGCCTCCCGGTAAACGGCCGCCAGTTCCTCCCCGGAGCGCAGGTCCGTCTTGTTGACGCAGACCAGGCCCTCACAGCCCTTGGCCTCCGCCGTGGCTAACAGGCGGTCGATCAAAAACGGGTCGGTGACGGGATTGACCAGGGAGGCCAGCACTACCATCAGGTCGATGTTGGCCACCAGGGGCCGGTGAAACTGGTTTTTCCGGGGCAAAATTTCATCCAAGGCCCCCTGCCCCCCCTCCAGGGGGGTAAAACGGACATAGTCCCCCACCAGGGGGGACTGTCCGGCATGACGGTGCTTGCCGCGGGCCCGGCAGGCGTATACCTGCCGGCCGTCATTCACATAGTAGAAGCCGCTCAGGGCCTTTTGGATCTGTCCTTCCATGCTCAGGTCTCCGGGGTCTGGCCGGAGCTGCTGCTCTCATGGGTAAAGACAATCGTCTCCTGCTTGGCAATGGAGTCGTTGATATAAACCACAAGATGCTTGGTCCCTGTACCAGTCAGGGGAATCTCCGCCGCAGCCTCCATCGCCGTGTCGTAGTCCTGGTTGTAGACCTCCACCCCGTCCAGGGTGGCCCGGACGGTGACAATCTCGCCGGTGGCGGGCAGGGGCACCGGGATAGTCAAATGGACCTCATCCGGCTCCTCGGGGGGCAGGGTGCTGGGGTCGGGCCCCATGCTGACCTGAAGGTTGACCTTGGTCCCCTCTGTCACCATGGCGTTGAATTCCGGATACTGGGTGATAATCCGCCCCTCCTCCACATCGTCGCTGTAGACCTTCTCGTCAATGTTCCCGGGCTCCAAATTATAGGTTTTGATGGTACTCAGCGCGTTTTCCAGGGTGAGTCCTTCCACCAGAGGCATCCGGAATTCCTGCTCGTCCTTTCCGCTGCTGACAGTCAAAAGCACCTCGTCGCCGGGAGACAGCGTAAAGCCCTCCGGATAGCTGGCCCGGATCACATTGTCCTTTTCCACCTCGTCGCTGGGCTCGTACTGGGGGGCGGGGACCATCAGTCCCATATCCTTCAATTCAAGCATCACGTCCCGCCATCCCCGGTTTTCCACCGGCGGCATGATGATAACCTGCGGCCCGGCGCTGACCACCACGGAAATCGCGCCGGTCTCGTCCACCTTCTCCCCCGCCGCCGGGGTCTGCTCCAGAATGGTGCCCTCCTCCGCGTCGTTGACCCGCGGGTCGCCGGAAATGGTCACCGTGAAGCCGTTGAGCAGCTTTTCGTCGTCCTGCACCGCCTCATAGAGCTTTCCGGTCAGGGTGGGGACCGTAATCTGCTCCGGGGTCTGGGTGGCCGGATTCATCAAAATCTGATACAGGAAGAAGAAAATGCCCGCCACAAAGGCCAGAATCACCGCAATAGCCGCCACAATGGGCCAAGGGGAGGCGGCGGGGCGCTCGTCGTAGTCGTAATCGTCCTCCCGGTAGCGATCCCGCTCCCGGTCCCGTTCCCGCCGGGACAGGGAGGAAGCCGCCGGCATCACCTGGGTCCGGTCCCCGTCCGGCTCCATGGGCAGGGGCTCCGCCGGGCTGTAGTCAAAATTGATGTTGGGATTTTTCCGGAATTCCTCCAGATCCGCCAGCATGAAGTCGGCGGAGGGGTAGCGGTCGTCCGGATTGGGGGCCATGGCCCGCATGGTGATGGCCTCCAGGGCCTCCGGGATGGTGGAATCCAGCTCCCGGGGGGACAGGGGGATAGAGTTGATGTGCTGGATGGCCACCGAGACCGCGTTGTCCCCCTCAAAGGGCAGGCGGCCGGTAATCATTTCGTAGAGCACCACGCCGGCGGAATAGAGGTCCGACCGGGCGTCGATGTGGCTGCCCCGGGCCTGCTCGGGGGAGATATAGTGCACCGACCCCAGCGCCTCCTGGGTCAGGGTGCTGTGTCCCCCGGAGGACACCCGGGCAATGCCGAAGTCGGCAACCTTTACGCTGCCGTCCCGGAGAACCATAATGTTGTGGGGCTTGATGTCCCGGTGAATGATCCCCCGGCTGTGGGCGTGGCCCAGGGCCTTGGTAATCTGGGTGATAAAGTGCAGGGCCTCCCGCCAGTTGAGCTTGTTCCCCTTTTTCTGCATATACTGCTTGAGGGTGATGCCGTCAATGAGCTCCATCACAATGTACTCAAACTCCGACGAGCGGCTCACATCGTACACCGCCACGATGTTGGGGTGGGACAGCATGGCCACCGCCTGGGATTCGTCGTGGAACCGGCGGCGGAACTCCGCATCCGACGCCAGCTCGTCCCGGAGGATTTTGATGGCCACAAGCCGGTTGAGCCGGTGGCACCGGGCCTTATATACCCG
>Ga0073908_1005237_pt1 | contig 10670 bp, 8 predicted proteins | sample MucameincwithD2O_FD_65484 | JGI IMG/M metagenome (GOLD analysis project Ga0073908, IMG submission 65484) | Mouse cecum microbial communities from Vienna, Austria - Mucus amended microcosms incubated with D2O | ecosystem: Host-associated > Mammals > Digestive system > Large intestine > Cecum...
GACACAATCCAACCGATTCATGCTGAAGGACAAACACATCCTGCTGGGCATCACAGGCAGCATAGCAGCTTACAAGGCGGCTGTGCTGTGTCGTTTATTGAAAACGGCGGGCGCCGACGTGCGCGTGGTGATGACGCCGCTGGCCAAACAGTTCATCACGCCGCTGACGATGGCCACGCTGTCGAAGAACCCGATTCTGGTGGAGTTCTTCGACCCCGAAAACGGCGCGTGGAACTCGCATGTCTCGCTCGGCGAATGGGCCGACTGCTACGTGATAGCCCCAGCCACGGCCAACACGCTGGCCAAGATGCGCACGGGCGTGGCGGACAACCTGCTGCTGACGACCTACCTTTCGGCCCGCTGTCCGGTGGCGGTCGCCCCGGCCATGGACCTCGACATGTATGCCCACCCGGCCACGCAGGAGAACCTGCGCGAACTGGCCGCACGGGGAGTGAAAATCGTGGAACCGGGCGAGGGCGAGCTGGCGAGCGGACTGACGGGCAAGGGCCGCATGGCCGAACCGGAAGAAATCGCCGCCTCGCTCAACGCACTTTTCGCCGCACGGACCGACAGCCCGCTGCGGGGCAAACGGTTCGTCGTGACGGCAGGTGCGACCATCGAAGCCATCGACCCGGTGCGCTTCATCTCGAACCACTCGACCGGAAAGATGGGCTACGCCATCGCCGGAGAACTGGCCCGCCGCGGCGCCGAAGTGGTGCTGGTGAGCGGCCGGACCTCGCTGCCGACCCCTGCGGGAGCAGAACGGCGCGACGTGCTGTCGGCCGACGAGATGTTCCGCGCGACGGTCGAAGCGTTCGCCGATGCCGACGGAGCCGTCATGTGCGCCGCGGTGGCGGACTACACGCCTGCCGAAGTCGCGACGACGAAAATCAAGAAAAACGACGGCGAACTGACCCTCGCCCTGCGCCGCACACGCGACATCGCAGCCCACTTGGGTACGCAGAAAGGCCACCGTGTATTGGTAGGCTTTGCGCTCGAAACCGACCACGAAGCGGACAACGCCGAAACCAAGCTGACCAAGAAAAATTTCGATTTCGTGGTGCTCAACTCGCTGCGCGACCCCGGTGCGGGATTCGGCGGCGACACCAACAAAGTGACCTTCATCGACCGCCGCGGCCGCGAAGAACTGCCGCTGCTGAGCAAGACGGAAGTCGCCGCACGCATCGCCGGCCGAATCGAATCGCTGCTGACCAAGAACTGACCGGATTTTCCGGCCCCTTGCGGAAACGACCCCGATTTTCAATCAAGATAACAGCCGCCCGCTTTTCACCTTTCACTTTTCACCTTTCACTTTCCGAAAATGCTACGCCGTCTCACGGTCGAAAACTACGCGCTGATCGACACGCTCGTTCTGGAGCCCGACGCCCGGCTGAACATCATCACGGGCGAGACGGGCGCCGGAAAATCCATCCTGCTGGGGGCGTTGGGACTGCTGCTGGGCGCCCGCAGCGACCTTTCGGCCGTCAAGGATACGACGCGCAACTGCGTGGTAGAGGGCACTTTCGACCTCGACGGGCTCGGGCTGGAACCCTTTTTCGAGGAAAACGACCTCGACTACGCGCCGCAGACCATCCTCACGCGCATACTGACCCCGGCGGGCAAAAGCCGTTCGTTCGTCAACGACCTGCCCGTGCAGCTGACGCAGCTGCGCGAACTGGGCACACGGCTCATCGACATCCATTCGCAGCACCAGAATCTGATTCTTTCGTCCGAGGATTTCCGGATTTCGGCCCTCGACACCGTGGCCGGAAACGGCGGACTGCTCGAACAATACCGCGCCGAATACGCGAAGATGACGGAGCTGAAACGGCAGCTCGCCGCCCTGCGCGAAGCCGCCGAAGAAGGGCGCCGCAACGAAGAATGGCTGCGCTTTCAGACCGAAGAACTGACGGCCGCCGACCTCCGCGCAGGCGAACAGGCAGAAACGGAGGAGGAGCTGGCCGTGCTGGAGAACGCCGACCGCATCGGCGAAGCGCTGGCGGGACTGCGCAACGCCTTAGACACCGACGAAACGGGGGTGCTCTCGCAGCTCAAGACGGCAGAGACCGAGCTGGCGCACATCGGCGAACACTATCCCGCGGCGGGCGAATACGCGGCACGCATCCGCTCGGTCATCGAAGAACTCAAGGACATCGGCAGCTCGGCGGCGGCCGACAGCGAACGCATCGACGCCGACCCGGCCCGGCTGGCCAAACTCTCGGCCCGGCTGGACACCCTGCTGGCCCTGCAACAGAAACACCGCGCGGCCGACGAATCGGAACTGATTGCTTTGCGCGACCGCTGCACGGCGCAGCTGGCGGCCCTCGACCACGGCAGCGAAGCCCTCGAAGCGGCGGAAACGACGCTTCAGCAAGCCCAAGCCAAGGTCGGCACGCTGGCCGAACGGCTCCGCAAGGGACGCGCCAAGGCCGCTCCGGCTTTCGCCGAATCGGTCTGCGCGACGCTGGCCCGGCTGGGGATGCCCGAAACGCAGTTCGAGGCGTGTCTGACCCCGACCGAACCCGGCCGCACGGGTGCCGATGCGGTGGAATTCCTCTTTACGGCCAACCGCAGCGCGGCGCCGCGGCCCATCGAAAAAATCGCTTCGGGCGGCGAACTCTCGCGCGTCATGCTGGCCATCAAGGCCCTGCTGGCCAGCCGGATGCAGCTGCCGACCATCATTTTCGACGAAATCGACACGGGCGTCTCGGGCCGCATAGCCGACGCGATGGGCGACATCATCGCGCAGCTCTCGGCGACGATGCAGGTCATCGACATCACCCACCTGCCGCAGGTGGCCTCGAAAGGCGCGGCCCACTTCGTGGTCTCGAAGCACGACGGCCGCACCGCCATCGCCCGGCTGACGGACGACGAACGCGTTGCCGAAATCGCCAAGATGCTGTCGGGCAACACCGTGACCGACGCCGCGCTGGCGCAGGCCCGGATTCTGCTGGGAAAATAACCTTACTTCATATGGACCCTGTCCTCCAACTCGCGGCTGCGAACCGGCAGCGCGCGCAAGCCATCGTCGGCGAACTGCAAATAGAAGAAATCTGGCGCTCCGCAGGCGCCGAACCGCGGCTCGTAGGGTCGCTGCGCATGGGACTGCTGGTGCGCCACCGCGACATCGACTACCACATCTATTCGCCCCAACTGCGCCTTTCGGAGAGCTTCGCCGCCATGGCCCGGCTGGCCGAAAACCCGCGCATCCGCCGCATCGAATTCGCCAACCTGCTCGACGCGCCGGACCGATGCCTGGAATGGCACGCGTGGTACGAAGACGACGAACGGCAGCTGTGGCAAATCGACATGATCCACATGCAGGCAGGCTCGCCGTGGGACGGCTGGTTCGAGCGCATGGCCGACCGGATAACGGCCGCGCTGACCGACGAGACCCGCACGGCCATCCTGCGGCTGAAATACGACACGCCCGACGAACGGAAGATTCCGGGCATCGCCTACTACATGGCCGTCCTGCGCGACGGCGTGCGGACATGGCCGCAGCTGGAAGAATGGCTGGCGGCACACCCGCTCGACGGCATCGTCGAATGGATGCCGGAAGAATCCCGGGAATCGCAGGCCGAATGACCCGATGCGGCCATAGCGTCGTCAAGAACCCGCCGCAGCCGATTCCAATCGAAAACGCAGGAAAAAATCCTGCGTTTTTTCGTCTTTTTCCCTTTTTTCGCGTCTTATTTACAAACGCGCGTTAAAAACCGAAAAAAACGATGAAACAATCTTCCACCGAACGCCTCAGGGAACTGGAGGAGCTGGTCGACAGCTGCCGCGAACCGCTGTTCCGCTTTGCATTCTTCCGCTTGGGGTCGCGCATGGATGCCGAAGATGTCGTGCAGGATGCCTTTCTGAAATGGGCATCCGGACCCGAACGTCCCGTCGGCCACCCGCGTGCCTACCTCTTCCGAATGGTGAGCAACGACTGCTACGACCGAATCCGGCGCCGGACAACCCTGGTGCCGATCGACAATCGCCTGCCCGACCTGACCCTCGAAGAGCACGAAGCTCACGAAGAAGCCCGACGGATCGAAACGCTTCTCGACCGGCTCCCGCCCGAACAGGCCGAAGCAATCCGTCTGCACACCTATGCGTCGCTCCGCTTCACGGAGATCGCCGAGGTGCTCCGATGCCCGGTCTCGACCGTCAAGTCCCGCTTCGGCGGCGGCATCGCAAAACTAAGAAAAACGTTGAATCTGTAAAATCCGCAACCATGAACTGTCCCGAATTCCGCAACCGTATAATCGACCTGCTCGACGGCCGCAACTTTACGCACGAAGAACAGCACCACTTGGAACATTGCCCGGACTGCGCTGCCGAATTCCGTGCCGCCGCCGAAGCCCTCGATGCAGTCACGCCCCGCAGCAATCCCCGCGCTTCCGACAACTTGCGCGACCGCATTCTGACGGCCGCCGCATCGGCCGGACATCCCCGCCGGAACCGCATCTACCGCCTGCTCGGCACCATGGCAGCCGCAGCCGCAATCTTTGCCGGCGTTCTCCTGCTCTCCGTCCGCACGCCGGCTTATGCTGCCCGCAAACACTTCGGATGTGCCGCAGCCGTGATGAACGACGTGAAAACGCTCCGCATCGCCCTCCGCATCCGAACAACACCCCGCGAGAATTTCACCTACACCGACCCCGCGCTGCCGCCGATACCCTGCACCGTAACGGTCGAATACGGCGACACGCTGCGCTGGCGCATCGAGAAACCGGGCCGCACGGCCCTCTGCGACGGCGAAACGGCACGCATGTGGCTCCGGGATGCCGGGGAAGGGTGGTGCAGCCAAGCCGACGGCTACCATCCCGAAGGCGAACTCGGACTGCTGCTCGACCTGCAACGGCTGCTGCTTGCCGAACAGGCGCAGGCATTCCGCACGAAAGGAGCGCAATATGAAATCACAGAGGATGCCGCCACCGTCCGGCTTACCGTCGCAATGCCGGCCCGGGGCGATTTCAGCCAAAGCGACTATCTGCTCAACAGCTCCATCGCCGAATCGAACACCCTGCGCGAATACCGTTTCGACAAGCAGAGCGGCCGGCTGCTCGACCTGCGCATCACGGCCATTCTGCCGGACGGCAGCCGCTCCGTCCTGCTGGAAAGCACCGGCATAGTCTACGACGAACCCGTCGACCGGGCAGTGCTGACAGCCCTTCCTGAAAATATCGAATGGACCGACCTTGCCGCACCCATCCCCGGAACGCAGCTGGCCGACATATCGGCCGAAGAGGCGGCGGCCCGCGTTCTTCGGGCAATAGGCTCGTGGGACGAAACGCTGCTCGACGAAGCGCTCCATTACTATGGTACCGACATCCGCAAGCAACTCGAAGCGCACTACGGAGGACTTGCGGTCATCGCCATCGGCCAAGCGGTACGCTCGGGCCAGTATGCCGGCGTCTTCGTACCCTGCAAAGTCCTCCTGGCCAACGGCAAAACCGAAAAACTGATGCTGGCCCTGCGCAACGACAACCCCGAAAAGTGCTGGCTTGTCGACGGCGGTCTCTGATCCGAACCTGCCGGAAAAACAAAACCCCGGTTTGCCAAAGGCAAACCGGGGTTTTACCGTAAAACGGGAATCCGTTACATCATGCCGCCCATACCGCCTGCGGGCATCGGGGGCATGGCGGGCTGCTCGGACTTCTTCTCGGCCAGCACGCACTCGGTCGTCAGGAACATCGACGCGATGGACGCGGCGTTCTCCAAAGCCACGCGCGACACCTTGGTGGGGTCGATGATACCGGCCTTGAGCATGTCCTCGTACTTGTCGTCGCGGGCGTTGTAGCCGAACGCATCCTTGCCCTCGCGGACCTTGTTGACCACGACCGAACCCTCGCCGCCAGCGTTGGCAACGATTTGGCGCAGGGGCTCCTCGATGGCACGCTTGACGATCTGAATACCCGTCGTCTGGTCGTCGTTGGCACCTTTCATGCCCTCCAGAGCGGCCGTAGCGCGGATGTAAGCCACGCCGCCGCCCGGAACGATACCTTCTTCGACGGCGGCACGCGTAGCGGCCAGCGCATCGTCGACGCGGTCTTTCTTCTCTTTCATCTCGACCTCGGTAGCGGCACCGACGTAGAGCACGGCCACACCACCGGCCAACTTGGCCAGACGCTCCTGCAACTTCTCCTTGTCGTAGTCGGAAGTGGACTTCTCGATGGAAGCGCGAATCTGAGCCACGCGGGCAGCGATTTCCTCCTTCTTGCCAGCTCCGTCGACAACGGTGGTGTTCTCCTTGTTGAGCGTCACCTTGTCGGCCGTGCCGAGCATTTCGAGCGTCGCATCCTCGATTTTCATCCCCTTGTCGGTCGAAATGACGGTGGCACCCGTCAGCACGGCGAGGTCCTCCAACATCTCCTTGCGACGGTCGCCGAAACCGGGAGCCTTGCAGGCAGCGATTTTCAAGGTACCACGCAACTTATTGACAACCAAAGCAGAGAGAGCTTCGCCGTCGACGTCCTCAGCGACGATCAATAGCGAACGTCCGCTCTGAGCCACGGGCTCCAACACGCCCATGAGCTCCTTCATGGTCGAAATCTTCTTGTCGGTGATGAGGATATAGGGCTTTTCGAGCTGGGCCTCCATCTTCTCGGGGTCGGTGATGAAGTAAGCCGAAACATACCCGCGGTCGAACTGCATACCCTCGACCACCTCGACGTGGGTCTCGGTACCCTTGGCCTCCTCGACGGTGATGACACCCTCCTTGTTGACCTTGGACATGGCCTCGGCGATGAGCTTGCCGATGTTCTCGTCGTTGTTGGCCGAAATGGTAGCGACCTGCTCGATTTTGGCGAAGTCGGAACCCACCTCCTGGCTCTGCTTGCGCAGCGACTCGACGACAGCGGCCACGGCCTTGTCGATACCGCGCTTGAGGTCCATGGGGTTGGCACCCGCGGTGACGTTCTTCAGCCCGACGCCGATGATGGCCTGGGCGAGAACGGTAGCGGTGGTGGTACCGTCGCCGGCGTCGTCGTTGGTCTTCGAGGCGACCTCCTTGACCATCTGGGCGCCCATGTTGGCGAACGGGTCCTCCAACTCGACCTCCTTGGCGACGCTGACACCGTCCTTGGTGACCTGCGGAGCCCCGAACTTCTTGTCGATGATGACGTTGCGGCCCTTGGGACCGAGCGTGACCTTCACGGCGTTCGACAAAGCGTCGACACCCTCCTTGAGGAGCTCGCGCGCCTCGACGTTATATTTGATTTCCTTTGCCATAGCTCTTTAAGATTAGATGATTGCCAAAATATCGTTCTGCTTCATGATGAGGTAATCGGTGCCGTCGATCTGAATCTCCTGCCCGGCATACTTGCCGTAGAGGACCTGATCGCCCGCCTTGACCTCCATTTTGACCTCCGAAGTACCGGGGCCGACGGCGATGACCTTGCCTGCAAGGGGTTTTTCCTTGGCCGTGTCGGGAATGATGAGGCCCCCGGCCGTTTTCTCCTCCGCGGGATTCGGCAGAATCAGCACGCGGTCCGATAAAGGTTTTACGTTCATAATCTTTGCTGTTTATTTGGTTTTTAGATGTCTTGTACGTGCACAGGCAACTCCCTATCCATCAATCGGTGTGCCAACCCCTTTTTGGCAGGCGCGACGTGACAAAGCTACAGCCCGGACTGCCATTTTGTCACCCACGGGCGGCGACCGACGATTTTTCGGCGCTTTTATTTGGCGAAAGCGAAAAAACGTATTACATTTGCATCCCGATACGGCATCGCGCCGTAGAGATGGTGGATGTAGCTCAGTCGGTTAGAGCGTCGGATTGTGGTTCCGAAGGTCGAGGGTTCGAGCCCCTTCTTCCACCCTATTTTTCAAGAACAAGGCGTCCAATTTTGTTGGACGCCTTCGTTTTGTCGGGATGCGGTCAAGCCAAGTCCGGACTTCCTTGTCGCATCCCGACAAAAACGCTTCCTGCGGAAGCCGTTCTTTTTTCCGAAGCACCTCTCACGGATAGGGGTTGCGGGGCGAAAAGATTTCCATTTCAATGGCCGCCCCGCGACTGCTGCGCAGTTCGAGCCCCTTCTTCCACCCCCATTTTTCAAGAACAAGGCGTCCAATTTTGTTGGACGCCTTTGTTTTGTCGGGAAAATCGCGGATCAACCGATGACCTGCCTGCGAATCATGGCCGGACCAACCCCATCCGCTGCCGGGCGAAAGACATGACCCACGCCGGAGGCTGGTTCCGGCCGAGCAGTCCGCGCATGTAATCCATATAAGGCTCGGCGTGGCGAAAGTATTGCAACAGCCCCTCGCACAACGAATTCTTGCGGCAGCCGTCCGCTCCGGTCTCGAACCGATGCTTGGGACACTCGCCGCGACATGCGAAATAATAGTTGCAGCGCAGGCACTCGGCGGGCAGCGCGTTGCGCTTGGCCAGCCCGAAGTCGCGGCGCTTCCGGGACCGATAGATTTCGGAAAGCGGCGTGTCGCGGATATTGCCCAACCGATATTCGGGATAGACGAAGTGGTCGCAGGAATAGACGTCGCCGTTGTGTTCGACCACCAGCGCATCGCCGCAGGTCTCGCCCATCGAACAGACGCCCGGCGGAACGCCGCACCACTGCGCCAGCGTGGCCTCGAACAGCTGCACGTAACATTGCCCCACGTCGCTCACCACCCACCGGTCGAAAACGTCGCACAGAAAATCGCCGTAGCCTTTCGCCGTGACGGACCATTCGGCCAGCCGCGCCCCCTCGTGCTCCGGCGAAACGATTGCCGGGCGGCGCATCCCGGGACGGTCGACGACATGCTCCACAGCGGGCAGGAACTGCATGTAACGGCTGCCGACCGTATCGCGAAAAAAACGGTATATTTCGGCGCCGCGCCCCTCGCACATCCGGTTCACGACGCTCAACGTGTTATATTCCACCCCGAAGTCGCGCAGCAGCCCGACGGCCCGCATCACCTGCCCGAACGTCGGCGCACCGCCCTTGGTCGTGCGGAACGCATCGTGAATCTCTTCGGGCCCGTCGAGCGAAACGCCCACCAGAAAAGCGTTGGCCGTAAAGAATTCGGCCCATGTCTCGTCGATCAGCACCCCGTTGGTCTGCAACGTGTTTTCGATATGCTTGCCGTCGGCATACCGCCGTTGCAAAGCGACCGCCTTGCGGTAGAAATCGAGCCCCAGCAACAGCGGCTCCCCGCCATGCCAGCAAAACTGCACGGTCGGCACTTCGTTGGCCTGGATGTACTGACGGACATAGAGTTCCAGCAGTTCGTCGCTCATGACGGCCTGGCGGCCGCCGTACTGCGCCGCCTTGTCGAGATAATAACAATAGCGGCAATCGAGGTTGCAGGCCGAACCCGCAGGCTTGAGCATCGTGGTGAACGCAACGGGCCCCGCCTGCTTCTCCGCATCGCGAAAGGTGAAAATATCCTTCATCGTCGTAAAAATACGACATCGGTTCGGGATTTCAAAACGCCGCCCCGGCAAAACCGACTGCGGCCAAGGTTGCGGCAAAAAAATCCGCACTTATACTCTGTCCGTCTCCTGCGGCTCTTGGAGCCGCGCGGGCCGCAGCCTCCCCCGGCGGAGGCCCGCAAGCGTGCCTCGCAGGCTGCGTCCGAAAACCCTGCCTGCCCAGCGGCCATGTTACAGACAAAAAATTCCGGCAGCCTATTGCAGACTGCCGGAACCGGTTATTGAAGTGCGAAACTTACTTGCGGTACACCTTGGTATAGCCGTAAATCGCTTCGTCGCCCAGCTCCTCTTCGATGCGGAGCAGCTGGTTGTACTTGGCCATACGGTCCGAACGCGACATCGAACCGGTCTTGATCTGACCCGAGTTGGTAGCCACGGCGATGTCGGCGATGGTCGAATCCTCGGTCTCGCCCGAGCGGTGCGACGTTACCGACGTGTAGCCTGCGCGGTGTGCCATTTCGATGGCGTCGAGCGTCTCGGTCAGCGAACCGATCTGGTTCACCTTGATGAGGATGGAGTTGCCGCAGCCCATTTCGATGCCCTTCTTCAGAAAGTCGACGTTCGTCACGAACAAGTCGTCGCCGACCAGCTGGCACTTGTCGCCGATGGTGGCGGTCAGCAGCTGCCAGCCCTCCCAGTCGTTCTCCGACATGCCGTCCTCGATCGAGTCGATGGGGTATTTCTCCACAAGGCCCTTGAGGTACTCGACCTGCTCCTTCGACGAACGCTTGGCGCCCTTTTCACCCTCGAAGATGGTGTAGTCGTAGACGCCGTCCTTGTAGAACTCCGACGAAGCGCAGTCCATGCCGATCATCACGTCCTTGCCGGGAACATAGCCCGCCTTTTCGATGGCCTTGATGATGGAATCGAGAGCGTCCTCCGTGCCGTTCAGCGCGGGAGCGAAACCGCCCTCGTCGCCCACGGCCGTCGACAGACCGCGCTCGTGCAGCACCTTCTTGAGGTTGTGGAACACCTCGGCGCCCATGCGCAGGCCCTCCTTGAGCGACGGAGCGCCCACGGGACGAATCATGAACTCCTGGAACGCGATGGGAGCGTCGGAGTGCGAACCGCCGTTGATGATGTTCATCATCGGCACGGGCAGCGTCTTGGCGTTGGCACCGCCGATGTAGCGGTAGAGGGGCATCCCGAAGTAGTCGGCGGCAGCGCGTGCCACGGCCAGCGATACGCCCAGAATGGCGTTGGCGCCCAGGTTCGACTTGGTTTTCGTGCCGTCGAGGGC
>Ga0073908_1005244_pt1 | contig 10657 bp, 4 predicted proteins | sample MucameincwithD2O_FD_65484 | JGI IMG/M metagenome (GOLD analysis project Ga0073908, IMG submission 65484) | Mouse cecum microbial communities from Vienna, Austria - Mucus amended microcosms incubated with D2O | ecosystem: Host-associated > Mammals > Digestive system > Large intestine > Cecum...
GTTCAGCCAACATACTTGACGCGTTTGCTTTCCGGTATTTGTTTTTAACTTTTCCCTTTTCATTAGGTATTTCCGCTAATTCATCACACTTAGTATAGTACTCATACATTTTCAGTATACTATTATATACTTTCAATGTATCATACGGTTTTTTCAAAAAAGCATTTTTCATTTGCTCTTCGTTGATACGTCTCTGAATAAATCCAGCAACGTCCCATGTGTCAGCAAGATCCTTCGTTTCAGGATTCTTCATAGCTTCTTTAATAAGCTGCTCAGCCTGCTTAAAATTAGGTTTTACGTCATTAGCCATACTCTTTGCTTCTTTCACATTTTTCATCTGTGCGAATGAGAAGCTAACAGCCATCAATAAAACCATCGAAAATAATACTCTTTTCATGATTGTTGTTTGATTAATTATTAATATTATGTCTATTCCTCGATTTCGTTGTTGCTTTCGTTTTCATTTACCCCTGCTGTATCATCCATATCAGGAGCATCAGCATTCTGATCACTCACGATTGTTCCTTCTGCTTCTTCTGCTGGAATTTCATCTTCAAGACTTTCTGTCATAACCTTACATACCGAACCAATCTGATCGTTACGTTTTTCTAGATTTATCAGACGAACACCTTGAGTAGCACGACCCATAATACGAACATCAGCCACTTTCAAACGAATAGTGATACCAGATTTATTGATAATCATCAAGTCATTTTCATCGGTTACCGACTTAATTGTTACTAACTTACCTGTTTTTTCGGTAATATTCATGGTCTTCACACCCTTACCGCCACGATTCGTCTTACGATAGTCTTCTATTTCAGAACGTTTGCCATATCCTTGTTCGGAAACTACCATCACAGATTCCGTCTCCAAATCTTTAATACAAATCATTCCTACTACTTCATCCTGACCATCATTATCCAATGTAATACCACGTACCCCTGTTGCTGTACGTCCCATCACACGAACTGCTGCTTCATGGAAACGAATTGCACGTCCATTACGGTTGGCAATGATGATTTCATTATTGCCATTCGTCATACGAACTTCAATAACGCTGTCATCTTCACGGATAGTTATGGCATTTACACCATTCTGACGAGGACGAGAATACTGTTCTAATAATGTTTTCTTTATTACCCCTTTCTTAGTACAGAATAATACATAATGACTATTAATGAACTCAGAATCCTCCAAACTCTTCACACGCAAGTATGCAGTTACATTATCGTCTGAATCAATATTCAACAAGTTCTGAATAGCACGTCCCTTAGAATTCTTCGTTCCTTCAGGTATTTCATATACTTTCAGCCAATAGCACTTGCCTTTTTGTGTAAAGAACATCATCGTATTGTGCATGGTAGCAGGATAGATATGTTCTACAAAGTCTTCATCACGGGTCTCCGTACCTTTCGAACCTACACCACCACGATTTTGTGCACGGAATTCAGTCAACGGAGTACGTTTGATATAACCCATGTGAGAAATTGTAATAATCATCTGATCATCTGCATAGAAGTCTTCCGGATTGAACTCTTCTGAAGAATAAACAATTTCAGAACGGCGTTCATCTCCATATTTCGTTTTAACTTCTAACAATTCATCTTTCATTACCTGACGGCATACTTCATCATCAGCCAAAATACTTTCCAAATAAGCTATCTGCTTCATTATTTCTTCATATTCTGCATGAAGCTGATCCTGCATCAGACCTGTCAATTGACGCAAACGCATTTCTACAATTGCGCGAGACTGAATTTCTGTCAGGTTAAATCGCTCAATCAAGCTTGCTATAGCGTCATTAGGAGTTTTTGCTGCACGAATGATACGAATTACTTCATCAATATTATCTGAAGCAATAATCAAACCTTCAAGAATATGTGCACGTTCTTTTGCTTTACGAAGATCGAACTGAGTACGACGAATAACAACTTCGTGTCTATGTTCGATGAAGTATTTAATTAAATCTCTCAGATTCAACGTTTTTGGACGTCCATGAACCAAAGCAACATTGTTTACGCCAAAAGATGTTTGCAAAGCTGTCATTTTATAGAGTTTGTTCAACACTACACTTGCATTTGCATCACGTTTTACATCAATAACAATGCGCATACCGTCACGGTCAGATTCATCGTTAGCATTTGAGATACCTTCTATTTTCTTATCATTTACAAGATCAGCTATATACTTAATCAATTCAGCTTTATTTACATTATAAGGAATCTCGGTTATGACGATCTTATCATGTGTCTGTCCGCTTTCAATCTCGGCTTTCGCACGCATAATTACACGTCCACGCCCAGTCAAATATGCCTCACGTACACCACTCACACCATATATGAACCCGCCAGTAGGAAAATCTGGTGCTTTGACAAATTCCATCAGTTCTTCTACCGTAATTTCCGGATTATCAATATATGCCTCACATGCTTCAATTACTTCCGAAAGATTATGAGGAGGCATATTGGTAGCCATACCTACAGCAATACCAGATGCTCCATTCACCAAAAGATTCGGGATACGTGTCGGCATAACTTTAGGTTCCACCAACGTATTATCAAAGTTAGGCTCAAAATCAACGGTTTCCTTATACAGGTCATCCATCATTGCTTCACCCAACTTATTAAGGCGAGCTTCTGTATAACGCATAGCAGCAGGACTATCACCATCTACAGAACCAAAGTTTCCCTGTCCATCTACCAAAGGATAACGCATTGCCCATTCTTGAGCCATACGCACCATTGCAAAATAAACAGAAGAATCTCCATGAGGATGGTACTTACCAAGTACCTCACCCACAATTCTGGCTGATTTCTTATAAGGTTTGTCTGAAGTATTGCCCAATTCCATCATTCCGTATAAAATTCTACGGTGAACAGGCTTAAATCCATCTCTAACATCCGGAAGGGCACGTGAAACGATGACCGACATGGAGTAGTCAATGTACGATGACTTCATTTCCTCCTCGATGTTAATCTTTATAATTCTGTCTTGTTCAAGCATTTAAAATGATTATTAATTATACATTCTACGGTTTGTAAAAAACCACGCTAAAGTACTACTTTTCCCCGATATACGAAAGTTTTTAGAAAGAAAGTTTTATCATAACCGGGATGACAATTCATTAAACTTTAAAATTCGAAAATGAAAAGATAAAAACGATAAATATAATATGGAAAGATAGATAACATTGGTAAAAAAGAGCTGAATATTTGTTATACCTTAATATATATAATGCAAATACACTGTTTTTATGGCACGCCATTTGTAGATATAAGAAATAAAGCAAATATTGCAATACAAACTTGATTAATGCGTATATTTGCCAGTAAATAACCCTTAGAAGAAAAGGAAAAGTATGAATAATCAATTCTCACAAAGAGTTTCCGACATTATCGTCTATAGTAAGGAAGAAGCGAATCGGCTGAGAAGTAGGTATATAGGCCCCGAGCACCTGCTTTTAGGAATCCTCCGTGACGGTGAAGGAAAAGCTATCGAGATATTGTCTAAACTCAACACCAATCTAGCTGCAATAAAGCAACAGATTGAAGTTCAATTGAAAACAGAAGCTGATGACATGTTATTGCCTGATGCAGAGGTACCGTTATCTAATGATGCGGCAAAGATATTAAAAATGTGTATTTTAGAAGCTCGTGGAATGAAAAGCAACATCGCTGATACAGAACATGTATTATTAGCTATTTTAAGAGAAAAAAACAATACGGCCGCTTCTGTACTTGAAGCAAATAGTATAAATTATGTGAAAGTGCTGGAGCAAGCTACATTGCAGCCAGATATAAATGCTGGCATGGGTTTTACGGAAGAAGACGATGATGATGACGAAGAAATGTCTTCTCCTCGTTCCGGCAGAGGTGGTTCAGACGAACGCCAACAGGCACAAACCGCTTCTAAGAAGCCATCTAATGACACGCCGGTACTTGACAATTTCGGCACTGACATGACAAAAGCGGCAGAAGAAGGACGCTTGGATCCTGTTGTCGGCAGAGAGAGAGAAATCGAACGTTTAGCGCAGATTTTAAGTCGCCGCAAAAAGAACAATCCGATTTTGATTGGTGAGCCTGGTGTAGGAAAATCAGCGATTGTTGAAGGTCTTGCATTAAGAATCATTCAGAAAAAGGTTTCGCGGATTCTCTTTGATAAACGAGTTGTTGCTCTTGATATGACCGCTGTTGTAGCAGGAACCAAATATCGTGGACAATTCGAAGAACGCATTCGTTCCATTCTCAATGAATTACAGAAAAATCCGAATGTAATATTATTCATTGATGAAATCCACACGATTGTAGGCGCAGGCTCTGCGGCAGGTTCTATGGATGCTGCCAATATGCTAAAACCGGCATTGGCAAGAGGTGAAATACAATGTATTGGCGCTACCACTCTTGATGAATATCGTAAGAACATTGAGAAAGATGGCGCTTTGGAACGTCGTTTCCAAAAAGTAATAGTAGAACCGACTACCGCTGCCGAAACTTTGCAGATTTTGCGTAATATCAAGGATAAATATGAGGATCACCACAATGTGTATTATACGGATGAAGCATTGGAAGCATGTGTCAAGCTGACAGACCGCTATATCACAGATCGTAATTTCCCTGATAAAGCTATTGACGCTTTAGACGAAGCCGGTTCACGTGTACATCTTACCAATGTCAATGTGCCCAAAGAGATAGAAGAACAAGAAAAACTGATCGAAGAAGCCAAAAGCAAGAAAAATGAAGCTGTGAAATCGCAGAATTTCGAACTTGCAGCCAGCTTCCGTGATAAAGAAAAAGAGCTTTCTATTCAATTGGATAAAATGAAAAAAGAATGGGAAGCCAACCTGAAAGAAAACAGACAAACTGTTGATGCAGAAGAAATTGCCAATGTTATCTCAATGATGTCAGGCATTCCAGTACAACGGATGGCACAGGCTGAAGGTATCAAACTCGCAGGTATGAAAGATGATTTGCAGGCTAAAGTTATCGCACAAGATACAGCAATAGAAAAACTGGTTAAAGCTATTTTGCGAAGCCGTGTAGGATTAAAAGACCCTAATAAACCAATTGGGACATTTATGTTCTTAGGTCCGACAGGAGTTGGTAAAACTCACTTAGCAAAAGAGTTAGCCAAATATATGTTTGGCTCTGCTGATGCACTAATTCGTATTGACATGAGTGAATACATGGAGAAATTCACCGTTTCACGCCTGGTTGGAGCACCTCCGGGATATGTAGGATATGAAGAAGGTGGTCAGCTGACAGAAAAAGTGCGCCGCAAACCATACTCAATTGTATTGCTTGATGAGATAGAAAAAGCACATCCGGACGTATTCAATATCTTACTTCAGGTAATGGATGAAGGTCGTTTGACTGACAGTTATGGCAGAATGGTAGATTTCAAAAATACCATTATTATCATGACTTCCAATATAGGAACCCGCCAATTAAAAGAATTTGGACGCGGTGTTGGTTTTGCGACACAAAGCCGTTTGGATGATAAAGAATTCTCGCGAAGCGTAATACAAAAGGCTTTAAATAAATCATTTGCGCCCGAGTTTATCAATCGTATAGATGAAATAATCACGTTTGACCAACTTTCCCTAGAAGCAATAACAAAGATTATAAATATAGAGCTGAAAGGATTGTATGATAGAATAGAATCTATTGATTACAAGCTTGTTATTGAAGATAAGGCGAAAGAATTTATCGCTGGTAAAGGATATGACGTACAATATGGCGCCCGCCCTTTGAAGCGAGCAATTCAAACTTATCTGGAGGACGGTTTATCCGAACTCATTATTTCCTCCTCTTTAAAAGAGGGAGATACTATTCAGGTATCTCTCAATGAAGAAAAAGGTGAATTGGAGATGAAAGTTGTTATTCCGGAATAAAATTATTTCCTGAATAAGAAAATAAAATAATATGCCATAATGTCAGACCTTCGGGTCTGGCATTTTTTTTGTCTCTATCTGAACAAACATCAATTAAAATTAATCAATAGATAAACTAAAAAATATACGTATGATGCAAAAAGGTAATATTGGGGTTACAACAGAGAACATCTTCCCTATCATTAAAAAGTTTTTGTACAGTGACCATGAGATTTTTCTACGCGAGTTAGTATCCAATGCAGTAGACGCCACTCAGAAACTGAATACGCTTGCTTCTATTGGCGAATTTAAGGGTGAATTGGGTGATTTAACCGTTCGCGTTGAATTGGGTAAAGATACTATTACTATTTCTGACCGTGGTATCGGTTTGACTGCAGAGGAAATTGAAAAGTACATCAATCAAATTGCCTTTTCAGGAGCTAACGACTTCCTGGAGAAATATAAGAATGACGCAAATGCCATTATCGGACATTTCGGACTTGGCTTCTACTCTGCTTTTATGGTTGCAAAGAAAGTGGAAATTATCACTAAATCATACAGAGACGGTGCACAAGCCGTAAAATGGACTTGTGATGGTAGCCCTGAATTCACTATTGAAGAAACTGAAAAAGCCGACCGTGGATCAGACATCATCTTATACATTGATGATGACTGCAAAGAATTCCTCGAAGAAACACGTATTTCCGAGCTTCTGAAGAAATATTGCAGTTTCCTTCCTGTTCCTATTGCATTTGGAAAAAAGAAAGAATGGAAAGACGGCAAACAGGTAGAAACAGCCGAAGATAATATAATCAATGATACCACTCCTTTGTGGACACGTAAACCTAGCGAACTTTCGGATGAAGATTACAAATCATTCTACAGTAAACTATATCCGATGTCTGACGAACCACTATTCTGGATTCACCTGAATGTTGATTATCCATTCCATCTGACCGGTATCCTCTATTTCCCGAAGGTAAAGAGCAATATTGAATTAAATAAGAATAAGATTCAGTTATATTGCAACCAGGTATATGTTACAGACTCGGTTGAAGGTATTGTGCCGGACTTCCTGACTTTGTTACATGGTGTTATTGATTCTCCGGATATTCCGTTGAACGTTTCCCGTTCGTATTTGCAAAGCGATTCGAACGTGAAGAAGATTTCAACTTATATCACAAAGAAAGTATCCGACCGTTTGCAATCTATATTCAAGAATGACCGCAAGCAGTTTGAGGAAAAGTGGAATGATTTAAAAATATTTATCAATTATGGAATGCTCACACAAGAGGATTTCTATGATAAAGCGCAAAAATTCGCCCTTTTCACCGATACAAATGACAAGCATTACACATTTGAAGAGTATCAGACCCTTATTAAAGATAATCAGACAGATAAAGATGGAAACCTAATTTATCTGTATGCAAATAACAAGGACGAACAATATAGTTATATTGAAGCTGCCACCAACAAAGGATACAATGTTCTGCTCATGGATGGCCAGTTGGATGTAGCTATGGTGAGCATGCTGGAACAAAAACTTGAAAAATCCCGTTTCACTCGTGTAGACAGTGATGTTGTTGACAATCTTATTGTAAAAGAAGATAAGAAAGGTGAAACGTTGGAAGCCAATAAACAGGATGCAATCACAACAGCCTTCAAGAGTCAATTGCCTAAAATGGATAAAGTTGAATTCAATGTCATGACACAGGCATTAGGAGAAAATTCAGCTCCAGTCATGATTACTCAAAGCGAATATATGCGTCGTATGAAAGAAATGGCGAATATTCAGGCCGGAATGAGTTTCTATGGTGAAATGCCTGATATGTTTAATCTAATTCTGAATTCAGACCATAAGTTGATAAAACAGGTATTGAATGAAGAAGAAAGCGCTTGTCAGGCAGAAGTAGCTCCGATACTTTCTGAAATGGACAATGTCAACAAACAACGCAATGAGTTGAAAAACAAGCAAAAGGATAAAAAAGAAGAAGAAATCCCCACATCAGAAAAAGATGAACTAAACAATCTGGATAAGAAGTGGGATGATCTGAAAGGTAAGAAAGAAGCTATCTTTATCGGCTACGCAAGCAATAATAAAGTTATCCGCCAGCTGATCGATTTGGCCTTATTGCAAAACAATATGCTAAGAGGTGAAGCTTTGAATAACTTCGTAAAACGTAGCATAGAATTGATTTAATATCGCCCCTTTAAACATTACACATACTTCAAGAAAGAGCATTCAACGTTAAATACATGTTGTAATGCTCTTTTTCAATTTAAAACAATCGGTAAAATATCGATTAATTGAAAAGTATTGTATATATTTGAACACTTAATAGACAAAAAATTCAATTGTTTGATTTGGGTTATGAGAAAGATTCTTTTAGTGTTAATTACTTTATGGCTGATTATTCCGGCTATCCATGCCCAAAAAGTAGGACTTGTATTAAGCGGTGGTGGCGCCAAAGGGATGACGCACATTGGTATCATTCGCGCTTTGGAGGAAAACAACATTCCTATTGATTACATTGCAGGCACTTCCATGGGAGCCATTGTCGGTTCTTTATATGCCATGGGATACTCTCCTGACGACATGGTAGAACTTCTCAAGTCGGAAGATTTTAAACGATGGTATTCCGGAGAAGTAGAAGAGAAATATGTATATCATTTCAAAAAGAATCTTCCCACTCCCGAATTTTTCAATATTCGTTTTTCATTCAAAGACTCACTGAAAAATTTCAAACCTCAATTTCTGCCTACCAGTGTTGTCAATCCAATTCAGATGAATCTCGTTTTTGTAGACCTGTACGCACGTGCCACAGCTGCTTGTAAGGGAGATTTTGATAAACTTCTTGTTCCTTTCCGTTGCATTGCGTCCGATGTATACAACAAGAAACAATTAGTCATGAAGGAAGGAGATTTAGGAGATGCCGTCAGAGCTTCCATGAGTTTCCCGTTCATGTTTAAACCTATTGAAATAGACAATGTATTAGCCTATGACGGAGGTATTTATAATAACTTTCCTACAGATGTCATGAGAGATGATTTTCATCCGGATGTCATCATAGGAAGCGTCGTGTCAACCAATCCCACTAAACCCAAAGAAAATGATCTCATGAGTCAAATTGAGAATATGGTGATGCAGAAAACCGACTATTCCATTCCGGACTCCATGGGGATTTTAATGACGTTCAAATATGACAATGTTAATCTAATGGATTTTCAACGCATTGACGAATTACATGATATAGGATATAATCGAACCATCAGCATGATGGATTCAATCAAAAGTCGTATTCATCGGCGTGTAAATCTGGACAATATACGTTTAAGAAGAATGGTATACCGGAGTAATTTTCCGGAGCTACGCTTTAAAAATATCATCATCGACGGAGCTAATCCCCAACAACAAGTATATATTAAAAGAGAATTTCATAAATCAGATAACAAAGAATTCACTTATGAGGATTTAAAACAAGGCTATTTCCGATTGTTATCTGATAAAATGATTTCCGAAATTATACCGCATGCAATTTATAATCCGGAAGACGACACCTACGATCTACATTTAAAGGTGAAATTAGAAAATAATTTTGCGGTGCGGTTGGGAGGAAATATATCCACTTCCAACTCCAATCAGATCTATCTGGGGCTTAGCTATCAGGATTTAAACTACTATGCCAAAGAGTTTATCCTCGACGGACAACTCGGAAAAGTGTATAATAACGTGCAGTTTATGGCAAAAATTGACTTCGCCACTGCCATTCCTACCTCATACCGCCTTATAGGCTCAATCAGTACTTTTGACTATTTCAAGAAAAACAAACTTTTCTCACGAAATAACACCCCTGCCTTTAATCAGAAAGACGAACGTTTCTTAAAATTGCAGGTCGGATTACCCTTCCTTTCGAGCAAGCGAGCAGAGTTTGGGGTCGGAATTGCGAAAATAGAAGATAAATATTTTCAGAAAAGCGTCATTGACTTTGGAAATGACAAATTTGACAAAAGTCGCTATGATTTATTCGGTGGATCAATCAGTTTTAACGGAAGTACCCTAAATTCCAAACAATACCCCACACGTGGATACAGAGAAGCTCTTGTTGCCCAAATTTTCGTTGGAAAAGAACGATTCTACCCAGACGAAGGAAGTATCACCACCAACAATAATAAAAACCATCACTCATGGTTGCAATTATCATACATGAAAGAGAAATACCATAATATGAGTGAACATTGGGTTTTAGGATGGTACTTGAAGGCATTATATGCCTCTAAAAACTTTTCCGAGAACTATACGGCTACAATGATGCAGGCTGGAGAGTTTTCTCCCACGCTACATAGTAAATTGACCTACAACGAAGCCTTCCGGGCCAATCAATTTATAGGGGTCGGTATTCGACCTATTTACCGTTTAAACCAAATGTTCCATCTTCGGGGAGAATTTTATGGTTTTATGCCCATTTATCCAATCGAAAAAAACTCGTTGAATAAAGCATATTATGGAAAAGCTTTCTCCAAGTTTGAATATTTAGGAGAAATTTCTGTTGTATGCCAATTACCTTTTGGAGACATCTCTGCTTATGTAAATCATTATAGCTCACCGAAAAGAGAGTGGAATGTCGGACTAAGTATAGGTTGGCAACTATTCAATTATCGGTTCATAGAATAATTTTCTACAAAAAAAGTTGCTGAAAAGCTTGCTAATTCAGGAAAAGTCCGTATCTTTGCACCCGTTAAAACGAAATAATGGTCGCGTAGCTCAACTGAATAGAGTAGCTGACT
>Ga0073908_1005250_pt1 | contig 10650 bp, 10 predicted proteins | sample MucameincwithD2O_FD_65484 | JGI IMG/M metagenome (GOLD analysis project Ga0073908, IMG submission 65484) | Mouse cecum microbial communities from Vienna, Austria - Mucus amended microcosms incubated with D2O | ecosystem: Host-associated > Mammals > Digestive system > Large intestine > Cecum...
GGTTCGATTCCCTTCACCTGCTCCAAAGTAAATGCCCACTTCAGATGCCGTAGGCGGAAAGCCTACGGCATCTGTGGTTTCCGGGTTTTTTAGCCCCTGAATTTTCAGCAGTCAAATGAGAGATGCAATGCACTTGGCTCCAAACGACAACGCTTTCCTACCCATGACAGCCCTCGCAGGAGCCGCAGTCCGGAAAAGCCTCCGGATCGTAGGCAATGCCCTGCCGGTCGCAGTAATCCTTCACCGCCGCGCGGATGGCCTCCTCTGCCAGAACAGAGCAGTGCAGCTTGTGGGCGGGCAAGCCGTCCAGTGCCTCGGTGACGGCCTTGTTGGTGAGCTTCAGTACTTCCGGGAGCGGTTTTCCCTTGATTAACTCAGTTGCCATAGAGCTGGATGCGATGGCGGAGCCGCAGCCGAAGGTCTCAAACTTCACATCCGATACGATGCCGTCCTCAATTTTGAGGTAAATTTTCATAATGTCCCCGCAGACGGCGTTGCCCGCCTCGCCCACGCCGTCCGCATCCTCGATCATCCCCACGTTCCGGGGGTTGCGGAAGTGATCCATGACCTTTTCACTATAGAGCGCCATACAAAATCCTCCTTACAGGACAAATTCCCGTTTCCCGCTGAGCTTATCCTTCCACAGCGGGGACATCCCGCGCAGATAGCCCACGATTTCCGGGACAGCGTTCAAAATTGCCTCCACATCGGCCTCGGTATTCTCATCGCAGAGCGACAGCCGCAATGAGCCGTGGGCTACCTCATGGGGCCGCCCGATGGACAGCAGGACATGACTGGGGTCCAGGGAGCCGGAGGTACAGGCGGAGCCGGAGGAGGCACAGATGCCCCGGTCGTCCAGCAGCAGGAGCAGGCTCTCCCCCTCGACGCCCTCAAAACAGAAGCTGACATTGCCGGGCAGCCGGTTTACAGGGTCCCCGTTGAGGCTGGCATAGGGTATCTGCGACAGCCCCGCAATCAGCCTGTCCCGCAGGGCAGACACCTTCGCGGTATTCTCATCCATATGGGCACAGGCCTCCTCCAGGGCGGCCGCCATGCCCACAATGGCCGGGACGTTCTCTGTCCCTGCCCGCTTGCCCCGCTCCTGGGCCCCGCCCTCAATGAGGCTGGACAGCGGTATCCCCTGCCGGGCGTACAGCACCCCGACCCCCTTCGGCCCGTGGAACTTGTGGGCGGAGAGGGACAGCAGGTCGATGCTCTGTGCGTTTACGTCAATGGACAGGTGGCCCGCCGCCTGGACCGCATCGGTGTGGAACAGGACGCCCCGCGCCCGGCACACCGCGCCGATCTGGGAGATGGGCAGGACAGAACCAATCTCATTGTTGGCGTACATGATAGTTACCAGGGCGGTGTCCTCCCGGATAGCCTCCGCTACCTGCTGGGCAGTGACGGTTCCCAGCTTTCCCACGGGAAGCAACTCCACCTCGAAGCCCTCGCTCTCCAGCTTTTTCAGGGCGTGCAGGACGGCATGGTGTTCAAAGGCCGTGGAGACGATATGCCGCTTTCCCTTCCGCGCCCCCAGCGCCGCGGCGGAGCGGATGGCTTGATTGTCCGCCTCGCTGCCCCCGGAGGTAAAGGTGATCTCCTTAGGGGAGGCCCCAATACAGGCGGCGAGGCGCTCCCGGGCCTCCTCCAAGGCATCCTTGGCCCGCTGACCCAGCCCGTATAGGCTGGAGGGATTGCCCCAGGTCTCTTCCATGCAGTTCAGCATGGCGTTCATGGCAGCCCCACTCATTTTTGTGGTGGCTGCGTTGTCTGCGTAAATCATAAATTTCCTTTCCGAACAGAAACACGCCGGTGCATCCACCGGCGTGTTCGTTCTATACTCAGTCCGCAAAGAGCGGTGTGGACAGATAACGGTCGCCGGTGTCCGGAAGCAGAGCCACGATGGTCTTGCCCGCGTTTTCGGGCCGCTTTGCCAGTTCGATTGCCGCATGGAGCGCGGCCCCGGAGGAAATACCCACCAGCACGCCCTCCTTGCGGCCGATCAGCCGTCCGGCGGCAAAGGCATCCTCGTTGGACACAGGGAGGATCTCATCATAAACTGCGGGATCCAGCACCTCCGGGACAAATCCGGCGCCGATGCCCTGGATTTTATGGGGCCCGGAGCGGCCCTCGCTGAGAACAGGAGAGTCCTTGGGTTCCACCGCCACGACCTTCACCGCCGGATTTTGCTCCTTGATGTACTGCCCCACACCGGTGATGGTGCCGCCGGTACCCACGCCGGCCACAAAGATGTCCACTTCGCCGCCGGCGTCCGCCCAAATTTCCGGGCCGGTGGTGGAGCGGTGGGCGGCAGGGTTGGCGGGGTTGACAAATTGGCCGGGGATGAAGCTGTCGGAAATCTCCTGCGCCAGCTCCTCCGCTTTGGCGATGGCCCCCTTCATCCCCTTGGCCCCTTCGGTCAGCACCAGCTCCGCACCGTAGGCCCTCATCAACTGCCGGCGCTCCACGCTCATGGTTTCCGGCATGGTGATGATAATGCGGTAGCCGCGGGCCGCCGCTACGGAGGCCAGGCCGATTCCGGTGTTGCCGGAGGTGGGCTCGATAATGGTAGAACCGGGTTTCAGTCTGCCGCTGGCCTCGGCCTCATCAATCATCGCCTTGGCGATGCGGTCCTTTACCGATCCGGCGGGATTGAAATACTCCAGCTTCACCAAGAGGCGGGCGTTCAACCCTGCGTCCTTTTCAATATGTGTCAGCTCCAGCAGAGGCGTTTTACCGATCAGCTGGTCGGCGGATGTGTAGATGTTGGACATGAACAAATTCCCTCCCCTTATTTTTGCGCAACGGCGGCGAAGCCCTTCTCCAGGTCGGCAATAATATCGTCGATATGCTCGGTGCCGATGGAAAGGCGGATCGTGTTGGGTTTGATGCCCTGATCCAGCAGCTCCTCGGGGGAAAGCTGGGAGTGGGTGGTGGTGGCCGGGTGGATCACCAGGGACTTTACATCCGCTACGTTGGCCAGAAGAGAGAAAATTTCCAGGCTGTCAATAAATTTGTGGGCTTCCGCCTGACCGCCATGGATCTCAAAGGTGAAGATGGACGCGCCGCCATTGGGAAAATACTTTTCATACAGAGCGTGGTCGGGATGGTCAGGCAGGGAGGGGTGGCTGACCTTCTCCACCTGGGGATGGCTGGAGAGAAACTCCACCACCTTTTGGGTGTTCTCGGCGTGGCGCTCCAGCCGCAGGGAGAGGGTTTCCACCCCCTGGAGGAGCAGGAAGGCATTGAAAGGGGAGATGGCCGCTCCGGTGTCCCGGAGAAGGATGGCCCGGATATAGGTGACAAAGGCGGCGGGCCCGGCGGCCTCCACAAAGCTCACTCCGTGATAGCTGGGGTTTGGCTCCGAAATGGGGGCGTATCTGCCGGAGGCTTTCCAGTCAAATTTGCCGCTGTCCACGATGATGCCGCCCAGGGTAGTGCCGTGGCCGCCGATAAACTTGGTGGCCGAGTGAACCACAATGTCTGCCCCATGCTCGATGGGCCGGATGAGATAGGGAGTTCCGAAGGTGTTGTCAATGACCAGAGGCAGGCCGTGGGCGTGGGTGATCTGGGCAATGGCGTCGATGTCTGGGATGTCGCTGTTGGGGTTGCCCAGGGTTTCCAGATAGACCGCCTTGGTGTTGGGCCGGATGGCGGCGGCGACAGCCTCCAGGTCGTGGGCGTCCACAAAGGTGGTTTCTACTCCGAACTGGGCAAGGGTGTGTGCCAGCAGGTTATAGCTGCCGCCATAGATGGTCTTCTGCGCCACAATGTGATCCCCCGCCTGGGCCAGGGCCTGGATAGTGTAGGTGATGGCCGCCGCGCCCGAGGCCAGCGCCAGCGCCGCTACGCCCCCCTCCAGGGCGGCGATCCGCTTCTCCAGCACGTCCTGGGTGGAGTTGGTCAGCCGCCCGTAGATATTTCCGGCATCCGCCAGGCCAAACCGGGCGGCGGCGTGGGCGGAATCCCGAAACACATAGCTGGTGGTCTGGTAGATAGGAACCGCCCGGGCATCGGTGGCGGGGTCGGGCTGTTCCTGGCCCACATGGAGTTGCAATGTCTCAAACTTATAACGCATGGGAATAATCCCCCTCTCTCTAAATTGGCACTATTATATTCCCATTAACATACTTTGTCAATAGGTTTTATGAAGCCGCTTGAAATCCTATTAACCTTGTGGTATAATAGGAAAAATGGAGGGGATTTTTATGATGATTTCCACAAAGGGCAGATATGCGCTTCGGTTTCTGGTGGACCTTGCGGAGCATCAGAGAGATGGATTTGTGCCGCTGAAAGAAGTGTCCGTACGCCAGGAGATTTCGGAGAAGTATCTGGAAATCGTGGTAAAGGAACTGGTAAAGGGCGGGCTGCTGGCCGCAATGCGGGGAAAGGGCGGCGGCTACCGGCTGAACCGTTCCCCGGAGGAGTACAGCGTAAAGTCTATCCTTGAACTGATGGAGGGACCGCTGGCCCCTGTCGCCTGTCTGGAACCGGGACAGGATGCCTGCCCCCGGAGCAATGGCTGCCGGACGCTCTCGCTGTGGCAGGGACTGGATCAGGTTATCTCTGATTATCTGGCTCAGTTTACGTTGGCGGATTTATGTGCAAAAACTGAAATATCATCTTGAATTGACCCCGCCCCGCTCTTTGAGGAATTTCTTTATTTAGGCCATCCCAAATAAACCGCAGTGAGGACAAGCACGGTTCCGAGTGCGATAAGGATGATAGGCCACCCCTTTTGCTTTCTGCGGGAAATCCCGATTGCAGCAAACAATATCCCCAGCAGTATTGACGCAACCATTGCAAAAAAACCCGCAATTTTTCAAGATAAGAAGGCCGCATTTCCGCGCTGCTTTGCTATTTTGTTATGTCTGGCAAGTGTTCTTGCCTTACAAACTCTATGTATAGAAGTATGGGAGAGCATATTGACAAGCTTATCCCGGAGTCCTATAATTAGCAGCAATTCCAAAGAATCTGGACCCAAATAAAGCATAAAAGAGATGCCATAATATAAAGGAGGAAATCTAAGATGCGTAAACTTTGGAAGAAAATCAACGTGACGGCGGTTGCAGCTGCTGTCCTGGCAGTAACTATGGTATGTTCGGCGTTCGCGGCCTTCGAGACCCCCACCTTTACAGACGTTCCGAAGTCTCATTGGGCGTATACGTTCATTGAGACGGCGGCCGGCAAAGGTTGGGTGTCCGGCACCGGCGGCGGAAAGTTTGAGCCCGCCAAGAACCTGACCAACGCAGAGTTCGTTACTATGCTGGTAAACGCCTGGTATCCGGACGACTATGCGGAAATCAAGCCCAACGTAGGCAGCGCCTATTGGTGGACGCCTTATCTGCATACCGCCAGCGTCGTGGGTATGCTGATGAATACCGAGGTAGGGGAGTCCTACTTTGAAAATGATCTGGAGTTCCCTGCGTCTGCGGCCAACACGAAGATCTCCCGCTATGAGATGGCGCTGATGATCGCCAACGTGATGAAGCAGAAGAAGATCACCGTTGACTCCAGTGAGCTTTCTGCGGCCCGCAACTCCATTGCGGACTACAGCTCCATCCCTGAGAAGTACAAGGATGCCGTCACCACCTGCTTTGCGGCTGGCGTACTGTCCGGAAAAGGGGAGGGGAAGTTCGCCGGGCAGGACAACCTGACTCGTGCGGAGTCCGCTGCGGTTTTGTGCAACATCTATAAGCTGTTCTCCGGCGAGGATCTGACTGGTGGCAGCGGGACGACCACCCCGGTCAACCCGGATCCCGTAGTCCCGGAAGAGCCTGAACAGCCTGACCAGCCCATTGTCGGCCGTGACACGAACGGCTACACAACGGCCGCGAGTGTTAACTCTGCCAATCCCAAAGTGGGGAAGAGTGACGACTACAAGACCAAGGGCCGTGCGGACACCCCCAACAAAAACGGCTACTACACAGCGGCGAATGTTGATTTCGGCGAAGCCAAACTGGTGTATGAGTTCCTGGATATGGTCAATGAAGCCCGGGCGGCAGAAGGTCATGCGCCAGTTACCTGGACCAATCTGGACAGCATGGAGGAGTATACGCTGCTTCGGGCGCAGGAACTGACAGTTGTGCATTCCCACGAAAGACCTGGGTATTCCGAAGCAAATCCTGGTGAAAAATATAATTTTTTGGATGAAATTATTGCCGGAAATGATAGTGCAAATTCTGCTCAGATCACTAAAGTTTTTGAGGCTTGGATGAAATCTTCTGGACATCGGCAGTGTATTATGGATGATGTTTACACTTCGATGTGTGCGGCACGCATCAAAAATCATTGGATAATCACCTTTAACACAAAAGGAGGAGAAGGTTTACTTGAAGGAGGAACTCTTGTCAATTACGAACGGCACAATGGTTGGTTGACAGATTAATAAACAAAGAAGGGTGGATGTTGCAAAACATCCACCTTTTTTATAGCTTCTTGAAAACATATTTGAACAGCAGAATGGTGCAATCATGTGCCGGCTGCTGTTCTTCTATTTTTCAAATGGTGGCCCCCACCATGATCGGACTGATTGTACTGAACCTGTGGCCCTTCGCCCAGACCATCTATACCAGCTTCTGTGAGCATGAGGGCTTCGGGCGCTACTCGTTCATCGGATTTCAAAACTACATAGATATGTTCCAGAACGCCGAGTTCTGGAGAGCCACCTGGAACACCATACTGTTCTGTATTCTGACAGTCCCTGTGGGTCTGTTCCTCTCCCTGCTGGTCGCTATGCTCCTCAACGCCAAGATTAAATTCAAAGGCGGCTTCCGCACCATCTTCTTCCTGCCTCTGGTGTGCGCTCCCGCCGCCGTTACTATGGTGTGGCGCTTCATCTTCAACGGCGAATACGGCATTCTCAACCAGATTTTCGGCAGTCATATCGGCTGGATCACCGACCCCAGGTTTGTTATGATCTCCTGCGCTATTGTGGCCATCTGGAGCAACATCGGTTACGACGCCGTCCTCCTGCTGGCCGGTCTCCAGAATATCCCGAAAACTCTCTATGAGGCCAACAGCATCGACGGCGCCGGACCGGTGAGGCAGTTCTTTACCATCACGCTGCCCATGGTGTCCCCCACGCTGTTTGTTGTTATGATTATGCGCCTGATGTCCTCTGTCAAGGTCTATGACCTGATCTACATGATGGTGGAAGAAACCAACCCCGCCGTCACCAGCGTACAGAGCCTGATGTATCTGTTCTACCGCTCCTCCTTCGTTGCCGGGGAGCGCGGCTACGGCTCCGCTATCGTCCTTTGGACCGTTTTGCTCATCGGCCTGGTCACAGTGATTCAGTTCTACGGCCAGAAGAAGTGGGTAAACTACGACGTGTAAGGAGGGGTAACATATGAAAAACAGTTCATTGGAATCTTCAAGAAAACGGATGGCCGCCCTCACCTACATAGCTTTGATTTTGGGTGCCATTATCATGGTATTCCCCTTTCTCTGGATGATTCTCACCAGCTTCAAAACAGTGGCAGAAAGCAACGCGGTGCCCCCGGTTGTCTTTCCCAGTGCGTTCCGGTGGGAAAATTTTCAGGAAGCCGCTGCCAGTCTGCCGTTCCTCAAGCTGTATCTTAACACTGGCCTGATGATTCTTTTCCGGGTGATCTGCGCGGTAGCGTTCAGCTCCATGGCGGGCTACGCCTTCGCTATGCTGGAATTCCGAGGCAAAAAGCTGCTGTTCGGCATTGTGCTGGTTCAGATGTCCCTGCCCAGCCAGATCTTCATCATTCCCCAGTATCAGATGGTGGCCAAAATGGGCCTGGCCAATACCATCTTTGCTCTGGTTTTTCCTGGCTTGGTCAGCGCGTTCGGTATGTTTTTCCTGCGGCAGACCTACATGGGCATCCCCAAGGAGATCGGTGAGGCCGCCTATCTGGACGGCTGCAATCAGTGGCAGACCTTTTATAAGGTCATGTTCCCCCTGACGGGGACCTCTGTGGCCGCCCTGACCATCTTCACAGCTGTGTTTGCATACAGCGACCTGATGTGGCCTCTTGTTGTCAACTCCGACCTGAACATGATGACCCTCTCCTCCGGTCTGGCCACTCTGCGGGGCCAGTTCAGCACCAATTTCCCCATCCTGATGGCTGGGTCTCTGCTGGCCATGCTGCCTATGGTAATTTTGTATTTGATCTTCCAGAAGCAGTTTATCGAGGGGATTGCCTCCACCGGCGGGAAATAAGCCCCTTTTCCCCACGGCCCCGGCGCAGAAAAATGCCGGGGCCATTTTTATCCATCTCCTTGTCTTTTCGCCTTGCGTTTTGTATAATGAACTTGAAAATTCTTATTGGGGGTATCCCTATGATCGTGCTCGACCAGGAAAACAGAATTTTTACCCTGCATACAAAGCATACCACCTATCAAATAAAAGCCGACCAATATGATGTGCTGCTGCACACTTACTACGGTCCCCGGATCAACGGCGCTGACCTGTCCGGCCTCATTCAGTGCGCCGGGCGCAGCTTCTCTCCCAATCCCGGCCAGGCCGGGACGAACCGGGCTTATTCCCTGGACATTATGCCCCAGGAATACTCCACCTGCGGCGTGGGAGATTTCCGCCTGCCCTCCATTGAGCTGGAGCTGCCCAGCGGAAGCCATACCTGTGACCTGCGCTACTGCGGGGTGCAGACACAAAAAGGAAAATACGCTCTAGATGGTCTGCCCGCCTTCTTTGCCGGCGAGGCAGAGGCCGAGACCTTGATCGTCCATCTGAACGATGCCGCTGCCCAGGTGATGGTGAGCTTGTATTTCGGAGTGTTTGAACATCTGGATCTTATCACACGGGCCGTAAAGATAACAAATATAGGAGAAAAACCGGTACACCTGTGCCGCTGTGCCTCCCTGTGCCTGGACTTTCTCCGGTGTGATATGGACTTTATTACGTTCGACGGCCACCATCTTATGGAACGGTGTCTGGACCGGGGGCCGCTGCGCTCCGGAGTACAGAGCGTAGGCAGTGTGCGGGGAGCATCCAGCCACCAGCACAACCCATTTGTTATGCTCTGTGATCACAATGCGGACGAGGACGTCGGGGTGTGCTATGGAGCCATGCTCCTGTACAGCGGGAACTTTGAGGCGGCGGTGGAGTGCAGTCAGTATGAGAACAGCCGCCTGGTCATGGGGATCCACCCCTATCATTTTTGCTGGACACTGGAGCCTAACGGAAGCTTTACCGCTCCAGAGGCGGCAATGTGCTGGACTTTTCCCGAAACGATGTCCGGGAGCATATCTACGGCCAGCTGAAGAAGGTGCTGTCCAGCGCCGATATTTCCTATGTCAAGTGGGACATGAACCGCAGCCTCACTGACGTGTGGTCCGCCGCTCTGCCCGCCGGCCGTCAGGGAGAGGTCTACCACCGGTATGTTTTAGGTGTATATGATATGCTGGAGCGTCTGCGTCAGGACTTTCCCCAAATCCTTATTGAGGGCTGCTGCGGGGGCGGCGGCCGGTTCGACGGCGGTATGCTTTACTATACGCCGCAAATCTGGTGCAGCGACGACAGCGATGCCATCGACCGTCTGCGTATCCAATATGGAACCTCCTTCTGCTATCCTGTCTCCACAATGGGAGCCCATGTATCCGCCGTTCCCAACGAGCAGAACGGACGGGTTACCCCCCCTGGAGACCAGGGGGACTGTGGCAATGAGCGGGGCCTTTGGCTATGAAATGGATCTGAGCAAATGCACAGAGGCGGAAAAGCAGATAATCCGTCAGCAGATTGAGACGTACAAGGCCCGGTATGCGCTGATCCATCAAGGAGACTACTACCGGCTGGCCAATCCCTTCCATAACAGCGGCTACACCGCCTGGGAGCAGGTGTCTCCCGATAAGCGGGAGGCTCTGGTCAGCGTGGTGCTGGGCTGTACCCACGCCGCGCCGCCCTTCCGCACCCTGCCCCTCAAGGGGCTGGACCCCAAGCTGAACTATCAGGCGGATGGAACCGGCCCGCTTTATAGCGGCGCAGCCCTGATGAAAGCCGGGTGGCCTCTGCCTCAGGTGCCGGGAGATTATCAGTCGTTCCAATTTTATTTCCGCGCCGCCCGGTAAGCCGGCATAAAAGAAAGCGCATTTCCTGTAAGTAAGAATCGGTGTGGCGATGCCACACCGATTCTTACGATTTGTTTTGCCTGCGCCATTCCCGCGGCGGCAGGCCATAGCGCTTTCGGAACGCTTGAGAGAAATGCAGCTGATCTCGGTAGCCGCACTGGTCCGCAATCGTTTTAATGGGGAAATTGGTAGAGCGCAGTAATTCGGCGGCACTGGCAAGCCTCTGCCGGATAAGAAATTCCTGCGGTGCGCAGCCCATCAAACTCCAACCATACATATTTCCAGGGCTCTTGTTCGTCAGCTGTGTACAGATTGATCTGTCCGGGGCAAATGAGGAAGCCTTGACCGGCGCTTAGGTGATATTCATGAATATCCCCATTGGCGGAGTGGGAAAACAAAGTCCCTTGGCCGCTCATAATGTAATGAAACAAGTAATGATTGCGGACGAAGGGGCCGAAAGAGTGGAGTGGAGCACACTCTTCCCAGCCATATTGGTATGGCTTAAGATCAAGAAAATCCTCATTGGGAAAAATCGAATGGACATGAGCGCTCACAGCTTTCACCTGCTTTTCTCATAAATCGTATAAGTCT
>Ga0073908_1005257_pt1 | contig 10635 bp, 9 predicted proteins | sample MucameincwithD2O_FD_65484 | JGI IMG/M metagenome (GOLD analysis project Ga0073908, IMG submission 65484) | Mouse cecum microbial communities from Vienna, Austria - Mucus amended microcosms incubated with D2O | ecosystem: Host-associated > Mammals > Digestive system > Large intestine > Cecum...
GTGGAGGCCTGCATCGAGTACCTGGAGGCCTACCCGGAGGGCACGGCGCTCATCACCAGCCTGGACAAGGCCGCCCAGGGGCTCAAGGGCCTCACCGGCACCCAGATCGTCGCCTAGGGCCCGGGCCGAGGGGCGCGGCGGGGGACGTTCGCCTTCGCCATGCGCTGGAAACTCAAGCACTGCCACGGGTGTGCCAGGGCCGGACGTCTTTTGGCGCACCGTTTTTCCTGTTGGGCTACGACGGCGGGGTTCGGAGACGCAACAACGAATTCCGCCGTTTAGTTAAGGGAGCACTTCTGCCGGCTCGCAAACTTGGGCAGAGGGCTTCCGACTAAAAGTGCGTTTGGTTGAATCGCAAATCGAGCAGTGGGCCTCAAGGCCCCTGAATATCACCCTGCTTGAGGCGTTCAGACGAAACGATCCTACCAAGTTAAGGAGGGGGTATTGATGACTACTGACGACGTTAAAAAAAGTCGCAAGAAGCGCTCGATATCTTCGTTTTCCATCCTGCTGATCATGTTGGTGGCCCTGGCCATCATCACAGCAATCATGGGTGCCGCCGGCGTTGAGGGCGTTACCGGCGCCACCATCGCCAATGTCGTCACCGCGCCCGTCCTGGGCTTCGAGGACGCCATCGGCGTTTGCATCTTCGTATTTGTTCTCGGCGGCTTCCTGGGTATCGTCACCGAAACGGGCGCCCTGGATGCCGGTATTGCCGCTTTGGTGCACAAGCTGCACGGCAAAGAGCTGTGGCTCATCCCCATTCTGATGGCCATCTTCTCCATCGGCGGCACCACCTACGGCATGTGCGAGGAAACAGTGCCGTTCTACCTGCTGCTGGCCGCCACCATGGTAGCCGCTGGTTTCGACAGCCTCACCGGCGCCGCTGTGGTGCTGCTGGGCGCCGGCGTTGGCGTTATGGGCTCCACTGTGAACCCCTTCGCCGTCGGCGTGGCCGTTGACGCCCTCACCGGCATCGGCGTGGCCGTCAACCAGGGCATCATCATCGCTCTCGGCCTTATCATCTGGCTCACCTCTTTGATCATCGCCATTATCTTCGTGATGCGCTATGCCAAAAAGGTGAAGGCCGACAAGGGTTCCACCTTCCTTTCGCTGCAGGAGCAGCAGGACATGATGGAAACCTGGGGCATGAACGAGTCCACCGAAGAGGCTGCCACTGACGACACGGCCCAAGAGCCGAAGATGACCGGCCGCCAGAAGTGGTCGCTCGTGGTGTTCGCCCTCACCTTCGTGGTGATGATTGTGGCCTTCATTCCTTGGGAAGACCTGGGCGTGAACGTGTTCGTGTCCGATGCCACTTCCGAAACCATCGTCGAGCAAGTTGACTCCACCATGGTTTCCGAAATCGCAGTTCCCGACGCGGCCGACCCCGAGGCCGACCCCACCACCTACGCCATCGACGGCGATGCCACCACCGTTGAGTTCTCCGGCACCGTTGACGGCACCCTCACCACCGAGGAAACCGTGAACCCCGGCTGGTCCTCCTTCCTCACTGGCGTTCCGGTTGGCCAGTGGTACTTCAATGAGGCTTCCTGCTGGTTCTTCCTGATGGCGCTCATCATCGGCCTCATCGGAGGCGTGGGCGAGAGCCGCTTCGTAAAGACTTTCCTGAACGGCGCCGCCGACATGATGTCGGTAGTGCTGATCATCGCCGTGGCCCGCTCCATCACCATCCTGATGGGCGAGACCGGCTTGGACATCTGGATTCTGGACAACGCCGCCAACGCCCTGAATGGCATGGCGCCCTTTGTGTTCGCTCCGCTGTCCTTCCTGCTCTACATCGTGCTGTCGTTCCTGATCCCCTCCAGCTCCGGCATGGCCACCGTGTCCATGCCCATCCTGGGCGGCCTCGCGGCGAAGCTGAACCTCTCCGTGGAGACCATGGTCATGATCTACAGCGCGGGCAACGGCCTTGTGAACCTGTTCACTCCTACTTCCGGCGCCATCATGGGCGGCCTGGCCTTGGCAAAGGTGGATTACACCACCTGGCTGAAATTCGGCGCCAAGCTGTTCATAGTGCTGGGCGTGGTGTGCGTGGTTATCCTTACGGCAGCCATGGTGATACTGTCGTAGCGCGCATCCGCAGTTGCGCTCCGTTGCCGGTCTGAGCGGCAACGGTGATTTCCGCGGCGTTCGTCTCCGCCCCCCCCCTATCGCCTTTGCGAGCGGCGAGAGGGGGAGGGAAGGCGGAGGCGGCGGCCATGAGGGCGGTTCCTTCGGGGGCCGCCCTTTCCCGTTGTTTTTGGGCTTCAACTGGGAAGGGATATTTCCGCGGGGAGTTGCGTGGTAGAATGCTCCGTTATCGACCAAACACTTTGCCGGGCGGAAAGGGCCGTGCGGCAAGAGAACCCTATGACGAGAAAAGGATTGCAGAATGGACATTCGGGAATCGTTGGAACAGCTTTTGGACGGGGCCATTGCCGCCTCGGTAGCCGATGGCTCGCTGGCCATGGACCAGGCGCCGGAAGCAGCGCTGGAGCGCCCTCGCGACGAGGCCAACGGCGATTGGGCCTCTACGGTGGCCATGCGCTGCGCCAAGGCCGCCAAGAAGAATCCGCGCGAGATTGCCCAGATCATCGTCGATCACATCCCCGCCAATGACATGATCGCCGAGGTTTCCATCGCCGGCCCCGGCTTCATCAACATCCGTCTCACTGATGCCGTGCTGCAAAACGTGGTACGGCTGGTGCGCGAAACCCAGGAAGACTTCGGCAAGGGCGATGTGCCGCAAGGGGAGCGCAAAATCAACCTGGAGTACGTGTCCGCCAACCCCACCGGGCCCCTGCACGTGGGCCACGGCCGCTGGGGGGCGCTGGGCGACGCCATGGCCCGCGTCATGCGCCACGCCGGCTACGACGTGTACGAAGAGTTCTACATCAACGACCACGGCACCCAGATGGACGTGTTCGGCAACTCGGTGGCGGTGCGCTACATGCAGCTGCTGGGGCACGACTACGAGATGCCCGAGCAGTGCTACGGCGGCAGCTACGTGGCCGACATCGCCCAGGAGATCATCGACAAAGAGGGCGACAAGTACGTGGAGATGAGCGATGAAGAGCGCATGAAGGCCTTCCGCGAAATCGCCTACCTGGAAATGCTGGAAAACCAGCGCACCGTGCTCTCCCGCATGGGCACCAACTTCGACAAGTGGTTCTCGGAGCGCAGCCTGTACGTGGAGGACGAAACGGGCGAGAGCCCGGTTTCCCGCTCGCTGGCCGCCATGGACGCGAAGGGCTATGTGTACGAGAAGGACGGCGCCACCTGGTTCAAGTCTTCCGCTTTGGGGGACGAGAAGGACCGCGTGATGATCAAGGCCAACGGCGAGATGACCTACTTCATGAGCGACGTGGCCTACCATTACAACAAGATGGAGCGCGGCTTCGACCACCTGATCAACATCTGGGGCGCCGACCACCACGGCTACGTGAAGCGCTGCGAGGCCATGCTGGAAGCGTGGGGCTGGCCCGGGGCGCTGGAGATTGTGCTGGGGCAGCTGGTGAACCTGTACCGCGACGGCGAAGCGGTGCGCATGTCCAAGCGCACCGGTGAGATGGTCACCCTGGAAGAGCTGGTGGACGAAGTGGGCGTCGATGCCACCCGGTACCTCATGCTGTCCCGCTCTTCCGACCAGCCCATCGATTTCGACATTGAAGTGGCCAAGAAGCGCGATAACTCCAACCCGGTGTACTACGTGCAGTACGCCCATGCTCGCATCTGCTCGATGCTGCGCCGCGCCGCCGATTCGGCCGACGCCGCCGCCGTCGAGGCGGGGGAGATGACCATGGGGCAGTTGGCTGCCAAGATTCTGCCCGACACAGTGGACCTTGCCCCCCTCACTCATCCTTCCGAACTGGCGCTCATGCGTAAGATGGACGAGTTCGGCCCGTTGGTGGCCCTGGCCGCCCGCGACCGCGCGCCTTTCCGCCTTACCCACTACGCCCAGGATTTGGCGGCGCTGTTCCACCAGTTCTACACCAACTGCCATGTGCTGAGCGAGGAGGAGCCGCTTCGCTCTGCCCGCCTTGCCCTGGTGGACGCCACCCGCATCGTGCTGGCGCTGGCCCTGTCGCTTCTGGGGGTTTCCGCTCCGGCCAAGATGTAAGGGCGCGGGCTTCGGCGCGGTTTGGGTGTTTCTGGACGTTTTAGCCTCTGGCGGATTTGCCTCTTGGCAAGCCCGCCAGTTCTGCTAGAATATACGACCGCTGATGTAAAACAGCTACTATCATGGGCGATTAGCTCAGGGGGAGAGCACCACCTTGACACGGTGGGGGCCACAAGTTCAAATCTTGTATCGCCCACCATGAAGTTGAAAGCCGAGGGCGGGTCCTTCGGCTTTTTTATTTTTGCAAGGGAAAAGGGAGACGGGTTTGGCGGCACTGACACTGGGCCTTCTGTTGCTGGCGGCGGTACTGGTATCTGCTGTGGTGGATCAGCTGGTGCCCCGCATCTCGCTGCCGCTCATCCAAATCGCCATCGGCGTGGCAGTGGCCCTGGTGGCCGGGCAGGCGGTGAACATCGATTTGGATCCGGAACTGTTTCTGGTACTGTTCATCGCGCCGCTTTTGTTCGACGAGGCGAAGCACGCCGACAAGGCGTCGCTGTGGGAGTACCGCGTCCCCATCTTGAGCTTGGCCATCGGGTTGGTGCTGGTCACCACGCTGGCCATCGGGTTTGCCGTCAACTACTTCATCCCCTCCATTCCGTTGGCCGCCGCGTTCGCGCTGGGGGCTGCGCTGGGGCCTACTGATGCGGTCGCGGTTTCGTCCCTTTCCCACACCACCAACATCCCCGCACGCCAAAAGGCCATCCTGAAGGGAGAGCTGCTACTGAACGACGCTTCCGGCATCGTGTCCTTCCAGTTCGCGCTGGCGGCTGTAATCACCGGCACGTTTTCGCTGTGGGGCGCCTCGGTGGAGCTGGTGTACTCCTTTGTGGGAGGCCTGGTGCTGGGGGTGGCCCTGGGCTGGTTGGGCAGCTTCATCGTGCGCCGCGTTCGCGACATCGGGGTGGAGAACACCACCTTCCACGTGCTGTTTGAGGTGTTCGTGCCGTTTCTGGTGTTCCTTATCGCCGAGGCCTGCCATGTGAGCGGCATCATCGCCGTGGTGGTGGCCGGCCTTATGAACGTAGTGGCTCCGCGGGCCATGACGCCGGCCGTGTCCCGCATGAATATCGTTTCCTCCAGCGTGTGGAAGGTGCTGGCCTTCGCCCTGAACGGCGTGGTGTTCGTGCTTTTAGGCACCCAGCTGCCCAGCGCCATGCACCGCACCTGGGACGATGCCTCTATCAGCAACCCCTGGCTTCTGGCCTACGTGCTGGGCATCACCTTTATATTGTTCTTCGTGCGCTTTTTGTGGGTGCTGGGCATGGAACTCGTGGGGGCCAAGAGCCAGAAGCGCCCCTTCTGCAAACGGGACGTGCGCAACGCCCTCATCACCACGTTTTCCGGTGCCAAGGGCACTATCACCCTCTCCATCATGTTCACCATCCCCTTGTACGCCTACTACAGCTACGAGCTGGGGGCGGCAGTGCCCTTCCCGCAGCGCGACCTGCTCATCTTCCTGGCTTGCGGCACCATCCTCTGCTCGCTTTTGCTGGCCACCTTCCTGGTGCCGTTGCTGGCCCCTAATGACGCCCCTCAGGAATCGGAGGACGAGCAACGGCAGCGGGATGTGAGCGCCTATCTCGACATCTTGCGGGGCGTGGTGGAAGAGCTGACGGCGCGCCAGAACAAGGACAACGAGCTGGAGGTGCGGGCGGTCATCGCCAACTACAACGCCCGCATCGAGCACGTGAAGGAAGTAAACGACATAGAAGACGAGCCCAACGTGAAGCTGCGGCTTCAGGCGTTGAGCTGGGAGGAAGAGCGGGTGAACGCTCTTCTGGGCGAGGACGCCGTTTCCCCATTGGTGGCCTATCGCTACCTGGGCCGCCTGGAGCGGGTGTGCGGGCTTCTTACCCATGGTGGGCGGGTTTCCACCCGCTGGCACAGCTTCGTCAGCCGCCTGCGCTTGCTGTTTCGTCGCGGCGTGAATGCGCTGGTGCACGAAATTCCGGCGGCCAACCTGCCCAAGCGAGCCGAAGAAACGCGGCGGCTGCAGGTGCAGGTGGCCCGCTACGTTATCGAGAAGCTGGAAGAGGCGGTGGCCAGTAGCACGGTGCCTACAGAAGATGCTGCCGGGCTTTTGCTGGAGTACCAGCGCACGCTGTCTTCGTTGGTGGCCACCGAGGCGCCCATCGTGTCCACTACGTTGGAAGTGGCCTCCGACATCACTGCCGTGCGCCGGTTGGCCTGTCAGCTGGAGCTGGAAAAGATTCAGGAACTGTACGAAGAAGGGGCCATCGACCGCGGTTACGTGCGCCGCCTGCGCGACAATGTGGTGCTGATGCAGCTGGACGTGGATGACCGGTTGTAGGGGAGCGGCAACGGTTTCCTGCCTTTCCGGGGCATTGTGTGCAAACGGCGCCGCGAACCGCTATCATCTGATGCAGGCCCAGCGTCTGCGATTCCCGACCGATTTAGCAAGGAGGTTCCTCTGGTGGAACCCAAAATGCACAACGATGGCTCCGATAAGCGATTTGCGCTGCTCATCGATGCCGATAACGTTTCCTCAAAGTACATCAAGCCCATTTTGGACGAGCTGTCCAAATACGGCACAGTAACCATCAAACGCATTTACGGCGACTGGACCCTCACGTTGCACGCGAAGTGGAAAGACGCTCTGCTGGAGAACTCCATCACCCCCATCCAGCAGTTCAGCTACACCTACGGCAAGAACGCCACCGACTCCGCCATGATTATCGATGCGATGGACATCCTCTATGGCGGCCAGGTGGAGGGCTTTTGCCTGGTGTCCTCCGACAGCGACTTCACGCGGTTGGCCAGCCGCCTGCGGGAAAGCGGCCTTACTGTGGTGGGGATGGGGGAGAAGAAAACCCCCACTCCCTTCCGTCGCGCCTGCGATGTGTTCACCACGCTGGAGCTTTTGGTGCAGAACAACAAGAGCAACCATTCCAGCGTTGCCAGCGGTCCCACGCTGCCCATCAGCGTAATCGAGCAGGCGGTGGTGGACATCATCACCGACAACAGCAACAATGGCAAGGCCACGGGGTTGGGCGAGGTGGGTAGCCGCCTTCTGAAACGCTACCCCGAGTTCGATGTGCGCAGCTACGGCACCAATTTGCTGTCGAAGTTGCTGGAGGATTTCTCGCGGGTGGTGATCAAAAAGGACCGCAACAATTTGATGGTGGAGCTGGCGGAGGGCACTGCCCCCAAGGAGGAGGCCCCCGCCGCCGAGGCCGCCAAGGCCGCTTCGGTTCAAAAGCCGGCGGAAAAGCCCCGTAAGGCGCTGCCCAAGGGGCAAGAGGGCGTGGCTGCGAAAGCGAAGAAGGCTGCATCGCCCGCGCCGGAAGCCGCGCTCGCGCCGATGGCCGTGGAGGCTGAAGCGACGGCGGAGGCGGATGTGGAGCCAGCTTCGGTTGCCGAGGCGGATGCCAAGCCGGGGAGGGCCTATCGGGTGCGTCGGAACCGCCGCGGCGGGGCCAAGGAGGCGCCGATTTCCGAAGAGGAGCGGACGCCTGCCGCCACGGTCGAGTCCGAATCGGCAGACGGGGCGGCCGCAGCGGAGGCTCCCATGGCGCCTGAGGCGCAGTTGGAGGAGCCCGCAGCCGGGAAGAAGCCTGAGACGCAGAAGCGCTCTGCTGCCCAGAAGACGGCCGCTGCGCCCAAGAAGGCGGCCGCTGCGAAGAAGGCCGATGTCGAACCGAAAAAGCCCGCGGAGGCACCGAAGAAGGCGGCTGCGGCGGCGAAGTCAGCCGCCAAGCAGAAGGCCGCCGTCAAGCAGAAGCCGGCCGCAGACGCCCCCAAGCAAAAGCAGCAAACTCCTGCGTCGTTCATCCAGTCCATCGTGGACAAAGCGGGCGCATCCGGCATGAACGTGGCCGATGTGGGCAACGCGTTGCGCAGCCAGTTCAAGAACTTCAAGGTGAAGGACCTGGGACACCCGCGCCTGGCCACCTACTTGCAGGAGCAACCGTTGTTCAGGGTAGAGCGGCGCGACGGGGTGGTGTACGTGTTCACCAAAAACCACCAAGCCTAAAGGGGCTTTGTGCCGTTTATGGGAGATTGCGCCAATTAGAAAAAAAGTTCTTGCGCGGTCTTGGGGGTTTTAGTAACATACCATTTCGCGATGCGGACATGGCTCAGCTGGTAGAGCATCACCTTGCCAAGGTGAGGGTCGCGGGTTCGAATCCCGTTGTCCGCTCCATTGTCATCGAAAGGCCGGTCGCTTGACTGTGATCGGCCTTTTTAATGACAGAAGCCGTGAACATGGCGACGTGGCCAAGTGGTAAGGCAGAGGCCTGCAAAGCCTTCACCCCCGGTTCGAATCCGGGCGTCGCCTCCAAACGGCGCACCATATGCGGACATGGCTCAGCTGGTAGAGCATCACCTTGCCAAGGTGAGGGTCGCGGGTTCGAATCCCGTTGTCCGCTCCATAAACACCAACGACCGCCCTCGGGCGGTCGTTTTGCGTTGGGCCGCATTAGGGCGGCTCTGCTTTTCGTAAGGCAGTGGCGCGCTTACAACTCCCGCTTTTCGTAGAGCTTCACCGTGAATAGGGCGCTGATGGCGTAGATGGCCAGAACCAGCACGGTGGCGACGGTCATAAATGCCACGGCGTTCGCGCTTTCCAGCACCTCTAAGAAATCTACTGCGGTGAAGTGTTCCCCCGTGAACCCTACGCCGAACGCCAGCACCAGCACCACGGCCAAGGGAATGAAGCGGGAGGCCTTCGTGACACCGAAGCGGGCGATGAGCGGCAGGGCCACCGAGCAGCCCACCAAGATGACGAGGGCGGCCATCACGGCGCAGGCCAAGATGGCGGTGGGCGGGTTGTTGTCGTAGCCTGCGCAAGCCAAGGGAGAGGAAGGGTCGCCGCCGGAAATCAGCTGGGCCACCGCCGTGATAGCGAAGGCGAGGGCCAGGGTGCCTGCGATGGCGCCCGCCGTTGCCAGCAGCACGCTGGCGTAGCGGCCGAAGACAACCTGGCGACGGCTGAGGGGCAGGGCCAGCCGGAAGCGCTCCCAGCCGTTCTGCTCGTCGAGGGCCGATACCGAGAACAGGAACATGAAGGGGGACATGGCCACGATGGCAGCACTGGAGGCCACCAGGGAATCGGTGGCAAAGGCCATGACGAGCATGATGACCACGGCAATGAGGGCCACTTGAATCAGGGTGCTTCTCATGGAGAGGAAGTCGGAGTAAATCATGGTTTTCATCGGGTTTCCCCTTTCAGGACGAGGGTCATGTACTCTTCGATGCTGATGCGGTCCAGCGCTACATCGGGGAATTGGCGGGCGAAGGCAAAGCGGTCGGGCACCAGCACATCGGTGCCGAAGCCGTGGCTTTGGAAGCGCATTTCGCCGGCGGGGAAGAAGCCGGAGGCGGCGATGGCTTCGAAATCCTGCTTGCGGCAGCGGCCGATGGCGGCTTGATCGGAGATGGCGTCCTTGTCCAGGTCGAACACAATGCGCCCCTCGTCGATGCATACCACCTTGTCGGCGATCTTCTCCAAATCAGAGGTGATATGGGTGGACATCAGGATGCCATGGCCCTCTTGCTCCATGAACTGGCGCAGGATGTCGAGCACTTCGTCGCGGGCCATGGGGTCCAGCCCCGCGGTGGCCTCGTCCAGCACCAAAAGGCGCGGATGGTGGGCCAGCGCGAAGGCCAGGGTGAGCTTCATGCCCATGCCGCGGGACAGCTCGGATATCTTCTTGCCTTCGGGGAGGCAGAACTGCCCCCGCAGCTGCTCGAACAGGGGGCCGTCCCATTGGGGGTAGGCGACGCGCCCCAGCCTGCCTGCGTCCTTCACCCGCAGCGTGGAGGGAAAGGCGCAGGTGTCCAGCACGATGCCGATTTGGCTTTTCAGCTGGTCGATGATGGGGGAGTTCACCTTCACCGTCTGTCCCAGAAGTTCGATGGAGCCGCCGTCTGCGCCGATGAGCCCCAGCATCGCTTTGATGGTGGTGGTTTTCCCGGCGCCGTTCGAGCCGATGAAGCCCACCACGGTGCCGGGCTCTACCGCGAGGTTCACCTTCGCCAGGGAAAAGCCGTCGTAGTGCTTTTCCAGATTCTCTATCTTTATCAAGTGGTTCATGATTCGCTTTCTCCTTCAGGCCGCTGGCCGGTGGCTAGTCTTCCAGTACCAGTTCGAACATTTCCCGAACCTCATCGGCGGGAATGCCGGCCGCTCGGGCTTCCTTGACCGCCCGCCCCAGCAGCTCCTCAACTTGCCGCATCCGCTCTTCTCTCAGCAGCTCCAAGTTGCCGCCGGCCACAAACGACCCTTTTCCCTGCACCGTGTTTACGAAACCGGCCTCTTCCAGTTCGGCGTAGGCCCGTTTGGTGGTTATCACGCTGATGCGAAGGTCGCCGGCCAGCGCTCGGATGGAGGGAAGGGGCTCTCCTTCGGTCAGGGTTCCGCTCACGATGGCGGCTTTGATCTGATCGACGATCTGCTCATAGATGGGCTTGCTGCTTCCGTTTGATATTACGATGTCCAAAGTGCCTCTTTCCTTCGCGGCGGCTCAGGGCCACCGGGGGGGGGTGGT
>Ga0073908_1005259_pt1 | contig 10632 bp, 10 predicted proteins | sample MucameincwithD2O_FD_65484 | JGI IMG/M metagenome (GOLD analysis project Ga0073908, IMG submission 65484) | Mouse cecum microbial communities from Vienna, Austria - Mucus amended microcosms incubated with D2O | ecosystem: Host-associated > Mammals > Digestive system > Large intestine > Cecum...
TTCCGTGTCCCGCGGGAGAAAGGTGTTGAAAATCACTTTCAGTTTGTTCTCCGGACGGCGCATTTTCCAGCCGAGTACCGTACCCGTCGCGATCTCCGCCGCCTCTTCCTGCGGGAAATTGAACGTGCCCGTGGAAATACAGCAAAACGCGATCGATTGCAGTTCCATCTCTTCCGCAAGATCTAGACAGGCGTGATAGCACGCGCGCAACGAAGCGCGGTCCGCTTCTTTCGTTCCTCTGCCGACCATGGGACCTACGGTATGAATGACGTATCTGCCCGGAAGATTATACGCGCGGGTCGCCTTCGCTTCCCCGCACGCCTCTTCGCGCCCCTGCGCGGCAACGATCTTCGCGCAATCGTCCCGCAACTGCATTCCCGCAAAGGAATGGATCGCGTTGTCGATACAGTGGTGCCCCGCAAGAAAACAGCCGAGCAGCGACTTGTTCGCCGCGTTCACGATCGCGTCCGCCGACAAACGGGTGATATCCCCCTGCCAGAGCGAAATCCCGTACTTGACTTCCGGTATCTCCTCGGCGCGGACGATCCCCCGTTCCACGCTCTCCGTCCAGAAAAGGGCGTCCTGCACCGCGAGGATTTCCGGCGGCACGGGAAGCGGCGCTCTTCCGTTCGCGTATCCGCGCACGAGTTCGCGTTTCCTTTCGTAGGAAGCGGAAAACGCCGCGATCAATCCGCGTTCGCGAAGTAGAAAGCGCAACAGCTTGTCGCAAGCCGCGACCTTTTCCTCGCCGCTCAGCAAGTCGGGGCGGGGATAAGGGGTCGATAAATCGACGAGATCGCGATAGTCCGCAAGCGAAAGCCCCATTTACGCCTTCTTTCCTTTGTTGTAATTGATGAGACAGCCCGCAAGCAAAATCGCTCGTTCATCGGCGGTGAATTCGGGAAGGCACAGCACCGTATCCCGCGTTTTTCCGCCCGACGAAATCACTTTCGCAACGACGCGCCGTTCCCCTTTCTCCACGTATTCCGCAATATCCGCAAGATATATGAAATCCCCCGTTTTGAAATCCGGCTTCTCGCACGTGAAAGGCAACATGCCCCAGTTGATCAGATTGGACTGATACCGTTTCGTCGCGTACTCTTTACAAATGTTGGCAACGCCGCCCAACACGCGCTGACAGGACGCCGCCTGTTCGCGCGCCGAACCGTCGCCCGGCTTGTTCGAAACGACGGCGCTTCCGTAAACCGTCCCCTCCGCAGGCGCGAATCCGCCCAGCGCCTTCAACACGCTTTCGGGGAATTTGCCGTCCGCTCTCCGCGCGGTCTCCTCTTCTTTGACCGCCTTGGCGCGGCTCACGTACTGCGGATCCTTACGCGAAAGCGCAAACTCCGCAAGCTTCATCGGATTGGAGCGGTAAGAAGAAGTTTCGCCCGACGGAATGAGTTCGTCCGTCGTCGTAACGGGATCTTTCAGCACCGAAACGATTTTGATCAAAAGGTGTTTGCCGAGGGCAATCTGTTCGGGCCAATCGGCAATGTTCGGGCCGTATACGAGTTCCGCATTCTTTTGCGGATTCCCCGCGCCGCGATAGACGCGGTTTTCATAGATCTTCGCGTCGTATTTGTATTTTCTGATCCGTTTACTGTATTCGTAATCGAGCGCCGAAGTCAGGACGCCGCCGTTCGCCGCCGTCGCCGCGATCGAACGCGCGTCCATCAGCGCAACCGCCGCCAACTGTCCCTGCGCGGGCTTGCTGCCCTCTCGGTTTTCGAAATTGCGCGTCGTATGACGGACGGACAGCGCGCCCGTAGCCGGCGTATCCCCCGCACCGAAGCAAGGTCCGCAGAACGCCGTTTTCACGACGGCGCCCGCAAGCGCGAACGCGGCGACGTACCCGTTCTCCGCAAGCGATTTATAGACGGGCTGGGACGCGGGATAGACGCTGAGCGTAAACGCGTCCGCGCCGATATTTTTCTCCTTTAAAATCTCGGCGGCTTCCGCAAGGTTTTCATAGCTTCCGCCCGCACAGCCGGCAATCACACCCTGATCGACGTAAACCTTGCCGTCGCGCACTTTGGACGCGAGCGAAAAGTCGTCTTTTCCGAGAATCTTTCTGCCCTGTTCCTCCGCTTTTTTGAGAAGCTCTTCGGGATTTGCAAGAAATTCACGGATCGTGTACGCGTTGGAGGGATGGAAGGGAAGCGCGATCATCGGTTCGATCCGCGAAAGATCGACCGTTACCGCCCCGTCGTAATACGCGGGCTCTACGACCGTCATCTTTTTATAATCCTTTTCTCTGCCGTGTTCGCGGTAAAACTCCTCCGTCTTCGCGTCCGTCTCCCAGATCGAGGAAAGGCAGGTCGTTTCGGTCGTCATGACGTCGATGCCGTTGCGGTAGTCCATGGAAAGCCCCGCAACGCCCGGCCCGATAAATTCGAGAATTTTGTTTTTCAAAAAACCGCTTGCGAACGTCGCTTTGATCAAGGCAAGCGCGACGTCCTGCGGACCGACGCCCTTTCTGAGTTTTCCTTTCAAATACACCGCGACGATTTCGGGACGCTTTACGTCGTACGTCTGCTTCAACAGCTGTTTCACGAGTTCCGGTCCGCCCTCGCCGACCGCCATGGTACCGAGCGCGCCGTAACGGGTATGCGAATCGGAACCGAGGATCATGGCGCCGCACTTCGCCGCGCACTCGCGCATGTACTGATGAATGACCGCCAGATGCGCGGGAACGTAATCGCCGCCGTATTTTTTCGCCGCCGAAAGCCCGAAAACGTGATCGTCTTCGTTGATCGTGCCGCCGACCGCGCACAGCGAGTTATGGCAATTCGTAAGGGTATACGGAATTGGGAAAGATTCGAGTCCGCTCGCCTTCGCCGTCTGAATGATCCCGACGTAGGTAATGTCGTGCGAAGCGATCGCGTCGAAACGAAGTTTCAGGTTTTCAAAGTCGCCCGTGTTGTGCGCTTTTAAAATCGCATACGAAAGGGTGTTTTTAATCGCTTTTTCCTTTTTGTCGGAGGTCATGAACGCCTGCGATTCCTTAACGATCCGCCCCTCCGTGAAATACGCGCCCGTTTTTATGACTTTAACCATATTCGACCTCCCGCGACTCCTTTCGCTATCGTAATTTTTTTTATTATACAATGTTCTGAAAGATTTTTCAAGCAAACTTGCCGCGGAGGAGAAAAATTTTTCATTTTCGGGAAAGAACGCGGCAAGGGATTGATTTTTATACAAATTTGCGCTATAATCAGCGTATGGAACAGGAAACCAAAAAACGGGAACCGTTGCCCGATAAAAAATTCAGATTCAAATTTTCCCCTCTCATGATCACGCTCTTCTGCGTCGGACTTGCGCTTTGCGCCGCAGGATTCGGCGTGAATACCTGGCAATTCGTTCTCTTTTTACGGAGCGATATTACCTCCGCTTACGACTGGATGCGATATCTCCTGCTCTATCTTGCAAGTATTTTTCTCGCCGTACTCATCATTTCGATGCTGATCAGATCGCAATACGTTCTTACCGAAAAGAAACTGATCGTCCAATTCGGAATTATCCGTTCCCGCTATGAGATCAGGCGTATTTTTTCGGTTTGCAAACTGAACGGTTCGGGAAAACTCGCCGTTTATTTCGACGATTTCAAGACAAAATACTCCGTCATCGTCGTCAAAGAAATCTGGTACGACGATTTCATACTCGCGCTTACCGCGCGCAACGAACGGATCGCGGTAGACATCGTTTCCGCAGAAGAAGAAAAGAACAATAAAAAGAAAAAGTAAAATTAGCGCCGTCTCCGTGTTCTGCGGAGACGGCGTTTTTATTTGAATATGCAATCAATATTTATACCAAATATTAGTTGCGATCGCTGCGTCGTCTGTAAAATCATCCGTATTGAAATCCAACGATATCCCTTTTACCGTAAAGCCAACTCCAAAAAACGAAAGAGCATTATGTATATGCCTATAACGCGTGTTCAACACTGCGGTGGTATAACCAGAACGGCGATATTCTGAAATGTACGTGGGATCATGCTTGGGGTATAACTCAAACATCGCCCATCCGGCCAATTTCCCCAAAATATATCTGTACCCTATCGGCGACGCCTTCCCCAAAGGCACTTCATACCCGATCGCGTCTTGGACAAGTTGCGTCGGGCGATCATGTTTTATAGATCGTCCAAAGACCGGTCTCCCTTCGACATCCGTATCAGAAGTGTATTGCGTATAAACTTCACTTTTAAATGAATCGGCTCTAAAAGTAAATACGTCTTTGTCCCAATTCACGATAATCGCATCGGATTTTTGTATCTTAGGAAGATTTAACCAATCAAACGTTACAAAGATTTTAAACAATACGGCATGTCCTGTTGACGGAGTAAAATATACGGGAACAATACTGATTTCGTACTGCATCGAAGTGGAAGAAATCGTTTCATACGTCGCAACGCCAAAATCGGTTTCTGCCATTTCCGTTGTCTGATGAATTACATTTTCAGGCTTAGTATACTGCATTTCACTGTACAATTCTTTGATCTCGTCATCCGACATATTCTCTATTTAAACCGACGGAATGTACAGACCGAGCAAATGATCTTTTTTATCCGCTATACTACATTCTGCTGCGCCCGCATGAATAGTTGTTCCGCTCATTGCCGCAACAGCGATAAAGCCTGTTATCAAAAACATTCCGCATGTCGTTTTAATACTTATTTTCATTTTCATATACTCCTTAATTTTCTAAAAATCCTGCGCAAAAACATTACTTATTGGCTTTCTCTGTTTCACCGTCTTTGACGTCCGTTTCTGTTTCCTTGTCTTGCTTGATCGATTTCTGTCCTTTTAACGACTTCGCTTGCACATACGCCTGGTAAATTCCGACAAATGCGCTGATTGTGCCGGGAATAAAAAAAACCAAAGCCATTATTCCACCCAACTCCATATTCGCACACATAAGCACGGCACAAGCCGTCATTAAAACGTACATTGCAATCGCAAAAAGCATGGCGATCATTCCGTTTTGTCTCATAATATTTTAATACCTCCTTAATTTTGTTTACTGTATAACAATCCAATCGCTCAAAACGTTCTAATAAATTTGATTTTATGTAAAAAACTTATTTCTATCTACCGTCATTGCCGATTGTTTCGTCCGTTTTTTCTTGTTCACTCGACTTCTGTCCTTTCAACGACTTTGCTTGCACATACGCCTGATAAATTCCGACGAATGCGCTGATTGTGCCAAAAGTAAACGAACCGATGAATATAACCATATAGAATGTTCCTTCGGCATCCTTGAAAAGCACGGCGCATGCCGTCATTAAAACGTACATTGCAATCGCAAAAAGCATGGCGATCAATCCGTTTTGTTTCATAATTCCCCTACCCTCCTTTTCAAATAATTATACCAGATTCCGACTTTAATTTCAACCCCCAAAACAAAAAAAGCTCTCCGAAAGGAGAGCCTTATTTTTAAAATTTTAGCGTTTGATGCCGCGGAAGAAAAGCGCAACCGTTCCCGCGCCGGAATGAGAGCCTATCACGCTGCCGATTTCGTTGACGAAGATTTCCCGTTCGCCGAAACGTTCCTTTAACAGCTTGATAAGATATTCCACGTCCTGCATGCAATCGCCGTGACTGATAAAAACGGGATCGTCCTGCGTGAGCGTATTCAACTCCTGCATTTTTTCGACGAGCTGAGAAATGGATTTTTTCCGTCCCATCGCCTTTGCGACAGGAATCAGATGTCCTTCGCCGTCTACGTTCAAAACGGGTTTGATTTGCAAAAGCGTACCGACAAACGCGGTCGCGCCGCTCACCCGTCCCCCGCGCTTTAAATGATAAAGATTATCCACCGTAAAGTAATGGCAGATATGCGGTTTCAGCTCTTCGGCATAATCGCGCGTCTCTTCGAGCGAAGCGCCGCCGTCCGCTTTTTTGACGATATAATCGACGAACAAGCCCTGCCCGAGCGAAGCGCAAAGCGAATCGACGACCAAAACGCGGCGGTCCGGAAACTCCTCCTCCGTCATTCTCGCCGCATTGAGATAGCTTTCGTACGTTCCCGACAGCCCCGATGAGAACGAGATCACCAACACGTCTCTTCCGCGCTCGGCATGCGGACGGATATGTTTCAACGCCTGATCGGGCGTAATCTGAAACGTTTTCGGCATCGCGCCCGCGCGCAACCGCGCATAAAATTCTTTTACGGGCAACTGCTCTCCGTCGTCCCCGCCGTAAGTCACCCCGTCCATCGTAAAACCGAGCGGCACGCAATCGATCGCATGCTGTTCGTAATAGCTTTCGGGAAGATCGCTCCCCGTATCCGTAATAATGTCGAACCGCCTTTCCATGTCGTCAACTCCGTGAAAAATTCGGTTGCGAGACTTTCCGCCCTCGTTCCGTATTTCGATTATAGAAAAATTAAGTCACTTTGTCAACTGATTTATTTGAGCGGCGTAAAATTTTTCACCCGAACGGCGGAAAACCCGATCTGCACGCGGTATGCGTTTTTCTCGCGCTCCACCTTAAACAGCAGTTCTCCGTCCGTCTCGAAATACTCCTTGGCAACGCGCGAAAAATCCCGCCGCGCCGCCGCCTCCGTCTGCGAATTGATCGTCTCTTTATCCTCGGCAAGCAGTCTGACGAGCCGTTGTTTCGCCGTCGCGTCTTTCATCTCTTTTTCTCCTTTCTCTTGCTCCAAAAGCTTTCTTTTCTTCCGACGTCCGCCATCACCGCGGCAAGGGTACGGAACGCGCGCGAACGGTCGGAAATATTATCGAGAAAAAATCTGTCTTCCTCGGGAATCACGGCGGCGATCGGAGTGCGCAGCGCGGCGGCGATCTCGTCGGGCGCAAGAATTTCGCCTTTCCGCGCCAGATCCTTGCGTACCAGATTCACCACAAGCCCCACCGAATCGAAACGGTAACTCTTCAAGATCCCGCTGACGCGGTCCGCATCGCGCATGGCGGAAATGTGCGGCGTGGTCACCAGAAGCGCCTCGTCCGCGCAGGACGCCGCGCGGTGAAACCCATCTTCGATCCCCGCGGGAGAATCGATCAGAACGAAGTCGAACTGCGGCGAGAGCGCGTCCAGCACCAGACGGACCGCCTGCGGCGAAATGTACCGCTGCGAAACGCGGTTGCTCGAAAGACAGTGCAGAGTCGGATAGCGCGGATGTCGCACCAACGCCTGTTTGGGACGGCAGCGCCCCTCCACCGCATCGAGCAAATCGTACAAAACGAGATTTTCCGTCCCCAAAACGACGTCCACGTTATTCAACCCGAAATCGAGATCGCATACCACGACGCGGAATCCGAGACGCGCGAGCTGGACGGCGAGATTACAGCAGACCGTCGTTTTTCCGACGCCGCCTTTCCCCGAAGTGATTACGATTTTTCTTGCCATGCTCCGCCTCCGCGCACGCGTTTTCGCTTATCATACCATAAATTATGAAACGATTTTCCGTATATTTTGTCAATTCGACGCATATTTGCGGGAATCGTTTTGCCCTCCGATACAAGAAAAAAGGCAAGGACGCGCGGTCCTTGCCTTTTTCTTTTCATGAGCGGATCAAGCGAACGAAATATCGAATCTGACTTCAAACGTGCGATACCAGGGGAAGCTGAAATTCCCGACCGAAATTTTTTTGAACGGCGCGGTTTGATAGGTTTTCAGATTGACGATATACTCCGATTTGCTCAGCTGTTTGAAGATCCTGTTCGGACAGAGCGGATAATCGGCGTTCATCGTTTGGGTAAGCTTCCCGTTCAGCGCGGATTCGTCTTGTATCGCGCCGTAAAAATTGTTCGTGTCCCCGCCGAGATCCTGTTTGATCCAGATCTGCACCACGCTCTGACGCATGAGCTGATAACTCCAATCTTTCACGTACGAGAACGCCAGCGTTTTCAGAAACCCTTCGTTGCCGGCGTCCGTGACTTCGCCGTATTTCAAATAACAATAGCGCGAGATCCCGTTCCCCAGCGCGATCCCCGCGGAGTTGGAAACGGTGTTCCAGTTGCTGTACGCAAGCACCGTCCCGATCGGTCCGCCGAACAGCAATCCTTGCAACTTTTGCAACCGCGCGAAACGAACCCGCTCGGACGCTTCGATGACGATCACGGGTTTTCCGGACGAAGTACATTCGCTAGCATACGCGATCAACTCTTTCGCCGCGTCCGCATACGTTTTATCCAAGCCGTCGTGAGGGCGGGTCAGGATCAGAATCTGCAATTCCGCGGCGGAGGACTTCGTAACGCCCAGCGATTGCAGATGATTGTCGATATTGTCTTCCAGATTCCCGACGTCGTATTCGTCGGCGGGCAGTTTTTCGCCGCCGCCGAAATAGCGCACGTTCGCCGACACCGCCGCGCCGACGTAATTGCGGTACAGGCGCGCGACGCCCATGACCGCCGATTCGTCGATCCCGATAAAGGATCCGTTTTTCAGGCGCTCGGTCAGAAAGCGAACCTCGTTCGACTGAATGGTGATCTTCGGACTGGAATCATCGATCCCGAACATCGTGTAAACGTTCGGTTTCTCCTTGACCGCGGCGAGATAATATTCGGAAATGCGCAGTTTGCGTTCCCGCGCCGCGAAATGTTCCGAAACGACGGACGGATCCAAATCGCTTTCGATCTCCGCGCCGTCCCGATTGTAGGGATAGCCCTTTACGATATTTTCGACGGTGAGTTCTTCGCCTTCGAGCTGTGCGCGCGGCTGAGAGCCGTACTCCCTGAGCGCGTTATAGACGTCCAGTTGATAACCGTTGTATCCTACGGTGGACGCGAGCCGAATGACGGAATCGAACACGACGGCGGGCTTTTCCCCGACCGCAATCAGCATTCTGTCGATCAGTCCGTAAACGTCTTGCATCGATTCTTCCGCATGGATCCTCGATTCGACCAACCCGCCCGAAAGCATTTGATCGAGCGAGATCACGTAACAGTCGGCGGTCGTGTTTTCCAGCCATTCGATCAGTCGGTCGCGATCCCCGTACTGCGTCCCGTTGGAATTGGTCTTCTGATTGTCGAGGTGCGTCGCGTAGAGATCGGCGTCAGGCATCGCCAGCCGATAATCCAGACTCTCGGCAAGATATTCCACGCGGTCGGTATTCACGGGTCGGTCGTCGAGCGGGACGTAGGCGAGCGTTTTTCCGTTCTCCTTCCCCTTTACTTCATCGGGAGGCGCATCCGCCGCGCCGCAAGCGGCAAGCGACAGACAAGCCGCCGCAAGCGCGAAAACCGTCATGCGAACCCAAAACTTTTTTCTCTTCATAATCTCCGTCCCGTTTTTTATTTCATTATATCCGTCTTTTTGATCGGCGTCAAGACGTTTTGGAAAATATCCGAATTGCAAGAAAAAACAGGAGGGAAATCCCTCCTGTTTTTTCAACCTTTCTGTAACAGTCGTTTCAGATATTCTTCGTATTCCTCGTCGGTGAGTCTCGGAACTTTTTTCTTGTTTTGCATACCTACCTCGCAAATTTGTATTCTGCTGAAAAGTATGCCCCGATTCGGTTTTTTTATTCGGTGCGTAGCGCGATCACGGGATCTTTCTTCGCCGCGGACTGCGCGGGAATCAGACCGGATATCAACGTGAGCGCAACGCTTACGCAGACCATGATAAACGCCGTGAGCGGCGACAGCGCGCATATTCCCGCGATTTCCGTGAACGAGTAGATGATCGCGTTAATACCGAACGAAAGCAAATAGGTCACGATGATTCCGAACAACCCCGCCGCCAGACCGATGATAAAGGTCTCGGCATTGAAGAGATTGCGAATATCCTGCTTCCGCGCGCCGAGCGAACGCAGAACGCCGATCTCTTTGATCCGCTCCACGACGGACACGTACGTAATAATCCCGATCATGACGGAGGAAACGACGAGAGAAATCGCGGTAAAGGCAACAAGCACGATCGTGATCACGTCGAGCATCGTCTGCATCATGCCCATCAGAAGCCCCACCGTGTCGGTATACGTGATCTTATCCGCTTTTACCAACTGCACGCCGTTGATCGTACCCTCTTTTTCGCAGGCGTCGTTCCAGACTTCGAGATAATCGAGTATGGCGTTTTTCCCGTCGAAGTCCTTTGCGTAGATCGAAATAGAGGAGACCGTATGATCGCCGCCGAGTGAACGCACGACAGTGTCTTGCGAAAACGACACCATCAGCCAGCTCAACGCCGTCGCCTCCGGCGCGTACGCCGTAAGACTCTTGAACTGTTCGGCGACGATGCTCGAAGCGGGAGAGGCGGGCGCGAGCGTCAGCTTATAATCGTCGGAATATCCCGGAATTTTGAATTCCGACTCTTCGCTGTTCAGCCATTGCACGATCTTGGAACGCGCATTCGTCTCGATATATTTTTCGACCGTCTGCTCCGTGAGATTCAGCCCTTTGTCGAGACAACCGTAAGTCAGTCCGTCTTTCAGGCGCAGAATTCCGGTGATCTTGATATTCAGCCCTTCGCCCTCTTTCGCGGAAAGCGGCGGATGCTCCGTTCCCGTCTCGTAAGGTTCGGCGAGCTGTCCTTTGTATTCGAAGGGATAGGACATTTTCGTACTGCCGAAACTCGGTTTCTCGTAATCTTCGTTTTCCGTAAATACGGCGTCGTTATAGAACAACACGTACTCTTTCCCGACGATATCGTCAAAGGGAATCGTAAATCC
>Ga0073908_1005268_pt1 | contig 10622 bp, 10 predicted proteins | sample MucameincwithD2O_FD_65484 | JGI IMG/M metagenome (GOLD analysis project Ga0073908, IMG submission 65484) | Mouse cecum microbial communities from Vienna, Austria - Mucus amended microcosms incubated with D2O | ecosystem: Host-associated > Mammals > Digestive system > Large intestine > Cecum...
GCTGTAAAGGCAATCGTGAAATAAGAAATAAACGAAATAAGATAATCATACAATTCCCGTGCGGGTATCGATCCAAGTAATCCGTGACGGATGAACAGGCGGGAATTGGATTAATATTAATACTAAAGTAATAAATTAAAGTTCATCCGTAAGTACTTCCGTGAGGATGGAAGCGGATAAAAAGACAAGTCCTTGGCAATGTGTTCGCATGCCAAGGACTTCGTGTTTATACTTGCCTTCGTCAGACCTAATGAGTGTATGAATTGTTTAATTCTGCGTAAGCAACTCCGTCAGCCTCTTGACCCCTTCCGAGGCCCCGGCCTGTATATGCTCGATATCGTTGCGATAAGTACGTACATCTTTCGGGTCGATCAAATAGATCGGCTGGCCCCGACGCACGTAGTTCAGCAAACCGGCGGCAGGATAGACGTTTAAGGAGGTGCCGATAATCACGAAGATATCACAATCTTCCACCAGCTTGATGGAAGGCTCTATCATGGGTACCGCCTCTCCAAACCATACGACGAAAGGACGTAGCTGATTTCCGTGAGGGTCCTTGTCACCCAGATGAATATCCGGGTTCTCCGGCGATAGATCGTAGGTCGTGTCCAGATCCCTTACGGAGCATGCCTTCATCAACTCTCCATGCAGATGGATCACGTGGCTGCTACCCGCGCGTTCATGTAAGTTATCGATATTCTGAGTAATGATCCGTACGTCGAAATCTTTCTCCAAGGCGGCTAGCCCGAGGTGACCGGCGTTAGGTTTCGTATTCAATAACTCTCTTCTGCGCTGGTTGTAGAAGTCGAGAACCAATTTAGGGTTGGCGGCGAAGCCTTCCGGCGTGGCGACATCTTCCACCCGGTATTTCTCCCATAACCCGTCCGAGTCACGGAAAGTGGAGATACCGCTCTCTGCGCTCATTCCCGCTCCGGTAAGTATGACTAACTTTTTCATCTGTTACTTGTTTAATGTAAAATAGATGTATATATTAATAGTTACGAAGTTACGACTTTATTTCGTAAAAAGCTTTGAATGAAATAAAAAGTTCTTACAAAATGCTGTTATACGATTAAAAGCATTACTTTTGTGGCTTATAATTAGTTGAACAAGAAAAAAGAATGGATAAAGTAAGTTATGCGCTTGGCTTAAGTATCGGAAATAATTTCCAGAACTCAGGCATCAAGGATCTTCAAGTGGAAGATTTTGTACAGGGATTGAATGACGTCTTAACAGAGGCAAAACCTGCTCTTAGTTATGATGAGGCAAAACAAGTGATCAATGATTACTTCATGAAGCTTCAACAAGAGAAACTGGAGATCAATAAGAAAGCCGGTGAGGAGTTCCTTTCTATCAATAAGCATAAGGCTGGTGTGGTAGAGTTGCCTAGCGGTTTGCAATACGAGGTGCTGAAGAATGGTACAGGCGCTAAACCTACGGCGAACGATAAGGTAAAATGCCACTATCACGGTACGTTAATCAACGGTCAGGTGTTTGATAGCTCCGTACAGAGAGGCGAGCCCGCCGTATTCGGTGTTTCACAGGTAATCCCGGGATGGGTAGAGGCTTTGCAGTTGATGCCGGTCGGTTCTAAATGGAGATTGTTTATCCCGTCTAACCTTGCTTATGGCGAGCGTGGGGCAGGTGAGGCTATCGAGCCGAATAGTACGTTGATCTTCGACGTTGAGTTATTAGATATCGAAAAATAATATATAAGAGTTAAAGAAAAATGAAAAAGTTAAGTGTATTAGTCGCTACAGTGATTGTAGCAATGGGCGCATCTTTCACCTCTTGCGGTGATTCTCACAAAAGCGCGAGCTTGAAGACTTCTATCGATAGCGCAAGCTACGCTATTGGTATCAGCACAGGTGCCGGTTATAAGGAAAACTTAAAGACTTTGCCGGGTGGCGAGGCTAACGTAGATGATTTGATCGCTGGTTTTATCCAAGCTATCAAAGGGGATTCTTCCGCGATGAAGATGAATCCGCAACAGGCTCAACAATATTTGCAGACTTACTTCGTAGAGGCTCAGGCTCGCGAGGCTAAGAAGACAAAAGAAGAGGGCGATAAGTTCTTGGCGGAGAATAAGACAAAAGAAGGCGTTATCACGACTGAGAGTGGCTTGCAATATAAGGTAGAGAAAGAAGGTACAGGCGCGAAGCCGACCGCTACCGATAAGGTAAAAGTTCATTATACCGGAACTCTATTGGACGGTACTAAGTTTGATAGCTCCGTGGATCGTGGTGAGCCGGCTGAGTTCGGTGTTGGCCAAGTAATCAAGGGCTGGACTGAGGGCTTGCAGATCATGCCGGTCGGTTCTAAATATATCTTCTGGATCCCGGCTGAGTTGGCTTATGGCGAACGTGGCGCAGGACAAGATATCAAACCGAACAGCGTATTGAAGTTCGAGGTTGAGTTGCTTGACATCGTAAAAGAATAAGTAGCGAAGAAATAGAAACGGAACGTTTGTAAGATAATAGGCGGGCAAATTATGCTAAAAAGCATTTTTTGCCCGCTTTTATTATTTATTGATTACTTTTTTCTTTCAGAATGATATATGATTCAAATTTATTATATACTTTTGATACATTAAATCTGAATGCATATAATAAAGCGAATTTAAAATGGAGAAGATAGACAAACTGGACCGGCAGATATTGAACATTATTTCAAAGAATGCTAGGATTCCTTTTAAAGATGTTGCCGAGGAGTGCGGTGTATCTCGTGCAGCTATTCATCAACGGGTTCAACGCATGATTGATATGAATGTGATCGTTGGCTCAGGGTATCACATCAATCCTAAAATATTGGGGTATAATACATGTACCTATATCGGCGTGAAATTGGAGCGTGGATCTATGTACAAGGATGTTGTCCCGGAATTCGAGAAAATACCCGAAGTGGTAGAATGCCATTTCACTACGGGTCCGTATACGATGCTGATCAAGCTGTATGCCCGTGATAACGAGCACTTGATGGAACTTTTGAACTCCAAGATTCAAGAGATACCGGGTGTTACGGCTACAGAGACCTTGATTTCTTTACGCCAAAGTGTTAAACGTGAGATCCCTATCTGTAATATCAATGAATAAGACGAAGAATTATACATGAGCCCGGCCTATTCCAGTGCCGGGCTTTTTTGTTTATTCGGCGGTATCATCTATCTTTGTAATTCGTAATTGTGTGAGGTTCTATGAGTAAATATATAGGAATATTCGTTTTCGTATTCAGTTTGTTTTCTTTGGGAGTACATGCGGGGGAAAGTTTTCGTTTTCGGGTGTATTTGAAAGATAAAGGGGATTCCGGTTATACGCTGGATAACCCGGAGGAATATCTTTCCAAGGAGTCTGTCGAGCGACGGAACCGGCAAGGTATATCGGTGTCGGAATCGGATTTGCCGATCGCTCAAGCTTATCTGGATACCTTGTCCGCCAATGGAGGAAAACCGGTGCTGGAGAGTAAATGGTTCTCTACGGTCGTGGTGTCCAGTCCGGATAGCTTGGTCGCTGAGCGTCTCTTGCGCCTCCCGATCGTGGATTCCGTGAAATGGGTCTGGAAAGGTGACGAGGAAATCGATATTCCTAGGGAGGAGAATGATACGACATGGTTTATGCCAATAGATAAACCGGAGAAATCGCCTTACGGTTATGCCGAGGAGCAGATCAAGATGCTGAACGGTATCAAATTGCATGAGGCGGGCTTTAAGGGTAAGGGTATGCGTGTGGCCGTGGTCGATGCCGGTTTCATGAACGTGGATCGGATCAGCGTATTTGATTCCTTGCGGTTATTAGGAACGCATAACGTGGTTTTCCCCGGCCGAAGCGTTTTCATCGGGGATGATCATGGGACGAAGGTCTTATCTTGCTTGGCCGCTGATGCGCCGGGCTTGATGGTCGGTACGGCTCCCCAAGCCGAATATTGGCTGATAAAGAGCGAGGATAGCCGTTCGGAGTTTCCCATCGAGGAGGATTATTGGACGGCAGCTATGGAATTTGCCGATAGCGTGGGAGTGGATGTGGTCTCTTCTTCGTTGGGGTATTTCTCTTTTGATGTAGAGGCCCTGAACTATCATCAAGATCAATTGGACGGGAGGACTTCCTTGATCAGTCGTGCCGCTAAGATGGCTTCATCAAAAGGGATCTTGTTGTTTAGTAGCGCCGGCAACGAGGGGGGCGGTAGCTGGGGAAAGATAACCTTTCCTGCGGATGCCCCGGATATATTGACAGTGGGCGCTATCACGGATCGTAAGAAGAAAAGTAATTTCAGTTCTGTTGGCTTTACGGCGGATTACCGGGTGAAGCCGGATGTGGTTGCCTTGGGTACGGGCTGTTGCGTGATAGATCCTACGGGGAATATCCGTTATGCGAATGGTACCTCTTTCGCTACGCCGATCTTAGCGGGGTTGGGTGTTTGTCTATGGCAAGCGTTTCCCAGTCTGACGAATAAGGATATAATCTCTCTTTTGCAGCGTTTCGGCAGTAAGTTTGAGCAACCGGACGCTGAGTTGGGATATGGCATCCCGGATGTGTACAAAGCTTATAAACAAGAGCGTAAATATGCGGCCGAATCTAAATAACTTATCGGGTGAGAAAGAGGCTCTATCTTTGTTAGAGCTGAATACCCGCATACGGGGTGCGTTGTCGAGGGCTTTCCCGGAGACTTGCTGGGTGCGTGCGGAGATGAGCGATGTGCGGGTGAATACTTCTTCCGGACATTGTTATCTGGAGTTTATGGAGAAGAATGTGCAGACCGGGCAATTGGTGGCCAAGGTACGAGGGTCTATCTGGGCGAAGACGTTTCGTATGTTGAAACCTTATTTCGAGATGGAGACCGGTCAGATGTTCGCTTCCGGCTTGAAAGTGTTGGTGAAGGTGTCTGTTGAGTTCCACGAGTTGTATGGATTGAGTCTTACGGTGCTTGATATAGATCCGGCTTATACGTTAGGTGATATGGTGCGTAAGCGTATGGAGATTATCCGTCAATTGCAGGAGGAAGGGGTCTTTACACTGAATAAGGAATTGCCTTTTCCGCTACTTCCTAGGAGAATCGCTATCATTACTTCTCCGACGGCTGCCGGCTACGAGGATTTTATGAATCAGTTGACACGGAATAAAGGAGGTTATCCGTTCTATACCAAATTATTCCCCGCCTTGATGCAGGGAGAACGGACGGAGGCTTCTGTAATAGCGGCTTTAGACCGGATTTATCAACATCAAGATCTTTTTGATGTGGTCGTGATTATCCGTGGAGGTGGGGCTACCTCGGACTTGAATAGCTTCGATTCTTATCTGTTGGCGGCGAATTGCGCTCAATTCCCTTTACCGATTATCACGGGTATCGGGCACGAACGGGATGATACGGTTGTAGATTTGGTAGCGCATACCCGGATGAAGACACCGACCGCTGTCGCCGAGTTCCTTATTTCCCGAATGGATAGCGTTGGTGAGGAGTTGGAGAGTTTGCGTCAAGACGTGAGTTTATTGGCTATGGATATTCTATCCCGACAGAAAAACTATTTACAATTGGTAGCGACCCGTTTCCCTTCTATCGTGACAAGCCGGATCGAGCGGAATCGTTCGGGACTGCAAACGATAGCGAGCCGTTTACCTGCGATGGCATCGGGTTTGTTATCACGCCGCCAGTCGGTGCTTGAGAATACGGAACTTCGCTTGCGGAACGGTATTACCTCTAAACTTTCCGAGAGTGGGCGTTTTATCCAGCTTACGGAGCAGTTTATCAAGATGGCTTCTCCTGATTATATATTGAAGAGGGGATATAGCTTAGCCTTGAAAGATGGCAAGATTATCAAACATGCCTCTGATTTGCGAGCCGGCGAAGAACTGACGACTCGCTTCATCGATGGTGAAATAAAAAGTATTATCAAACCATAGAGGGTGGTTTTATAACCGTCCGATAAATACATAATTAATATGGCGAAGAAAGAAGAAACATATAACGAGGCGATCGAGAAACTTCGTAAGATCGTGGCTGAGATCGAGAATGGAGACTTGGATGTCGATATCCTGTCCGAGAAGGTAAAAGAAGCTACTCGTCTGATCAAGCTTTGCAAGGAGAAGCTGTATAAAGTGGATGAGGAAGTTAAAAAAGTTTTGGAGGAATTGGATTGATGGATAAGTACGTCTTGATCGTTGCCGGGGGGAAAGGGCTTCGTATGGGTGGAGATCTGCCGAAGCAGTTTATTCCTATGCGGGGGAAACCTCTTTTGATGCATACGTTAGAGGCTTTTCATCGTTGGGATGCTTCCGCACGTATAATCCTTGTGCTTCCGGAGGATCATCAGCCGTATTGGAATATGCTTTGCAAGGAAATCGGCTGCAAGGTCCCGCATGCGATCGTGAAAGGGGGAGATACTCGCTTCTTCTCGGTTAAGAATGGGTTGGATTGGCTTTTGGCGGAGAGGCGTCGGAAGGGGGAGGAGGATAGCGGTCTGAGTTTGGTCGCTGTGCACGATGGCGTTCGTCCTTTCGTCTCTCCGGAGGTTGTTGAGGCCTGCTTTGATAAAGCGGCTGTCACGGGAGCCGTTATCCCGGTTGTTCCGATGATTGATTCCCTGCGTGAGACAGATGAAAAAGGGAGCCATCCGGTGGACCGTTCCCGCTATATGGCTGTACAAACCCCGCAAGTCTTCCATTTGGAATTATTGACAAAAGCCTATGAGCAACCTTATTCGTCTTTATTTACGGACGACGCTTCCGTGGTGGAGGCGATGGGGCATGCGATTGATACGGTTCCCGGTGATCGTGAGAATATCAAGATTACCACGCCCTTTGATTTGTTAATAGCGGAAGCGATGTTTGCCCGGTAAACCCTAAAAACTCATAGATGTTATGCTGGACCTTGATAAGCGATCGATTACGTACTTGCCGGGAGTAGGACCCAAGAAGGCGGATATCCTGCAAAAGGAAGCGGGGATATCGTCGTATGAGGACTTGCTCTTTTATTTTCCTTATAAATATATAGATCGCAGCCGGTTTTATAAAGTAGCTGAGATCAGTGGGAATATGCCTTATATCCAGTTGAAAGGCCAGATTCTCTATTTCGATACGCTAGGCGAGGGGCGGAGTAAACGGCTGGTCGGTAAGTTCTCGGATGGTACGGGCACGATCGATTTGGTCTGGTTCAAGGGTTTGAATTATGTGACAGATAAGTATCGTCCCAATACCGAGTATATAGTTTTCGGAAAGCCTACGGAGTTCGGGCATACCTATAACATACCGCATCCGGATATCGACTCAATGGAGCAAGCTGATCAAGTGGCGAATGGCTTGACTCCTTTCTATAATACCTCGGAGAAAATGAAGAAATCTTTCTTGAATTCCCGGGCGATCCAGAACCTGCAATATACGTTGTTAAGCTGGCTGAACTGGGAACTTCCGGAGACGCTTTCCCCCGACGTATTGAAACGGATCCATATGATGTCTATGACAGAGGCGATGCGGAATATCCATTTCCCGGAATCTGCCGCTAAGTTGCGTGACGCCCAGTTACGTTTGAAGTTTGACGAGCTTTTCTTCATACAATTAAATATATTACGTACCGCTAGCGTTCGGAAACTGAAGCTAAAAGGGATCGTTTTCCCTACGGTCGGCCATTATTTCAATACGTTCTATAAAGAGTATCTTCCTTTTGAATTGACGAACGCCCAGAAACGGGTAGTCCGTGAGATCCGGATCGATATGGGTAGCGGGCGGCAGATGAATCGCCTACTGCAAGGTGATGTGGGGAGTGGCAAGACTTTGGTAGGCTTATTGTCTATGCTATTGGCGATAGATAATCATTGCCAAGCTTGTATGATGGCTCCTACCGAGATATTGGCAACCCAGCATTATGCGACGATGATGGGATTCCTGAAAGATATGGACGTTAAGGTCGCTCTTTTGACCGGATCTACCAAGAAGAAAGAGCGGGATAAGATATTACCGGCTATTGCCAGCGGTGAGATCCAGATCGTGATCGGGACGCATGCGCTGATTGAGGAGACAGTGGTTTTCTCTTCGTTGGGATTAGCGATTATCGATGAGCAGCACCGTTTTGGTGTGGAGCAACGCTCACGCCTTTGGACGAAGAATGCGATCGTGCCGCATGTGTTGGTGATGACGGCTACCCCGATTCCCCGTACTTTGGCGATGACTTTGTATGGGGATCTGGATGTATCGGTGATTGATGAGTTACCTCCGGGACGTAAACCGATACAGACGCTTCATCGCTATGATAATAAAAAGGCGCAACTTTATGAGTTCCTTCGGAAAGAGATACAAAAGGGGCGTCAGGTTTATGTGGTATATCCCTTGATTGAAGGAAATGAGAAACTGGATTATAAAGACTTGGAGGCCGGTTTTGAGACGTTCAAGGAGGTTTTCCCAGAATATAAGGTATGTATGGTACATGGCCGTATGAAAGCGGCGGATAAGGATACCGAGATGCAGAAGTTTATCTCCGGCGAGGCGCAAATCTTGATGGCTACTACGGTTATAGAGGTTGGCGTGAACGTGCCGAACGCATCCGTCATGGTGATCGAGAGTGCTGAACGTTTCGGTCTCTCTCAACTTCATCAGCTTCGTGGCCGGGTAGGACGTGGTGCTGAACAATCTTATTGTATCTTGGTCTCTTCCTATAAATTAAGTAATGACACTCGTAAGCGACTGGAGATTATGGTGAACAGTACGAATGGCTTTGAGATCGCTGAGGCGGATCTCCGTCTCCGGGGACATGGAGATTTGGAAGGTACCCGGCAAAGTGGCGAGGGGATAGACCTTAAAATAGCGGACTTGGCGGCCGATGGACAAATACTTCAGTATGCGCGGGATATCGCTCAAGGAGTTCTTGACGAAGACCCCGAATTATTGTCCGAACAGCACCGGATATTGAGCGAAAGGCTCAAAACTCTGTTCACAAGGAAGATAAATTGGGGAATGATTAGCTAATATGTTGTGAAACATATTGTTCTGTAAGCCTTTGATATTTAGCTTGTTTATTCGCTTGTTTTGCTTTTGTTCAAAGTTATTGCAGAAATTTTTCGTTAATCAATTTTGTCGGCTTATTCAAATTTCCGAACTTTGACAAGTTGACAATCAGGCAGAGATGCCGGGTATTGCCGTTTTATCCTGAATTATAAGAATGAAAGTTATCAAAAAATGAGTATAAAGACATTTCTATTCATTTGTTGTGCCGCTGTGATGGTATCGACTGCAAATGCGGAGAATCCGGTGAAACCGGAAACTCCGGAGACTCCCAATCATCCAACCCACAAACTTATGGACAAGCGTGTATCTGAGTTAATGGCCGACCGTGTTGGCTTTAAGAAAGATATGGCTTTGAAGGAGCTTGCGGAGATTAATGAGAAAGCGGAGTTGGAGGCAAGGGAGAACTTGATGTTTCCTGCCGATGAATTATATGGCGAATGGACAAATGAATGGGTGAATCCTTTCCGGGGTAAAAAGGTAGATATGCCGGATTCTTGCGTGATTGATTGTTCGGCGTTTGTTTTGCCGATCGATACGATGATCCGGGTTACCTCTAAGTATGGCCCTCGCCGGCGTCGGATGCATAAAGGGGTTGATTTAAAGGTACAGATCGGTGATACAATCCGTGCGGCTTTCGATGGTAAGGTACGTATTAAGAATTTCGAGCGCAGAGGGTATGGCTATTATTTAGTGGTTCGTCATCCGAATGGTTTGGAGACTGTATATGGCCATTTATCTAAATTTTTGGTTGGTGTAAATGATATCGTTCATGCGGGAGACCCGATCGCCTTGGGGGGGAATACAGGACGTTCTACCGGTTCTCACTTGCATTTCGAGACTCGTTTCTTAGGTCAGGCTCTTAATCCTGCCGATATTATTGATTTCGAGAGTTGTGTGCCTTACCAAGATCAATATGTATTCCACAATGTAAAGATCAATGGACGCAAGAGTAATATTTATACATCCTCAAATGAGCAAATGGTTTATCACCGTGTGAAATCCGGTGACACATTAGGCAAGATCGCTCGTATGTATGGTACAACAGTGAATGAGCTTTGCCGCTTAAATGGATTGAAAGGTACTTCCATGCTGCGTATCGGCCAGTCCATTCGTTGTAGTGCCGGTGTGGAAACCGCGGCTAAAGCGACTCCAAAAGCTCAAACTCAAAAGAAATCGACCGCTTCCGGATCTTCTAAGAAAATCACGGTACAGGCAAGTTCTTCCGCTACCGCTTCTTTAGGAGAAAATACGAATACAATGAATGATGTGGAGGCTACTCCGGTTTATCATCGTATTAAATCCGGTGATACGCTTGGCGCTATCGCTAAAAGATACGGTACTTCCGTTAGTAAACTTTGCGAATTGAACGGTATCACAAAGACTACCGTGTTGCGCTTAGGACGCTCATTACGCTGTTCATAACGATATATAAGATGTAAGAAAACGAAAAGGAGCCGCTTATAAAGTGGCTCCTTTTCGTTGTAACCTCTTTTCATTTATCTTATTAGCTTTTGTTGTCTTGAATTTTCGAGAACATCTACGTCTTTTTTCCTATATTCGCGGGTATAATCTAGGATAGTATGCCAAATACAAAGGAACAATTCGAGCAAGTGATCTCCCTGTGCCGGGAGTTGTTCG
>Ga0073908_1005271_pt1 | contig 10616 bp, 8 predicted proteins | sample MucameincwithD2O_FD_65484 | JGI IMG/M metagenome (GOLD analysis project Ga0073908, IMG submission 65484) | Mouse cecum microbial communities from Vienna, Austria - Mucus amended microcosms incubated with D2O | ecosystem: Host-associated > Mammals > Digestive system > Large intestine > Cecum...
TCTCACACCACCGTACGTGCCGTTCGGCATACGGCGGTTCCCTAATTAACCTTTAAACACAGGATGATAGTACATCTTAAAAGTAGGGTAACCAGCCCGAAGCAAACGCTCATCCGACAAAGCCGCTTGTACAGTGGGATGACTTGCCATTCGCCAGTATTTCTTACGACAAAAGGCAGCCATTCGCACACGGTTCCCATCGGGAATAAGCTTCTTCAGATTTCGATACCGGGTTCGGACTCGTTTCCAAGACTTCCAAATACACATCCGTATGCGATGACGGAGCCAACCGTCCCATTCCTTTATCCTACTTTTGAGACCTGCCAACTTAAAATAGTTGAGCCAACCACGGATATACCAAGTCAAACGTTGTTTACGATATTCGTAGCTCCAGCAGTTATTACGGCTGGTGAGTTCACGTATCTTACTCTTCATCTTCTTGACACTATCGACATGGATGTAGAATTGGCATTTGACATTACTACGACCAAAGGCATAGGAAAGGAATTTGATGTCACGCATATAAGCGACATGGGTCTTCTCCTTATTCACCTTTAGAAAAAGTTTCGTTTCAATAAAGGGAAGCAGATTATCCAATGTACGATGGGCGGAACGACGGCTTTTACAAAAGATGACCAGGGCATCAGCATACGACGCAACGTATAATCGCCTGCTCAATCTGCTTCAGAATACCCAAAGCTACTTCTCTTTTATAGGGAGATAAGGATTCCATCTTTTTCTATCTGTCGTCTGAGAAAATCATTCATATTTTTATGGAAGCGAACCACATCTACCAGACAGCCTGGTAGTCTTTCTTTCAGATACCCGTTCACCCCTCCACCTGCATTGCCACTACCTCCTGCAACACACAGACTGCTTCTTCCACCGTCCTGACATCCTTCACCAGCATACTCCGTTTGTTGTTCTGTTCGCGCAGGTCACAACGCCGGGTGTACTTCATCATGTAGGCAATGACCTTACCGAAAGCCTGGCTCTGATAGTACGGGCTGTCCGGATTGGAGACGAAGAACAGGGACATGCGCCCACCTTTCAAAAAGACTTTCTCCACGCCGAGGCGGGCAGCCAGACGGCGCAAGGGAACGATGCGCAGCAATTCTTCTGTTTCAGGAGGAATCGGGCCGAAGCGGTCTTCGAGACGGGAACGGAAAGCATCCACATCCTTATCGAGCGTCAATCCGTCCAACTCGCGATAGAGCAGCATGCGTTCGCTGCTGCCGGTCACATAGTCGGCAGGCAACAAAAGTTCAAGGTCACTTTCCACTTGGCATTCATCAACAAACTGTTCTCCACTGATGACGCCTCCGTCCGCTTTCAGTTCGTCGGCATAAAGGTCGGCAAATTCATCGGTCTTCAGTTCGCGTACGGCTTCGGAGAGAATCTTCTGATAGGTTTCATAGCCCAAGTCGGCAATGAAGCCGCTCTGCTCGGCACCAAGCATATTTCCCGCACCGCGGATGTCAAGATCTTGCATGGCAATGTGGATGCCACTGCCCAGGTCGGAGAAGTTCTCGATGGCTTGCAGGCGCCGTTTTGCTTCGGGAGTAAGGGAAGACAATGGCGGTGCCAGCAAGTAGCAGAAAGCTTTCTTGTTGCTGCGCCCCACACGTCCGCGCATCTGATGCAGGTCACTAAGGCCGAAGTTCTGCGCCTGATTGATGATGATGGTATTGGCATTGGGTATGTCGATGCCGCTCTCGATGATAGTGGTGGCAAGCAGCACATCGTAGTCGTAATTGACGAAATCAAAGATTATCTTCTCCAGCTCGGCCGGTTCCATCTGCCCATGGCCGATGCAAACGCGGCAGTCGGGAATGTGGCGCTCTATCAAGGCTTTCAGTTCGACGAGGTTGGAAATGCGGTTGTTCACGAAGAAGACTTGGCCGTTACGACTCATCTCGAAGTTGACGGCATCAACAATAACTTCCTCGTTGAAGGTATGCACTTCGGTCTGCACGGGATAGCGGTTGGGGGGCGGAGTCTGGATGACACTGAGGTCGCGGGCACCCATCAGCGAGAACTGCAAAGTGCGGGGAATGGGTGTAGCGGTCATCGTCAGAGTATCGACATTCACTTTGAGCTGACGGAGTTTCTCCTTGACAGACACGCCGAACTTCTGCTCTTCGTCGATGATGAGCAGGCCGAGGTCTTTGAATCTGACGTCCTTGCCCAAAATGCGGTGCGTGCCGATGAGAATATTCACTTCTCCCTCGGCAAGGCCCTTGATGGCAGCCTTTGCCTGAGCGGAGGTACGGGCACGGCTCAGATAATCCACTCGGCAGGGCAAACCTTTCAGACGTTCCTTGAAGGTCTGGAAATGCTGGTAGGCAAGCACAGTGGTGGGCACGAGCACAGCCACCTGCTTATTGTCCGCCACTGCCTTGAATGCGGCACGCACGGCTACCTCGGTCTTGCCGAAACCCACGTCACCACACACCAGACGGTCCATCGGGCGGGCACTCTCCATGTCAGCCTTCACGTCGGAAGTAGCCTTGCTTTGATCGGGGGTATCTTCGTAGATGAAAGAGGCTTCCAATTCCCGTTGCAGGAAACTGTCGGGACTGTATTGGAAACCTTTTTCCTCGCGACGTTGAGAGTAAAGCTTTATCAAGTCGCGGGCAATATCCTTTATCTTCGTCTTGGTGCGGTCTTTCAGTTTCTCCCAGGCTCCGGTGCCGAGCTTGTTGAGGCGGGGGGATTCACCCTCCTTCCCCTTGTACTTGGAAACCTTGTGCAGAGAGTGGATGGAGACAAACACCACATCTTCATTCTGATAGACAATCTTCATCACCTCCTGCGTAGAGTCGCCGTTAGGAATACGCACCAGTCCGGCAAAACGCCCCACACCGTGGTCGGTATGCACCACATAGTCGCCGGGAGTAAACTGATTCAACTCTTTCAAACTCAAAGCCACCTTGCCGCTGCGTGCCTTGTCACTCTTCAAGTTGTACTTGTGAAAACGGTCGAACAGCTGATGGTCGGTAAAGGCACAAATACGCAAAGTGTCGTCGGCAAACCCTTCGTGCAATGTCCGTTCTACGGCAGTAAAAGATATGTTGTCTCCACGGTCTTCAAAGATGGCGCGGATACGGTCGGTCTGTTTCAAGCTGTCACTGCATATGTAGATGGTGTACCGGCGGGAGAGGTATTCTCGGAAACTCTCTGCCACCATGTCGAAGTTTTTATGGAAGATGGGCTGTGCCGTAGTATGGAATGAGACGGTAGCATCCGGCGTTCCGGTGGGCTTGTTGCCGAACTCCATCCGGCGGAAATCGAGGGCGCGCAGGGTGAACTCGCCACCATCAATCAGCTTGCCTTCCAGCATGATGGCTCCATTTTCCTCCGACTCACGGGCGGCGATGGCCTGTGGGGTGAGCGATTCGTCGTGCACGGTCTGGATGCGTTCGCGCAACCAAAGGAAATCGCGCATGGCCAGCACGCTGTCCGACGGAAGGAAATCGAGGAACGACACCATGCCGCCGCTTCCCCCTTTTTCCAGGCTATGGCTCAAGTCGGGAACTATCACGATGCTTTCTTTTTTCTCCTTCGAAAGCTGTGTCTCCACCTCAAAAGTTCGGACGCTTTCCACCTCATCGCCGAAGAAGTCTATACGGAAGGGATATTCGGAAGAGAAGGAAAAGACGTCGATAATACTGCCACGAACGGCATACTGCCCCGGCTCGTAAACGTAATCCACATACTCGAAACCGTAGCTGCGCAATACGTCCGTCACGAAATTCATGTCCACTCTTTCGCCTGCATGCAATTTCAGTGTATTATCTCCCAACTCCTTACGAGATACCACTTTTTCGGCGAGCGCATCCGGATAGGTCACCACGCAAAGCCCTTCTTCTCCTTTTTGCAGGCGGCTCAGCACTTCTGTGCGGAGTATTTCGTTTGCCGCATCCTTCTGCCCGTACTTGATGGCACGACGGAACGAGGAAGGAAAAAACGACACCTGCTCCGTCCCCAATACCTGCGTCAAATCATGATAGAAATAACCGGCTTCCTCCACATCGCCCAGAATGAAAACGAGCGGACAGGTAGCCCGCTGAACCAACACAGACGAAAACAAAGAAGCGGCAGAGGCACATAAACCTCCGCAATACAGATGACGGACAGAGTTATCTTTCAGAAGCCTGCACACCCCCTCTACATTGGGATGGGAGGCATAAGATTGTTGCAGTTCGGTTATATTCATTGCTTTGCGCTTTTTCCCCGGTATTGTCCCTTACGAGGTACCCTACCGAAATAAATCCGGTGCAAAAATACACAAATAATCTTTAGCTTTGGCCAGTCGGCAACCATGTTCTCCGAAATAATCTTTCCGCTTTCAGCCTGCACATCCTTCACCTTTTCCTGTATCGTCCTTTTTATCAGAGAGAAGCGGTGAAACTTCTTTCCCTCCAATTATGAATAACATAGCCTTCACAATCCTTATTCAGGAGTTATGTTACACAAAGTTTATCCCCAGCCTGCGAACATGTATCCCAAGGTTTGGTCTGTCTATCCCAAGGCTTGGGATAGACAGACCAAAACCGGGGAACTCTCTTTACGCCTATATCTGCCAACTTTCCCCTTTATACTTCGGAAGTTTTTCGCAAATAGTTTGGATGTATTTTGTTAATGATTGAGACGGGAATAACTGAAGATTGAGACTAAAGTTCAAAGTCAGGCATACGGTTCTTTCATTCAACCTGCATCCCTCATAGTCAGGAGCCAGAAGGAGCTACACTAATGAAAGAGTCGTGGCGCCAGAACTTTGCAAAATCAAGATTTGTGTGAAAATGCTGCCAGATAAAAAAGAAATGTATTACATTTGTTCCCAATTATAACCCCCATTACCAATAAGTATGCAAACATCAGACAGCATTGTCATCATCCCCACCTACAATGAACGGGAGAATATAGAGAATATCATCCGTGCCGTTTTTGCTCTGGAACATGGCTTTCACATCCTTGTCATTGAAGACGGTTCGCCCGACGGAACGGCAGACATCGTCAGAACCTTACAGCAAGAGTTCGCCGGACGCCTCTTCATGGTGGAGCGCAAAGGAAAGCTGGGATTGGGAACAGCCTACATAGCCGGCTTCAAGTGGGCATTGCAACAAGACTATGAGTATATCTTCGAAATGGATGCCGATTTCAGCCACAATCCCCAAGACCTGCCTCGCCTCTACCGGGCCTGCTCCGAAGAGGGTGCCGATGTAGCTATCGGTTCACGTTATGTGAGTGGTGTGAACGTAGTGAACTGGCCCATGGGACGTGTACTGATGTCTTATTTCGCCTCCAAATATGTACGTTTCATCACCGGGCTGCCCATCCATGACACTACAGCCGGATTTGTATGTTACCGCCGCCAAGTATTGGACACCATCAATCTGGACGGTATCCGCTTCAAAGGATATGCCTTCCAGATAGAAATGAAATTCACCGCCTACAAATGCGGCTTCAAGGTAAAGGAAGTACCCGTCATATTCATCAATCGCGAACTGGGCACCTCCAAAATGAACAGCAGTATCTTTGGTGAGGCTGTATTCGGAGTGATTCGGCTGAAATGGAACAGTTGGTTTCATAAATATCCTACTGTACGATAAGGCGATGAAGCGATAGTATAGAATGATAAAATGAAGAGGTGACAAGCTTTGACTATAATAAGGTATGAAAAGAACATTGATACATAACGCAACGATTGTCAACGAAGGACAATCCGCAAAAGGTTCCGTAGTGATAGAAGACGGGCGCATTGCGGAGGTGCTGACCAACCGGAAGCCCCTCTCCGCACCTTGTGACGAAACCATAGATGCCACCGGATGCTATTTGCTGCCGGGTATTATCGACGACCATGTACATTTTCGCGACCCGGGACTGACCCACAAGGCGGACATCCTCACAGAAAGCCGTGCGGCGGCCGCAGGAGGTGTGACCTCCATCATGGATATGCCCAATACCACCCCGGCAACCACTACGCTGGATGCCCTCAACGCCAAATTTGACCTGCTGAACGAGAAGTGTATCGTAAACCATTCGTGCTACTTCGGTGCAACAAACGACAATTACAGCGAGTTTGGCAAGCTGGACAAGCACCGCGTCTGTGGCATCAAGCTATTTATGGGTTCAAGTACCGGAAACATGCTGGTAGACAAGATGAACAGCCTGCTGAACATCTTCAACGGTACAGACATGCTGATTGCCGCCCACTGCGAAGACCAGGAAACCATCAAGAACAATCTTACCAAGTATAAGGAAATGTTTGCCGGAGAGAATGATATTCCCATAGGCAAGCATCCCTACATCCGCTCTTCGGCAGCATGCTATGCATCCTCTGAACTGGCAGTACGGCTGGCAAGAATTGCCGGTGCACGGTTGCATATTCTGCATGTGTCCACAGCCAAGGAACTGCAATTATTCAACGACTATTCACTTTCCGAGAAGCATATCACCGCCGAAGCATGCGTCGCCCATCTCCTCTTCACGCTCAGTGATTATCGCACGTTGGGTACACGTATCAAGTGCAATCCTGCCATTAAGAAGCAAGCCGACCGCGATGCTCTGCGTGCCGCCGTCGACTCCGGCCTGATAGACGTAATAGCCACCGACCATGCGCCCCATCTGCTCTCCGAAAAAGAAGGAGGTGCCTCGAAGGCCATGTCCGGCATGCCGATGATACAGTTTTCGCTCGTCAGCATGTTGCAACTGGTGGATGAGGGAGTACTTACACTCGAGACCATCGTTGAAAAGATGTGCCATGCTCCCGCACAAATCTACCGCATCAACGAGCGCGGCTATATCCGCGAAGGCTACCGGGCAGACCTTGTATTGGTACGTCCCGATACCCCGTGGGAAGTGACAGCCGACAAAGTTTTGAGCAAATGCGGCTGGAGTCCATTGGAAGGACATACCTTCAACTGGAAAGTGGAAAAAACTTTTGCCAACGGACATCCCGTTTATAGTGACGGCATGGTGGACGACGCTTATCGTGGCGAGGAACTGAGATTTGGGGAGTGAAGGCTAGGAATTAAGGATTAAATGGGATGAAAAGGACAATACTGGCACCAGGGCATGAATTGCTTTCGTATCGGATTCATGAAGTAACCCCTTACATCAACTGGATTTATTTCTTCCATGCCTGGGGCTTCCAGCCTCGCTTTGCAGCCATTGCCAACATCCATGGCTGCGATTCCTGCCGTGCACTTTGGCTGACAACCTTTCCCGAGGAGGAACGCAGCAAAGCTTCCGAAGCCATGCAGCTCTTCAAGGAGGCAAATAGAATGCTCGGCCGACTGGACGAAACAATCTCTATCCGTTGCATCTTCAGGCTTTGCCAGGCAAATGCAGACGGTGACAACTTATTGATAGAAGGAAGAACCTTCCCACTGCTCCGCCAGCAGACACCCCAACCCGATGGCAGTCCATTTCTCTGTCTGAGCGATTTTGTACGTCCCCTCTCTTCGGGCACGCCCGACATCGTAGGACTTTTCGCCTCCACCATCAGTGAAGAGGCCGAAGAGACTTATAAGAGCGACCCTTACAAGCATCTCCTTGTACAGACTCTGAACGACCGCCTTGCCGAAGCCGCCACAGAAAAGATGCACGAATATGTCCGCAAGGAGGCTTGGGGGTATGCCCCCGACGAATCCTTGTCCATTCCGGATCTGCTGGTCGAGAAATACCAAGGCATCCGCCCCGCCGTGGGCTACCCTTCCCTACCCGACCAGTCCGTCAACTTCCTGCTGGACGACCTGCTCGGCATGAATCGGATAGGCATCACATTGACGGAAAACGGAGCCATGCACCCTCACTCCTCCGTCTGTGGCATGATGCTGGCACATCTCGCATCCCGATACTTTGCAGTGGGCAAGATTGGAGAAGACCAGCTGGACGACTACGCCCGCCGCCGGGGAATGCCGATAGAGAATATGCGGAAATTCCTGGCAGGAAATATAGAAAGCGCATCATAATGCCGACAATTCGGTACATTGGAAAAAGAGCACACAGATGACACAGATTAAACAGACCTTCACTGATAATTCTGTTCTTCATGAATTCCTCACCTGTAGTCATCTGTCTCGGCTGTATCATCCGTGTGCCAAAGAAAAAAATCCTTTTGAACTGTGATTTATCGCCCTTTTCCGCGACCAACAGTGCAAAAGCAACTCGAAAGAAACGAAAAGATGGAAAATGCAGAACAAGAGTTTGTATCCGTGATACGGGAGTATGAGCGCGTGATATATAAAGTGTGCTATCTGTACACCACTCCCAACGCTACCCTCAACGACCTGTATCAGGAAGTGGTACTCAACTTATGGAAAGCATTTCCCAAGTTCCGGCGGGAGTGTAAGATTTCCACATGGATATACCGTATCGCACTGAACACGTGCATCAGTTTTATCCGAAAAGAAAAGAACATCCCCGAAATCGTTACCCTCACCCAAGAGACCGACCGGACTGAAGAAACCGACGAGACACAAGCCATGCTACGGCAACTCTACCGGATGATAAACCGGCTGGGACAATTGGAAAAGTCCATCATCCTGCTCTATCTGGAAGAGAAAAGCTACGAAGAGATTGCCGAAATCACCGGGCTGACCTTGACTAACGTTGCCACCAAGCTCAGCCGCATCAAGGATAAACTGAAAAAAATGAACAAGGAGGAATAAATATATGGAACTGGATGAACTGAAAAAATCATGGAACGCACTGAATGAACAGTTGCAGAAAGAACCGATTGCTGATGAAAAGCAGATTACGGAACTGATTGCCGGCTACAAGGCAAATACCCACAAAAGTCTGCGACGCCTCGTAGCCATACAACGATTCTCTATAGGAGTAGGCACGATATGTCTGGCTGCCCTTCTTCTTATATGGCTGCTACTGCCCACCTTCGGTTTCAACGAACTACTGCAAGCAAAGATTGTTCCTTTTTTAGGGTTCATTGCAATCAGCATTCTCGTAGGCATGTGGTGGGACTGGAAAACATACCGTTGGAACAAGAATACACATATTGAGGAAATGAGTGTTGCCGAAGTCAGCCGCCGCACGACCACTTTCCGCCAATGGACCAAATATGAGATAATAGTCGTCTCCATTTGGATTGTCCTTTTCAACATCCTTAATTATTGGGCGATGGAATACCATCTGATGTCCATCGGTGTGCAAGCCATGCTGATTACCCTCTTTGTAGTATTTGATGCGTTGATTATCTATATTCTCTACAAAAGGGTGATTTACAAACATCTGGACCATATTAAAAAGAACATTGAAGAATTGAAAGATATATGCACCGAGTAACTCTTGTTTTCATCCTTTTCCTTCTCATCCCCGACCTCTACATTTATCTGGTTTACGTAATAAGAAAAACCCAAAAGGCTTTTCTACGTAGCATCTATTGGCTTCCCACCTTATTGCTGGCGGCAGGTTATATCTACTTCATGTTCCTTACGGGCGACAACGCGATGTCAAACCATACGCAAGCTATAGGCAGACTGGCAATTACCATCATGCTGTTTGTTTTTCCCAAAACCATATTCATGCTCTGCTCGCTGGTGGGAGTACTGGCGCACTTCATCATCCGCCGTTGTCCCCGCAGTCCGTTCACTGCTATAGGAGCGGTTCTGGCAATAATCAGTTTCCTCAATATACTTTACGGGACTTTTGCCGGCATAACCCGTTTTGACATAAAAGAGGTGGAATACTGTTCTGCCGATATTCCGGAAGGTTTCGACGGCTACCGCATAGTACAGCTATCGGACATACACATCGGCAGCTGGCAAGGCAATCCGGAAGCCATCAAACAGCTGGTCGATTTGGTCAACAGGCAGAAGCCGGACCTGATTGTCTTTACCGGTGACCTCGTAAACCAGCAGAGTCATGAACTGGATGGTTTCCAAGAAATACTCTCCCAACTGCACGCACCGGACGGAGTATATTCTATCCTCGGCAACCATGACTATGGTTCATACCATCACTGGCAAAGTGGGAAAGCAGAAATTGCCAATCTGGACTATTTAATCCGGCAGCAGCAAGCAATGGGATGGAAACTGCTGAACAATGAGCACGACATCCTTCATCACAAAGGCGACAGCATAGCCCTTATCGGCGTGGAAAACGACGGTGAGCCTCCTTTCTCCCAATTTGCAAACTTGCCACAAGCCATGCAGGGCACGGAGGGAATGTTCCAAATACTGCTCAGCCATAACCCTACGCACTGGAGACGTGAGGTACTGCCCCAATCGGACATTTCACTGATGCTTGCAGGACATACCCATGCCATGCAAAGCATCTTGTTCGGACACTCCCTTGCCGAACTTATCTATCCGGAATGGAGAGGGATGTACTACGAAGGCAAGAGGGCTTTGTACGTAAATATTGGCATCGGCTATGTAGGACTGCCGTTCCGGTTCGGGGCATGGCCGGAAATCACGGTACTGACGTTAGTGTCAATGCCAGATTAATTCACCCGGCCCCGTTCCTCCATCCCACACGTTCACCATCTTAGATGTGCCACAAACCACTGCATGCCATTCTCCCACAAGAAGACCTGCTCCTCCCTGCCTTTCATAGTGGGAAAGCACCTGTTTCAGTTCCCCACTATTGTC
>Ga0073908_1005279_pt1 | contig 10601 bp, 7 predicted proteins | sample MucameincwithD2O_FD_65484 | JGI IMG/M metagenome (GOLD analysis project Ga0073908, IMG submission 65484) | Mouse cecum microbial communities from Vienna, Austria - Mucus amended microcosms incubated with D2O | ecosystem: Host-associated > Mammals > Digestive system > Large intestine > Cecum...
AACGAGAAGGTGATGATGGGCCGCATGGACCAGCAGCTGCGAGTGACGCGCCAGATGATTGACAACGTGAACCCCCAGGAGGTGCGCCAGCGGCACCTGCGCCACTACCTGCGCAACTACTTGTCCATGATGATGTGCATCTGCTCGGTGTTTTTGCGCATGCGCGGCGGCGAGCAAGACGAACAGGACCTGCAGGGCATCTGGGACTACCTGAAGGAAAAGAACCCCTCGCTGTACCGGCGTATCCGCACCAACGTGCTGAACGTGGCCACCAATCTGCCCACCGACATGGGCGGCAAGATCGGTCTGGGGGGTTATCACATCGCCCAGAAGATCTTCAAGTTCAACTAGGTTTCCAACGCTGCCCCCAGGCATGTTGACAATCTGGGGGCAGCGTTGGACAAATGGCTATAATCTTCCCCGTATTCAACCCAGAAGGGGCCGTTTTACCGTATCGAGGAGGCAATCGTGGCATTTGAAATCGTCACCGACTCATCCAGCAATCTTACCGAGGAGATGATCGACGAGTACGGGCTGCACATTTTGCCGCTGCGGTTCATCATCGACGGCGATAACTACACTAGCTACCTGAAGGGGGAGAAAACCGACCTGTCCCAGTTCTACTGCATGATGCGGGAGGGAAAAGTGGTCACCACCTCGCTTCCCAGCCTGGAATACTCCGAAAAGCTGCTGCGCTCCATCCTGGACAAAGGCAACGACGTGCTGTACCTGGGCTTTTCCAGCGGCCTTTCCGGCACCTTCGAGGCCACCGACATCCTCATCCGCCAGCTGGCGAAGGAATACCCGGACCGCACCCTTGTCTCCGTGGACACCCTGGCCGCTTCCGGCGGGGAGGGGCTGCTGGTGTGGCACGCCGCCAAAATGGCCCGGGAAGGAGCCTCACTTGAGGAAGTGGCTCAATGGGTGGAGGACAACAAGCTGAAGCTGGCCCACTGGTTTACCGTGGACGACCTCATGTTCCTGTTCCGCGGCGGCCGCGTTTCCAAGACCAGCGCCTGGGCTGGCACCCTGCTCAACATCAAACCGGTGATGCACGTGGACGACGAGGGCCACCTCATCCCGCTTGAAAAAGTGCGCGGCCGCAAGAAGTCGCTGAAAGCGCTGGTGGACCACATGGAGCAGAGCGCCATCGCCCCCGTGGCCGATCAAACGGTGTTCATCACCCATGGCGATTGCCTGGAAGACGCCCAGTACGTGGCCGGCCTCGTGAAGAAGCGCTTCGGCGTGAAGGACGTGGTGATCAACTGGGTGGACCCGGTGATCGGCGCCCATTCGGGCCCGGGCACCATGGCCCTGTTCTTCCTGGCCGACAAGCGCTAGCTCCGCGCCGTGCTGCCTCTGGAGCCATGGCAGGGGCGGGCCATCCTGCTGGTGGACCTGGACGCCTTCTTCGCCTCCGTTGAGCAATTGGATCACCCCGCCTGGCGCGGCAAGCCCGTCATCGTAGGCGGCGACGCCCATCGCCACGGGGTTGTTTCCACCTGTTCCTACGAGGCGCGGTCCTTCGGAGTGCGCAGCGCCATGCCCGCTTCCACCGCCGCCCGCCTGTGCCCCGACGCCATCTGGACCCCTGGCCGCTTCGACCGCTATCGCGAGATGTCGCGGCAGGTGATGGCCATCTTGCACGACGAAACCCCCCATGTGCAACAGGTCTCTATCGACGAGGCCTTCATGGACGTCACCCCCAACGCCTTGAACACCGAGCATCCGGTGGCCATCGCCCAGCGCATCCAAAGGCGGGTGGCTGAGCTGGGGGTTACCTGCTCCATCGGGGTGGGCTCCACGAAGGCGGTGGCGAAAATCGCTTCCGATCAGGACAAGCCCCGCGGCATCACCGTGGTGTACCCCGGCACCGAGCGCACCTTCATGGCGCCGCTGCCGGTGCGCGACTTAAGCGGCATCGGCCCGGCTGCCGAGGCGCAGCTGAAGGCGCGGGGCATCAAGACGCTGGGGGAACTGGCTCAGGCAAGCCCTGCGGTACTGCAGCGCATCTTCGGCATTCGTGCCGACGAGATGCGGGCCCGTGCCCTGGGGGCAGACACTGCCGACGTTCAGCAAGACGATGCGGTGAAGTCCGTGTCCCACGAGGTAACCTTCGCCGATGACCTGACCGGCGAAGAGGAGATACTCGCCAGCCTGTTCAGCATATCCACCATGGTGGGGCGGCGGCTGCGGCGCAAAGGGCTAAAGGGGCGCACGCTGGCGGTGCGCATGCGCTACGACGACCGCTCCACCCGCAGCGTGCAAAGGCCGCTTGCGCCCCCTTCCGACGACGAGCTGGCCTGGAGGGCGCTGTTTCCCGCGATGATGGGGGAGCTGTGGGCGCCGGGCATGAAAGTGCGCCTTTTGGGGGTGGCGGTCAGCGGGTTCGACGGGCCCGCTGGCGCGGAGGCGTCCCTGTTCGACGAAGTGGGCGACACCCCGGAAGCGGAAAGCGCGCTGCGCGACCAGAGAAACCACCGGCTCCTTGAGGCCGCGGACGCCCTCAAGGAGCGTTTCGGCGAGAAGGCAGTACGCTTCGGCAGCGACCTGTCCTTGGAGGGGAAGGGCACCAGCTCTTCCAGCAAGAACCCCTCGGACTACAAATAGCTGGGGCGGCAAGGGCACCGGCAGGGCCTTTTGCGTTGCACGGGCAATTGCCGCAAGGCGGCGGGTGCATCTTGTCGTATAATTTTGCAGTTTGAAATGGCGCGCTATGCGCCGTAAAACCAGGAAAGGTGAGATGGGAAAGTGGCAAATAGTTACAAGGACACCATGAATCTTCCCCAGACCGATTTTTCCATGCGGGCCAACCTGCCCCAAAACGAGCCAAAGCGCTTGGAAAAATGGGCCCAGGAAGACATCTACGGCAAAGTGCTGGAGAAGAACAAGGACGGCAAGCCCTTCATCCTCCACGACGGCCCGCCCTACGCCAACGGCCCCATCCACATCGGCCACTCCTTCAACAAGATTCTGAAGGACTTCGTGAACAAAAGCCACGCCCAGCGCGGCTTTTACACCCCTTATATCCCCGGTTGGGACTGCCATGGCCAGCCCATCGAACACATGGTTGAGGTAACTTTGGGGCCCGAAAAGATGGCCGCCATCGACCAGCCCACCTTGCGCCGCCTGTGCCGCGAGTGGGCCGAGCGCTACGTGAACATCCAGCGGGAAGGCTTCAAGCGCCTGGGCGTGAACGGCGACTGGGAGCACCCGTACCTCACTTTCACCCCCAACTACGAGTCGGGCAACGTGGAAGTGTTCAAGGACATGTACCTGCAGGGCTCCATCTACCGCGGCCGCAAGCCCATCCACTGGTGCTCCAATTGCCACACGGCGCTGGCGGAGGCGGAAATCGAATATAGCGACGAGGTGTCGCCCTCCATCTTTGTCAACTTCAAGCTGGACGTGATGCCCGGCATCTTCGAGGCCAACGGCGCCGAGGGCGCTGCCTACGTGCTGATTTGGACCACCACCCCCTGGACGCTGCCGGCCAACGCCGCCGTGAGCCTGGCGCCTGATGCCGCCTACGTGATGGTGCAGGCAGAGGGCAAAAACATGATCATGGCGAAAGACCTGGTGGAGCAAGTGGCTCAGGAGGCCGGTTGGGCCGACTGGGCGCTGGTGAGCGATGCGGAAGGCAACCCGGTGACCGTCGCTGGCAAGCAGCTGTGCGGCCTCACCTACACCTGCCCTATCCGCCAGGACCTTCAAGGCAGCCTCATTTACGGCGACCACGTCACCCTCGACACCGGCACCGGCGCCGTGCACACCGCCCCCGGCCATGGCCAGGACGACTACCTGGTGGGCCTGGAGTTCGACATCCCTGTGCGCATGCCGGTGGACGACAACGGCGTGCTGACCGCCGAAGCGGGCCCCTTCGAAGGGCTTTCCACCGATGACGCCAACCCGAAGATCATCGAATGGCTGCGGGAACAGGGGACGCTGGTGGCGGAAAAGAAAATCAACCACAGCTACCCCCATTGCTGGCGCTGCCACAAGCCGGTGATCTTCCGCGCCACCGAGCAGTGGTTCGTCTCCATGGACGAGAACGCCCTGCGCGAAGACGCCCTGCGCATCATCAACACCGACGTGGAATGGGTGCCCGCCTGGGCGAAGAACCGCATCGGCTCGATGGTGGCCGACCGCCCCGACTGGTGCATATCCCGCCAGCGCAGCTGGGGCGTACCCATCCCGGTGTTCCGCTGCGAAAAGTGCGGTGAAGTGGTGGCCACCGAAGAGAGCTTCGATGCCGTCATCAAGCTGTTCGATCAAGAAGGGGCCGATGCCTGGTTCACCAAGAAGCCCAGCGAGTACCTGCCCCGCACCGTGTGCTGCGAGAAGTGCGGCAGCCACGACCTGGTGCCCGAGAAGGACATCCTGGACGTGTGGTGGGAATCCGGCGTGTCCCACACCAGCGTGCTGAAGCACCGCGCCGCCGAAGGGGTGCATTTCCCGGCCGATTTGTACCTGGAGGGCTCCGACCAGCACCGCGGCTGGTTCCAGTCGTCGCTGCTCACCTCGGTGGGCTGCTACGGCGTGGCCCCCTACAAGTCGGTGATGCACTGCGGCTTCACCATGGACGAGCAGGGCCGCAAGATGTCCAAATCGCTGGGCAACGGGGTAGACCCCGAGGAAGTGATGAGCACCTTCGGCGCCGACGTGCTGCGCCTGTGGGTTTCGTCGGTAGACTACTCCCAAGACGTTTCCATCTCCGACAACATCTTGAAGCAGGTGTCCGATGCCTACCGCCGCATCCGCAACACCTTCCGCTTCCTGCTGGGCAACTTGGACGATTTCGACTTCGAACGCGATGCCGTTACCAATTTCGATGACCTTGAGCCCTTCGACCGCTATGTGATGGTGCAGCTGGCCGATTTGGTGAAAGAGGTGGAGAACGCCTACGAAACCTACCGCTTCAACGGCGTGTACCGCGCCATCTACGATTTCGCCAACGAACTTTCCGCTGTTTACATGGACGAGGCGAAAGACCGCCTGTACGCTGAGGCCCCCAACTCTCCGCGCCGTCGCGCGGTGCAGACGGTGCTGATGAACGTGCTGGAAGCGCTGGTGCGACTGGTGGCTCCCATTCTATCCTTCACCGCCGACGAGGTGTGGGAATGCTACCCGCCCGCCGAGCGCAACCGGGAAGGACGTCCTTTCAGCGCCCAGCTGGCCGGTTGGCCCCATGTGCGCGATTTCGTGCCGGCGCTGCCGGATGCCCAGGCTCAAGAGCAGCTGCGGGCCGATTTCGCCCAGATCATGGCGGTTCGCGATGTGGTCACCAAGGCCCTGGAAGACGCCCGCACCGCCAAGGTGATAAACAAAAGCCAAGAGGCCGCCATCGCCCTCACCGCTCCCGCCGATGTGGCGCAGCTGCTTGAGCGCTATGGCCTTCCCATGCTGGAAGAGCTGTTTATCGTGGCAACAGTGCGCGTCGAGGAAGGCGACCAGCTGTCGGCCGCAGTTTCGGTGGCGGAAGGGGAGAAGTGCCCCCGCTGCTGGAACATTCGCGCGCTGGGGGGCAATCCCTCTCACCCGGACGTGTGCGAGCGCTGCGGCGATGCCCTCGACGCCCTTGAGGCAGCGGAGTAGCCCATGATCGCTGACACCGGCGCCAGCCAAACGGCACCGCGCGCCCATCGGGCCCGCAACGGCGCCATAGTGGCCGTCATCGTGGTGCTGCTGCTCGGCACCGATCAGGCCACCAAGGCGTTTTTCAACCAATTCCCTGTGGGTTCCGTTGTGGCGGGGCCCTTCGGGGACATCTTGTGCCTGCGCACGGTGCACAACACCGGCGCCGCCTGGGGCATGATGGACGGCGCCACCGTGCTATTGGGAGTGCTCTCTGTGGCGGTGGTGGCAGTGCTGCTGGTGTTTCTGTTCGTGCTCGCTCCCGACGCCTCGCCCCTCAGCGCCGTAGCGGTGGGGCTGGTGGCGGCCGGCGGTATCGGCAACGCCATCGACCGCTTCGCCCTGGGCTACGTGGTGGACTTCATCCAGCCCCTGTTCATCGACTTTCCAGTGTTCAACGTGGCCGACATCGGGGTTACCTGCGGCTTCGTGCTGCTGGTGCTGTCATTGCTGCTGCAACGGCCTGCAAGCGATAGCGAGAACCCCGAGCCTGCCAACTGACGAAAACCCTCTTTTCCTGCCCTGGGGAAAGGGGGTTACACTTATTGCCCGCCCCATTGCTTTGCCCGTTTCCCGTTAAGGAGGCCCCTTGAGCCAGCTGGCCCAGAGAACCGTCACTGCCGCCGAGGCGTCCCAGAGATTGGATGCCTATTGCGCCTCCTGCGGCCTGTTCGGCAGCCGCGCAGCTGCGGCGAAGGCCATCGAAAACGGCGAAGTTCAGGTGAACGGTCAAACTGTGGCGAAGAAGCACTTGGTGCAAGCGGGGGATTTGGTTTGCGCCCTGCAGGCAGAGGCGCCGGAGGTGCTTCCGGCGGCGGCCGAGCCCATCCCGCTGGACGTGCGCTTCGAAGACGAGCACCTGCTGGTGATATCCAAGCAGGCCATGCTGGTGTGCCACCCCTGCGACGACTACCGCTCCGGCACCCTGGTGAACGCCCTTTTGCATCACTGCGGCCCCGAGCATCTGTGCAACGTGCAAGGGGAGGACGACCGCCAGGGCATCGTGCACCGGCTTGACCGCGACACCACCGGCCTTATGATGGCCGCCAAAACGGACGAAGCGGGCCAAGCGCTCATGGAGGCCATCCAGGTGAAAGCGGTGGATCGGCGCTATCTGGCGCTGGTGCACGGCATCCTGCCCCACGACACCGGCATGATTGACGCCCCCATCGCCCGCAGCGCCACCGATCGCACCCGCATGGCGGTGCGCGACGTGCCCTCCGCCCGCGACGCCCTCACCACCTTCAAGGTGCTGGAGCGCTTCGAAGCGGCGCCGAAGGACAACGGCTACACCCTGGTGGAGTGCAAGCTGTTCACCGGACGCACCCATCAGATCCGGGTGCACATGACCTATGCCGGCCATCCGCTGGTGGGCGACCCGCTCTATCGGGCCCATGCCCCCAAGCACAGCTGCTCTGATTTGGGGCTCAACCGCCAGTTCCTCCACAGTTACCGCCTGGGGTTCGTCCATCCCGTAACAGGGGAGCAGCTGGAATTTGCCGACAACCTTCCCACCGACCTCTCCTATGCCCTCGACGATTTGGAGGGGCGCAGCATGGGGAAGACCCAATACGGCGAAAACGTGGCCAACATGCTGGCCTTCGCCCCGTACCCGTCCGTTGAAAGCTGGGTATATGAAGAAGCACGCTGAACTTGAAGGCCGCACGGCAGTGGTGCTGGCCAATACCGGCACCCCCGGCAAGCCCACGCCCCGGGCGGTACGGAAGTACCTTTCGCAATTCCTCATGGACCGGCGCATCCGCCCTATGGGGCTTGTGCCCTGGTCTCTGATTCTACACTTGTGCATTTTGCCGAAACGGGGCAAGGCGTCGGCCCAGAAGTACCGCTCTATTTGGACGCCGGAGGGATCGCCTTTGGTGGCCACTCAGGAAAAGCTAGCCCGAGGGCTTGAAGCCCACTTCGCAGCACAGGGAACGCCCGTCACCGTGCGCTCCGCCATGAGCTACGGACAGCCTTCCCTGGAGGCCGCCATCAAGCAGCTGAAGAAAGCGGGGGCGGCTCGCATCGTTGTGCTGCCGCTGTACCCGCAGGCTGCCTTTTCCACCACCGGATCGGTAACCGACAAGGCCGAGCGCGCCTTCCGCAAAAGCCACTTCAAAGGGGAAACGGTAGTGGTGAGCGACTACCACAACCATCCGGTGTACCTGAAAGCCATGGCCGCCGCCATCCGCAACGCCGGCTACAACCCCGCTTCCGACGACCGGCTGCTGTTCTCGTTTCACTCGGTTCCCCTGAACGACCTTGAGGCGGGGGATAACTACGAGCTGCAAGTAGGGGCTTCCAGTTTGGGGATAGCCAACGAACTGGGGCTCGACCGGCGCCAATGGACCATCGGCTACCAGTGCCAATTCGACAAGGGACGCCAGTGGCTCAAGCCCTTCAGCCGCGACACTTTGAAAGCCTGGGCCGAAAACGCCGGCGACGCGCGGGTGTTCATCGCGTGCCCCAACTTCGCCATCGACTGCCTGGAAACCATCTACGACATCCAGCAACAGTTCGTGCCCGAATACACGGCCCGCAAACGAGATTGGGAGCTGTACGGCGAGGCGCACGACCACGACGGGGAACAGCCTGCTTACGCGCCGGCAGCAACAGGTGAAATAGTGTACGTGCCCTGCCTAAACGCCACGAAGGCCCATGTTAAGGTGCTGGCAAGCGTGTTGGAACCCCATCTGGGGCTGGGCCGGTAAGGAGACGAACACCATGAAAACGGTGCTACTGGGGGTTTCGGGCGGCATCGCCGCCTACAAGGCGGCGGAAATCGTGCGGGCGCTCCAGAAACGCGGCTACGATGTGCGCGTGATGATGACCGCCAATGCCGCACAGTTCGTATCCCCGCTCACGTTTGCCGCCTTGAGCCATCACGAGGCGCTGACAGACGAGTTCGACTGCCCCGGCAATCCCATTCCCCACATCACGCTGGGCCAGGGGTGCGACTTATTCCTGATTGCCCCCGCCACCGCCAATGTGGTGGCGAAAATGGCCGCCGGCATTGCCGACGATCTGCTCACCTCCACCGTGCTCGCTTGCACCGCCCCCGTGATGGTGGCACCGGCCATGAACGTGCACATGTACGAAAAGACGGTCACCCAAGACAATCTTGCCACCCTGCGCCGCCGCGGCATCGCCGTCATCGATGCCGCCAGCGGATATCAGGCCTGCGGCGACCTGGGCCCCGGGCGCCTGCCCGAACCGGAGCAGATAGCCGATGTAGTGGACGAGCACTTCCAGCGCGAAGCAGCACCGTTGCCCTGGACTGGACGCAAGGTGCTTATCACGGCCGGCCCCACAGTGGAGCCCATCGATGCGGTGCGCTTCGTCTCCAACTACTCCTCGGGGAAGATGGGTTACGCCCTCGCTGAAGCGGCGCTGTCCCGCGGCGCCGAGGTGACGCTGGTAAGCGGCCCCGTTTCCCTTCCGGCGCCGATGGGGGCCACCGTGGTGCCCGTGAAGACGGCCCGCGACATGTTGGCCGCCTGCGAAGAGGCCTTCGATTCGGCCGATGTCTTCATCGCCTCAGCGGCTGTGGCAGATTTCCGCCCGGCAGAAACGGCCAAGGAAAAGCTGAAAAAGGGCACTGAGGGGCAAGAGGGGCTGGAGCACGTACGGTTCGTGGAAAACCCAGACATCCTGGCCACCATGGGGACCCGCAAACGGCCCGGGCAGATTGTGGTGGGCTTTGCCGCCGAAACCAGCGACATAGAGCGCTACGGGCGCCAGAAGCTGGCCAGCAAACATGCCGACATGATTGTTGCCAACCAAGTGGGGGAGGGCAAGGGGTTCGGCACTGACGACAACCAGGCGCTGCTCATCACTGAATCCGGCTCCGAAGCGCTGCCCCTCATGGCGAAGACCCGGCTCGCCGATGCCATCCTCGACAAGATTGAGCAGATTTAAGCCAGTCGCAAAATTTCCCCTTGCATTGAGGAAGCACTAGGGGTAATCTATTCAAGCTGTTTTGAGCAAGCTGCTTGAAGCAGACACCAACGGGTTGTGGCGCAGTTTGGTAGCGCACTTGACTGGGGGTCAAGGGGTCGCAGGTTCAAATCCTGTCAACCCGACCAGCTTATCGAAGCGGGTCAGAAGGAAAACTTCTGACCCGCTTTCTTTTCGCAAGGCGTGTCAGGGGGCGTGTCGGGGGGACGTACACCTTTGGCGGTGCGCTGCTCGAGCGCACCGAAAGCGAGCTTACCGAAGCCTCCGGCAAGCCTGGCACCGAGTTCTGTCTGAACGAAAGTTGCCACAATATGACCCGCGACGAGCTGACCGAGAAAACCGCCGATTGCGAGTTCAACCCCCATGCGATGCAGCACGACAACTACGACTGCTCCACCTGCCACAAGGCCCATCGCGCTTCCATCTACTACTGCACCAAGTGCCATTCGGAGACCGCAGACGATTTGCCGGCCGGCTGGCTGACCATGAAGGACGCCGAGAAACTGGGCGCCTCCATCGACCTCACCAAAACTTCCGAAGCGGGCATCAAGGCGGCCGTTTCCTACATCAACTACAAGAGCGACTACCGCATCAACGCCGGCCAGGTGGAAGCCTGGGCCCGCAACTCCCAAGAGGCGCTGGCTTGGTGGGAAGAGGCGGCCAAGGCGGGCGGCAGCGAGTCGAAGCCCTATGACTACACCGTGAACTGCAACGGCCATGAGGTTCACTTCCACGCCAACACCTACTTCCATGACGAGGGGCACCAGAAGGGCGCTCTGGCCATCGGCGACGCGGTACAGGCAGAAGGTGCGGAAGTCTACTTCGAGACCCCCTGCGTACAGCTATTGAAAGAGGGCGAGCGCGTGGTGGGCGCCATCGACAAGCGCAAGAGCGACGATGCCCACATCCTGCTGCGGGCCGCGAAGGGCGTCATCATCGCCGCCGGCGACTACGTGGGCAACGCCTTGGGTCCCTTCTTCGGCAACAGCAACTACCCGATGGACATCGAA
>Ga0073908_1005280_pt1 | contig 10589 bp, 9 predicted proteins | sample MucameincwithD2O_FD_65484 | JGI IMG/M metagenome (GOLD analysis project Ga0073908, IMG submission 65484) | Mouse cecum microbial communities from Vienna, Austria - Mucus amended microcosms incubated with D2O | ecosystem: Host-associated > Mammals > Digestive system > Large intestine > Cecum...
TTTCATGCTTGACTATGAATTCCTTGGCGCTGTGCAGATTGCGGTATACGCAGGCGGTATCGTCGTGCTTTTTGTATTTGCAATCCTGCTTACAAGCAAGCCCGGCGACAACTCCGAGAAACTCGCTTCAAAATCACGTGCGCTCGGCCTGACGGCCGCCATCGCCACCCTGGCAGTGGCCGGCTACTCGCTCATAGTCCGCGCTATGGCATTCACCTCCAAGCCGGAGATGGACGCCCCTGACATGGACCGCATAGGCGATGCCATGCTCGGCACCGGCACAGGAGGCTATCTCCTCCCCTTTGAGGCAATCAGTGTGTTATTACTCGCATGTATAATCGGCGGAGTCGTAGTGGCCCGCAAAGAATAGTCTGCAATGGAAATAACTGCAATATACTATCTGATTCCGGCCCTAATCATGTTCTGTTGCGGCGTCTACGGATTCATCACCCGCAAGAATATGATAGCCATACTGATTTCCCTCGAGTTGATGCTCAATGCCGTTGACATCAACTTCGTAGTGTTCAACCGTTTCCTTTTCCCCGGACAAATGGAAGGCATGATGTTCACATTGTTCGCCATAGCCATAGCGGCTGCAGAGACAGCGCTGGCCATAGCCATCATCATAAACATCTTCCGCATCGGCAAGAAAATCGATGTCCGTGACCTCACAAAAATGAAATTCTAGAGTCTATGGAAGCTACCTTACCAATCCTGATTTTAGCGATACCCCTCTTCATGTTCCTGCTGCTGGGCCTTTTCGGGAAGTTCATGCCCCATAAGGTCGCCGGCATACTGGGCACTGCGGGAATGGGAGTAACGCTCATCCTTGCCTATACAGTGGCTTTCAGCTACTTTTTCTCCGGAAACCCTGAATTCATAAACGAATCGGGTGAACGCCTGCAATCGCTCATATTCAATGTAGACTGGCTACAGTTCACCGACAATCTGGTGATACGCCTGGGCTTCCTCCTGGATCCGATCTCGGCGATGATGCTTGTCGTGATCACCACGATATCGTTCATGGTGCACCTCTACAGCAACGGCTACATGCGTGACCACCACGGTGTATGGGAGACAGGTTTCCAGCGTTTCTACGCCTTCCTTTCGTTGTTCAGCTTCTCGATGCTCGGCCTTGTAGTCGCAACAAACATCTTCCAGATGTATATCTTCTGGGAGCTTGTGGGTGCGTCGTCCTACCTGCTAATCGGGTTCTACTATACGAAACACAGCGCCGTATCGGCTTCCAAGAAGGCATTCATTGTTACCCGTTTCGCCGACCTGGGCTTCCTTATCGGTATCCTGATACTGTCTTACTACACCGGCACATTCAATTTCACTGAACTTACATCTATCCCTGTGGAAGGGGTGAGCGATGTATACCAGGTGTCGTTGGGTACAGCAGAGACAGTCAAGGGTGTGTTCGCAAGCAGTGCTGCCCCCGTATTCATGGGCGGCTCGGTGCTTACCTGGGCCTTGGTGCTCATATTCATGGGCGGCATGGGTAAATCGGCCATGATGCCTCTGCACATCTGGCTTCCGGATGCAATGGAAGGCCCGACCCCGGTATCTGCCCTCATCCACGCTGCAACCATGGTGGTGGCAGGCGTATACCTTGTGGCACGCCTCTTCCCTCTCTACCTTATGGAGACAGCTGCAATGGACATAATAGTGGTGGTCGGCGCTGTCACCGCCCTGTATGCCGCGATAGTGGCCTGCGTACAGGTGGACATCAAGCGCGTGCTTGCGTTCTCGACCATATCGCAGATTGCTTTCATGATGGTGTCGCTAGGAGTTGCCAACCCTGACTTCCACCACGGCCTGGGCTACATGGCCAGCATGTTCCACCTGTTCACCCACGCGATGTTCAAGGCATTGCTGTTCCTATGTGCCGGCGCGCTGATACACGCCATCGGCTCTAACGACTACACCGACATGCACGGATTGAGGAAATACATGCCCATCACCCACGCGGCATTCCTTATCGGCTGCCTCGCCATTGCGGGCATCATACCGTTTGCCGGGTTCTTCTCCAAGGATGAGATACTCACCGCATGCCTTGGCAATTCGACATTCTGGTATATATGGATGTCGCTTGTCGCCGGCCTGACCGCATTCTATATGTTCCGCCTCTATTACCTTATCTTCTGGTGGAAGGAACATAAGGTGCATGACCCTCACCACACTCCCCACGACCAGCCTTGGACAATGACACTGCCGCTGGTGATACTTGCTGTAGTCTCCTGCGTAGCCGGATTCGTACCGTTCGGCAACCTTGTGACATGGAACGGACACCCGATGAACGAAACCGCCGGATTCCTTACCAACCTTGGCAACCTTGACTGGACTGTAGCATCGGTGAGCCTCCTTGTAGCCATCGCCGCCATCGCCCTAGCCACAAAGATGTATAAAAGAGAGAACGGCCTCCCTGCAAAGATGAGGAAAGCTTTCCCGAACCTATGGAACTGGGCTTTGCACCGCTTCTACTGGGACGAGCTCTACATATTCATCACACATAAGATCATATTCAACTGCATCTGCCGCCCGATAGCATGGTTTGACCGCCATATCATTGACGGTACAATGGATTCGTTCGCATGGATGGCCAACAAGGCTTCGTTCGCAATCCGCGGCCTCCAGTCAGGAAGCATCCAGATGTATGTATGGGTATACCTGCTTGGCGCACTCCTGCTTGGTGCCGTGACAACGGTATGCATCCTGTGCTGTTAACAAATATTCACTGACTACAAGATAAACCATCGTAATTGTCATGTTTTCAAATATATTGATATACTTTGTGGTGATACCCCTGCTTATGCTGGCAGGGCTCGCCCTTTGCCGCAACATAAAGCAGATACGTGCTGTCGCGGTAGTAGGTTCGCTGGTGCTCACAGCACTGTCGGTGGTGCTGCTGGTGCAGTATCTCGACCTCCGCGCCGCCGGAGATGAATCGCCCATGCTGTTCTGTGACAGCTGGCAATGGTTCACACCCCTGAACATCAACCTTTCAGTCGGAGTCGACGGCATCTCCATAGCAATGCTGCTGCTGTCGTCCATAATAGTGTTCGCAGGTTCGTTCGCATCGTGGAAGATAGACCAGCCCAAGGAATTCTTCCTATGGCTGATATTGCTGAGCACCGGTGTGTTCGGGTTCTTCATCACCATCGACCTGTTCACAATGTTCATGTTCTACGAGGTTGCCCTCATCCCCATGTACCTGCTTATCGGCGTATGGGGCAGCGGCAACAAGAACTATTCTGCAATGAAGCTTACCCTGATGCTCATGGGCGGTTCGGCATTCCTGATGCTCGGCCTCATCGGCATCTATTACCATTCAGCTCCCGAAGGCCAGCCTCTTACATGGAACCTTCTTGAAATCGCGCAGAACGATGCCATCTCCCACGGATGGCAGACATTTCTGTTCCCGATGACTTTTGTAGGATTCGGTGTGTTGGGCGCGATGTTCCCCTTCCATACCTGGAGCCCTGACGGCCATGCCTCCGCGCCTACCGCCGTATCGATGCTGCACGCTGGCGTGCTCATGAAACTTGGCGGATACGGATGTTTCCGTGTGGCCATCTACCTGATGCCTTATGCCGCCAACGAACTTGCATGGATATTCCTTATCCTTACCGGCATTTCGGTGGTGTACGGCGCTTTCTCGGCTTGCGTCCAGACCGACCTCAAGTATATCAACGCCTATTCATCGGTGAGCCACTGCGGCCTTGTGCTGTTCGCAATCCTTATGCTGAATACTACAGCGATGACAGGTGCGATCATGCAGATGCTTTCGCACGGCCTGATGACGGCGCTGTTCTTCGCTTTGATCGGTATGATATACGGACGTACCCATACGCGTGACATACGCCTGATGGGCGGTCTGATGAAGATCATGCCTTTCCTTGCGGTGTGCTACGTGATAGCGGGTATGGCCTCGCTCGGCCTTCCCGGCCTTAGCGGCTTCGTGGCCGAGATGACGATATTCGTAGGCTCATTCCAGCATGCTGACATGTTCCACCGTGTGTTCACGATCGTTGCGTGCTGCTCGATAGTGATAACCGCCGTGTACATACTGCGGGTGGTAGGCAAGCTGCTTTTCGGCCCTGTATACGACAAGCATCATCTGGAGCTTACCGATGCTACATGGTGGGAACGTACCTCAACGATAACGCTGATAATCTGCGTTGCCGGCATAGGCTGTTTCCCCAACTTCTTCAATGAGTTGATTAATACCACATTCAGTCCCGAGATTTTCCGTGTCCTAGGGTTGAACTAATACAAGATTGATAGCCAAATGGATTATTCACAGTTTTTAGCAATGAAGCAAGAGATAGGATTATTGACAGTATTCCTATTGGTCTTCCTCTATGATACGTTCATGCCCAAGCGGACGCAGGGCAGCCTTCCGGCATTCGCTACGGTACTGACACTTGCGCTCACGGTGTGCGGTTTCTTCTGCACATCCGGCAACGTCACTGCGTTTGCGGGGATGTATGAGACATCCACCGTTATCACAGCGATAAAGAATATACTGAACATAGGTGTGGTGATAGTGCTTATACAGTCCATCAAGTGGGCCAACAGCGAATTCACCATCATGCGCCGCGGCGAGTTCTATGAGCTGCTGCTGGTGACCTTGTTCGGCATGTACCTTATGATTTCGGCACGCCACTTCCTTCTGTTTGTCATCGGCCTTGAGGCGGCCTCGCTCCCTCTGGCTGCGATGGTAGCCTTTGACAAGAAACATTACGAGAGCCATGAGGCCGCCGTGAAGTACATCCTTACAGCGGTGTTCTCTTCGGCAATCTTCCTTCTGGGCCTGTCGTATGTATACGGACTTACTGGTTCGCTGTATTTCGAGAACATTTATTTCGCCATCACCGGCAAAGAGAGCATCATGCTGGTAGTAGCCCTTGCCTTTGTAATCGCCGGCATAGGATTCAAGCTGTCGCTTGTACCGTTCCATCTTTGGACCGCTGATGTGTACCAGGGTGCGCCTACATCGGTCACTTCCTACCTGTCGGTGATATCCAAGGGTGCGGCCGCGTTCGCATTCCTTGTAATCATGGCACAGGTGTTCGGTACGGTGTACTCGCTTGCCTGGGAATGGATGCTTTATGCCCTTATCATACTGACAATCACAATCGGCAACCTGTTCGCCCTGCGCCAGCGGAACATGAAGCGCTTCCTTGCCTTCTCTTCTATATCGCAGGCCGGATACATAATGCTCGGCGTGATAGCGTTCAATTCGACCGGCATGGCATCGCTGATGTATTACATACTTGTGTACATTTTCTCCAACCTGGCTGCCTTCGGCGTGATCCAGGCCATAGAGAATGCCACAGGACGCGTGTCGATGGATGACTACAACGGCCTGTACAAGACCAATCCCCGCCTGGCTTTCGCCATGATGCTGGCAATGTTCTCGCTAGCAGGCATCCCGCCTTTCGCTGGCTTCTTCAGCAAGTTCTTCATTTTTACCGGCGCACTGCAGCAGGGTACAGTAGCAATCTACGTGCTTGTGCTGATCGCCCTCATCAACACCATAGTGTCCCTGTACTACTACCTGCTTGTGGTGAAAGAAATGTTCATCAACCAAGGCCCGTGCCCGGTAGAGCATTTCCGCTCGTCATGCAGCGAACGTCTGGGATTGTGGATAACTGTTGGCGGTGTGGTGCTTCTCGGTATTGTCAGCTGCTGCTACAATTACCTGCTTGACATCGCATCGAATTCACCGATGAACATGTATTTCATCCAATAAGATACATATCCAACTTTTAGCAAGCAATACAATCCATACACGATTATCAGGCACACATAATTGCACAACTATCAAAGTTGCGCGTCCGTAATCCGGATGCGCAACTTTTTTACTATGTGGGAACGGTAAATCCGGACATTTTTCCTACCTTTGCAATTCTGAATTATTGAACTCATCGCGTACGCTTAACAGTGAAACACGCTGCAATATATGCCATAGCTCTGATAACCGCCCTGGTTGTGACATCGGCTGTCACATCCTGCGGTTCTGTACGCCGTGGCGGACAGGTACAGGCGGCTGAGGGCGGCACGATAGCCGGGGTGCACGATTCATTATGGCTGATATCGGCAAACGCCCATAACGGGGATGATACACTACCCCAGCCTACGGACATATTGCCTCCTCCTACCAAAATGGCTGATACGGCTGCGGCAGCTTCCTACGGGAATGCAAGTGCAGATTCGGTGGCCATGCCTGCCGATTCGTCAGCCATTTCAAGTGTTGCCGCGCCCAAGTCAAGGATACGGCGCATGAAGGTCGACCTAGACCATGCCGTAACGTTCTCTTCTTCGGATTCCCTTATCCTTATAAGGCGCGACAGTGCATTCATGTACGGCAATGCAAAGGTGGCCTATGATGACCTGAAGCTGGATGCCGCCCAAATCGAGGTTGACCTGAACAACAATACGGTGTATGCCATGGGTACGACCGACTCGGTTGGAGATCCGGTAGGCCAGCCTGTGTTCCAGGAGGGTTCGGCTTCGTATGAGACCAATACGATGCGCTATAATTTCAAGACCCGCAAGGGATTCATAACGGACGTGATAACCCAGCAGGGGGAGGGCTTCATAACCGGCGGCACTACCAAGAAGACGGATGAGGACGTGTATTACATGAAAAAGGTGAAGTACACGACCTGCGACAAGCATGATGACCCCCATTTCTACCTCCAGCTGACAAAGGCCAAGATGCGCCCTGGAAAGGATATCATCACCGGGCCGGCGTACATGGTGCTGTCCGGGCTTCCGCTTCCGCTTGCTGTGCCTTTCGGCTTTTTCCCGTTTACAGACAGCTATGCATCGGGGGTGATTGTGCCTACGTTCGGCGATGACTACAAACGTGGGTTCTACCTCAGTGACGGCGGATATTATTTTGCAATCAATGACAATATTGACCTGGCCCTTACCGGGGAGATATATACGAAGGGGTCGTGGGGGCTGCGCGCGCAGTCGACATACAACAAGCGCTACAAGTACCACGGCAATTTCAACCTATCATACCTGACATCTATATACGGGGAGAAGGGTGACCCGGACTATTCCAAGCAGACCAACTTCCAGATATTATGGAGCCATACCCAGGATGCAAAGAACAATCCGAACATGACGCTTTCGGCGAGCGTGAACTTCACCACCAGCGGGTATTCGCGCAATGACCTGAATTCGTATTATTCAAATTCGTTCACGGAGAACACCAAGAGCTCTACCATCAACATGACGTACCGTTTCCCGCGGTCGAAGTGGTCGCTGTCGACAACGATGAATGTGTCGCAGCGTACGCAGGACTCTACGCTGAATGTATCGTTCCCGAACATCACGGTGACCATGTCGCAGACGTACCCCTTCAAGCGCAAGCTAGCCGCAGGTGACGAGAAATGGTATGAGAAGATAAAACTGAGCTATTCGGGCCAGCTGCAGAATTCGTTGACGGCCAAGCAGGATGAGTTTTTCAAGAAGTCGCTCATCAAAGACTGGCGCAACGGCATGAAGCATAACATACCTATCTCTGCGACATTCAATGTGTTCAATTACATAAATGTGACGCCGTCGATAAACCTGAATGACAGGATGTATACATCGAAGGTGCGGAAACAGTGGGACCCGAACGCCGCCGCGGAGGTAGCCGACACTTCGTACAGCTTCTATAATGTGTGGGACTTCAACGCTTCGGTGTCGCTGGACACCAAGATCTATGGTTTTTTCAAGCCTCTGCCGTTCCTGGGAGACAAGGTGAAGATGATCCGCCACGTGCTTACGCCGACTGTGTCGTTTTCTGGAGCGCCGGACTTCGGTTCTAGCTTTTTCGGATATTATGGTTCGTACCAGTATCCGGATGCCAACGGCGTCATGCAGACTCGGCGCTACTCACGATTCCCGAATGCGATCTACGGTGTGCCTTCGGAGGGCAAGTCGGGGACGTTAAGCTGGTCGCTGGCAAATAACCTCGAGATGAAGGTGCGCTCGGACAATGACTCGATCGGTGAGAAAAAGATTTCGCTAATCGAGAATTTCACTGTGTCGCAAAGCTATAATTTCGCGGCGGACTCTCTAAACTGGAGCAATATCAACACTTCACTGATGCTCCGCCTGGTGAAGAATTTCAACCTTAACCTGTCGGCGGTATGGGATGTGTATACATATCAGCTGAATTCTTCGGGACAGCCTGTGAGGGTGAATATTCCCCGATGGCGTGCCGGCAAGGGCATCGGACGCCTGTCTTCGACTGGAACTTCGTTTTCATATACGTTCAACAACAACACTTTCAGGCGTAACAAGAACGGAAAGGACAAGGACCGCAACAAGAATAATGGCCGCAACGGGGACAGCGGTATGCCTGACGATCCTATGGGGAATCTCCGCGGAGATGACCGTAACGGCAAGGATGACGACCATAATGATGATGTTGTCCTTGATGAGGACGGATATGTGAAATGGGAATGCCCTTGGAGCCTAAGCGTGAATTACTCCATCAATTACGGCTACGGGACGTTCAATTACGATAAGCTTGAGTATAACGGAAGGATAACGCAGAACCTGAGTTTCTCGGGCAATATCCGCCCTACCCCAAACTGGGCCTTCTCTTTCACGGCAAGCTACAATTTCGATACCCATAAACTGGCTTATATGAACTGCAATGTGTCGCGCGACCTCCATTGCTTCACTATGTCGGCCAGCTTTGTCCCTGTAGGGCCTTATAAGAGCTATAATTTCCATATTTCTGTGAAGTCGGCGCTGTTGTCTGACCTGAAATATGACAAGCGGTCTTCGCGGTCGAACGGTATCGACTGGTATTGATATAGCTTTTTCCAACGATGTCAATGTACTCTTTTTGCCTGGATTTCTGACGTCCCTTTCCAAAGGGGGCGTGCGGGTGATGCTCCGGGGGCATCTTTGGGGCGGGACGCGTTCGCCTGTGCGTCCCCGGCGGCTTTCTTAAGGCTGCCTGTCCCGGGAAACGGCCGTGCTCCGGGCGGGCGCGGGCCGTATACCGGCTTGTGCGGGGGCTTGCCAAAGGCCCGCCGCGTCGGGGCGCTTTCGCCGGCGCGCCCCGGGAGGGGTTGTAAGGTCCTCCCCTTCGGATTTCTCGCCTCCCTTGCTCCGGTCGTGGTGCGGACTTATTGGTGTTGCCGCTGCCATCTTGGCCGTGTTTGGGTGGTTTGATGTTGCAAATATACAACATTTAAAATGCATTTGTCAAGTATTTCTGCAATTATTTTTATAACTATTTTTTATTTAATTGTGTGTTAAGGGTATGGAGAATGTTAATTTTACAATTTTTTTGGAGGGTTTGTGGTTTCCTTGCTGGCTTCAATCGGCGTCCTCCAGACGCCAGGGCCTGTGGATTTGGCTTTTCCGGGGACACCTGGCGGTGTCCCGGGTTACTAGGAATCGGCATCTTTCAGACGCCTTGACATTAGGAGGCCCGTATGGCACAATTTGAGTGTTTCGACTATGTTAAACCAGCGGCTTTCAGACACCTGTCTGATTGATAGGGTTGCCGGAATGGGGCGATTTGACTGGCTTGCTGGTGATGCTTTGTCGATTACTTGATGATGCCTCGAATGAGGAGAGCGCTTGGATGGCTCTCTTATTGGTTTCCTTGTTGGCTTCAATCGGCGTCCTTCAGACGCCCAATGTTAATGTGGGGATTCCAGCACGCCTGCGATGTACCGGGTTACTAGGAATCGACGCCATTCAGACGCCTTGACATTAGGAGGCCCGTATGGCACAATTTGAGTGTTTCGGCTATGTTAAACCAGCGGCTTTCTGACGCCTTGACTAATACATGAGAGTCATTTCTTTCCCACAAGCTCTATAGCTTCTTTACCTGTCAGGTGTTCAATATCAAGCCGAAGAATAAGCATATGGGACAGGCCTTTTTCCAACTCTTTTTGTAGTCCGGCATCATCGCCGGGATTGTATCTTGCTCCCAACAAAGATGCCGCATACATCATCTCTTCCTCCGATTCGATGATTTGGATTTTTCCAAAAGCAATGACGCTTCGGAAATAGGTGGTAAACTCAGACGGATGGACATCATCGGCGGCAATGACACAGAATGACGCCTTGTCATACCGTCTAATGGCATCTACCTTATGGCCCGTCTTGGCACTATGAAAATATAGGCTGCCGTCAGCATATACATAACTTATAGGAACGGCATACGGATAACCGTTATCTCCGAGCAGGGCAAGTGTGCCGGAGGTTGCCATAGACAATATGGCATCACATTCCGATTTTGTGAGCTGTTGGCGAAAACGCCGCATTTTACGAAATTCCATGACTTATGATACAATTTTAAGTCCGATAATTGATGATATCAGCGTAAAGATGAAAAACAGACGCCAAAAGGTTGCTGGTTCGTGGAAAAAGAGGATTCCCACCAAAACCGTTCCGACTGCACCAATACCAGTCCATACGGCATAGGCAGTGCCTATCGGCAGGCTTTGTGTGGCTTTTGCCAGCAATCCCATACTTATAATTGTAAACACGAGGAATCCGGCAATCCAGCCCCACCATGCGAGACCTTCAACGGATTTTGCCCTTCC
>Ga0073908_1005293_pt1 | contig 10569 bp, 8 predicted proteins | sample MucameincwithD2O_FD_65484 | JGI IMG/M metagenome (GOLD analysis project Ga0073908, IMG submission 65484) | Mouse cecum microbial communities from Vienna, Austria - Mucus amended microcosms incubated with D2O | ecosystem: Host-associated > Mammals > Digestive system > Large intestine > Cecum...
AAGAATGGTGCTTTTTATCACGGCGATTCAGTTGAAGAATTAAAGTCGGGAAAATTAGCTAAGAACCTGAAAGGTAAAGTCAACCTAATTTTAACTTCTCCGCCATTCCCTTTAAATCTAAAGAAAAGCTATGGAAATTTACAAGGGGAAGATTATAAAAAATGGCTTTCTTCATTAGCTGAAATTTGGTCTGAACTTTTAGCTCCGGATGGCTCTATTGTTATAGAGTTAGGGAATGCATGGGAAAAAGGCCGCCCAATTCAGTCATTATTACATTTGGAATCTTTGATAGGTTTTGCTCGAAATAAAAAAGCTAAATTGAATTTATGTCAACAATTTATATGTTATAATCCTTCTAGGCTGCCAAGCCCAGCCAATTGGGTAACTATCAATAGGATTAGATTTACAGATAGTTATACTCATGTTTGGTGGTTTTCAAAATCAGATTTCCCTAAAGCAGATAATTCTAAAGTTTTACGGCCATATAGTAAAAGCATGGAACAGCTTCTCAAGAGGGGAAAATACAATGCAGGAAAAAGACACTCTGAACATGTTATAAGTGAAAAAGGTTTTTTGACCAATCATGGTGGAAGTATAATGCATAATTTTATAGAATGCGAACCTATGGAAGAAGGTGCAGAGCCTAGATTGCCAAGAAATGCTTTTAGTATAGCAAACACTTGCTCAAATGATTTTTTTCTTAAAAAGTGCAGAGAATTAAAAATAACTCCTCATCCTGCTAGAATGAGTATAGGTTTAGCAAAATTATTTATAGAATTTTTGACTGAAGAGGGAGATATAGTGTTAGACCCATTTGGTGGTTCTAATACTACAGGGTTTGCAGCTGAGACTTTAAACAGAAAATGGGTTAGTTTAGAAATTTCCGAAAACTTCCTTGAACAATCCAAAGTAAGATTTTCTGACCCGGTATTAAAAAAGAATTAGGAGATATCCATTATGAATATTGCGGATAAATTGAAAAATATTTCAGACCCAAATATAAATTTATTTGAAAAAGATATAGATGGTAACTTTAAAGCAGGAAACTTTGTTGGAAGACCGTTTTATCTGGATTATCAAAGGCTGCATATGCTTGTATGTGATTCATGGAAATTTAAAGCCGGTGGAATTCCTCAGGGGTGTTTTTTATTGGCTTTCTATAAAAATGAACCAGAAAAAGTATCTGAAGCTTTACTGTTAAGAGTTTTAAGACCGTCGAAACTTCCTACTGATAGTGCGATTACAAGTTCAATGATTGAATATTATAAAGATGATATAGAAACTACTGGGGTTAATACAAAATTAGATAGTTTTACAAAATTTGAATTCAGCTTTTCTGGGTTAGAGTGCAGAGTTTTAGGTACCTTTTATTCAGATAAAAACGGAAAATTAAAGTTTGGTGCAGACGTTGAAAACTTTTATAGTGCACACAACTATGAGGTTTATAAGCCATCGCCAGAAATTTTGAAATATATAGTTAACTTTAAAGAAGTTCAATCAAATTCATTTCAAATTGGTAAGGTTAGATACTCTTCTACAAGACGTTTTCAAGATTCTCATGAAGATGTTATAGTAAATGTTTTGCCGGAAGATTTTTTAGGTAAGCGAACTGCTATGTTTGGTATGACCCGTACTGGTAAATCAAATACAATTAAAAAGATAATTCAATCAACGTGTAATATGAGTGATAAAGCTAAGGGCAAGCTTGGTGTTTCTTCGTCGGGTGATGATACGAAATCATTCGATATGCATGGATTTCCTATGTACTCTGTTGGTCAGATAATATTCGATATAAATGGTGAATATGCAAATACTAATCTACAAGACGCAGGTACTGCAATATCTGAAATATATCAAGATAGAACCATCAGATATAGTATTATTGATAAAACATCTGAAGGTTTTAAAGTAATGAAAGTTAATTTTTATAAGGATATTGAAGCAGGTTTTGAACTTATAAAAAATTATTTGAAAGATTCGGGTGTTAACTATATTAGTTCATTTTTGTCTATAGACTTATCAAAACCCGAAGATTATGATACAGAACGTGGAGTCAAAATAAGATACGATAGAAAAAAAGCTGCTTATTTGTGTTGTTTAAAACAAGCTGGTTTTAAATTACCAGATAGTTTAAATAAAATAACATTTGAAGGGAAATCAGAACTTAATAATTTATCAGATGTTAATCCTGGGAATGGGGTTACTTTTGATGATGCTATAAGATGGTTTGAAGCAGTCTGGAGTGAAGCAGGTGAAGCTATTCTAGATAAATACAAAAAGGACAAAGGAAGGCCTCTTTTTGATGAAGACATGTGTGCTATTATGACGTTCCTGACCAGACGTTCAGTTCCTAAGGGAAATTCAACCATATCGGGCTATAGAAAGCTTAATGCAATAAGAGACCAACATACTGAAAAAAGCGAAGAACCTTTTGAAACAGATATAATAAAACAACTTAGAGATGGGAAAATTATAATTATAGATTTGTCTCAAGGAAATCCAGATTTACAAAGTCTATATTCAGAAAGAATATGTCAGAAGATATTCTCAGATTCTATGATAAATTTTATTAATAGCAAGCCGAATAACTTTATTCAGTTCTATTTTGAAGAAGCTCATAACTTATTCCCAAAAAAGGATGATAAAGACCTAACCCAAATATATAACAGAATAGCGAAGGAAGGTGCAAAGCTTAATTTGGGCTTAATTTATGCAACCCAAGAAGTTAGCTCTATCAGTTCTAATATTTTAAAAAATACTCAGAATTGGTTTATAGCTCATTTAAATAACTCTGATGAAACTAGAGAGTTGCAAAAATACTATGATTTCTCAGATTTTACAGATTCTTTGGTTCAGTTTAGTTCAATGAACGATAAGGGGTTTGTAAGAATGAAAACATATTCTAGCTCTTTTATTATTCCAACACAGATAGATCTATTTCCTGGGGGGGATTAAAAAATGAGCTATTCATCTGATGGGAAAAAACCTTTTGAATTAGCGAGCAAAAGTTCTCATTCTCATATTATTAATGACTCTTATGTAAAAGATTTTTTAGGTGATTGTTCATTACCTCCGGTAAACATAGATATTGATTTTACAAAATTACCTAATGTTTTTTCTTTGTCAGAAGAAAATATAGATAATATTAAGCACGTTATCGCTTTTGATGGCGGTTTTTCTGATGTAATTGTTAGAAAAGAATTCCCTTCTGCAACATTTGCATTTATTCAAATAGGGGCGCTTTTTTTTGATATGGCTGATTTAAAAGCTTTGGATGAAGCACCTTTTATTTCACCTGAAGATATGTCTAAGTTAAGAAATATCGACAGAATGAAGTTGGTTGTTCCTACAAAAGTTATTACATTAAAGGATTGTGATTCTTTTGTATCTTCTTATAGATATGCTATATATAAATTTTTCAAAGAAGAATTTATTGGAGGTTTAGAAACCATTAAGTGGTTAATTTATGAAGAATTTTTAGGAAAGAATGCTGTTGATCAGTGGGTTTTATCCTCTTGTCCAAAATGCTTGGAAAAATCCATTATTTTGAAAAAAGTTGATATGGCTCCTGAATATACCTTTACATGTCCACATTGTAATGAGAAAATTTATATTACAGATATATTGCGGCTTCATGAGGGGGTAGATGAAGAGACAGGAGCTTCGGGTACTGTAAAGTTGTTAGGCACATCTGTAGAGCAGATAATAATGTTTTCTTGTATTAAAGGACTTTTGGAATCTAAAAACCCATCGGTGTTAAAGAATGTACTTTTTATAAAAGATGGGCCATTGGCTTTTTTTGATAAAACAGCAAATTTACATAGGCCTGCTCGTTCATTAATAGATTTTTTAGAAAAGACATATACATTTTATTGTGTAGGTCTTGAAAAAAGTGGAGAATTTGTAGATCATGCTAAATTGATATCAAAAAAAATGTTATGTAACACTTATATGATTTTAGATAATAGCTATATTTACTCTTATATTCTACCTAGAAGAGATAATACTGCTCCTTATGGGGGGACAACGTATTATAGTGCCAAGGTCATATTTAAGTCTTCTGAAGAGAGATTATATGTAGCAACTATACCTACGCCTAAAGCAAAAGTGTCTTATGCAAAAAAAGATATTAAAAATTTAGATAAAATTTTGACCTTATTAACATATCTGAAAACGGATATGTATGATAATGCTTTATTACCCATTGCTCTTACAAATAAGCTTATATCTATCTCAGATCATCCTAGTACAGAATTGCTCAAGAAATTTGCTCAGTCTGCTCTTAAAAAATAATTTTTGCGGACAAAAAAAGCCCGAAAATCTGGGCCAAATCTTGGTTGCGGAGTGTGGATTTGAACCACAGACCTTCAGTTAATGAGTCAGGCGATAAACCGTAATAAATAATTCTAAATTTTTTTGATTTTCTGGGGATTATGTTTAAAGTGGGTTTAACATAAATTAACCAAAAATGGTAGCAAAAAACGCCTGAGGTAGCAAAAGAGGTGTATGAAAATGGCTTTATTATATACAGAAATAGTTGAAAAATTAAAAGAATATTTAATTAGTCATGGTTATCCGGAAAAAAGTATTGTAACGGAATATAAAGTTGGAATGTTTCGTGTAGATTTGGCTGTTATTGATTTAACAACAAATTTACCAGCACAGATTTTCGAGATAAAAGCCAGAGATGAAAAAAAAGGTCGAGATTTTTTAAAGCGTATAGATCAAGAATTAAAATATTCTGATGTTTTGTATTACTTGGTTTTTCCATCCAACAATCAAATTGGTATAAAGATAAAATCGTTAGATGATATTAAAGAGGCAGGTGAATTTATACCTAATTATAAAGATAATGTAAATCGTGTACAAAATGCTAAAATAGATAAATATAATAAAGAGACAAAAGATGCGATATCAAAATTAAAAACTGTGTCATGGGCATTCGCCTTTATTTGTCTTCTTATTTTATATATTGATGTACGCTGTGAAAAGATAATAACTATGGAACGTATTTATACAATGTTAGCAACCTTTGTTCTGATAATGCTTCCTTTTTTTCACAATATTAAAATATTTGGTATGGAATTATCTTCTTTAAAAGATATTAGAAAAAATGATAGTGAGAACTAATCATTTTAATTTTACTAAACGTGGGTTGGCGGCTTTACCGATTCCGGAACTAAGGATGTGTTGTGTTATTGCATAAAAGACTTTTATGAAAAGGTATATAAATCAAGAATGGTCTTTGGTACATAAAATGCCGCTGATCGCATGGTGGAGTTGGGTAGAAAATTATATTCCCTATCGGGAAAAAATATATATAATTTTTTGTATGGTTAGAGTTTTATTCCCGTTCGGGAAAAAACTAGTTTTTTACAAAAAAAAACTAAAAAAAATCCCGTTCGGGAAAATAATGCTTGTCTTTAATGTAAAATAATGTTATAATCTTCATAGAAATGATGATAAACAATGCAAAAGATTTTGGAGCTTTAGTGCGAAAAAAACGCAAAAATATGCAGTTAACTCAGTATGATCTTGCAGCGGTTTCTGGGGTTGGTGTTCGTTTTATATCTGAACTAGAAAATGGTAAAGAGACCGTGCAGTTTGATAAAGCTGTAAAGGTTGCTCAGGTTTTAGGGTTAAAGTTACAACTAATTAATTGATATGCCTAATAGAGAGTTAAATGTTTATTTAAATAACAAAAAAGTTGGGGTTTTAAGGGAAACTCCCTCTTCTGCGTTGTCTTTTAAATATATAGATTCTTCTGTAGCTCCTATTTCTGTTAGAATGCCGGTATCTGAAATTCGTTATGGAAATAGGTATGCGGCACCGTACTTTGAAAATTTAACTCCAGAAGGGACACCAAGAAAAAATGTTGCATTACATTTTGGTATTTCTGAAAATAATAATTTTTCGATTTTAGATAAAATAGGTGGAGATTGTGCTGGGGCAATATCCTTATATTCTGCGGAACCGAATTTTGAAGAGATTCCTGAAATTTCACATAAATGGTCTGAAAAAGAGTTTGTAAATATTATAAAAGAACTTCCAAAAAATCCATTGATGGTCGGAATAAAAAATGCTCCTAGATTGTCTTTGGCTGGTGCTCAGTCAAAGTTTGTTGTTCGTAAAGATGAACAAGGTAAGTTTTGGTCATCAAATGAACAGAATCCCTCAACTCATATAATAAAAATAGCTAATAATATGTTTCCTAATTTGTTGTATAATGAGTTGTTTTGTATGTTGTTAGCCAAGCGTTTGTGGCCACAGGATAGTTGTGATGTTGTGTTAAAAAATGTTTTAGATTTAAAATATTTGGAAATAGAACGTTACGATAGACAAATTATTTCTGGTAAGTATGTAAGAATTCATCAAGAAGATTTTTGTCAGGTTTTAGGTGTTTTATCGAATAAAAAGTATCAAGATGAAGGTGGGCCTGGTATAAAAAATGTTGTAAAAGCGATAAATGAATTTAATGCTGAACCTGCTAAGGATATGTTAAGATTTTTGCAATTAATCGTATTTAATTTTTTGATCGGCAATGCAGATGCTCATGCAAAGAATTTATCAATATTGCATGCTGATAATGGTATAAAATTAGCGCCATTTTATGATTTGGTATCTACAGAAATAGAAGATGAAAATTTATCTAAAACGATTTCTATGTTTATCAACAAAAAAACTACATATGACGATATAGTTCGTAATGATTTTAAAAATCTTTTTATATCGTTAGAGCTTAATCCGGAAATGGTATTAAGAAACATACGTAATAAATTTGCTAACATTTTGCAATTGTCAAATGAATTAACCAATGAATTAAATACAAATGAAGTTACAAGATCTCCTGTATATGAAGAAATAACCAATTTGATTTATAGAAGATTTAGGGTGTTGTTTGATTAATTGTTACTTATAGTTGTAAAAATACATCCGGCAAAGCATTACCATAATATAAGTTCATAATAAAAGGTTCGTTATCTGTCAGAGTTAATATACCGATTAATTTATCATGTGAATCCCATAAGATATAAACTGATAATTCAGATTCTGGAATATTTTGTTTCATAGATGATAAACTTGTGAACCCATCATAATATCCGATAATATTGCGAATCAAATCATTTTTTTGTGTCAAGGACTTTATTATTTCTATATTACCCTTGTACTCCAAAATAATTTGATTTGTACCTGAGTAAGGTATTTTTAAAACCGTTTCTGCTGAGATTATACCAGATTTTTTTAATTGATAATTTATTACTTTTAGAGGTATTTGACCTTCTTGAATAATAAATGTGCTTTTGGTGTGATTATCTTTATTATCGTAATTTTTATTTTGTTTTATGATGTTACTTAAAACAAATACTATCCAAAATACACATAATAACACCCATATAGATACTTTATTGTTCTGTTCTTGAGAAGTATTCCAATGTCTATTTAGGCTAAGAGAAGCATATATTATCCCAATTATTAAATAAGTAATTGAACTCATACCAAAAATCGTTTCGTTCATATCATTCCTACCTATTTTAGGTATACATATAATATCAGATTATGTTTTTTAACAATAATAAATAAAAAGTTATGGCAATTTGAAAAGTTCAAAAGCGGTATAAAAATAGCCTGTTTCAAAAAGTTAACTTTCGAACTTTTTCTAGGTGTTGAGATTATAACAAAAAACCGCCCTTGTGGACGGTTTTGTAAATCTTGGTTGCGGAGTGTGGATTTGAACCACAGACCTTCAGGTTATGAGCCTGACGAGCTACCGGGCTGCTCTACTCCGCGTCAACGTTCTGCAATTATAGCTATATATATTATAATGTCAATTAAAAAATGAATGTTTTCCAAATTGATTTGGTTTTTTAGGTGTTGATACAACTATAACGCGAAAATTATATGAAAATCTATAGTTTTTTGTCCTGTGGACTCATGTGACTAAATGCCTATAGTTTCTTGAATTATCATTTTTTTACTGCTAATATCTTACAGATTTATATATAAGGCAATATAATATGGAAATTACATTTAGAAAAGTTTGGAAGGGATTTTGGGAGCCTATTTTAAGACTGCCTATATTTCAGTGGATTATCGCTTTGTTAATGGCGGCGTCTATTTGGTTTGTTTATTTTACATCACGTTTGCACATAAAAAATATAGAAGTTTTTCGTAAATACCGCAGAAAACCGGCTATTTTTGTTTTTTGGCATGGGCGCAGCATGATGCTGTCGCCGATTGTGTGCATGCGTGGAATGCGTTCTTATGCAGTCGCCAGTCGTCATAAAGACGGTCGAATGATGGCAAAATTGCAGAATTTATTCGGTCTGCGCTCCATTTATGGAAGTACTTCTGATGGTGGGATTTCTGTGTTGCGTCAAGGTGTTCGTGTTTTACGTCAGGGCGGCTATTCCGTTTGCATTTCGCCCGACGGGCCTGGTGGGCCGTCGCTACGGGTTCAAGACGGGGCTCTTTATTTTGCAAAGATGAGTGGGGCGCCCATTATTCCGGTATGCTTTTCCGCATCAAGGGCAAGATTGCAAAAACGCTGGGACAGGTATTTGGTCGCGTTGCCTTTTAGTAAAATTACTTGTAACGTTGGTAATCCGGTCTTTATAGACAGAAAGGCAACGGATGAAGATTTTGAAGCAGCGCGGAAAAACTTGGAAGATTATATGGTGCGTCAAATGCGGGAAATGGATAAAGAATTCGGATTGGCCCCCGCAGAGCAGGATTTAACCGCGCGTCGTTTCAAGGATGCAATGCGTGCAGAAAAAGCCGCCCGCAAAGCGGCGAAAAAGAAGTCTAAGCGCGGTGCAAAAAGTAGGTAATACAATGAAAACACCATGGTGGTTTTTAAGAAAGACGCCCCTGTCATTTGTTTTATGGCCGTTGTCGGTTGTTTATTATATGGTATCGCGTCTGGTTTATGGTGTTCGTAAGATTGGCGCTTATAAATCGCGTCGCACGGTTGTATGTGTTGGCAATATTTTTGCCGGCGGTGTGGGCAAGACGCCGATTGTTCGTGAGATAGCATTGCATCTGGGGGCGCCGGTTGTTATGCGCGGTTATAAAAAGGGCGCCAAGACCGGAAACATAGGGGACGAGGCTTTGATGCTGAGCCGGCATGGTATCCAGGTTCATACCGGTGACAGAAAGAGCAACATTGTGTTATTAAATGCGCAAAATGACGCGAGCCCCATTGTTATGGATGACGGTTTTCAAAATCCGCGTATAAGCAAGGATATTTCCATCTTGGTTTTTGATGAGCGTCTGGGGGCGGGGAATGGTTTTGTGTTACCGGCCGGTCCCCTGCGTGAGCCAATGCGTGCGGCCCGTCGGGCGGATGCGATAATAATCATTAAGGCAGACGGTGCGCGTGCACGTCGGTTGAAGTTGCCTGTGGGTGTGCCGGTATTTTATGCGCATAATGAAACACATTCGCCATACGATAAGAAAACGCGTCTGGCGGCGTTTGCCGGGATAGGGTATCCAAAGAAGTTTTTCGCAGCGCTGACAAATGTTGTTTATAAAAAAAGTTTTGCCGACCATTATCAATATACGGATGAAGATATAGAGCGTTTGGCCAAGGCGGCGGCGCGCCGCAAGGCAAAGCTGATTACGACAGAAAAAGATTGGGTTCGTTTGCCGCTCTCGGCCCGCAAGGATATTAAATATGCCGAGCTGAGCACGGTTATAGAAAACGGTTTTTATGATTGGTTAAAGGAGAAGCTGGGATGCCAACACTAAAAAAAGAAGTTAGATTATCCGGTCGCGGAATACATTCGGGGTGCCCGGTAAATGTCGTTGTACGTCCTGCCGATAAACGCGGAATATTTTTCATTCGCAGTGATATACCAAAAAGCGAACTAATTGCGGCGCGTTTTGATAATGTGGGTGATACAAAGATGCGTAATACAACCGTTGGTTCGCCCTCTGGTGCACATGTTCAGACGGTTGAGCATTTAATGGCGGCATTATTTATGGCGGGCGTGGACAGTGCACTGGTTGAAATTGACGGGCCCGAGACGCCAATTCTGGACGGCAGTGCGGCTTTGTTTATAGAGGCTTTTGAAAAAGCCGGTGTTACATCGGGAAAAATGAAAAAGATTATTGTACGGCGCACGGTTGTCGCAAAGGCGAGCGATGCTCGCAAAGCACTGCCCATGGGTATGCGTTTAAAGCTATGGTTTTTTGATTTGATTTCGGGGCGTCGTGCCGATGGCTATGTCAGTCTAAGCCCTAATGACGCAATGGCCTTGGATATAAAGGCGACATTGGTATATAGGGAAAAAATAATAGGTGCCCAGACTTATAAATACCGCTTTGACGGGACAAAAAAATCGGTTGCTGATTTTATTACAAATATTGCACGTGCCCGGACGTTCGGGAAATATTCAGAATGGGAATATTTAAAGGCGCATGGTATGGGACGCGGTGCGGATGAAACTAATGTAATTGCACTAAACGATGCGGGGGACGGAACGCTGAATCCGCTGATATGGCCGGACGAGTTTGTGCGTCATAAAATAATAGACGCCGTGGGCGATATGGCGACGGCCGGCGGGATGA
>Ga0073908_1005298_pt1 | contig 10564 bp, 11 predicted proteins | sample MucameincwithD2O_FD_65484 | JGI IMG/M metagenome (GOLD analysis project Ga0073908, IMG submission 65484) | Mouse cecum microbial communities from Vienna, Austria - Mucus amended microcosms incubated with D2O | ecosystem: Host-associated > Mammals > Digestive system > Large intestine > Cecum...
AAAAAATCAGTTTGTTTATTGCGATGAGCCTTGATGGATATATTGCAGATAGTAAAGGCAGCGTTGATTGGCTGGTGGGGCAGGGTAATGATGATAACATTGACGCATATTCTGAATTTGTGAAAGATATTGATACTGTGATAATGGGGTGGAATACTTATCATCAAATTGTTACTGAACTTTCACCGAACGAGTGGGTATATAGCGATTTTGCAACCTATGTTGTAACACACAACCCAAAAACGTCTTCTGATAAAATTCATTTTACCAATGAAAGCCCCGTTGAGTTGATAAAAAAACTACGAGAAGAAAACGGAAAAGGGATTTGGATATGCGGTGGCGCAAACCTTATCCAGCAGTTCGTTAAGGAAGATATGATTGATTGTTATTATATTACGGTTATTCCAACGATTTTAGGTTCAGGCATTCGGCTTTTTGAAAAGACTGACCATGAAATTAAGCTGAGGCTGCTCAAAACACAATCGTATAATGGTATGACGGATTTAATCTATATAAAAAGATAAATTCCCATTTTTTGGGTGGCTGAACGGAATATATCGTTTGGCAGCCTCTCAAAAGATAAGAATCTAAAGGAGAAATTCAAATGAAAAGAGAACTTGGGATTGCAAGATGTGGTCTGGCCTGCTGTTTATGTTCTGAAAACATTACATGTAATGGCTGCAGCTCTGATGAGTGCATTGATAAAGAATGGTGTGAAAATCGAAAGTGCTCGATTGAGAAAGAAATATCAAACTGTTTTTTATGTGAAAATGACTGCCATAAAGGAATCTTGTCGAAAATGAAACCATACGGATTTACAGAATTCGCGAAAAGATATGGGATTGAAGAACTGCTGGATTGTCTTGAAAGAAACGAAAAAAATGGAGTGATCTACCATCGCGAAGGGGTAATAGGAGATTACGACAATTTTGACGATTTAGAAAAATTGATCGAGTTTATAAAAAGCGGTATATTGGCATAGCTAAGAGTCTTAAATATTACAGAAAAAATTGCCTGGTATGAACATGGATGAAACTGAGTATAGGAATAAGGAGGGGTTATGAGTAGGGACAAAGTTGTATTATTTGAGACGAATGATAAAAAGATAACCTTATCTGTACAGATAGAAAATGAGACAGTGTGGCTAAATCGTAACCAAATGTCGGATTTGTTTGAAAGAGACGTTAAGACAATTGGTAAGCATATCAATAATGCACTTAAAGAAGAAGTGGATTATTCAACTGTCGCAAAATTTGCGACAGTTCAACGGGAGGGCAATAGAGATGTAGAAAGGGATGTTGAATATTATAATTTAGATATGATTATATCTGTTGGATATCGTGTTAAATCGAAACGGGGTGTAGAATTTCGCAAATGGGCGAATTCGGTTTTAAAGCAATACATTTTGCAGGGATATGCTGTAAATAATAGTCGTATCAATCAGCTTGGCGAGGTGATACGGATTATGAAACGTACAGAAAATGAATTGGATAGCAGACAAGTACTAACCGTCATAGAAAAATATAGTGAAGCATTAGAATTGCTGGATTCTTACGACCATCAAAATATGACCCGCCCAACCGGGAATATTGCGATATACGAACTTACTTATGAAGAATGTCAGGAAGTAATTAAAAATATGCGATTTGGAGATGAATCTGATCTTTTTGGAAAAGAAAAGGACGATTCTTTTAGAGGAAGTATAGGTAATATCTATCAGTCGTTCGATGGTCAGGATATATATCCTACATTGGAAGAAAAGGCGGCTCATTTACTTTATTTTATCACAAAGAACCATAGTTTTTTTGACGGAAATAAAAGAATAGCAGCAACAATATTTCTGTATTTTTTAGACAAAAATAAGAGACTTTTTGCTGACGGGAGAAAACTTATAGATGATCATACTCTTGTAGCACTCACAATAATGATTGCGGAATCAAGACCAGATGAAATGGAAATGATGGTTACAGTAATTCTAAATTGTTTAAAATAATTTTGATATATTCGAATCAGGTTCAAGGAAATGAATCATAAGTATTAATAATAGATTAGTTTTGAAAGATAAATTCCAGTTGTGCGGAAGTTGTAGGAAGCGTAAAATCAGAAGCTGTAAAGGAGATCCCCCATGAAAAACATAAGTTCAGAAGCTGAAAAAATAATGGTTGAACGTTTTGGAAAAGATACTGTCATTGCATTAGCAACCGTTGAGGACGGAGTCCCATATGTAAGAAGTGTAAATGCATACTATGAAAATGGAGCATTTTATATCATTGGAATTTATAAGAACACTCCCGTGCGGTAATGCAGATTGCAATGAATTGATTGCTGTGTTGAAGCTATAAGGCAGAAGAGGTGACCAATATGAAAACAAAATCCAAGAGAAAAATTCTCATTATTGTATTATCTGTCGTAATTGTGCTGCTCATTGTCGGAGATTGGGCATTATCTGTGATAATATACAATGAGAATTTTAACCAGCGTTTTGAAAGTGATGAGGCATTTATACGGCGTGTTGATGATTTTAACGGATTGCAGTGCACGAAATATGAGTTTGTTTCCAATAAAGGACAGAAATTGACGGGATATCTGTATACCACGGAGGAAAGACCGCATGGAATCGTCGTAATGGCTCACGGATTTGGCGACGGAGGGCACAACTCTTATATGGACTGTGCGAATTATTTTGCGCATCATGGATACAGCGTTTTTGCTTATGATGCTACGGGAAATGATGAAAGCGAAGGAGAAGGAGTCGGAGGGCTTCCGCAGGGAGTCATAGATCTTGACTATGCAATCACATTTGTGGAAGAAAGCGGGAATTTTCCGGATCTGCCAATCGTTTTATTTGGGCATAGCTGGGGCGGCTACAGTGTTTGTAGTGTACTTACATATCATCCTGAAGTAAAAGCAGTTATTGCGTGTTCCGGTTTTAACTCTTCATCGGATATGTTTGAAGCAGAGGGGAAAAAACAGGCGGGGAACGGTATCTATCTTATACTGCCGTTTGTGAAGCTCCACGAGAGGATGAAATACGGCGGCTATGCCTTAAATACTGCGCTGGACGGATTCTCAGAGAGCGATGCCGCCGTTATGATCCTGCATAGCTTTGATGATGAAGTTGTTCCGGCCGAATACGGCTACGACATTTATTATGAAAAGTATAAAGATGATTCCCGGTTCCGTTTCATTCATTTCGAGGATAAGGGACATAATTATTTCAATGATGACACTTATAGGATGAATTTAATGCGGAATTTGACAAATGGCTTGAAACGCTTGATTACGATTATAATGCCTCCGAAAACAAGGAACGGTTTTCGAAGGATAGAGCTGACTATATACATAAAAACCTTGACAGGGAAAAAAGGTTTAATTCATTGGATTTAGAGCTGTTCGGGGATTTTGTTGATTTTTATGATGAAAAGATATAAGGGGGTTGTATATGACCCACAAGATTTTGAAAGAAATCATGTTTTATATCATTTCCCAATTAACGGGAATTAGCTGAAAATAGGTAAATTCTGCTCAATTGCTTGTGGGGAAAAGTATCTTCCCCACAACCTTCAGCTTGGCGGGCAGCCAATATTATTTCCATCGGAAACCCTGGATAAAAAAGAAAAACTGGAAGATGTCTGCGGATATATGAATTTTTTGGCAGATGCTATCATTGTAAGGCACAGAAATATGGATGTGATCAGGGCGCTTGCGCGATACTCTGCTGTTCCGATCATCAATGCAATGACAGACAGGAATCATCCTTGTGAGATTATCTCAGATATGTATTCATTATCTAAAATCAGAGAAGAATTTATAAAGGACAAATATCTTTTCTGCGGTGAATCCGGCAACATTGGTCTTTCATGGAAGGAGGCGGCGGGCGTTTTAGGATTTGAATTTTCGCAATGCTGCCCACAGGGATACGAGATGGAAGGGGTACAGGTATATAGAGATATAAAAGAAGCGGTTAAAGGCAAAGACGTTATATGCACAGATTCATTTCCGGCAGACAAACTCGGGGATTTTAAGAATTATCAGATCACAAAAGAAATTATGGATATGGCAAATGAAAATGCTGTTTTAAACCCTTGTCCGCCATTCTATCGCGGCGAGGAAGTATCCGAAGATGTGATCGATTCTGATTATTTTGCCGGCTATCAGTTTAAGAGATTTTTGTTAGAGGTACAGCAGGCTATTGTGATTTATTGCATGCTTGATGAACGAAAGTAGGATTGAAACGAGGTATATCAGATATGGCAGATCTTGAAGTGATCCATGAAAAGGATTCTATTCATGTGATCAAGGAGACGGGCACGGAAGTCAATTATTATATTTTTGATGAGGCGGAAATCCATTTAAACAGGATTATGCCGCATACGGTCCAGGAGTGGCATTTCCATGAAAAAATCGACGAAAATATTTTGATCACTAAAGGAAAATTACTGTGCAAATATGTAGACTGCAATGGAATTGAAAAATCCTGCTATGCGGTCAAAAATGATATTGTAAGAGTTCATCACAGTGTCCATACGTTTGAAAATGATACGGATGAAATAACGGAATTTGTCGTATTCAGATTTGTGCCGGACGGTACAGATAAGAGAGAAATGATAAAGACGGATAAAAAAGTTGTGAAGCATGCTCATTGAAATATCAAGTCTTTGACTGATATGGTAAGAAAAATGCAAAATGGACCAGCTTTAATAGAAAAATGGCTGCGTAATAAAAATACGATAGAATTCCTTGGCATTTGGGAAGAAATGTATAATGCAGATTTCAATATTACTGCGTATGAAGAAATTATGTTGGAGGCAGGCTTGAATCGTTTTATTATGTCGGTTAAGCAGTGGGTATCACGAACGAACTCTAAGGGCATTATAGCGAAAGCCGGCAGATATGGAGGCACATATGCCTACAAAGATATTGCTTTTGAATTTGCGAGCTGGTTGTCTCCGCAATTTAAACTATATTTGATAAAAGAATTTGAAAAGTTAAAGAAAGAGGAACAAGCACTGCTGGGATGGACTGCCAAGAGGGAACTGGCAAAAATAAATTACCGTATACATACAGATGCAATTAAGTCTAATCTTATTCCACCGAAACTTACGTCGCAACAGACAAATGAACTGATATGCATTTCCAATATGGAGAACATTAATGCGGTACTGATTGAAGATGGTTTAAGTCAACAGGAACGTCTGATAAAACTTAAATAGGCATGATCACTGAAAAGGGGCAGGGCATATGAAAACGGATGACTATAAGGAATATATTTCGGCAGAAACTATGATGGGGCCAAACAGCGTAAGGATATTGGAAGAGCTGTTCCATAAATATCCGCTGCGGCTTCATCCGGATGATGTGGTCCTCGACCTGGGATGCGGGACGGGACTGACAAGTCTTATCATTGCGAAGGAGACCGGAGCGAGAGTTTTCGCAGATGATCTATGGGTAAGCGCGGAAGAAAATGGGAAACGCTTTGCTGAATGGAGTGTTGGAGAGCAGATCACGCCTGTTTGTGAAGACGCGAATGATCTTCATTTTGAAAAAAAGCAGTTCCGTGCTCTGATCAGTATCGACTCCTATCATTATTTTGCGGGGAGCAAGGGATTTTTTCGGGAAAAGCTTTTGCCGTTTTTGAAAGAGAATGGAGTGGTTTTGATCGGGATTCCCGGTCTGAAAGATGAATATACAGGCAGAGCCGAAGAGCTTCTTGTCAATTGGCTTGGAGATGAGAGTTATATGTTTAAAAGCCCAAAGCAATGGAAAGAACTCATCGGCAGAAGCGATCGGATCGAGTCGGTGAAAACCTGGGAAATGGATTGCTTTCGCCAGGCGTGGGACGATTGGCTTGCGGCAGATAATAAATTTGCTCTCGGCGACAGGCAGCACTTTGAAACCATCATTAAACCATATACTTGTTTTGTGGGCATTTATATCGGGCTGAAAAAGGCATTGTGATGGGAACCGTTACTACTCACGGTGCCTTGCTTTTTTAACAGCATTAGGATCGGTACGACCGAGTACCGCACGGATAGATTCATAAGGAAATCCTTGTATACTCAGTATCCGAAATGGAGTATACCTTAAAATGATTCAGTCCGGTAAAAAAAGGATTCGTATCAATTTTAAAGAACGTTTTCAGCATATCCATATTCAGGCTTTTACCAAAGCGCCGGGGCCTGGTAAATAAATTGACACCCATATCATATCACAGAAAAAGCCCCATCACTGTATTGGCCGGTTGCCGTACAGCGAGTGCGCGACACTGTGTGGACAGTAACCCGAAACGTACTCCCCCCGCCTTCCGTATCTTCCAGACTCACCTCAATCCCCTGTATCTCCGCAAGCTTCGCCGCGACCGACAGCCCCAGGCCAAAATGCTCCTTCTGTCTGCGGGACGGATCCTGCCTGTAAAATCGGTCAAAAACCAGTTTCTTCTCCGCATCCGGAATCCCCGGCCCATGATCGATCACATACACCATAACAGAAGGAGGCCGATACTCCGCCCGCAGCACAATCCTCCCGGTATTTTCACGCTTCAGCGATGCTGCGGGGAGCTGCTCCATACGCAGTGCGATTCTCACGGCATTTCCACACCTTGGCGCTGCTTTGGGAACCTGCTCCATTTTGCCGTCCTCGCCGGTCGCGCGGTCACGATCCATTTCCACATCCTCCGCCTCTTCTCCGCCCAGCCCATAAGCCACCGCATTATCCAGCAATATGGTAAAAATCTGTCGGCACAATTCCGGGTCAGCCAGCACCCTGGGAATCGGTTCCTCCGGTAATTCCAGCAACAGCTTCCCATTTCTCGACACGCAGAGTGGTTCATACACCTCCAGGAGATTCAGCAGCATTTCATCGATCTCAAAATATTCTTTCCTCACAGCCCATTGCTTCTGATCCGCCGTGGCCAGAAGCAGCAGGTTTTTTACAAGCGAGCTTCCTCTCTGACATTCCTTTCGAATCACCTCCAAGAGCTGCTCCTGTTCCTCTGGCGCGTCGGCAACCGCGTCAGCGGTACTCCGGATGACCGCAAGGGGGGAGCGCAGCTCATGGGAAGCAGCGGCCACAAAATCCTGCTGTTTTTGGTAAGTCTCCTCCAGAGGCTTCAGAGACCGGCGGACGAACCAGCGCCCGGTCAGGAAGAGAAGCAGGATTCCGATACAGCCGATCAAAATATAAAAAAGGAGAGTTCTCATAACCAGCGCCCGGTTCCCGGAAATATCCTGCAGCAGGATCAGCTTTTTATACCCGCCGGCGGTCTGGATGACCAGAACATTTCCAAGATAAATGTCCCGTGCTTCTCCACGGATCTCCAGCAGAGAACTCTGCAGAAGATTTGAGGAAATGGGATGGGAATGCGGGAAGATCCCTTCCTTTGCAGCCAGGTCTTCGGCGCGCTCGAATAATTTCTCACGTTCCGTTCGTGTCACGTAAGAGCCTGGGAAAAAGAACGGCGAATCATTTTCTTCTATATAAATAGCGAGCTGGTGTTTCTGTTCTAATTGCGCCAGATAGGAATCAGAAAATACAGAGTCGGTCTGCAGCCGGGACATCAAGGTAAAAAGCTGATCCTGAAAAATGGATTTCCGGCGGCTGTCCTGGGATGAGAGAAAGAACAGGAAAGCTGCCGCAAGGATCACGCTTAGGATCAGTCCGGTACTCAGAGTATAAAGAATCACAAATTTTTTTTCAAGCTTTGGAAACATCAAACTCCCTCCATCCGATACCCCAGCCCATGCACCGTAGAGATCACCGTCCGGCTCCCCAGGGCGCGCAGATGCTTTCGGAGAAAATAAATATAGGTATCCAGGTTCCCATCTTCCACGGCGCCGTCCGGTCCCCACACCCGGGAGAAGATCTGCTCCCGGACCAGTGTCTTTTCCGGATTGCGCAGGAAAAATTCCAGCAGCAGCGATTCACGCCTGGAAAGCTGCCGTTCCTCTCCGCCGCAGGTTAAAAGACGATTGTCCGGGTCGAATCGGATATCCAGATAGGAAAGGCTCTGATATTCCGTAAATGCCTGGGGCCTTCTGGAAAGCGCGCGGATGCGGGCCAGAAGCTCCTCAATGGCATAAGGCTTCACCAGATAGTCGTCTGCCCCGCAGTCCAGGCCGTCGATCCGGTCATGGATGGTATCCAGCGCAGTGGTCACGATGACCGGAACCGTGATATGATTCTGGCGGATGGAACGCAGGATGGACAGCCCGTCGATCTCCGGCAGCATCCGGTCCAGAAGGATCAGGTCGTAGGCATCCGTCATGGCACGATAGAGCGCCTCGCTGCCGGTATGGCAGCAGTCCGCGGTATGGTTCCGGGCATTCAGCTGCAGCCGCAGCGCTTCACACAGTTCCCGGTCGTCTTCTATGATTAAAATATGCATCTGATCTCTCCGTTTCATAAGGTTATACCCCAAGGACATCCATTATGGCTGTTTCACCGGATGCTATGTATTAACAAGTGGCTTGAGTATACCATAGTTTCTGCTGTGAATCAAATGCTATACCGCTATAGATACAGTATACCAGACATTTCTCAAAAAAACCTCAAAAAATTCCCCCATCTTTTCAAAGTTTTTTTGAGAAATCCCCTGTATACTTATCTGCAGGGATTCCCGATCGGGAGATCGTCAGACGAATCCCAATGACCTACGAAGAAAGGAGACTACAACCCATGAATCAAAGAATTTCCTACATAAAGAAAAAGAACCTGCGCCGCCTTCTGGCCACCGTCTTATTCCTTACACTGGCCCTCGCCTCCCTCACCGCCTGCTCCAAAAACGACGCGGATACGGGAAGCAGAAACAACGGGAAGGACAGCACCGGCGCCAACGGCTCCTCCGGCGGTACATCCGCCAAAGGCCGCTACATAGAGGATGATATGGACCTCCCTCTGGCAGACGGCGAAGAGGTTCTGAACCTCACCCGGACAACGGACGGCGCGCCGGTCCTCTTCACCAGAGTAAATGATACCCAGGTGAACCGCTATGAATACAACGGGAAGGACTGGAGCAAGACCGCTCTGGACTGGCTCGCCCGGGTCTATCCGGACAGTGAGGTCATTCCCATGGAAGTGCGGGAAACCGCCGAAGGGGTACAGTATGTGCGCGGAATGGATGAGGAGCAGACACACATTGCCAGGGGCGGGAACGGACAGGAGGGGGAAGAGCTGCAGATTCCTTATCTGACAGAGCAGGCCGAGATCGGATACCCCATCATAACCGGGATGCTCGTGGACGATGCCGGCAATTACTGGCTGCAGTCGCCCTACGAGGGAACTGCCGCGGTGATTGCCGGAGATACCCTGGAGGTATTGGAAGAACTTCCGACATCCCAGCTCCTTTCCATGATGGACCGGCTCATATTCCAGGGAAATGGTATGGTAGCGGTCAATACGGAGGACAATGTATACACGGTCTATGAAAAGAACCGGGAGCAGCAGGGAACATTTTCTGTAAAAAAGAAAGGCGCGGCTTGGATGTGCGGCGGAGAAGACCACTGGTATTACATTTCCGAAGAAGGAATTACCCGGCTTACCTTGGGAAATGATACCCAGGAAGTGATCATGGACGGCAGCCTGGGCGCCATGGGCTCCACTGTGAATCAAGTTATGGGTGCTGTCCGGGGAAATGAGGATGATTTTTATATTCTTTACTATCAGCAAAAAGCAGGCACCCACAGCCTAAAACGCTATGTATATGACCCTGAGGCCGCGGCGGTTCCGGAAACTACATTGCAGGTATTCGGACTGTCGGACAGTGATACGGTCCGCGAGGCAGCCATCGGTTTCCAGAAAAAGCATCCGGACGTGAAGGTCGAGTTTACCACCTCCGGAAAACAGGCCGGGGAAGTGACGTCAGACGATATCCGCACGCTGAATACAGAGCTGCTCAGCGGAAACGGCGCGGATGTGCTTCTGCTGGACGGACTTCCGATGAATGCCTATATTGAAAAAGGAATCCTTGCGGATCTGTCGGAGACAGCAGAGGAGATCATGGAAGCCGACACGTATCTGGAAGATATTTTGAAAAATACCGCTCAAAAGGACGGAAAGCTTTACGGGCTTCCGATCAAATTCGGCGTACCCGTTTTATATGGTAATGAGGATGCAAAAAAAGCACTGGAATCCTTTGACAGCCTGAAAGCGTTTCTGGAAAAGGACCCTCAGGCCAGCGTGTTTGGTCTGGCGGACAGAGAATATATCCGGGACTTTCTGTTCCAGATCTATCAGGACGAGCTGTTTGGAGAGGACGGCAAGGTGGATCAGGAAAAACTGGCGGAGCTCCTGGAACTGGCAGGAAAAATTGTGGAAAATGCGAAAGCATCCTTGTTTGAGGAAAATCTGAGAGAAGACGAGTCAGGCTATAGCAGGGATCCATTTACCAATCTCGGTGCGGAGGGAATCCTCAATCATCCGGAAGGGGCAGCTACCGCCAGCATTCACAGCGCTACTGATATGATGATCCCATATACGGTCATGCGGCAGAAAAGCCTGACGCCGGAAACAATCCGGGGATTCTATCAGCCGGTTGGAGTGGTGGGAATCAACCAGAATACGGCTCAAA
>Ga0073908_1005315_pt1 | contig 10518 bp, 10 predicted proteins | sample MucameincwithD2O_FD_65484 | JGI IMG/M metagenome (GOLD analysis project Ga0073908, IMG submission 65484) | Mouse cecum microbial communities from Vienna, Austria - Mucus amended microcosms incubated with D2O | ecosystem: Host-associated > Mammals > Digestive system > Large intestine > Cecum...
TGGAGAATCTGCGCAAGATGCTGATGGCAATGGCCCAGGACGTGCGGGTCATCCTCATCAAGATCTGCGACCGGCTCCATAACATGCGCACCCTCCAGTTCCAGCCCCCGAGAAAACAGCGGGAGAAATCCCTGGAGACCATGGAGATCTATGCCCCCATCGCCCACCGCTTAGGGATGCAGCGGGTGAAGTGGGAGCTGGAGGACCTGGCCCTTCAGTACCTGGACCCCATCGGCTACAAGGAGATCGAGCAGGACCTGGCCGCCAAGTCCTCCGCCCATGAGAAATTTATGGTCTCGGTCCAGACCCGCATCAACGATCGTCTGGTCGCCGAGGGCATTTCCGCTACCGCCTACGGCCGGGTGAAGCACATTTACTCCATCTACCGCAAGATGTACACCCAGAACAAGACCATGGACGAGATCTTTGACCTCTATGCCTTTCGGGTCATCGTGGACAATATCCCTGACTGCTACAATGTGCTGGGCTGTATCCACGACCTTTTCAAGCCCGTGCTGGGCCGGTTTAAGGACTATATTGGCACCCCCAAGCCCAACGGCTACCAGTCCCTCCACACCACCGTCATCGGCCGGGAGGGCATCCCCTTTGAGGTGCAGATCCGCACCCAGGAAATGCACCATACCGCCGAGTACGGTATTGCCGCCCACTGGAAGTATAAGCAGGGGCTGTCCAACGGCTCCCTGGGCAGTGAGGAGACCTTCGAGTGGGTGCGCAAGCTGCTGGAGAGCCAGCAGGACACCGACGCGGAGGAGTTTGTCCGCAGCTTGAAGGTGGACCTCTTTGCCGACGAGGTGTTTGTGTTCACGCCCCAGGGAGACGTGAAGAGCCTTCCCGCCGGGGCCAACCCCATCGACTTTGCCTACTCCATCCACTCCGCTGTGGGCAACAAGATGACGGGGGCCAAGATCAACGGCCGCATCGTCCCCTTTGATACCCCCCTGCAAAACGGCGACATCGTGGAGATCATTACCGCCAAAAACGCACACGGTCCCAGCCGGGACTGGATCAAGCTGTGCAAGTCCAACGAGGCGCGCAACAAGATCCGCCAGTGGTTCAAGAAGGAGCGGCGGGAGGAGAACATTGCCACAGGCAAGGTCATGCTGGAAAACGAGCTGCGCCGCCTGGGCATCCCCGTGACCGAGGCGATGAGCGAGGAGAACCTGCCTCACATCCTGAAGAAGGTGGGCTCCGGCTCCTGGGACGACCTGTGCGCCGCCATCGGCTACGGCGGCATGACCGCGGTTAAGGCGGGGGCGCGGATCAAGGACGAGCTTGCCCGCCTGGGCAAGCTCCAGGGGGGCAAGGTCCCCGCGGCGGCGCCCCAGAGCGTGATCTACCCCGGAATGGCCGGAGGGGCGCAGCAGAGCATCCCCAAGGCGCCCAAGCACACCGAGAGCGGCATCGTGGTGGAGGGGCTGGGCAACTGCATGGTGAAGTTTGCCAAGTGCTGTACCCCCATCCCCGGCGACCCGGTCATCGGCTTTATCACCCGGGGCTACGGCGTGTCCGTCCACCGGGCGGACTGCCCCAACGCCCAATTCGACCACACCGACGCCCAGGTGGCGGGCCGGTGGGTGAACGTGGCCTGGGTAGAGGGCGATCTGGAGAGCTACCACACCGCTCTGGAGCTGTCCGCCCCCGACCGGGACGGCCTGGCCCTGGACGTGGCCACGGTGCTGTCCACCCTGAAGGTGAAGGTCAGCGGCCTCTCCGCCCGGCGCCTGGAGGACTCCACCGCCCTGGTGGTGGTGGAGCTGGAGGTAAAGGACAAGGCCCAGCTCACCCAGGTGACCAACAAGCTCAGCCAGATCCACGGCGTGAGCACGGTGAAGCGGGTGACGGGCTGATGGAGAAGCAGAGAGAAAAGGAGCCCCTGTTGGGGGTGCTGGGGGGCATGGGCCCTGAGGCCACCCAGATCTTTTACCGGCACCTGGTCCGCCGCACCAAGGCGGCGCGGGACCAGGACCATATCCGGGTGCTCATCTTTGGGGACGCCACCGTTCCCGACCGCACCGTGGCCATTTTGTCCGGCGACGAGGAGCCGGTCCGGGCGCGGCTGGCGGAGGATGCCCGGCTGCTGGAGGCGGCGGGGTGCACCTGCCTGGCCATGACCTGCAACACCGCCCACCACTTCGCCCCCGCCATTCGCGAGGCGGTGGGCATTCCCCTTTTGCACATGCCCGACCTGACGGTCCGCCGGGCCAAGAAAATGGGGGTGCGCCGACTGGCGCTGCTGGGCACAGCAGGGGCGATGAAGGCTGGGGTCTATCAGGATATCTGCGCCCTGGAGGGAGTGGACTGCTGGGTCCCGGACAGGGAGACGCAAGCGATGCTGACCACCCTGATTTACGATCAGATCAAGGCGGGCCAGCCGGGGGACGAGACCCTTTTTGCGAAGGTGGCCGCCGCCGCCCGGGCTGCGGGGTGCGACGGGGCGGTGCTGGGCTGTACCGAGCTCTCCGTCTACCGGGAGCGGCACCCGCTGCACCGCTTTTTCATCGACGCTATGGAGGTGCTGGTGGAGGCGTGTGTGAGCGCCTGCGGCAAGCCCCTGACGGAGGACAAGCCATGACGAGCTATACCTATGTGATTCCCACGCTGTTTGGCCTGGAGGGGGTGGCCGCCCAGGAGTGCAAGCACCTGGGGCTCCAAAATGTGCGGGCGGAGGACGGCCGGGTGCTGTGCGAAGGGGCGCTCTCCCAGCTGGTCCGGCTCAACCTGAATCTGCGCACGGTTGAGCGGGTCATTTTGCTGCTGGGCCGCTTCCCCGCCGACAGCTTCGACGCCCTCTTTGAGGGGACCGCCGCCCTCCCCTGGGAGGAGTTGATCCCCCGGGACGGGAAATTTCCCGTGCGGTGCCAGTGCGTGGGGTCTCAGCTCCACGCGGAGGTGACCTGCGGGAACGTGGTGAAGAAGGCGGTCGCCAAGCGGCTGGGCGGGAAATACGGCTTGACCACCCTTCCCGAGACAGGGGCGGACTACGCCATTCGCTGTCTTATTTTAAAAGATACGGTGACCATCGGCATCGACACGTCGGGGCCGTCCCTACACAAGCGGGGCTACCGGGCGCAGAACACCGGCGCGCCCCTGCGGGAGACGCTGGCGGCGGCCATGGTCCTTCTCTCCCGCTACCGGGGCAAGGGTGTTTTGGCCGACCCCTTTTGCGGCAGCGGGACTATCCCCATTGAGGCCGCTATGATCGCCAAAAACCGCGCCCCGGGGCTGGACCGCTCATTTCCCAGCCAAAGATGGTCCCTGGTCCCGCAAAAGGCGTGGTTAGACGCCACCGACGAGGCCCTGGACAAGGAGTACGACGGGAAGTATGAGATCGTGGCTTCCGACGTGGATCCCAAGGCGGTGGCACTGGCGCGGCAAAATGCCGCGCTGGCGGAGGTGGACGACCTTATCGCCTTTTCCGTTGCCGATGCGACCCGGTTTACAAACGAGGCGGCGGCAGGGCGGATCGTCACCAACCCGCCCTACGGCCAGCGGCTGATGGAAAAGGAAGAGGCGGAGCTGCTGTACGCCGCCTTTGGCAAGGCGTTCCGGCGGCTGCCCAAAGGGTGGGAGCTCTATCTGCTGTCCTCCCACACCGAGTTTGAGCGCACCTTTGGTAAGAACGCGGATAAAAAGCGAAAATTGTATAACGGTCCCTTGCTGTGCAACCTGTTTCAGTACAAATGACCGGCCTTGGCACTCTCGACCTTGCACTGACCTTATTTGATCAGGAGGTGTCGTCCCATGCGCCATGAGTTCATTATCAACCCCGCCGCCGGGAAGAAAAAGCACATCCGCGCCGCCATCGAGGCCATCCGCGCGGCCTGTGCCCGCCGTGACCTGCGCCACACCGTCACCCTCACCGAGTGCGCCGGAGACGCGGTGCGCATCGCCCGGAGCGTGGTGGACGCCGGGGAGGAGACGCGGATCTACGCCGTGGGCGGAGACGGGACCCTCTGTGAGGTGGTCCAGGTTGCGGCGGGGGCGGGGCATATCGCGGTGACCAACCTCCCCGCCGGGACGGGAAACGACTTTTTAAAGCTCTTTGGGGAGGGCCACCGGGAGGCTTTTTGGGACCTGGACGCCCTGCTCACCGACTTTTCCCAGGCCGCCCTGGACGTGATGGACTGCAACGGGCGGCTGGGACTGGATGTGGTATGCGCCGGGGTGGACGCCCGGGTGGCCGCCGACGTGGACCGCTTCAAGGCCCTGCCCTTGGTGAAGGGCCAGGGAGCGTACATCATGGCTTTGGCCCAAAACGTGCTCTTTAAAGGCGTAGCCAGGCCCATGACCGTCCACGTGGACGGCCAGACCTGGGACAGGCCCACCTCCATCCTCTGCATCTGCAACGGACGGCACTACGGCGGCGGCTTTATGCCCGTGGGCGACGCCATGCCCGACGACGGCATTCTGGACACCCTGCTGGTCCCTCAGGTATCCCTGCCCACTTTTGCACGGCTGGTGGGGGAATACGCCAAGGGGAAATATGCCGACTACCCCGACCTTATTGAGGCGCACCATACCTCCGGCCCGATTTGCTACGAGGCGGCGGAGCCCATTACCACCGTGGTGGACGGCGAGGTGATGCGGGCCAAGTCCTTCACCGTGAAGCTCTCCGACAAAAAGCTCAACTTTTTTTGGCCGGCCCGGCTGTCGTACCGGCTCGAAAAGGAGCCCGCGGCCGCGGCTTTATGAACAGAAATTGAATTTTCCCCGGTCGGCCCTCTTTTTTTAAAAAAGGGGGTTGATTTTTTTTGGCAGGAGAGGTATTATCATACAAGTGTTAGCACTCGAATAAAAAGAGTGCTAACCCCAAAAGGGTTATTAAATTATAGGAGGTACCTATTATGAAATTGAAACCGTTGGCAGACAGAGTGGTGGTCAAGCTGGTGGAGGCCGAGGAGAAGACCAAGAGCGGCATCATCCTCACCGGCTCGGCCAAGGAGAAGCCCGAGGTGGCGGAGGTCATCGCCGTGGGCCCCGGCGGCACGGTGGACGGCAAGGAGGTCGTCATGACCGTGAAGAAGGGCGACAAGGTCATTACCAGCAAGTACGCCGGTACCGAGGTCAAGATGGACGGCGTGGAGTACAACATCGTCAAGCAGTCCGACATTTTGGCAATTGTGGAGTAAACTCCACAATTGCCGGATTAAAATGCTCGGGGCGGCGAACCCGCCCCCGGCGGCGTCCCCGCTCTCGCGGGTGCCATTCGGCGGGTCTACTGAACGTAATTTTTTAGGAGGTAATACGATATGTCTAAACTGATCTGTTTTGGGGAGGACGCACGTAAGGCAATGGAGCGGGGCGTCAACCAGCTGGCCGACACTGTGAAGGTCACCATGGGCCCCAAGGGCCGCAACGTGGTGCTGGACAAAAAGTACGGCTCTCCCCTGGTCACCAACGACGGCGTGACCATCGCCAAGGAGATCGAGCTGGACGACCCCTTTGAGAATATGGGTGCGCAGCTGGTCAAGGAGGTCTCTACCAAGACCAACGACGTGGCCGGAGACGGCACCACCACCGCCACCCTGCTGGCCCAGGCCATTATCCGCGAGGGTCTGAAGAATCTGGCCGCCGGGGCCAACCCCATGGTCATGAAGAAGGGCATTTCCAAGGCCACCGAGACCGCCATTGCCGAGATCAAGAAGAACTCCAAGAAGGTCAAGGGCACCGAGGACATCGCCCGCGTCGGCGCCGTGTCCAGCGGGGACGAAAACATTGGAAAGCTTATCGCCGAGGCTATGGAGAAGGTGGGCCACGACGGGGTCATCACCGTGGAGGAGTCCAAGACCGCCGAGACCTATTCCGAGGTCGTGGAGGGCATGCAGTTTGACCGGGGCTATATCACCCCTTATATGGTCACCGACACGGAGAAGATGGAGGCTGTCATGGACGACGCCCTCATCCTCATCACCGATAAAAAGATCTCCAATATTCAGGAGATCCTCCCCGTCCTGGAGCAGGTCATTCAGAGCGGCAAGAAGCTGGTCATCATTGCCGAGGACGTGGAGGGCGAGGCCCTCAGCACCCTCATCGTCAACAAGCTGCGCGGCACCTTGAATGTTTTGTGCGTCAAAGCCCCCGGCTTTGGCGACCGCCGCAAGGAGATGCTGGAGGATATTGCCATCCTCACCGGCGGCACGGTAATTTCCAGCGACCTGGGTATGGAGCTGAAGGACACTCAGCTCAATATGCTGGGCAAGGCCCGTCAGGTCAAGTCCAACAAGGAGAATACCATTATTGTGGACGGCGGCGGCACGGCCAAGGCCGTCAAGGACCGGGTGGCCCAGATCCGTACCCTCATTGAAAACACCACCTCCGAGTACGACAAGGAAAAGGCCCAGGAGCGGCTGGCCAAGCTGGCAGGCGGCGTGGCTATTATCCGCGTGGGCGCCGCCACCGAGGCGGAGATGAAGGAGAAGAAGCTGCGCATCGAGGACGCGCTCAACGCCACCCGCGCCGCGGTGGAGGAGGGCATTGTCGCCGGTGGCGGCACTGCCTACGTCAACGCCGTGGCCGCGGTGGAGAAGCTGGTCAAGACCCTGGAGGGCGACGAGAAGACCGGCGCGGCCATTATCGCCGCCGCCCTCACCGAGCCCATGCGCCAGATCGCCAAGAACGCCGGCATCGACGGCTCTGTGGTGCTGGAGAAGGTCAAGACTGCGGGCAAGACCGGCTACGGCTTCGACGCCTATAACGAGGTGTACACCGACATGATCTCCGCGGGAATCGTGGACCCCACTAAGGTGACCCGCTCCGCTCTGGAGAACGCCGCCAGCGTCGCCTCCCTTATGCTCACCACCGAGTCCCTGGTGGCCGACAAGCCCGAGCCTCCCGCCCCTGCGGCCCCCGCCGGCGGCGACATGGGGATGTATTAAGAGAGCATCTCACTGCTCAAGGGGCTTGTCGGCAGGGACCCACCGCAGGTGGGACGCGCCAGCAGGCGCGTAAATTTGAGGCCGCAGGCCGAGAATTTGCGGAAGGCCGGGTCCCCCGGCTTGAGCAGTATAATGGTCTTCAAGCCCGAGCCCCCCGCCCCCGCGGCGGCTAACCCCGACATGGGCGGAATGTATTAAGAGAACAGCCTGAGACGCAAATAGAGGAACGATGGTTTCCATCGTTCCTCTGTTTTATTATGTGCCGAACAATGTGGACAACTCTTCTTCCAAGGAACGGTGCAGGCCGCACAGTCCCTCCAACACCAGATCCAGAAGTTCACGACTGTCCGCTTCCTGAGAGGGCGAGGACAAGTGAAGGGTCGCCAGCCTCAGACCGGCACAGTGAGGACCAAGCTCCAGGGAAAAACACTCCAAATGTTTGGTCACCAATTCCAGCGTGGTGTTTGCATCCGGGTCCATGCCCACTACCTCCGACAAGAGTATTCTTATTAGGAATACTAATTAGAATATTCCGCATTATACAAAAAGCAGATACAATAGTCAAGAAGGAGGTGGCTGCAAAATGGATAAATTTATCGCGCGCAAACCCGAGGAAAAAGAAGTCATCTCCATGAGGATCCCTGTAAGTACATTGAAAACGATCGATGATAAAGCGGCCACCGTTGGGATCAGCCGCAACGAGCTTATCAATCAAATGCTGGAGTATGCGCTATCAAACATGGACAGATAAACCCCTCCGCAGCTTGCGGAGGGTTTTCTTTTTCCCCGGCCTGTGGTATAATGCAAAAAATTGTAAAGAGGGAGGGCCTTGCCATGAAAACAGCGCTTATCACCGGCGGGGCCGGGGCCATCGGCTCCGCCGTCTGCCGCTGTCTGGCCCGGGATGGGGTGCGGGTGGCTGTGGGATATCGCGCCAACGAGGACCACGCCCGCCGCTTGGCGGAGGAACTGGGCGGTCTGGCGGTCTACTGCGACGTGACCGACCCCCAAAGCGCCCAACAGGCGGTTGACAATGTGTTGGAGAAATTTTGTCAACTTGACATTTTGGTGTGCAATGCCGGGGTGTCTTGGCGGGGCCTCCTGCAGGACATGACCTGGGAGGACTGGCGCGGGGTGATGGCGGTGGACCTGGACGGGGTGTTTTATTGCTGCCGTGCCGCTCTGCCAGCCATGATCTCCCGCAAAACGGGGCAAATCATTACCATTTCCTCCATGTGGGGGGAGGTGGGCGCCTCCTGCGAGGTGGCCTACTCCGCCGCCAAGGCTGGGGTCATTGGCTTGACCCGCGCGTTGGCCAAGGAGGTGGGACCCTCGGGGGTGCGGGTGAACTGCATTTCCCCCGGCGTCATCGAGAGCAAAATGAACGAAAGCCTAGAGCCGCAAGACCTGAAGGCCCTTTCGGAGGACACTCCCCTGGGGCGGATCGGCGCGCCTGCGGAGGTGGCCGAGGCGGTGGCCTTCCTCGCCTCGGACGCCGCCTCCTTCATCACCGGGCAGGTGCTGGGGGTCAACGGCGGGTTCATAGTTTAGTCATATTTCATAAGAAACGGGCCGTTTCCGACGCCTCCTTTTGTCAGATTTGAGGTTGACAATTCTCTGTCTAACGGCTATAATTGTCAACAACCTTAAAGGAGGTTGAATGAAATGAAGAAAACTCTTGCTCTGCTTTTGGCCGTCTGCATGATGGTCGCCATGCTGGCCGGCTGTGCCGGGGGGGATGATGCTGATCCCACCAAGCCCGCCGACCCTACTGATGCTGTTGTTGACAATACCACTGATCCTACCGTTGCCCCTGCCGAAAACGCCATTAAGATCGGCGGCGTCGGCCCTCTGACCGGCGGTGCGGCCATCTACGGCAATGCCGCCGCCAACGGCGCGAAAATTGCCGCTGAGGAGATCAACGCCCTGGGCGGTCTGCAGCTGGACCTTAACTATCAGGACGACGCTCACGACGCGGAGAAGTCCGTCAACGCCTACAACACCCTGAAGGGCTGGGGCATGCAGGTGTTCCTGGGCAGCGTCACCTCCACCCCCGGCGTCGCCACCTCTCAGGAGGCCAACAACGACCACATCTTCTACCTGACCCCTTCCGCCTCCTCCACCGACGTGCTGGGCGGTGTGGCCAACCCCCTGACGGGCACCGTGGACATCGCCCGCAAGGACAACGTGTTCCAGATGTGCTTCGTGGACCCCAACCAGGGGGCCGCTTCTGCCCAGTACATTGCCGACCAGACCCTGGGCACCAAGATCGCCGTTATTTATAAGAACGACGACGTTTACTCCACCGGTGTTTACCAGAGCTTTGACGCCAAGGCCAAGGAGCTGGGCTTGAACGTGGTGAGCGTTACCACCTTTACCGAGGACACCAAGACCGACTTCTCCGTCCAGTTGGGCGACGCCCAGTCCAAGGGCGCCGATCTGGTGTTCCTGCCCATGTACTATGACGCCGCCGCTCTCATCTTTACCCAGGCCAACGCCATGGGCTATGCCCCCAAGTGGTTTGGCATCGACGGTATGGACGGCATTCTGGGCGTGGAGGGCTTTGATACCTCCCTGGCCGAGGGCGTTATGCTTCTGACCCCCTTCAACGCCGACGCCGAGGACGAGGCTACCCAGTCCTTCGTGGAGAAGTATAAGGCCGCTTACGGCGAGGTCCCCAACCAGTTTGCCGCCGACGCCTATGACTGCGTCTACGCTATTTACGCCGCCCTTACCAACGCTGGCGTCACCGCCGACATGAGCGTCGGAGACATCTGCGACGCGCTGATCGCTCAGTTTACCTCCATGACCTTCGACGGCCTTACCGGCGAGGGCATGACCTGGGCCGCCGACGGCGCGGTCACCAAGTCCCCCAAGGGCATGGTCATCCAGAACGGCGCTTATGTGGGAATGGATTAACCTTTTATAAAAGTTGGAACACCAGCGGGCCGCAGATCGGCGGCCCGCTGATTTCCATTATGGACGTAAAATAATGCGTCCGGAGGGCACCCGCGAGAGCGGGGACGCGCCAGCAGGCGCGTAAATTTGAGGCCGTTAGGCCGAGAATTTGCGGCAGGCCGGGTTTGCCGGCCTGAGCAACATAAAAGAAATGAGGTGTTGACTCAACATGGTGATCTTCCTGACCCGCCTGATCAACGGCATCAGCCTGGGCAGTGTCTACGCCATTATCGCCCTGGGCTACACCATGGTCTACGGCATCGCCAAGATGCTGAACTTTGCCCACGGCGACGTAATCATGGTTGGGGCCTATGTGTGCTTTTTTGCCATCTCCAGCTACCATCTGAACCCGGTGGCGGGGGTGCTGCTGGCGATGCTGGTGTGTACCGTTCTTGGCATGGTGATCGAGCGGCTGGCCTACAAGCCCCTGCGGCAGGCCCCCTCCCTGGCGGTGCTCATCACCGCCATCGGCGTGAGCTATTTCCTGCAAAACGGGGCCCAGCTTCTTTGGGGCACCAATAACAAAATGTTCCCTGCCTTTTTAAAAGGGAACGCGCTTCAGCTGATGGACGGTCAGCTGAAGATCTCGGTGACCACGGTGGTCAACGTAGTGGTCTGTGTGGTGGTCATGCTGGCGCTGACCTGGTTCACCGGAAAAACCAAG
>Ga0073908_1005358_pt1 | contig 10435 bp, 8 predicted proteins | sample MucameincwithD2O_FD_65484 | JGI IMG/M metagenome (GOLD analysis project Ga0073908, IMG submission 65484) | Mouse cecum microbial communities from Vienna, Austria - Mucus amended microcosms incubated with D2O | ecosystem: Host-associated > Mammals > Digestive system > Large intestine > Cecum...
CCAAGAGGTCCTATAATCACAAGTGCAATCGGTACCGAGATAAACAGGATAATAAGCGGTTTCAGGAAAAATTTAATAATGGATGGCGTGTATTTCTCTGCAAATTTTTCCACATATGACATAAGCCATACACTCAGTATAATCGGGATTACAGAGTAGGAATAATCTACCAATTGTACGGGAATATGAAAAAAATCAACTCCTTCACCGGCGGAAACCATGCCCGTCCATGTGGGATGAAGGAGGGCACATGCCAGTGTCATTGCCAGGACCGGGTTGCATTCAAATTTAATTGCCGCACCATATGCAAGAAGTACAGGCATGAAATAGAATGCTGCGTCAGAAATCAGGTTTAAAATTGCATAGGTAGAACTGCTGTCATCCAGGCCGCAAAGCACAAGGATCGACAGTACGGCCTTGATCATACCACCTCCGATAAGGGCCGGGATGACCGGTGTGAAAGTGGTTGAAATCACACTGATAATATTAGTGATGATTCCGGACTTTTCTTTCTCATCATCGGTAGAAGATTCGGAAGACGATTTTGCTGCGGTTCCTCCCATTTCATTGATCAGTACTCGATAAGTAATTGGCACATCATTTCCTACAACTACCTGGAACTGGCCTCCCTTTTCTACCACGCTGATAACACCGGGAGTATTTTCGATTGCAGTTTTGTCAACCTTGCTGCGGTCACAGAACTCGAAACGAAGTCTGGTTGCGCAATGTGTCAGTTTGCTGATATTATCTACTCCGCCTACCAACGGGAGTAAATCATATCCTAATTTTTTGTAATCCATAAAAAGCTCCTTTCATTGGTCTGTTTTGGACACAAAAAAACCACGTCAAAAATACGCCATCAGACGTATCTTTTGCGTGGTCTTGCCTGCATTACCAGTAACAGCCATTTGATTTTGATATATACAATATAACAAATGATATTGAAAAGATCAACTAGTAAAAATAGTAAAAAATCATACAAAATATACAATGGGAATTGTAGATAGTGCGGAAACAAATTTATGAACTTATTCATGAAAGCATCGTATGTGCCGGATTACTTTGAGATAGATCAGCCGTTCTGTCCAGGGAACATTGGTAAACGAATAGTGGATAGGGAGCTTCGAACATCCTAAAGTTAAGCTGAAATTTTCAAGAAACAACAATACCTTGAGCATTTCTTGAGATTTACATGCTATAATGAAAAAAATTCATCCCAAAGGACCTCAAAAGCATGAAACCAAAATTACTTATTGCTGATGACGAGCAAGGCATCGTTGACACCATAAAAGCCTATTTCTTCACACAATATGAAGTCCTGACCGCCTATAGCGGCCAGGAAGCAATCCGCAAAGCGCAAGAGCACCCGGATCTAATCCTGCTGGACATCAACATGCCAAATATAGACGGCCTGACCGTCTGTGAAACCATACGGAACTATGTGAACTGCCCAATCCTGTTCCTGACAGCCAGAATAGAATCCGCCGATCAGATCGCAGGCTTTCAGGCAGGCGCAGATGATTATATCCGAAAGCCCTTTGACCTGGACGAGCTGGCCGCAAGGATTGCAGCCCATCTGCGAAGAGAACAGCGGCGGCAGAACGCTTCTATCGTCCGATTCTTTGGAGATCTGGCTATTGACTATACGGCCAGGACAGTTACGGCACAGGGAGAGGCTGTAACCCTGTCCAGGAAAGAATTTGACATCCTGGAGCTGCTTTCCCTCCATGCAGGGCAGGTCTTTGACCGGGAACGGATCTATGAAAGCATATGGGGAATTGACGGAGAAGGCAGCAGCGACACGGTAATGGAGCACATTCGTAAGATTCGGGCAAAGCTGGCAAAGCACACAAGCTCAAACTATATTGAAACAGTCTGGGGGTGCGGATATAAATGGAACGGCTGAAAGGCATGGGATTAAAGCGGTCTTTTTTCCTTCTGTCCCTTGTATGCCTGATAGCAGCGCTTCTGCTGACATTGGGCGTATATCTGCTTTGTGGACGGATTGCGGACCGATATCCAAAAGGCGGAGTAGCCATAGGCCCTGGCGGTGTAATTACAAAGCTTGAGCAGCCTTCCCCAAAGGAGCTGCAAATTGTGCTAATCATAGAGGCGGTACAATTATTTTCTGCAATTATACTTCCGGTAGGCGGCCTGGGACTGGCCGGTCTTTTGTTCTACCGTCTGAAGCTGAAAGAACCCATCACTATTCTGCAGGCCGGAACAGAGCGTATCCGAAATCAGGATCTGGATTTCTCCATCCCTGAAGTATCCACGGACGAGCTGGGGCAGCTCTGCGCCGCCTTCGAAACCATGCGGGCGGAGCTTCTGAAGACCAACCGGGAGTTATGGCGCCAGGCAGAAGAGCGAAAAAGGCTCAACGCCGCATTTTCCCACGACCTTCGCAATCCAATCACCGTATTAAAGGGCGGCATCAAGCTCCTAAAGCAGGGAAAAGCGGATGAGTACACCTTGGATCGCCTGGAAAGCTATACCCTGCGGATTGAACAATACGTAGAAGTCATGGGAAGTATCCAGCGTCTGGAACAGATGCCGGTGCGCATTGGCAGGATAAATTGTGCAGATATACGGGCAGAACTAAAGGAAACGGCCCGCCTTCTTGCCCCAGGGCTTGACATAACACTAACAGCGCCGGACGGGGGAAGTCTGTGGATCGATCATGGGATATTTTTAACCGTTGCGGAAAATCTGATTGGAAATGCGTCACGCTTTGCCCACAGGAGACTGGGGCTTACACTCACAGTTGAAAAAGATACCTGCCAGCTTACCGTTGAGGATGACGGCCCGGGCTTTCCGCCCCAGCTATTGGAGAGCGGCCCGAAGCCCTTTGGAAAAATAGAGGAAAATGCGGAGCATTTTGGCATGGGACTATACAGCAGCAATTTTTTGTGTCTGAAACATGGCGGAGAACTTCGCCTGGAGAACAGGCCGGAAGGCGGCGCAGCACCCACGGCATTTTTTAAAATGATAAAAGCTTGAGAGTTTCTTGAGATTTTGTTGATACACTCTCCTTATACCATGTGTATTCATTCTATAAGGAGCAATGTCATTAAGTTAAGCTTCAACAAATGACCGGCGTAGGGGAGGAGGGCCGCCCCGGCCAGGGGTGGCGGTTCTTGCCCGAAGCCTTCACAATCTTTTTGGTGCTTAACTTAATGACATTGCTATAAGGAGGGTGTATTTTTTATGAAAATAGAAGCAAAAGAGCTTACGAAAATGTATGGAGAGGGTGAGAACCGAATCATTGCCCTGGATAAAGCAGCCTTGGAAATAGCCCAGGGAGATTTTATATCTATCACAGGTCCGTCGGGAAGCGGTAAAAGTACCCTGCTTCACCTGCTGTCCGGCCTGGATCGGCCTGATTCCGGCAGTCTGGCCTATGATGGCAGGGAGATTTACGGATTAACGGACAGGGAGCTGTCCGCATTCCGCCGCCGCTGCATTGGCTTTGTCTTTCAACAGTTTCATCTGCTTCCCGTTCTGACGGCCCGGGAAAATATTCTCATGCCCCTGCTCCTGGACAAGAAGCAGCCGGACGAAGCATACTTAGGACAGCTTGCAGAGCTGCTGGGCATTGCGGATCGGCTGAACCATCTGCCCCATGAGCTTTCGGGAGGGCAGCAGCAGAGAGTTGCTATTGCCCGGGCCCTGATCGCAAAGCCGGAGGTGATTTTTGCGGACGAACCCACCGGAAATCTGGATAGCAAAAGCGGCAGAGAGGTGATGGAGCTTTTAAAAACAGTAGGTGAAAAAATGGGAAAGACACTGGTGATTATTACCCACGACAACCGTATAGCAGCCATGTCCAAGCGGCGGTTTTCCATTGTGGACGGCATACTGACAGAGGAGGTTTTAGGATGAAAGACTATCGTATTCTGGCACTTAAGGAGCTGTCAGCCCAAAAGCTGACTTCTTTTCTGATCTTAATTGCCGTGATATTGTCAACCATGATGACGGCAGCCGTAGGGCAGTCCGCAGGAGTGCTTGCCGCCATGCGCCAGCAGCAGGCCATTGCTATCGGCGGAGACCGCCATGCAACCTTTGTGCAGCTTACCAGTGAAAAGGTCCGGGCGCTGGAAAATGATACACGCCTGTCCTACACCGGCCGGTTTATTGCCCTGGGAGAGCAAAAGCTAAATGACCAGCTTTCCCTGGGGCTGGCAGAATACCAGGACGGGAGTATTGCGGCAAGGCCGGCTTATTCCCGCATTGCAGCGGGACGTCTGCCAGAGGCTCCCATGGAGCTGGCTTTGCCGGAAGATGCCCTGCAGTTTCTGGGCTTTACGGGAAAAGTGGGAGATAAACTGAGCCTTTCCCTTTCCAAAGCCCTGCGTCATGGGATTATAGTGGATGCCTATGATTATACGGCGGAATTTACCTTGACGGGAATTATGGAAAGCAACTATATGGGCTATACCGGAGGAAATATTCTGGGACTTGTCGGGCAGGGCACGGCAGAGAGGATTTTGCCGCCGGATTACCTCTATATAAATGTAGACCTTAAGGTGGCGGACAGAGGGGAGTTTCAGGAGGTGATAGATGACCTCTGTGCCCGGCTGGAGATACATGAGCTGGATACCCTTTACAATATCCCCTTATTGCATGCACTTGGGATTCACTATGATTCGGAAGCCGCAGATTCCGAGCTGGCAGTGGATGATACCGGTTTTTCCTGGCTGTTGATCGTGGGTGTGCTTGTGGCAGCCCTGATCCTGCTGGCGGCAGGGCTGGTGATTTATAATATTTTGAAGATTGCTGTTTCCCGGCGTGTCCGGCAGTATGGGACGCTCCGGGCAATTGGCGCCGGGAAGGGGCAGCTTTACGGGGTGGTTGCTGCGGAGATTCTGCTTCTTAGCGCCATAGGAATCCCTGTGGGCCTGCTGTTTGGGTGTCTGGCGGCAAAAGGGCTTCTGAGTGCGGCGCTGAATCAGCTGTCGCCGGAAATGTTTTTGGCAAAGGACACGGAGCAGCTTCTCGGCCTGATTGCTGCAAACAGTACGGGAAAATGGGGATATCTGCTGATCAGCGCCGCCATAACGCTGCTCTTTGCTTTTCTGGCAGCGGCGCCGGCGGCAGGGTATGCGGCTTCGGTTTCTCCTGTGACAGCCATGTCCGGGGCAGGCATTAAGATTAGGCGAAGAAAGCGCAAGGTGAAGAAAATACGGAATTTTGAGCGGTATTACGCAAGGCTTAATTTGAGCCGCAGCAAAGGCAGGACGGCAGTTACCATTTTGTCTCTGGTTATGAGTATTACGGTTTTTATTACCCTCCAAAGCTTTTTGTCGCTGCTTGGAGTTTCCGGTTCCCTTTCGGAGCATCTGGGGGATTATTCCGTTGTGAATCAGTATATGGGTATCTCACCGGAGGAACTGCAGATATTGGAAGAGGACGAGAGCGTGGATGGGGTGGCGGCGCAGCAGTTTTCCCTGTATGAGCTGGATGTCCGGAACAAACCCGTAGGGATAGAGACAGATATTACGCTGGGTGTGGGTGAGACTTTCCAGATCTTTGGATTCAATGATCTGTGGATGGAGGATGTATTTGCTTCCAGGCTTTCAAAGGAGCAGCTTGAGATGCTGAAAGAGGGGAAGGGCTGTGTGGTCCGCAATCCGATTGCCATAGAGGTGGAAGGCGTTTCCTTTGGCACAACTTATGTGGAGGAGGGGAGCGCAATTACTGTGGCAGGAAGGGAGCTGCCGGTGCTACTGTCCATAACTGGCTATGATGCTTATTTCAGCGTGGGTAACAGCGGATTTTTAAATGGAGTTCAGGTTCTGGTCAGTGATCGGGTATATCCGAAGCTTACGGGGACGGATACCTATGCGGAGCTGCGGCCGATTCTCCAAAGGGATGCGGATCGCAGGGCCTTTGACGAGACATTGGAAGCGCTTTGCCAGCGGATTCCAGGCACCACTGTGGTATCCTATGAACAGACGGACAGACAGTTTGCGGAAAGTGAAGCCCAGATCCGCCTGCTGGCCTGGGGGCTTATTCTGTTCATCGGTCTGATCGGGATACTGAATATTATCAACACGGTCTATACCAATATCCATACCCGGATAACGGAGATAGGGGTGCAGCGGGCCATTGGCATGAGCAAGGAGAGCCTGTTCAAGGTGTTTTTGTGGGAAGGGGTTTATTATGGCGGGATTGCGGCGGTAATTGGCGGAATAGCCGGATATATATGTACGATATTTGTGGAGGCTGCGGTGAACAATGAGCTTAGGCTCTCTGCGGTTCCCGGCGCTTCCATAGTCCTGGCTGCGGCGTGTTCCATTGGAGCCTGTATCCTGGCAACCTGTATTCCTTTGCAGAGGATGAGCAGGGTGAGTATTGTGGAATCTATTGAGACGGTGGAGTAGCGGTAAAAAGGAGTTAGGAGGGAAAAATGTCCTCAACAATGATCAGCAAAATCCTGTTAGCAGATGATGAAAAAGACATTGTAGATCTGATAGAAGAAGTTTTGCGTCAGGATAACCCAAAAGAGCTCGAAAAAGCATACACAGGCGCAGAAGCCTTAAGCATCTGTAAGGAACACTAGTACAACGAATATTAAGTTATTGGCAGTTTGACTTGCCTATTTTCCTGATAGCACTACTCCCCAAGCCTCGCCGTAGCCACCGCTATGACTGTGTTTATGAAGCAGCACTCTCAGAAAAATATTCTGCGTCAAACTATCCAAAACTTAATTTTCGTTATACTAGTGTCAAGTCTTCTTGGAATGGAGGTAAAGGTGATTCGTATCCTCCCCAGCGAGGACAGTTTGATGGATGAAGATACCCTTCTGATTATGGATATTCTGGGGGAGCTGGAGGATGGTTCTCTGATTAATGTAGAGATCCAAAAGCAGAGTTATGCATTTCTGGCAGAACGGATCTCCTGCTACTTATCCGATCTTGTTATGCGCCAGTATGCCAGGGTCCGGGGAACAAAGGGAAGTGCATTTACTTATCGGGATATTAAAAAGGTGTACATAATCGTAATCTTTGAGCAGAGTATGGGCGCATTCCACCAGACAAACGACAGGTATATTCACCATGGAAAGAACATCTTTGACACAGGACTTCAGCTGGAGCTGCTGCAGGAATGCTGCCTGGTATCCCTTGACGTTTTTCGGAAAATCCCGTATCCTAAAATCAGAAACGAACAGACAGCATGGCTTTCTTTATTGTCCACGGAAGACCTTAAGGATGCAAAGAATCTGGTCAGAGAGTACCCCTGGCTGGAGGAAATCTACGAAGAAATAGCCATGCTGAGACAACAGCCGGAGGAGGTGCTGGGGATGTTTTCAGAGGCATTGCGGATATTGGATGAGAATACGGTGAAGTTTATGATTGAGGAGCTGCAGAAGAAGGTGGATGAGAAGGATGCGGTGATAGGCGAAAAGGATGCAGCAATAAATGAAAAAGATGCGGTGATAAATGAACAGAGTTTTTCCATAGAGAAAATAAGTGCGGAAAATGAAGCCTTAAAGAGGCAGTTAAAGGAGTTATCGGAGAAAGCGTGTTCGGAGACACAGACTTAGGATAGAAAATACTTAAAAAGTTCAAGGCAGTAAAACAGTATGGAAAATCAAGCATTTACATGATACTATATAAGGGCAAAGATAAAAACACAATGCGGGTAATTAGAAAACCTGCAGAACCGGTAGGTAGTCCGGTCGCACCATTAAGGTGTAAGTAGCCCTCCCTCCTTGGGTCGTCCATTCTTTGTTCATAACAATCATAAAAAGGAGGAATTGTCATGGACAAAGTATCGGTAAAACTGACGGTATATTTTGAGGACCCTTTTTGGGCAGGCGTGTTTGAACGCAGGGGGGAAGGAAAATTATCTGTGTGTAAGGTCACGTTTGGGTCAGAACCAAAGGAATATGAGGTAAATGAGTTCCTTTTGAAAAATTACTATCGGCTACGATTTAGTCCGGCTGTGGCATCAGAGGCAAGAAAGTCTGCGCACAATCCCAAAAGAGCACAGAGGGAGGCGGACAGGCAGACAGAAAGCGTGGGGATAGGCACAAAATCCCAGCAGGCTTTAAAATTGCAGCAGGAGCAGTTCAAAACCGAACGCATGACCAAAAGCCGTGAGCGGCACGAAGCGGAAAAAGAGCGGCGGTTTGAGCTGAAACAGCAGAAAAAGAAGAAAAAACACAGGGGCAGGTAATGCCATTTGGAAAGGAACAAAAATCATGCAGGAAATCAAGTGCCCCAATTGCGGAGAAGTTTTTGCGGTAGATGAATCCGGCTATGCACAGATTGTACAGCAGGTTCGGGATAAGGAATTTGAAAAGGCATTAAAGCAGCGTGAAAAGGATTTTGCGGAAAAGAAGGAAAGGGAATTAGAGCTTTCCGAAATGAAGCAGAAGAAGGAATTTGAAAAAGCGCTGTCAGCAAAAGATTCGGAGCTGCTTGAGAAGGAGAGGGCAATTGAACAGTTGAATGCCCGGATTTCCGGAAGTGAGACAGAGAAAAAGCTTGCCATAAGCGAGGCTGTCAGTAAAACAGAAAAAGAAAGAGAAAAAGTACTGGAAGAAAAAAACGGGGAGCTTGCGGAAAAAGTCCGCATGATTGAGGAGCTGAGAGCAAAGCTCCAAAATAGTGAAACCGAAAGAAAGCTTGCTGTCTCAGAAGCCGTCCAGGAAAAAGAAAAGGAACTGAACCAAAAGGTAACAGAGATTACAGAGCTTAAAAGCCGGCTGTCAAACAAGGAGACGGAACGTGAGCTAAAGGAACAGGCTCTGCAGAAGGAATATGAGGACAAGCTCAAGCTAAAAGACGAACAAATTGAGTATTACAAGGATTTCAAGGCCAGGCAGTCCACAAAAATGATAGGCGAGAGCCTGGAGCAGCACTGTCTGAATCAGTTTAATGCCTTGCGAATGACTGCATTTCCCACCGCTTATTTTGAGAAGGACAACGATGCCCGGACAGGAAGCAAGGGCGACTTCATTTTTCGGGAATCCGTAGAAGGGACCGAATTCATCTCAATCATGTTTGAGATGAAAAATGAGATGGACGAGACCGCTACCAAGCATAAAAATGAGGATTTTCTAAAAGAGCTTGACAAGGACAGGCGTGAAAAGAAATGCGAATACGCAGTCCTTGTTTCCCTCCTTGAGATTGACAATGATCTGTACAACAACGGCATTGTGGATGTCTCCTACAAATACGAAAAAATGTATGTCATCCGTCCGCAATTCTTCATTCCCATGATCACTTTGCTTCGCAATGCGGCGCTGAACTCTCTAAAATACCGCCAGGAGCTGGAGACGGCAAAGCACCAGCAAGTAGATATTCTTCATTTTGAAGAAAACATGAATGCATTTAAGGAAGGCTTTGCCCGAAACTACCGGATTGCCAGCGACAAATTCAAAACTGCCATTGAAGAGATTGACAAGACCATCACTCATCTGCAGAAGACCAAGGAAGCCCTTCTCTCATCAGAAAATAATCTTCGCCTTGCCAACAATAAAGCCGAGGATTTGAGCATCAAAAGACTGACAAAAAATGCGCCTGCGGTGAAGGAAATGTTTGAGGAATTGAAAAGGGAAGGAGACAGGCGATGACCCCGCAAGACATACTAAAAACTTATTTTGGCTACGATTCCTTCCGAAGCGGACAGGAGGACATCATTCATTCTATCCTGGAAGGAAGGGACGCCCTGGCCGTGATGCCTACCGGGGCAGGAAAGTCTATCTGTTACCAGGTTCCGGCGCTTCTGCTTCCGGGGATCACCCTTGTGATCTCGCCCCTTATTTCTCTGATGCAGGATCAGGTAAAGTCCCTGAATGAATCTGGAATACACGCCGCTTTTATCAATTCCTCTCTGACCGAAGCACAGGTTTCAAAGGCCCTTGGCATGGCCCGTAAGGGGACGTATAAAATTATCTATGCGGCTCCTGAGAGGTTGGAAAGCGCCGGATTTCTGGACTTTGCGTTAAATACCCACATTTCCATGATAACAGTTGACGAGGCTCACTGTATCTCCCAGTGGGGGCAGGACTTTCGGCCCAGCTACCTAAAGATTGTTGACTTTATCGAGCGCCTCCCCAGGCGCCCCGTTGTAAGTGCATTTACGGCCACGGCCACAGAGGAAGTTAAGATCGATATTGAGTGCATCTTGAAGCTTAAGGAGCCCAGCATCATAGTAACAGGCTTTGACAGAGAAAATCTGTATTACCAGGTAGAACACATTTCCGGAAAAAACAAGGATGCCTTTGTGACGGACTACATCGGCAGGCATCGAGGCGAGAGCGGAATCATTTACTGCGCAACCAGAAAAAATGTAGATACCCTGTACGAAAATCTCTTCAAAGGCGGCGTTCCTGTGACACGGTATCATGCAGGAATCGACAATGAGCTGCGAAAGAAAAACCAGGATGACTTCATCTATGACAGAACGCCCATTATCATAGCCA
>Ga0073908_1005364_pt1 | contig 10406 bp, 6 predicted proteins | sample MucameincwithD2O_FD_65484 | JGI IMG/M metagenome (GOLD analysis project Ga0073908, IMG submission 65484) | Mouse cecum microbial communities from Vienna, Austria - Mucus amended microcosms incubated with D2O | ecosystem: Host-associated > Mammals > Digestive system > Large intestine > Cecum...
TTAAATCATTTTCTGCAATATGATTATGAGAGTTTAAGCTTATACCAGAGATTTCTTCTTGAATGTTTGACAAATTGATGCTTTCAATTCTATTCATAAATTCGCCAAAAGAAGGGTCTTCAGTTCTATCGTGCGTTGAACCGCATTCATGACCATCAATTACAAGAGAGATGTCTTTTCTGTCAATTGAAATCTTTTTCGTCGCATCCAAATCCAGGGATAAGAAGTCTAAAACTTCTGTAGCTTTAGATAATGCATAGTCAATAGATGAATTAAAATATTTGTGTTTAACGGGCACAGCAAGATTAATGAACTCAAAATCTTCTTGCGGCTTTTCAATATCACTAAATGAATGCGAATCTTTGATATATGTTATGCTATCTACAGAATAAAAGTGAACTCCTTGGAATGTGAAATTTGTTTTACCTTTCACTCCTTTTATTCTCAACAACACATATCCTTCTTTGGAATCTTTGAGATATTGTTTACGCAAATTTCCCAAATATTCTTTTGCGTTACGATTATTTAAATAAGTTTCAATTGTTTCATGATACTCTTCTTCTGTAGAAAAGGAATCTTTACTAAACTCATGAAAAGAATCACCAGCGACAATAACGTTGCCAGCAGCATCAATTACAACCTCATCTTCTTTAAGAAACGATGAAATGTCTTCTGCGCTTATTCCCTGAGCAATTAATTCACTTATCAATAAATCAGAATATTTACAAATCTGCCTCTTTATGGAAGGGGTTAACGTTTCTGAGCCATCAACAATTTCAATTAACTTGTCAATAATTGTGTCAACATATTTTTCATTAATACCTTGTAGCATTTCTTGGCATAATGTCCTAATATAAACCAGCGAAGAATCCCAGTCTTTAAGTGCAAGAGCACACTGTGTTCTGCATAAAGATGCAAATGCGGTGTCATTTTTCAGACATTTTCCTAAAGCTGATTTGAAATATTGTCTATTATCTGAATTTTGGAAACTATTATATTCTATTTCTGATAATACATCCTCAATTAAAAAATGTGGATTATCAAGGTGCAGGTCGAATTTATCCAATTTTGTAAAATCAGAAACGCTTTCATTCCAATAGCGCAACCAAAATTTAAGCGGTGTGCTATCAGGCAACCCAAGTAATTCTCTTATACGTTGCTCCATAAGTTATGAATTAAATAATTTCAACAATCACTTTGAAATTAAGATAAGAAGCGATGGCGAGGATTTGTTTGCGTTTGGTGGCGGTGTCGGAACAGGTCATCAGGAGCCATCCGTTGCCGAGTGGCTTCTGAGCTGTTTGATATTTCTTATCCACTGTATTGCTGACAAGGGGAATTTTGTTGGCTATTAAACCTACGGCTCGCACTTTGTCAACTCCAACCTTAAGTACAAATTTATGCAATGATTCCCATGCTGTCCGTTCTTCGATGATTGAGCCGTCCGGCATAGTTATCTTTAAGCGAGTGCGCGGATTTGTTACAACCTTTTTGCCTCCCTTTTTCTTCTCAGTGTGTTCTACAACCGGATCCGGTTTGATTTCCACAGCATCGGGTAGGACATCGGCAATATTTCGTTTACGAGATAGGCTTACTTTAAGAGGTGCTCCGGGTACATAGTCAACGACCAAGACGAGTTCACGCTGAACCTGTGCCAATGCTGGTTCAATCTTCTCGGTAAGAGTCGGGAGAATCTCGGTGCGGATGAGATCCTCTTCAAGTTTAGCGGCTTCCTGTTTCAGCCTTTCATCAATAGGGAGATTGAGCTTACGCAGATTCTCCATTGTGATATACAGTTCGCTCAGTGTTGACATATCTTTATAGCGTGTATTGAATACTTATTAAGTATTGAAGGCACATACTTAATTTTTGATACGGCATAAGGTTCCTGTTGGTCGCAGCATAAATAACTGTATGATAATTTATCATTAACGCATTATTTTTCGAAGCAAGACCTAATAAGTTTTTTGAATACTCTAGCCATATATTAAATTGTTGTTCTGACAAGTTAGGATTTCTCATTAGATTTATCCCTTGTCGTATGGCTCCATCTAATATATTATGGTTACTGTTCATTTTGGCCTCCATTTCTATGTAACTGATCTAATTCATCAGCGTCCATTATACGCTCATTATTGATTGCATTATAAGCTGCATTTATTGAGACCTCAGTCTGTCGCTTAATTTTTAAACTAATTCCAAAAATTTCAAATTTTTCAAAAAGAGGCAGAAGTAAAAGTCCCAACCAAAATATGAAAATAACATTTTTACCATTGAACGCTGTAGAAAACGTTAAATCCATACATTGTTCCATATGATTAAGAAAGTAAATAGTACTTCCGATTAATAGGATTAGATACCACAATCGTTGTATCCAACTTCCAGACCAAATAACAAGATATTCCAATCTTTGCGAGAATTTCGGATAGGAGCTTTTCTTAAACCATAGGTGATGGAATAGAAACCACGAAATTATGAAGGTTGCTAAAACGGATATTACTACAATCCACCAGACGGTAGATACTGGTATCATTTCAGTATTTACATTACAGTATAGACACATATATTTCCTATTACTCAGTTATAGTTATACCTTTTAATTGAAGAATATTTATCCATATCTTCTTTTGCTCTTCAGCATTGAGATCGATTTGGGCTGATACCTTTTCCTTCTCATCTTCGGCTAGAGGGGAGATTTCTAACAACGCTCTATTGACTTCTTTATAGCGTTCTTTGGCTCCATCTATTGTCTTAATTTATATAGTGGGGTTTTCCCAAAAGCCATTGCATAAATTAGTAACAATTACAAAATCTCGCTCGTACATATACCTTATAGAGTCATGTGTCAGAGATTTAGCCAATGAGTTCGGAGCGATGGAGCATAGCCATTCTCCAAATGCTTTCATACAATCACGATTGTCCATAAGTGTCTATATTAAACGATTCATACTCATCGCGAGAGATTGGTGTTTGTGGATCAATGATGAGGACTTCATCGTAAATCAAATTGTAGAGATGATATACAATGATATCTATTAATGACTCGTTGGATGAAGTATCAACTGTGGGATTTTTTTGTTTTTCTTCAGTAACATTGGTTACTAAATCATAGAGTAATTCCTCTTGTCTTCTATCTAATCTAGGTATTGGGAGATTTTCAACCTCATAACTATTGACGTTGCTATTAGTACTGAAACATCTGAAATACCAATTCATTGCCTTTGAATTTAATATAGCTAGCAATGCAACTAAATCAATCTCATCACATGGAACTATATAGTTACATGAATGAGCAAGGTAATATCCACTCGGCACAAGTGCACTAACGAGTCTAACTTTATCGTTTGCACCTGTCATACCTTGCATTACTATACGAGGACTTGTATGATGTTGAGATTTCTCGGAAGTGCCAAATCTAGATAAGTATTTTGGTTCATCCACATATTCAATAACACCCTGACTCATATTAAAAGTATAGTAGTAACGTTGAATCGATGCTCCTTTTAATATTGCTGGAAATGCAGGATTCTTCGTAAAATATTCCTTGTGAACAGACACGTTGAGTTCTCCTTGGTAGCAATTTAAATGTATATCATTCTTCTTTGCCATTTTAGCAATTAAAGGAATGTTAGCCAAGGCCAATCTAGGAATACTATAGTTTACAGGATCTATTAATTGAATGTCATTAAATGAGAACCGAGTTTTAAGACCAGATGTCATATGCCTATCATCCCAAAAATTCACAGTGAAACTTTCAGACGAAGAGAGGCCTTTTTGGGCACATAATATACACACGCTCATTTTTGCACTTTCAAAAACGCGTTTCTTTTTATTATCACGCTCTGGGAAAGAATCGAGTCTAATAACCTTATGAGTCAAAAGGATATCGCGTCTTAACAGCGTTGCCTGTTTATCAGCCAAAAATGAGTTCTGGAATATTAAATCCACAATACCATTCGGTTTACACAAAATATTAGAAGCGCTAGCGACAAAAACCTTATATGCGTTAAGCTTTCCCCCAAACGCAGATTTATATTCTCGAATAGCTTTTAGAATTGGCAAATCCGATGTATTTGTACCCTCATATACTATATATGGCGGATTACCAATAACAATGTCAAAACCGGAGGCATTAGCATCATCACTAAAGATATTGCTAAATACAATTTTCCAGTCAAAGAACTTGATGTCAATCTGTGCTCTATCTGCCAATGAGGTGGCAGGGGTAGTCAACGATGTTATAAGGTTATTAAGAGCAAAAAGGCTTTTGCTCTTAATTTCTTCTATTGCACGAGCTTGTTTGGCTTTCTTTAATGCTTTTCCGGACAAATTTTTATCCTCAAATATATCAGATTCAATTCTACCTTCTGCCTGAGCATTAGCTTTATCAATGCCAAGCTGAACTTTAAGAATATCCAGTATCTTACATTTGATTTCTATTTCGCGTTGGAGTTTCGCATCTCCATTCAGGTCAAATAAATCGTTTTGGAGTTGATGGAGTTCCTTCTTGAGTTTAGCAAGTTTGGTTCTACCGTCAGGATTATCGGGTAGTTGAATATACTCGTCATTAAATGTAGTGATTAGAGAATTACCCCTCACGATTCTATAATCAAGGTTAGGCAATGGAGTTGCGACCTGCTCTTCAACAAGAATAGCAAGCCAAAATCTAAGCCGAGCAATATCAACTGCACCTTGTTCAATATCCACACCGTAGATATTGTCCCTAATAATATCTTTCTTTACTTCGAGAGGATTAAACGGCTCTGATTCTTTGAGGAATCCGTATAGGTGCTGACGCGCCGTAAATAGGATATTGAGAATACTCATAGGGAATGCCCCCGAACCGATTGCCGGATCGCACACCGTTACCTCTTTAAGAAGTTTATAAAGAGTTCTTGCATTATCCTTACTTTGCAGAGCATGATTGACGAGCCCTTTATTAATTAAGTCTTCAATATCGGCGTGAAGCGATTGCTCGGTATGAGTTTTAAGATATTCGATAATGCTCTGGCGGCACATATATTGAACAATCTCTTTAGGCGTATAGAAAGCTCCTTTGTCTTTGTTATCTTCAAGAAGGCTCTCGAATACACGTCCTAACATTTCCGGGTCAATGCCAATCTCGGCATCATCCGGATCGTTCTCATCAATAGTGAAATTATACTCCCCTAAAAACTTAAACAACTCTTGGAAAAAATTTTTTGGGAACTTGACAGTAAGTTTATCTTCATGGGTCTGTTCAAATAGACCTCCATTAAGATATGGGATTTCACTCCATTCCGCCACTAAATCAGTATTCCAACCATTCTTTACAAATACTTCCTTACGTTTTTCGGGTGGAGTATTTAATACGCCAAAGAACAAAGGTTCCAAAACTGCATCAAGAAAATCAGCCTGAAGAAGAGATGTCTGATACAGATTCTGTAAGAAGTTCCGATCGTTATTCATCCAGCCTTTTCTTTGCAGAAAACAGAGGAATGTCAGACGACCAAGCATCTTCTTAATGTAGTCTCTTACCCGTTTATCATCGTTATTGAATTGCGAAAAAATTTCAGTGTTTGGTTCATCTTTCTTGACTTCCTCCCACTTATTTTTGACTTTCTCGTATCGTTTTCCGGTGATATACTGAACAAAATCGGCATAGATATCACGGTATTTATCAAAAAACTCATCACTAAGTGCGGCAACAGAAAAAGCCTTTTCAAAGTCTTCATCCCTTCGTGGGCTCTTAGAAAGGACTTCAAATCGCTCTGCTGCTGTACGACCACGATAATCACGTCCAAAAACGTAGGTGTAGCGTTTGGCAGATGTGGAGTCTTTTAATGAATCGCCTTTATGAGCGTAAGAGAATCTCCATTGCTTATCAACGACATCCTCGTAATGGAATACAATCATAAGGTGCTGACGATAATCCATTATGGAACGGATAAGCTGCTGAATATTGACACGAGAACGCTCTATATTCTTAGAATCATCGAGGGTTACATCAAGAAGGGCGATATTATCAGCATTATAGTTCTTTTCCGTAAGGTCTCCGATATATTTGATGTGCCTGATTCCAGCATTTTTAGCTTTTTCCGCATAGTTTTCTCTCTCGGCAAGGTCATCGTTTATATATTCGATTTCATTGCCGAAGATTGGCACAATAACATCCGCTATGAAACGGTCAGTTCCGGGATAATCATTGTTAAATATCTTTTCTAACTTATGCTTGAGTTCCATAGTCAGTTATTGCTTTTAGTTTCAGAATAGAGTACGAGTTTAGCATCTCCTCGTTTTGCCTGAGCGCGGTTAGCTAAATTTGATAGAGCTGCATCAAGGAGCGCATTTATGTCATCATCAGCACCAAAGAGAGAGCCTTGGTAGTTCTCAAATTTCATTACCTGTTTAATGACATAATTATCTTTTGCTCTGACAAGTTTTTCTATTTGCTTCAAAAGTTTTTTTGACTCTTGTGTTACATCGGTGCGTGATCGCAATGATGATAACACGGCAAGTGCATCCGCTGACTTTCTGCTTGCATCGGTAGCTGTGATATAGTGGGCAACATGTTTTTGATAGGCTTTTTTTGCTGTGTCAGCAAGTGCATCATCACATTGTATATCGACAAACTCAGTATCAGGCTCGCATTTCAATCGTTGCATAGTTGCCAATGATGAAATTATATGTGAAGAGGTGTCTTCCTGCGTTTTCTCCACCGCTACTGAAATCAGTTCTTGTGAGTTATCAGTAAATACGAAAATACCATAATTGTTTTCCTCACTCGTTTGTAAAACGCCTCCAAGTCCGTCAGCATCTACGGAGGCGATATAATCATATCGTTCCGATGAATTGTCTTGATAAGCTTTCAGTTCCTTGATAAACGGACCAAATGGGGATTCATCACCATCAACGAAATGTTGTAGGTCATGCTCAACAAGCTCCTCACGTTCACTGAATACCTTATTATCTTCGCCAAACATCTCATGGAAAGATTGGAGTTTCGCATAGGCCTTTTCAATAAGGCGGATCTGGCTGTTACCTTCATCTGATGGGAAGAAATTGAAGACATGGACGAAATCTTCAGTGGAACCGATGCGGTTTACACGACCGATGCGTTGCATTAAGCGAGTTGCATTCCACGGAGCATCATAATTTAGGATGACATTAGACCGATGCAGATTCACGCCTTCGGCAAGAACTTCGGTCGTGACGATTACATCATAATCATCACGACGATTCTCCGGCTTGCAGTTTGCGTCGAAGTTCGCCTCAATTGCCTCCTGCATTTCAGTGCGGTTCTGTGCTGTAATGCTAAGCACTTTGTGTCCCTTTGCCTTTAATGCTCGTTCCAATGATTTGAGCGTGTCGATTGCTTCGGTAAAAATAGCCAAACGAGGCTTATTCGCTCCCGAAGGATTGTTAATCTCCGGATTGAATAGTTCAGGATTTATTGCGTCTTTGAAGCGGTCGAATTTAGGATCTTCAGTATTCTCACGCCACCGTTCAAGCAAAGAGCCAATGCGCAATCGGTCTTTTTGCAAATCTTCGAGATACGATTCGTTAAAATCGGATGCTTTGAAACATCTGTTGTTTCCGCCTTTATGCTCAATCGCTGCCTCCACCACAGCCTTGAACGCTGCGAAGTTTCCTTTATGCTCGTTGTGCAATTTATTGACATCAATATCCGGGCAGATAAATACGCAGTCGTGTTGAAGCATATCTATCATGACGTCATTATATCGGTTCAGATTTTCAAGCGTTTTCTTGAATGCCACAAGGCTGCTTTCAAGCCGCTTTACCAGCAGAATCCGCATAATGCGCTGAAGTCTTCGGGTAATGCTATCAACCGTAAGATTTCGTTTCTCGTATAGCTTCTTATTATCACTATTAACAAACTGTGTAATCGCGGCATAACGATAAAAGCCGATATGTTTATCCGGATCAAATGATTCTCCAGTTGCAGGAGGACAAATAGCATCAACGGTATCAGCAAAGAGCCTTGAGAGTTCCTCATCCATCTGATATTCGAGTTTATGAGGTCCCTTCACTGTTGGGAATTTCAGCAATTCAGCATCTTCACCATATAGATTTCGAATATCGGTACGAGTACGACGAACAACAAGGTCATTAAGGACACAGTTCCTGATTTTTTCAGAAACTTCCTTTACAATAGCACGAGCTTCTGCTTTACCCTCGTTGGTATCTTGGGAGATACCTCTCGCCTCCTTAAAGCGTCGCTCCATCGCATTGAATAGAGAGTCGAGCTTCCCACCCTCAACATTGGGTAAGTTTGAGTTATTGGGCGTGCGTTGAAATAAGCGTATCTGATTGTAAAGATCTTTGGGCGAATTATTTTGGGGCGTGGCAGACAAGAGTGCGACGTATGGAGTGGGGTTGATAAGACCGATTAGGTCATCAATCGCCTTATATTTCTGAGTTTCTGAATTGCGGAAGTTGTGACTCTCGTCAATAAGAACCATCCCATAGTTTCTAAACTCGATGTTCTCTATTTCGTCACTGTCTTCAATATCATCGGTATTTTCCAGCTCATCTGTGATTTTTCCGATGCTTCCGGTAGTTACGAAGTCAACACTGAGTTCAATGTTATTACGAGGGTTATCGTTGTCAAAATCCTTTATTGTCTTTTCCCATGCTTTCTTAATAGCCGGAGGTGTTACAATCAGAACTTTGCGTACACGACCAAGTGTTTCGGCATTTTCAAGGAAATGACGGATAAGCAATACCCCAACTACAGTTTTGCCAAGACCGACGACATCGCCAAGAATAAAGCCACCGAATCGTTTCATTACAGAAAAGCACTGTTTTACTGCGTCAAGCTGATATTCAAGGGTATTGAATGACGGTGGCAAATACGATTTAAGGACCTCAGATGTATTAGCATCAATCATGTCTCCAAACTGCAATTGGAGATACTTAATATATACTTCGTAGGGCGAAAGAGATTTTTCAACTTCGTTATCTTTCTCAATCTCTACACCAATGGGGGAAGGTTTGAGAATGTTCTTAATAAACTTTCCGGACCACAATTCGCTGTTCTGCCAAAGTTCTTCAAACCACGCTTTATGAGATTTAGACGTTGAATAATCTGTATACGGAGCTGCAACGCTATTGCCATTCTCTTCAAGATAGTTTAGCTCGGCATTGCCCTGTAAACCTTTCAATGTAAAATTCGAGCTGCCAACAATTCCGGTTGCAAGTGTATGATTATTGCCAAGGAATATGTAGCACTTAGCATGGAGAAATTCTTTATGTTCGCCTTGACCGTAAACACGAATCTCAAACTTTCCACTGGAGTTTTCTTCTGTAAGGGCATTATCAATAATCAACTTGCCGATGGGCTTATACTCGTCAGTAAGTGTATTAACATCTCTCTGAATATAGAAATCGGGGAATCGATGTGCTTCTCGTGAGGCTTGATAGTATTGCAATTGTGGTTCCTGACCTATCAGTAAGTCTAGTTTTCCGCCTCGTGCGAAGAAGTCTTTAAGTTCTTCATAGATTAAAGCCGTGCCGGGCAAGTCCCAATAACCAGTCGCAATCATAATATGATTACACTCAGGGTGTGAGACCAACTCTTTGATATATTTAACGAGCAAGAATCGCTCGGAGTTATCAATTAGGGCATTTGCCATCTCTATGAAAAAATAAAAACTCCGGCGGCAGTTATCTGATGGCTGACCGAGCCTTGAAACGACTGCTTGGGAGTTTCAGAATTTTATTGGTTTGGCGGCATCGCTGCCTGTGTAGTTAAACCGTTTCGGCCATATTCAGATTGTTATAGTTGCTATTAATACAAAGTTACTCAAAATTTTTGAGATGGCAATCGGTTATGTCGCAAAACATAACCGATTGCCATGAAAGTGATTGCTATTTTCTCGGCGCTATGCGATGCTGGCGGAGGAAGGCGTCGAGGTCGGTGCGGTTGACGTAGATTTTGCGGCCTATCTGCGAGAAGGGAATGAGGCGTTGGTCGCGGTAGTTCTGCCACGTCTTGGGGGAGATGCCGAGGAGCTTGCGGGCATCTTCGGATTCTATCCATTCGTTGCTGGAATCATCGGAGTTGCGTCGGGTGATGAGGTCGATGATTTGCTCCAGTGTGTCATGGAGATTGCGCCACTCTTCTTCCGGCACTACGAACAATAGGGTTGATGGGTTGATATTTTGCGGGGTGCTTTGCATTAGAGCGTGAGAGTTTTGATTCCATCTACAAAGAAGATAGAATCCGGTTGAAAATTTAGTTGTCTAATCGCATGACCGCTCAATCAACTGAATACGCAACTACTTGACCACTCAATCAACTGGTCACACAGGCGATTGACTGATTGGTTGAAGTGCTGACTAATCAGGTCTTCAACCAATCAACCGGTTAATCGCGCAACTGCGCAGTCAGATGATTGGGTGGG
>Ga0073908_1005367_pt1 | contig 10399 bp, 4 predicted proteins | sample MucameincwithD2O_FD_65484 | JGI IMG/M metagenome (GOLD analysis project Ga0073908, IMG submission 65484) | Mouse cecum microbial communities from Vienna, Austria - Mucus amended microcosms incubated with D2O | ecosystem: Host-associated > Mammals > Digestive system > Large intestine > Cecum...
AAAAGCACATTTATACATATTGGAACAAACAAATACTCTTTTTGAAGATTTAATTAAACATTCTTCATTTTACATTTCGGTCATTTTCATTTACATATACGCCATAAATCAATTGTTTAACAATAAAAATTCATAATCAGCGTTAATCCAACTCATTAACAATTGTAAGTAAAAAAAGTTTAATTTACATTTGACACATAGAATATTTGCCACTAATAATTAAAACATGATACGGAAAAACTTTATTTTATTGCTATTACTGAATTTAGCAGGAGTACTTTTTGCACAACTAACGATTTCACCCACCGCCTCACCTTCAATACCGGAGGGAAGCAACATCAATCTTGGTGACTATTTCTCTGTAAGCGGAGGAACTCCCACAGGATGGACATTGGATGGAAAAAGTATTACATTTACTAATGTATCCTTGTCTTATAAGGACAACGGAAAGTTATTACAATGCAAAGATGCATCAGGTTCCAGTAACCTGGTCCCGATCAAAGTCATTGGAAAACCGACTGTTACCAGTCTCACCGGGATGCCGACCGAACTCCTTAAAGAAGGGGATCAAGTAACGTTGACTGTCGCCTTCAAAGCAAATGGTTCTACGGGCCATACCTACCAGTGGTATATCGGAAACCAGGCAATAACCAACGCGACGACAGCGACTTTAAACTACACATTTGCAAAAGTGAATCATGGCAAGACAATTAAAGTAGCTATCAAAGCAACAGAATTCACGGATGCAACCGAGGCCTCCGCCGGCGTTACATTCGACGGAACGATGATAACGGATAAAAACCCGGCACTGCCTGCCGGTGCAAAACTGGATAATACCGCATTCCCGGTGACGGTCGGACAGACGTTTACTGATCCAGTTGTTGATTATGATGCAACAAATCATGGGGGTACTAACTACTTTGTCACTCAAAATACAGGGACCTACAAAGATGGTGAAACCCATACTGTTACATATAAAGGCAAAGAATATGCTTGTACAACAAAACTTCTGACCGCTACCAGTTACGATCATTCGGATGTAGGATGTACTATAACATCGGCCGCGAGGATACCTTCAAATATTTTATTAGCCAATAATACATTGTTTTTTGATTCGGGGATGTATGCACCTCTTGAAAATGGCGGAGAATCACATTTTTATAAAAACGGATTAAAAATTATCGGACTTGGAGACAGGGAAACAGCTCCTGCAATTATAGGACCGAATTATGGATACTGGGACACATATAAAAGCAATAAAGGTCATGTAAAATACAAAATATTAGATAATGTCGTTATCGAGAATATTGTATTTGACGGAGGTAGTATGCAATTTTATGGAAATCCCTACGGCTCCAAAAGTAATCAAGCGAATAACCAATATTTTATAACGATCAATGCTGCTGATAATATTCTTCTAAGAGATCTTACTTTTAAAAACATTGGTAATATAACAAATTCCTATTCAGTTATTAATATCGTCGAAGGATTTACCAGTATTGCCAGTGACACCAGAGATCCTAATCATAAAAGATATTACATCAATCTTACTTTCGAAAGCGGGAAATTACACGGATCATATGCGCCTATAAATATAAATACGGGTGACGGCCACTATTTCAAAGACATTACAATAAAAAACATAGGTGCATATCCCTATTATATTTCAATAACAGGTTTAAGTACCCATGCAAACAAAAATCCGGGAAGCAGAAATATTGTTTTTGCAGGAAAATTGGATTTACCTGCGGGGAAAAAAATACGTATCTGGAAATATTCCAGTACCGGTATTTCTTTTCCTAATGAGTACAAATATTTAGAATTAAGAGGTAAACCTAATACAAATGTCAATTCATACTATGATGTTCTGGTATCAAGAGAATTAGCTACCCCTCCAACAGCATCTACTACCGATGCAGTATTTATGGATGCTTCGACCGGGGCATATCTCATATTTAATTCTGCAAGCGATCCGTTCAAAAATATCAATACATTATTTTCTAGTGCGGCAAAAGACAGTTGTACACTGCCGGAACCTAAGCTTATTAAATTAATAAGTAAGGATAATCAAGTCGGCGGGTTTACTATTACAGATTATTTCAGTAAAAGACAAACTAATATTATCGCCGTCAGTTCTTTATCAGATGAACTCACGAGTACAAACCTGATAAAATTCAATGGATCAAAAATCAACTTACCTGCCACCAACCCGGAATATATCAGATTACATAACATCGACTTCTCTGAAGATTATTCCATCTATGACGCTGTTAAAGATGATGGGAACAATGTGACAAACTCCAATTACGGTAGTTTCTATAACTGTAAGTTCAAGGCGCCCCAAGAAGGGGATCCGTTGGTTGTTGAAGGAGACCTGGATAAACTTCAATGGTCGGTATCCAAGACAACTAATGAAACATATGAATACAAAGATGTAGAAAACAACTCTACCACCTCTGTGATGGAAGGTACGCCTGTCTATGTACAGATCAGGCCGGTTTATCTGGACAGGATTGACTACGACCGATGGGCTATTGAATATACTGCAACGCCGGTTGATTACCACTACCCGATGGAAGATGTGATTGCAAAAACCATCCGTTATGACTTCAACAAGGGAGAAGCCCACGTATTACCGGGTACTTATTATTATAATGTAAGTAAACTGATTCTTTACAAAGGGAACAGAGAGGTCGCTACCTATAACTACCGCGATGCCACCTGTACCCACACCGTGATCATCCAGGCGAAGCCGATAGCTAAAATACCGGCTTTGCAATGGTCGGTATCGACCACCACTCACGAGCAATCTAACTTCCGTGACGTGGACGACCAGACAACAACGTCCGTGAATTATGGAACTCCTGTCTTTGTACAAATCCGCCCGATCGGACATGAAGACATCACTTTTGAACGTTGGGATGTTGAATACTCCGTGACTCCGGCGGAACATTATTATGGCATGAATCCAACCGTCAAGACCGAACGTCATAATTTCAATAACCGCGAAGCACATACGGAAATCGGCACATATGTCTACACTGTCACCAAACTGACATTGTATGACCTGTATGGAAACAAAATCGTCGAGACATACGATTATAATGATTCACCATACAAACATACAATTATTATTAAGGATGGTGAAGGTCCCGGTCCCGGCCCGCACGGCGCCCTGCAATGGTCGGTCTCCACGGCGTCGAACCAGCTTCAGGACTTCCGCGATGTGGACAATCTGACTACGACAAGCGTAGTGAAAGGCACACCGGTCTACGTCCAGATCCGTCCGGTCGGTTTCAACAACATCACTTATGACCGCTGGGAGATCGAATACACCGCCACCCCCGCCGGTTACCACTATCCGTTGGAGGAAGCCGTTCCGAGAACCGAGCGTTACACCTTCAACCGAGGCGAAGCCCACACGCTGGTCGGTACCTACGTGTATACGGTGACCAAGCTGACACTCTACAACGGTGAAAGCGTGGCTCTGACAGCCTATTATACCGAGCCGCCTTACATCCACACCATCATCATCCGCGACGGCGGTATGGTCGAACTGGGCGACATCGCCTCCCACTGCGGTTCGGAAAGCGAATTCAGAATACCATTCCGCCTGCTCGATCCGGACAATATCCTGGAATATTCCGTCCGCTTCTCCGACGAAGCGCTTAAAGCCGGCTTTACGGATTCCGACTATAAAGATGTGACTCCCGACTATCTCACAGTGCCCGTCTACCGGATAATCGGCAAGGGCGTTTACTCCGGAAACGTGTATGTGCGCAAGAAAAGCGACCCGGGCCTGGTGGAACTGCATCCGTTCGAAATCGAGATGCTGGAAACCACGATGATCACCAAACAACCGCAGTCCGTATACGTTTGTGACGGCGACGCCTTCACCCTGAACGTAGAAGCCCGTGGCCTGAACCTGACCTATCAGTGGTTCTTTAACAAAGAGGCGATCGAAGGAGCGACCTCGGCCACCTACCAGGCTGCCCTGACGTCCGACAAGGAAGGCTCTTATTACGTAGATGTATACGGCGACTGTGGAATGGAGAGCAGTGTGACGGTGACGGTGCGCAAGAACGGCCTGAGAGTCCTGGTGAAATGGAACGAATTCCTGTACATCACCAATCCGGACAACGAGTTTGTCCGTTTCCAGTGGTATCATGACGGGCAGAAAATCGAGAAGAACGGCACTTCGATCTACTACTCCGTGCCCGAGGGCCTGTTGGGCAGTTACTTCATCCAGGCCTACCGTGCAGACGACAGCTATGTGGTGAGTTGCCCGATCACGTTCGATACGCTGACACAGTTCCCCGTAACCACCGTTTACCCGACGATGGTTCAAAAGAACAGTCCGATAACCGTCAAGCTGGGCATGCCTGGCGAAGCCTCGGAGGCGGCAGTCATCGAGATCTATAACCTGAACGGTCAGCTGGTCGAAAAGCAGTCGACCACGACAGTCGAAACCACCATCCCCGCGAATATGGCTTCAGGCAGCTACATCGTGAAGGTGACCACCGATTCAGGAAGAACAACAACCCATAAAATCATCGTAAAATAAGCTAAGAGATATGTCAACAATAATTTCAAACATAAAGAAAACAATCTTTTTATTCGCAGCAGGCTGCCTTGCCACCACCGTTTCGGCCCAGCAGGAAACGGGTGGCAGAGAACGTAGCCAGTATAACAACGGCCAGCAGCAACAGCGCCAGCGTCAGGAATACCGCGAGGACTACCGGGAGGAAAAGAAAGATACAACGAAGACCTCTTACCTGACGGTATCGGGCGGCGTCGGCTCCTCTTCCTTCCGTTACAAGCTGAACTACCAGATCGAAGGTTTTGAAGAGAAAGGCAAGCGCAACGCAAAACAGGGGTATGAAATAGATCTCCGTTACAGCTACTTTTTCAACCGTCATTGGGGCTTCTCGACGGGGGTAGGTATCTCCCGTTATGCAACGACAGGCAAATTGACAGGTGATATGTCCGACGATAAATACATGAAACTGGGCAATATGACCGACGACGATGACTTCTCCGGCCACCCGCGTGAGTTCGAACTGCGTGCCCGATTGAAGAACCTGGAAGAGAAGCAGACCGCCTTCCTGCTGGATATCCCGCTGTTGGCAATGTACCAGACCCACTTCGGCGAAGAGGAAAAATGGGGCATGTACGCCGGTCTGGGAGTGAAGTTGCAGATTCCTGTCAAAGCCAAATACAAGGTCGAAGGCAATACAGCCAGCGAACTGAATGTTTCGGGTTACTACCCCCATATCCCTTCCGACGTGGGTTCTCCGTCGGAGGCGCCTGTTCCTCACCACGGCTTCGGCACGATCAACGATCCCGGCCGCGAGCTGGACTGGAGCGGAAAGAACAAACTGAAACTGGGCGTAGCCGGAACTGCCGAACTCGGTTTCCTGTTCACCCTGGGCGAAGACACCGACTTGTTGCTGGGCGGCTACATCGACTACGGTTTCACCAACATGAAGAAAAAGAAAGACCAGGGGCTATTAGCCACTCCTGTATCTTATCATCCGGACGGGAACATGACGGTAGGAAAGGGTATTCCTTATAATGGCATGATGAATTCAAACGTAACAGATAAAGTGAAGGTTATGTCTTTCGGGGTAAAATTAGGGGTTAGGTTTAAATTGAATTAACGTCGCAATAAAAAAGGATGCATCCTCTTCGTCAAAAGGGTGCATCCTTTTTGAAAATAGGGTGCGTCCTCTTGTTTGGGGGAACGCATCTTCCGAAATATCTTCTTTATTTCTCTTTATGATTCATAATCAGCGTCGACGGCATCTTCTGCAACGCTTCGCGGCGGTGTTCAGAGACGTCGTTCCAGGTATCGTAGCTTATCAACATGAAATTATAGTTGCTGAATATCGCCGCTGTCATATCCTTGTCTGCCAGCAGCGACGCCTGCTTGGTCGTATCGACGAACTGGCGGATGGCATGTTTTATCTTTTCGCTGCCCGGAGTCGTCGAACTGCTGCGGTCGAGGATGCTGACCGATCCGTGGGTTGTCTTCAGCAACGTCGAAGCATATTCCAACAGGAAGAGATCCTTCTCCGAGTCGACCACCACGATCACATTGCTCGCTTTCACGAAGCCGCGGTTCACGAATACCCCCACGTCGCAATTACTTTTTCCGATAAACATTTTCGTCTTGTCTTTCAATAGCGCACCGGGGTAAAACCACGATTCGGGCGCCTTGAAACGGCGGAAGAAACGGTTGTAGAAAGAGGTGCGGTAGCGGTTCGCCTCGATGTCGTCCGGCTGGTTACTCATCGAAATGCCCGAACCCACGAGCAGGAAGTCGAAACCCTCCGTGTTTACGATGTCCGTGATATCCTGTCCGGCGTTGTTCGACACCTCGTAGCGCGTTTCTATATTGATTCCCAGCTTTTTCGCCCCATAGAGAATAGGCCCGAAGCTGACTTCCTCGAAGTTATCCGTGTGCAGCGGGTTCACATCCGAACCGACGGTGAGATGAAGCGCCGTAAGGTCCACCTGATGCCGGATATGGGCGAACATCTGGTAGGCTACGTCGAGCATGATCTGCCCGTTGCCCGCACGTCCGAACGAGAGCAACACCTTGAACGTGCCGTCGGCTACCTCCACCGCTTTGTATTCTTTGATCTTCTCGCGTGTCTGGAAGCAGAACTTGATGAACGAAACGAGCGGGATAGTCATAAATGTAGTCACTAGCGTCATCAATACCAGCATCACGAAGATGGATGGGGGCAGGATATGCATTTCGTAACCGATCGTAAGCACGACCAGTTCCATCAATCCCCTCGTATTCATCAGTGCGCCGATATAGAGGCTGTCTTTCCAGCTCTCGCCCACGAAACGAGCCGAAAACATGGCACCGCCGAATTTACCGATGATGGCCACCAGTATAAAGACGCCGCACATCCACCACAGGTCGGGACTATTCAGCAGCCCGATCTCTGTGCGTAACCCCGTCGAAACGAAGAACAAAGGGAGAAACAGGGCCAGCGATACATCTTCCACCTTTTCGGTCATGATCTTGCGGAATTTCACGTTACTTGGCATCACCACCCCCGCGATGAACGCGCCGAACAACGCATGCAACCCTAACATCTCGGTCAAATAAGCCGAAATGATGAGCAGGAGGAACATAAAAGCGACCAGGCCCTTGTCGATCACTTCCTTATTATGGTAAATATGTCCGATCATTTTCAGGAACGGACGGACGGCAAAGAACATGAAAGCGATATAAATGGCGGAGAAAAGAATATTATAGACCGCACTCAGCATTGACCCCGCCTGTGCGATGGCTATCACGACGGCCAGCAGGCACCAGGCCGTGATGTCACCGTTGGCTGCGCTGGCGAGCGAGATCGTCCCCAGATGCGTCCGCGTCAATCCGCGTTCCTGTATGATACGTGCCAGCACCGGGAAGGCAGTGATACTCATGGCGATACCTATAAACAGGGCGAACGATAGGAAGGGAGTGCCTTTGTCGGCATACGTGTCGTAAACGAAGTAGGCAGTAAGCATCCCGCAAAAGAAGGGCACAATCGTGCTTGTATGGCTGATTAGGATCGTTTCCTTTAATTTCTTCCGAACCTCGGTGATATCCAGCTCCATACCGATGGCAAACATAAACAGGATCAGCCCGAACTGGCTTAGGATAGTGATGTTGGCCAGCGACTCGACCGGGAAAAGGAATCCCGAAGCCTCCGGTAGCAAATGCCCCAGCACTGACGGCCCCAGTACGATACCGGCCACAATCTCACCGATGACCGTAGGCTGGCCAATCTTTTGAAACAACCAGCCGAACAGGCGGCAGGTAATCAATATCGTAATGATCTGCAACAGCAGGATGCCGATAGGCGACTGGATATGATGCATCATCAGTTCCCAAAATAAGGAAAAACCTTCACTGAGGTTTTTAGGGGCATCGTAGGCCGATGTCATGGCGCTTTCAATCTGTTGGCTCTCTCCTTCTTTGGCGATAAAATACATCAATGAACCGAATACAAGGATCATCACTAAATAAAAGGCTATACTCTTTGTTCCTCTACTCATATATTGCATGGGGTTTGATGCAAAAGTAAGAAATATCCCGGGAATATCAATACGGTATCTTTTTTTCTTTTATCTTTGCGCTAAACCAATCTCAAATAAATCATGGAGTCGCTGAATCTAATAAAGAATGACCCTTGGCTTGCCCCTTATAAAGAGGCGATAGAAGGACGGTATCAATACGTGATTGACAAGGAAAAGAGCCTGACCAACAACGGGAAACAGACGTTGGCCGAGATGGCTTCCGGCTATCTGTACTTCGGTTTGCATAAAACCAACAAGGGGTGGGTGTTCCGCGAATGGGCCCCGAATGCCACAGCTATCTATCTTATCGGTACATTTAATGACTGGAAGAAAGACGAACGATATAAAATGAGACGTCTCGGATACGGTATCTGGGAGATTGCGCTCGAAGAAGAGCTGCTCCGTCACGAAGACCTTTTCAAACTGCTGGTTGAGTGGGACGGAGGAAGCGGTGAACGCATCCCGGCCTGGATACGCCGTGTCGTGCAAGACGAACAAACTAAAATATTTAGTGCACAGGTGTGGAACCCAGTCAAGCCATATGCGTTCAAAAACAAACGCTTTAAGCCTGACACCGCCCCGCTGCTGATCTACGAATGCCATATCGGTATGTCGACGAACGAGGAAAAAGTCGGCTCATACGATGAATTTCGCCGCAACGTGCTACCCCGCATTGCCCGCGAAGGATACAACGCGATACAGATCATGGCGATACAGGAGCATCCTTACTACGGCTCGTTCGGTTATCACGTCAGCAGCTTCTTCGCCGCCTCGTCCCGTTTCGGTACGCCCGAAGAGCTGAAACAGCTGATAGACGACGCCCACGGCATGGGAATCGCTGTCATCATGGATATTGTACACAGCCATGCTGTTAAGAATGAAGTGGAGGGCCTCGGACGTTTCGACGGTTCCTATAATCAATATTTCCTGAGCGGTACACGCCGCGAGCATCCCGCCTGGGACTCGCTTTGCTTCGATTATGGCAAGAACGAGGTGTTGCATTTCCTGCTCTCGAACTGCAAATTCTGGCTTGAAGAGTATAAGTTCGACGGTTTCCGTTTCGACGGTGTCACTTCCATGCTCTATTACAGTCACGGATTGGGCGAGGCTTTCTGCAATTACGGCGACTACTTCAACGGACATCAGGACGGCGACGCGATTGCTTATCTCACCCTGGCCAACAAACTGATCCACGAGGTAAACAAGAACGCCATCACCATCGCCGAGGAAGTGAGCGGCATGCCCGGACTGGCAGCCAACTATGAAGACGGCGGCTATGGCTTCGACTATCGCATGGCAATGAATATTCCCGACTACTGGATCAAGACGATCAAGGAAAAGAAAGATGAAGACTGGCATCCCTCGTCCATCTGGTGGGAAACGACCAACCGCCGTGCCGACGAAAAGACAATCAGTTACGCCGAAAGCCACGATCAGGCACTGGTGGGAGATAAGACCATCATCTTCCGGTTGATAGATGCGGACATGTACTGGCACATGCAGAAGGACGACCACAACGCTGTTGTTGAACGCGGTGTGGCGCTCCATAAGATGATCCGTCTGGTGACCGCCTCGACCATCAACGGCGGATACCTCAACTTTATGGGCAACGAGTTCGGACATCCCGAATGGATCGACTTCCCGCGCGAAGGCAACGGATGGTCGCACAAATATGCACGCCGCCAGTGGGAACTGGTAGATAATATGGATTTGAAATATCACTATCTGGGCGACTTCGACCGCGAAATGATCGAACTGCTCCGTAGCGTGAAAAACTTCCAGTCTACCCCAATACAGAAGGTGTGGGATAGCGATGGCGACCAGATTCTGGCCTACATGCGCAAAGACCTGGTATTTGTGTTCAACTTCAGTCCGACGAAATCGTACACCGACTACGGCTTCCTGGTTCCTAAAGGCGAGTATGAAGTGATTCTCAACACAGATGCCCCCCGTTTCGGTGGTTTCGGCCTGGCGGACGATTCGGTGCGTCATTTCACACAATTCGACCCATTATTTAAAAAAGACAAAAAAGAATGGCTTAAACTGTACATTCCGGCACGCAGTGCTGTTGTACTGAGAAAAGTAAAGATAAAGAAGTAATCAAACAACAAAACACACAGTATGTTATATCCAATGACTTTTAAGCCTATCCTCAAGAAGATTATTTGGGGAGGCTCAGACATCTGCCCATTTAAGGGCATCACACCGGTTGAAGAAGGTATCGGTGAAAGTTGGGAACTTTCGCATGTAGAGGGTAACTATTCCATCGTCGATAACGGTGACTTGGAAGGCAAGTCGCTCGATGAACTGATTC
>Ga0073908_1005372_pt1 | contig 10393 bp, 7 predicted proteins | sample MucameincwithD2O_FD_65484 | JGI IMG/M metagenome (GOLD analysis project Ga0073908, IMG submission 65484) | Mouse cecum microbial communities from Vienna, Austria - Mucus amended microcosms incubated with D2O | ecosystem: Host-associated > Mammals > Digestive system > Large intestine > Cecum...
GGCTCCTGCTTGGGTTCTGCTTTGACAGGCTCCGTTTTCTTGGGCTTCGCCTTCTTCGGCTCTTCCTTTACGGGCTCCTGCTTGGGTTCTGCTTTGACAGGCTCCGTTTTCTTGGGTTTCTCCTTCTTCGCTTCTTCCTTTACGGGCTTCTGCTTGGGATCTTCTTTGACGGGTTCCGCCTTCTTGGCAGTTTCTTTCTTCTTGGCTGCCTTGGCGGGCTCGTCTTTCTTCTTTGCCTTTTCCTTCGGCTTAGGTTCTTCTTTTATCGGCTCTTCCACCGTTTCGGCGGGGAGCTCTTCCGCGGCGTTCACGGTTGCGGCTGGCTCTTCTGCGACAAACTCTTCCTCCGGCTCCTCCTCGATAGGGGACTCTTCCGCAGGTTCCTCGGAAATTTCCTCAACGGGTTCTTCCTCGGCGGTTTCTTCTTCGACCGCCTCCTCTGCGGGCTCGATCGCCGCTTCTTCCGCAGGTTCTTCTGCGACAAACTCTTCCTCCGGCTCCTCCTCGATAGGGGATTCTTCCGCAGGTTCTTCGGAAATCTCCTCAACGGGCTCTTCGGCGGGTTCCTCTTCTTCGTCCGGTTCGTCCTCGACCATTCCGAAGCCTTCGTCGGCTTCTTCCTGTACGGGTTCGTCGAACGCCTCGTCGGAAGAATCTTCCTGCATCGGCTCCGTTTCGCTTTCTTCCTGTTTTTGCCCTTCGTCGGGCACCGGGACGTTCTGTTTGTCTTCTGCGGTTACCGCGTTTTTGCGTTTTTTGGCTTTCACCTTCAACGCAATCATCACGATAACGAGCACGATGATCAGCACGAGAATCGCCGCGAGAACGATGGCGAGTACGAGATTTTCTTTGAGGTAATTTACAATGTTATCAAAAACGGATGCGTTTAAAGAACGGTTCATAATCGTTAAAACTCCTTCGTCGTCCCAACTATTTTATCACAAAAATTTGCGCCTGTCAATTCATTGACAAACATTTTATAATAAGGTATGATAATAATTATGAAAAAAGTTAGCATTATCGGGGGCGGAGCGGCGGGACTTGCCTGTGCTTTGCATCTCGCAAGGCGGAAAACCGAGGTAACGGTGTTCGAGCGCGGCGAGCGGCTCGGGCGCAAACTTTCGGCAACGGGCAACGGTCAGGGGAACGTTACCAACGTGCATATGGATGAAACGCATTACTTTTCCGATGATTCCGAACGGGTGCAACGCACGCTGTCCCGTTTCGGCTGGCAGGATACGGTTGCGTTTCTGGAAAGCATGGGCGGCGTCTTTTTGCCCGACGGGCGCGGGCGGGTTTATCCCGCGGGCAGACAGGCTTCGGCGATCACCGATCTGTTTCGTCGGGAGCTGGAACGGTTGCGCGTACGCATATGTCTGAACGCGCAAGTGAAAGCGCTTGCATACGACGGGAAATTTACGCTGAAATGGGGCGGGGGACAGATGAATGCCGATGCAGTCGTGCTTGCGGCGGGCGGCGCGGCGGCACCCAATTTCGGCACGGACGGCAGCGCGTACGCTTTGGCGCAAGCCTTCGGGCACAGTGTAAAAAACGCGGCGCCTTCGCTCGTGCAGCTGCGCTGCGATCCCGCCTCGGTACGCGGATTAAAGGGCATCCGCGTGGATTCGGGGCTTTTGCTCCGTCGGGGCGGTAAGACGGTGTACCGCACGCGCGGAGACGTGCTGTTTACCGATTGCGGTGTTTCGGGCGATGCGGTGTTCCGCGCTTCCGCCCATGCGAAGGAGGGCGACGAGCTCGTGCTTGACCTTCTGCCCGACGCCGACGAGGAGCGCGTGTTGCAGGCGGTGCGCCGCGGCGGGCTGTACTGTGTTGTGAACAACGGACTGGGTCGGGTGATCGCAAAGCGCGCCGAGGGCGCGGAGCGGATCGCCTCTTTGGTAAAATCCTTTCCGCTGACGGTTACGGGAACGCTCGGCTTTGCTTACGCGCAGGCGACGAAGGGAGGGATTCCGCTGAAAGAAACGGACGAAAACTTTATGAGTCTTTATCGGAACGACCTGTATTTTGCGGGGGAGATTTTAAACGCAGACGGCGAATGCGGCGGCTACAATTTGCAGTGGGCGTTTGCAACGGCGTTTTGCGTTGCGGAGGGCGTATGTTGCTGACCTTACACAACGTAACGCTTCATGCGGGCGAGCGGGAGCAGGAGCTTGTCAGGAAGTGCGAAAAAAAGCTGCGCGCGCCCTGCCGCTACTTTAAAATTTTAAAGAAGTCTCTCGACGCGCGCGACAAGGAACATATTCGTTGGGTGTATTCGGTGGAGTGTTCGGACGCGCCCGTGAAAAAGCCGGAAACGGTCTATCAAAAAATCGGCAAGCCCATGCCCAGAACGTATATCGTGGGGGCGGGCCCCTGCGGCTTGTTTGCGGCGCTCAGGCTGGTAAAGCACGGAATTGCGCCGATTATCGTCGAACGCGGCAAGTGCGTGGAGGAGCGTCGGGCGGACGTGCGGAGGTTCAGGGAAACGGGCGTGCTCGACGTAGACAGCAACGTTCAGTTCGGCGAGGGGGGCGCGGGCACCTTTTCGGACGGAAAGCTGAATACGCAGACGAATAGTCCGCTCAACCGCGAAGTGCTCGACGCATTCGTGCAGTTCGGTGCGCCCGAAGAGGTGGGGTATCTCGGAAAGCCGCACGTCGGTAGCGACAATCTTGTCGGTGTGGTTGCGAATATCCGAACATATCTGATAGCTCACGGCGCGCAGTTCCGCTTTTCCTCCACCCTGACGGGATTGAAAATGAGGGACGGGCGGCTTGCGTCCGTCGAGATCGACGGGGTGAGCGAGGATGCCGACGAGCTGGTGCTTGCCGTAGGGCACAGCGCGCGCGACACCTTTGAAATGCTGCTTGCGCAGGGCTTTCTCATCGAACAGAAGGAGTTTGCGGCAGGGGTGCGCATCGAGCACCTGCAAACGGAAATCGGACGGGCGCAGTACGGCAGAAGTTACGCTGCGTTTCCCCCAGCCGAATACCGTCTGGTGTCGCACGCCAGCGAGCGGGCGGTGTTCACGTTTTGTATGTGTCCCGGCGGCGAAGTCGTGCCGTCCTCGTCCGAGGAAGGCGGCGTGGTTACGAACGGTATGAGCAATTTTCTGCGCGACGGAAAAAACGCCAATTCCGCACTGGTTGCGCAGGTGAAGCGGGAGGATTTCGGCAGCGAACACCCGCTTGCGGGCGTTGCCTTCCAGCGCAAGATCGAGCGGGCGGCTTACCTTGCGGCGGGCGGCTATCGCGCGCCCGTGCAGCTGGTGGGCGACTTTTTGGCGGACAGGGAAAGTTACTATTTCGGAAGCGTCAAACCGACCTACGCTCTCGGTACCGAATTCGTACCTATGCGCGCGCTGTTTCCGCAGGAGATCGTAGGCGCGTTGCAGGCGGCGATTCCGGATATGAACGCCCGTCTGTCGGGGTTTTCGACTTACGACGCGGTGCTGACGGGGGTGGAGACGCGTACGAGTTCTCCCGTGCGTATCGTGCGCGGCGAGGATTTACAGGCGGCGGGAAAGGAAGGGGTTTATCCCTGCGGCGAGGGTTGCGGCTATGCGGGGGGCATTACGTCGGCGGCGGCGGACGGGATCAAGGTTGCGTTTGAAATCGCCAAAAAGTACTTTTAAGCCCGTTTTTTCTTATTATGTTTTTCTGATTATCACAATTTTTACACTTTTCGGCGTTATAATAAAGGCACAAAGATTAAATCTTACGTTTTTTCCCGATAACGGGAAAGGGCGTAAGCCGAAACCGATTACTCTCCAAAGTTATTTTTTCATATTCTCTCAACGAAACGGCTTCCGCATTGCGGGAGTCGTTTCGTTTGGTTTCGAAGGAGGGCTTGAGAAGTGAGGCAGGATTCTTCGCTGCGCTCGGAATGACGGAAGCGGCGGGAGGAAAGACGGCGGGAATGCGTAAGAACGGGAGGAATGCACTGCTGGAAAAAGTTTCCGAAAATTTTAATAATTCTATTGCAACTTAAAACGTTTTATGTTAAAATGAAATATATCAATGATAGTGTTAGGGGGAAATATCATGAAAAAGACGCAAAAGATTCTTGCGCTTTCGCTCGGCTCGTTGCTTGCCGTTTCGGTTTTTGCGGCCTGTAACGGAACGAAACCGGAGGGCGGAACGGCGCCCGAGGCAGGCTATTACGGCAGAATCTGCTACGACAACCTGAACGCCGACTATGTTTCGGCGGCGGATACGCAGATTGCCGTTTCGGGAAAGGTGAGCGATCTTGTCGGAATCGATGCGGACGGAAAAGAAGTTTCCGCTTCGAGCATTGCTTCTTTCGACGCCGCGGCGGGGAAATTTACCGCCGTATCCGAGGGCTTCGTCGAGTTTAAGCTGGACGGAAAGGAATCGAGAATCGAGGTCGTTCCCGCCTACGTAACCGACCCCGGAAACCAATACACCGGCAGACGGGAGGACGATACTGCGGAAGGCACCAGCCAGCAGTTGGGCAGAAAGCACGATCCCTCGTTCATCGAAGTGGAAGAGGACGGCAAAACCGTTTATTATCTGTTTTCCACGGGCTGGAACGACGTAACGAATTACGAAAACATGAGAACGTACGGCAACGCCATTCACCGTTCGGAGGACGGCATGATGACCTGGCAGTACGTGGGAAGAACGTTCGACTACGAAACGCGCAACGAAGATTTCGTGGAGACGGAGGCGGGCAAATGGCTGTACGACGGCATTTGCGAGGGTTATTCCGAAGCGGAAGCGAGTTGGTGGGCGCCCGACATCGTGCCCTGTCCCTCGGGCGGGTATTGGCTGTACACCTGCGTTGTGGACGGCGCGGGCGACAACGAGGGAATGCGGTTGCCGGGGGGCAACTATGCGCGTGCGTGCATCATGCTCTATCACGCCGACTATATCTATCAGGGCGAATTCAAGTACGTGGGCGTTCTGATGCAGTCGAGCATCCGCCGCGGCGAAAGCCAGCGGGACGTCAACGGGATCGATCCGCAGATCGTCTACACGCCCGACGGAAAGATGTATATGGCGTACGGATCGTTCGGTTCGGGCAACTATATCATCGAACTCGATCCCAAAACGGGTTTGCGCATGGACGGCAAGGGCTGGCAGACGCACGAAACCATCCGCGGCTATATCGAAAACGATATTCAGGATATGTACGCGAACACGGTGAACGAGGACGCGGACGGAAAATCGATCGGCTGGGTGCACGATTATTACGGAACGAACGTCAGTAAGCAGAACATGGAAGCGCCCGTCATCGCCCGCCACGACGGCGTAAAGATTGCAGACGAAACGGCAACGTACGACGAGAACGGCGAGCCCGTAGACGTGGAGGGCAAGACCTATTACTATTCCATGCACTCCTATAACGGGCTCGGGGACGACTATCAGATGTGGGGCGGCAGAAGCGAAAGCGTGCTCGGCGTGTACAAATCGGCAATGGGCAAGGGCATCGTGTTCAACCAAGGCTCGGACAAAGCAAGCAATTTGGCGATGAACGAAGGCAACAAGTACATGGGCGCCTTCAAGTGGAACAACAAGTCGGCGGACAGCAAGGAGATCGATATTATTCTCCCCGGTCATAACGATTTGTTCACCAACAAATACGGCACCGATCTTGCCGTTTATATCACGCGCACGCCCACGTACAGTGCAACGGATATTCCGTGGGTATCGCAGGTGCACCAGTACTACCTCAACAGCATGGGAGATCTCGTAATCAATCCCAACCGTTACGCAAAGGAAATCGACCGTGCCGTAACCAAGGACGAATTGCTGCATTTCACCGACGGCGGAAAGTTCGACATGGTATCTCTTGTCAATCAGCGCGATACCGAAGCCGGAAATTGGAGAGGCATTAAGAGCGTTTCGGTAGAGGTTACGCTGAAAGAGGACGGCACGGTTGCAGACGCTTCAAACGCGAAAATCGGCAGCTGGCTGATGTACGGCAAGGGATACGTCAAATTCACCTTCGACGCAAAACAGGCAAACGGAGAGCAGATCTACTACGGCGTCGTCCGTCCCGCATGGCTGTACAATATCGACAAATCGGGCTTTACGATCACCTGTATGGGGCATACGAACGATAACCGCAGTATGGGAATGTTCATGAACGCCCATTCGAACATGACGTTATAAAACGAAACGACGGAAAGACTCCCGCTCTGCGGGAGTCTTTTCGGTAACGGAGCATAGGAGCCCCGAGGATTGTGTGCTTCTCAACCGAATTGATGCTGACTATTTTGTAACGGAAATTGCCGACGACGCGTTTGCAGGCTTGTAATGCGCTTGCGCGGGTAGAACTTCCCGCCGCCGTAAAAAGGAGCGGGGAAGGGCGTTTGAAAAAAGCACTCGAACATTTTATTCGAGTGCTTTTAACTACACATGATTGAAATTTATTTTATTCTTTTTTACTTCGTTTTAAGAAAGGAAACTTATCGTAAAAGCATAGCAGATACAACGTTAAAAGCACGAACATAACAAATATTAAGCAGACACACACTATTCCCCAAGCCAACTGTGTTTTTGCGTTTACATCTTTACCGTAACTTACTGCCCAACAAATACCTTGATTGCCGTGTCTTATTTCGCCGATATAAATTTCGACTTTTTCACCTATGCGTTGTTCATCAAGCGCTGTTTGTGTGTAGTCATAGTAACTTCCGCTTCCGCAAGCGCATTCGTATAATATTCCGTTTTCGTCAATGTAGCGACATATCAAGTTGTAAGTTCCTCTCGATAAGCTACGGTTTTGAAGATAGACAATTTCCGCTTCCGCCGTAACGCCGTTGTCTATTGCCTTTTGTATTTTTAAGCAGTCTGAATAGCTTACGAACATAAGGGTGGCAACAAATATAAAAATTAAATTTACGATTGTAAACAATATGCTGCCTTTTATACCGAGCGGTGAAATTCTTTTGTTGGATTTATCTTTCATCATATCTTCGCCAATTACTGTTGATCGTGCAACCATTATATCACGAAAAACGAAGGAACGCAACCGATTGAATTTTGTGGGATATATACAACGTATCCATAGCCCACTTGGTTACAAGTAGCTTGTTCGTCCATGCAATATAAATATCAAAAAAAGCGTGGCTTACCGTAGTTCCCATAGGGAATTTTACCACAGGAACAGAATGTAAGTATAGCGCGATAGCCTATCGTTATGGACTAAACGAATAGGCTATCGCGCTATACCTTGCAAGCAAGGCAATGCGCTTTTGCTTTACATTTTAATTTGATTATTGTATAGTAATAGAGCGATAAACAGTAATTTAACGGAGAAAAAAACAATGGATAAAACACAAATTTTGCAATTTATATCGGAACAAAAAACGGCTTTTATTGCCTCTGTCAACGAGCAAGGTTTTCCCGTAATAAGGGCAATGCTTGCCCCTCGCAAAATAGACGGTAACGAAATCTATTTCAGTACAAATACTTCGTCTAATAAAATCAAACAATATTTAGCAAACAATAAAGCGTGCGTCTATTTTTACAAACGCGGAAGATTCAAGTATCAGGGCGTATCGATTACGGGCGAAATGCAGGTTTGTACCGATCAAGCAACCAAAGACGCAATTTGGCGTTTCGGCGACAAGCTGTTTTACAAACAAGGCGTAACCGACCCCGATTATTGCGTATTGAAATTTGTAGGCAAAAAAGCCGAGTATTATTGCGATTTTAAGATTGAAACGATAGAACTGTAAATTTCAATTTAGCGTCGAATGGCTGATAAGATTAACCAACTTGTCAGTCATTTTTCTTTGTGCAGAGCGACTACTTTTTGCAGTTCGGGAGTCTCCGTGATTTTGTAAACAATCGCAAAATCGTCCCAACCGTCGATGATCGCGCCCTTAATGTCCCATTTTCCCGTTAGACTCTGGCTCTGTCGGAAATAAAAGACATTTTGATATTATGCGAAAGAAAACCGCGAGTAGCGAAAAAGCGAGGCATGCTCGAAGTATACCCCGCTTTTAATCAACTTTTAACTTTTTCTCTAATTCAAAACCAACGCTTTCTTGGGGCAGAAATTGGAGCATTTCCCGCATCTGATACATTTACTGTGATCGATGACGGGAGCATGAAACCCGTCTTGCGAAAGCGCGCCGACGGGACACACCTTGACCGCGGGGCAAGGGTGGTTTTGGGGACAGTTTTCTTTGATGATATTGAGCTGTTTATTCATAGCTTTCTCCTAAACTTTTTTTACTTCTGCATGGAAAGGATATGCCTTGCCACGTGTACGCCGCTTGCGGATGCGTGTGAAAGCGAGTGCGTAACGCCGCTTCCGTCGCCGATGACGTACAGCCCCTTGTGCCGCGCTTCGAGGTTCTCGTCCGTTTCGACCTCCATATTGTAGAACTTCACCTCTACGCCGTACAGTAACGTTTCGTCGTTCGCTGTTCCGATCGCCACTTTGTCGAGCGCGTAGATCATTTCTATGATTCCGTCGAGAATGCGCTTAGGGAGTATCAAGCTCAAATCGCCGGGCGTCGCGCTCAGGGTGGGTACGACGAGGTTCTCGTCGATCCTCTTTTGCGTGCTTCGTCTGCCCCGCACCATATCGCCGAATCTTTGGACGATGACGCCCCCGCCGAGCATATTCGAAAGCCTTGCTATGCTCTCGCCATAGCCGTTGCTGTCCTTGAACGGCTCGGAAAAATGCTTCGACACCAGTAACGCAAAGTTCGTGTTGTTCGTCTTTCGGCTCTCGTCCTCGAAACTATGCCCGTTAACAGTAATGATACCGTTTGTATTCTCGTTGACCACGATCCCGTGCGGATTCATGCAGAACGTCCGCACTTTGTCTTCGTATTTTTCGGTGGTATAAACGATTTTACTTTCGTACAGCTCGTCGGTAATGTGCTCGAACACCTCGGCATTCAGTTCTACCCGCACGCCGATATCCACCCTGTTGGAGTGGGTGGTGATATCGAGCTGTTCGCAGACCTTTTCCATCCATTTGCTTCCGCTTCTACCCGCGGAAACAATGCAGTACTTGCACGAATAGCTCTTATCCGCAACGACCTCGAAGCCGTTCATAGTCTTATTGATCCCGTTCACGTGCGTGTCGAAGTAGAAATCCACTTTCCCCTTTAACTCGTCGTAAATGTTGGAAAGCACGGTATAGTTGATATCCGTACCCAAATGCCGAACCTTTGCATTTAAAAGATTGAGCTTGTTTTGCGTGCAAATTTTATGGAATGCCGAACCCGCCGTGGAATAGAGCTTGGTGCTCGCGCCCCCGTGGGCTACGTTGATTTTATCGACGTACTCCATGAGTTCCAACGCTGTTTTCTTACCAATATGCTCGTAAAGACTTCCGCCGAAATCGTTGGTAATGTTGTATTTTCCGTCCGAAAATGCGCCCGCTCCGCCAAAGCCGGACATAATGGAACAGGTCTTACAACTGATGCACGACTTTACTTTCACGCCGTCGATGGGACATTTCCGCCTCGAAAGTTCATGTCCCTCCTCGAAAACCGCTACTTTAAGCCCGCTGTTTCTCAATTCGTACGCGGAAAAAATTCCGCCAGGCCCCGCGCCTATGATGATTACGTCGTAATTCATATCTACCCCTTATCGTTGGTTTATGATCCCTACAATTTTATCTACCACTGCGGAAACGTTTCCGTCCACCTTAATTTCCACGTCGCAAATCTCGCTGTTGCGGTACTCGAAATCAAGCGACATGATACGCCTCGTCTTATCGTCAAGGTCGATATCGCGGTCGATGATGCTCTTGATTGCCTCAAAGCGCTCGCGGTGCATAAATGCAAGCATGGCGCGCTGACGGTAAAGATTTTTGAGCGTGATCGCCCCGCAAATGTCTATGGGGATTACCGCCACGCTGCCCCGTTCGACGATAGGCGAAATATCCTTTTCGGAAGTACCGAAGTGATAACCGCTGTAAACGGTCGTTTCGATATAGCTTCCCGCCTTCATTTCATGCAGAAACTGCTTTTCGTCGATAAAACGGTACGAATCGTTGTTTTCGCCCTTACGACGGGGACGGGTAGTCGAAGTGAGCGGTTTTTCAAAACCGTCTATCTTCGTCAGCTCGTTTGCGATCTCCGTCTTTAACGAACCAGAAGGCCCGACGAGGCAAAGCACTCCCCCTTTATCCAAAACGGGAGGTTTTTCCGAAAAGGAATTGCGCACCATTTCGCAAAAGTGCAGAAAATCGTCGTAGCTATTCACCGATAATAGTCCCGAAAGCCCCGCATTCCACGGTTTGCGGAAAAGCACGGGATAAGCCGCGCGCGAGCTGGAAATATTATGTGCGCCGTCGTCGAGCATGATGTCGAGCGTAATAACGTCCTTCCGCGTTCCCATAATGATGTTTTCGGGAGGGATTTCGGGGAAATCTTTAATGAGCCGTTCCGCCCTTG
>Ga0073908_1005377_pt1 | contig 10380 bp, 6 predicted proteins | sample MucameincwithD2O_FD_65484 | JGI IMG/M metagenome (GOLD analysis project Ga0073908, IMG submission 65484) | Mouse cecum microbial communities from Vienna, Austria - Mucus amended microcosms incubated with D2O | ecosystem: Host-associated > Mammals > Digestive system > Large intestine > Cecum...
TGCCTTGGAATCCAAATTTGATCAGCATATGCCAATAAAAACAAAGACGCTCATCGCAGGTAGAGATATTGTCTCTGATTCGATGAGCGTTTTCTATACGCTGTTTTAATTCCCGCTTACCCCGCTTACGATGAAACGTTGATTTTAGAGGCGAGTTCCTTTTTGAATTCGTTCATTAGATGCCAAAAGTAATCCCAAAATATTTTGAGAAACCCTTAAATTATTTGGTTACCCCATATAAAAAGGAAGTATAGTCGTATCATAACCTAGACATACTTCCTCTTGGTAGTTCTTCAGCAAATTTTAGAAATTAAATGCCATATCCAGTTTAAATCATCACTCCATTCTTATCAAAGAAATACTCTTTACCATCAACTTTATGAATACCTTTTAGAGCTTTAAAATCTTCTCCAAAATAGTACCAATTCTTATCAATATACTTCCATCCTTTAGTCAGATTTCCATTTTCATCTACATAGTAAAGTGAAGAAACAGAATAGTCAAATGAATAAGGACTATATAAAAATTGATTTTTATACATTTTACCATTCAAATCCAATCCATAATAGCTTCCATTTATTTTTGTTAAAGCATATGAATTCATTGAATCCCCAATAAAATACCATTCTCCATTATACGAGTTCCATCCATCTTTGAAATAAACTTGTTTTTTATTTCCTTTACTGTCGAAAAAGTAGCGATTTCCTTTTAAATCTTTATAAACAGTTTTCAGATTATTATAGTATCCACCAACTCCTGCAACAAATCCCATTCCAGTAAAGTAATAATCCTTCCCATCAATTTTGGTTGGTCCGTATGGTATGGAACCATTATTATAATATACATTCTCGAACCATCCATGTTTTGAAATAGAACCAGAAGCATCAGCATAACCAATTCCATCAGACATAGAAACTAACTGGTTTTCTGCCATGATTCCTGTAATTGGATCCATCCAATACATCTTATTTCCTGATACATGTTTTTGAGTGACAAAACTATGCTTTACTACTAAATAATACTTATTATTTGCACCTTTGATCCATCCATTCAGACTCTTTGCATCTAAAATTTGAATAATAACTCCGTTTTTATCAGCAATATAAACTTTGTTTTCTTTTTTGTTTAATACAGAGGTATCTTTAATATAACTTGGATCATAATAATCTTCTCGCAAATAATACTGTTTTCCACCACTTGTGATCAATCCAGACTTTAGTTCCCCATTCGCTTGAGCAAAATATTTATGCTGTGGTCCGCACCAACAATTCTTAGCAAATGATCCATCTTTCTGAGCATAATAAGCTACTTGTTTTCCCCCAATAAATGTAGTAATCAATTCACCCATTGCCATTCTTCCATTAGAGAAATAATAATCCTGATTACCAATTTTATAAGATCCATTTTCATAAAGCGAACCGTTATTTGAATAATACCAATATCCATCAACAAAATTCCAACCATTCTTTAACTTAGTTGGAGTACCGACCAATTCTCCATTACTATTAAATTTACAAATTTCACCATTGATAATTGCTTCACCAGTCTTTATGATACCTTGTTCACCAAAATAGTATTTTGAATTTCCAATCGTTTTCCAGCCATTTTTATAGACTTGTCCATTCTGATCTAAATATTTCCAAGTTTTTGGAGCTACTTCGACCCATTGATTTTTAATCGCATGACCATCTTTATTAAATGAGTATCCTAAGTATTCTTCGAATTTATTTTTGATCATAAATCCTGAATAATCAAATCCGTAAATATGTCCACCAATTGTTTTCACTGTATTTCGGAGGAAATCTCCATTTTCGAGATAAAACCATTCGTTATCAAATCCAACCCATCCATTTGATTGGGTCACAAATTTATATTTATCTCCTTTCTTACTCAGAACATATTTACTGTTAGCACCGTCAACAATTGCTCCCTTTTGCTTAACATTATATTGGAAATAGTACCATACACCATCAATCTTTTCCCAACCATTTTCAATCAATGATCCATCGGAACGAGCATAGAAAATAGAATCGTTTCCTTGTTCGATCCAACCAGTTAGCATTTTTCCATCATAATCAAATACATAAGTTTTTCCATTGATAAAAGTTCCAAGTGGTCTACTTGTATATTTATGAAGTGTTTCCATTACTTTGGTTTCCGGATTAAAATAATACCAATCATTACCAATATATTGCCATCCAGTAACAGCTTTATGATTCTTAATGTAATACTTATTCATAAAGAATCCATTAGAAGGTGACAGTTTAGAACCTACACCTTGGCTATCAAAAGAATACATTGTTCCATCGGCAGCAGGCAAAATAACTTTTGTTTGCATCACCGAGTTGTCATTAAATGCATAAACAGTTTTTCCGATTGTTTTTATTCCTTTATAACTATAAAAATCACTTCCAAAGTAGTACCAATCACCACTAATTTGAACCCATCCTTTTACAGGATATCCATCATTGCCAAAATATAGAGTATTAGAAACGGAGAAATCAGAATTCCATTCTACATATATTTTATTTCTATCCATTAAGCCATCGTAACCAAAATGATACTTCAATCCTCCGATTGTTTTTAGGATATCCTTTAAAATAGTCTTATTTTCAACATAAACCCAGTCTCCATTGGATACATTTTTCCAACCATCTTTTTCAACATTTATGACAGCAATTTGTTTTCCAGTTTCATCAACACGAATCCACTTTGAATCATCGATACTATAGAAACCATCTCTTTTCAAAGCATTATTGTTTAGATCAAAATAATAATAATTATTCCCGATTTTTTGATATCCTTTAAGTGCTAATCCATTTGAACCAAAGTAAAAAGTATCGTAATTATTGGAACCCCAATCTGAAGTTACTAAAGCTCCACCAGGACGAGCTTTAACCATTCCTGAATAATAACCTTTATCATCGTTACCATAAACATATTGCATATGATTATCGATCATTTTGTTATTTACAAAGGCATAATATACATTGTTGATCTTCTTGATTCCATTACTGTAAGGTCTATTGTTTTCTATGAAATACCAAATCCCAGAATTCTGGACCCATCCATTTTTCGAACAGTCAAGACTTCCTAGATATATCCCATTTGAATCAGCGAGATATGCAATCTTTTTTTCATCATCAAATGATAAATTATCCATTACTAAACCTACAGAGTGATCAAACACATAAGTCTTACCATCAATTGTTTGTAGTCCATTTGGCGCTTTATAGTCAGACCCATAATAGTATACATTTATATAACCTTCTGGTTTATACCATCCCTTGATCAATGCCCCACTTTTGCTAGCTCGATAATAGGCGCCATCAAACCAGAATTGTGTATCACAATACATTTTACCGTTATATCCAAAACCATATTTATCGTTTCCGATTTGGAGAATTTGATTATCTACAATCTTTTTATCTTTGATATAATACCTATCGGAATTCACTTGAACCCATTGATTTCCAGAGATTGATGTTTTCTTATCTAATGCTCCATCTTCACCAAAATGATAAAATACTCCATTATCAATCACAGCATAATTTGTATATACAGACCCTGAACTCAAATAGTATTGATTCCCATCAATATTTTGGATTCCATCCAGACCTTTATAATCCTGGCCATAATAATATTTACCATAATCTGTCGAATACCAACCTTTGATCAATGCTCCATTTTTATCTGCCCTATAAGAACCATCATCAAGCCAAAAATCTGTATCGGAATACATCTTGCCAGAATAGTCAAACCCATATTTTGAACTTTCGATTTGAATAATTTGACTTGATACAATTTGATTATCTTTTACATAATAAAAATCGGAATTCACTTGAACCCATTGATTTCCAGAAACTTTTTCTTGTTTAATAGCGCTTCCATCTTCACCAAAATAGTAAAAAATTCCATTATTCAAAGTAGAATAATTATAATAAACTCTGCCGTAATCTAAGTAGTACTGTTTACCGTCGATTGTTTGAACTCCACTTAATCCTTTATAGTCATTTCCAAAATAATATTTATCATATTCAGTTATTATCCAACCTTTTTGAAGATAGCCATTTTCGTCTGCATAAACACCATATGAAGTATCCGTCTCAGAATCCCAACCTACACTCCATCCATTACGTAACAATTCATAGTTTCCTTCAAAATAATAGGCTTTACCATTGATTATCTGCATACCTGAAACTAGTTGATTATCCTTTACATAATATTTAATGCTAGTTCCGTTGATATCAAGCTCCATCCATGAGTTATTCACGATATCTTTCTCTGTATACTTTTCTCCATTTAAATAAAAGACTAACTTATTATTCTCAATATATCCATATCCATATTGATCGCCTACCATCGCATACAAAGAAATATTATTTTGACTTGTTTCTTCGATTTTTTCTTCATCCTTTTCTGCAAGCGATTTCTCATCAGTTATTATCACATTCTCCTGATTATCTACTGGTTGGTCAACCTCTGTAAAAACGACTTGCTCGTTTTTTTCATTTTCGGAAGGATCTATAAGATTGTCTTCTACTTTAACAGTATTTTCAACTACGCTTTGATCAAGAACAGAATCATCTTTGTCTGACTCCACTATATTTTCTTCAATTTCAACAATAGCATCTCCAGAATCAATTTGATTATTCGTTACATTTTCTAAACTTGTATTGGTATTTAGCAATTCATTCTCATTCGATCCAGTTTCAATGAATTCATTATCCGATACGATTTCTTGTTCTTTCAATGCTCCTTCTTCAATAACTGGAATTGGTTCTTCTTTTAATTCTTCGCCAAAAATAGCCATTTGTTCTGTAAATGCCGCTCCAGTCAATGCTGATAAAACCGCAAAACCATAAAGAATACACTTTTTCTTTTCCATAACTAATTTCCTCTCTTGAATGCGAAAACAATATATAAGTATTTGTAATTATTGTTATCGTTATTCGCACCACTAATAACTTAATTATAAATCCTACCCTTGAAATTAGATATTATATTTTTAATTTTTTATTTATATTTGCTTTAATAATTTAATATAGACTTATATGTTTTAACTTTCCCCTATTGAATTCATTTAAAAATTATTATATAGTTCACGGTATAGAAAAAAGGAGATACCATGAACATATACGCAAAAGAAGTCCTTCTTTCATTAAAAGAGACGCCTTTTGTTTCGCAAAGAAGTCTTGCTAAAAAGCTTGATCTTTCTTTAGGAACGATTAATAACGCAATTTCACAGCTGAAAAAAAATCAGTACATCGATGATAACTATGAACTATTACCTAAGGCTCAAGAACTGTTTCCATTATCTAAGCCAAAGAACGCAATTATATTGGCAGCCGGTTATGGAATGCGGATGGTTCCCATCAACAGCGAAACGCCGAAAGGTTTGTTAACCATTAAAAACGAACCCTTGATTGAAAGGATCATTAAACAACTTTATGAAGTGAATATTACCGACATAACAATTGTAGTCGGATTTATGAAAGAAAAGTATGATTATTTAATAGATAAATATAATGTAAAGCTTGTGTTTAATGATTTATATCGAGAAAAAAATAATCTTCATTCCTTGTATCTAATGAGAAATGAGATTTCAAATAGCTATATCATTCCTTGTGATGTATGGTGTCTTGAAAATCCATTCCATAAAAATGAGCTTTATTCCTGGTATATGGTCACAAAAGAAATCAGCAAAAAAAGCACGATCCGGATCAATAGAAAGCAAGAATTGATGATCACACAAGATGATAAAGTAAAGAATAAAATGATCGGGATCTGTTATTTGACCAATAAAGATGCAGATGTGATCAAAGAAAATCTCGTCTCTATGAATGCTTCCTCTCGCTACGATAATTGTTATTGGGAAGAATCTCTTGTTGATCATGAAAAATTTATTCCAGCAGCAAAAGTTCTTCCTGCTTCTAATGTTTATGAAATCGACACTTATGAGCAGCTTCGAGAACTGGATTCCGAATCCAATCATTTGAAAACAGATGCTATAGAAATCATTAAAACGACATTTAATGTTGAAAATAAGGATATCAAAGATATTCGAGTGTTGAAAAAAGGAATGACAAATCGTTCGTTTTTATTCTCTATTGATGATGAATCCTATATTATGCGGATTCCAGGAGAAGGAACCGATCAGCTGATCAACAGAAAAGAAGAAGCTGATATTTATAAAGTTATAAATCCCTATCATTCATGCGATCAAGTGATTTATATCAATCCAGATAATGGTTATAAAATCACAAAATATTATAAAAATTCTAGAGTATGCGATCCTTTGGACAAAAACGATTTGAAGCAGTGTATTTCTATATTAAAAAAATTTCATAAGTTGAATTTAAAGGTGGATCATTCTTTTGATCTTTTCGCTAAAATCGATTTTTATGAAAAACTATGGAATGATCAACATTCCATTTTTCAAGATTATAAGCAGACAAAAGATCAAATCATGTCCTTAAAACCTTTTATAGAGTCTTGTAAAAAAGATTGGTGCTTGACTCATATTGATGCTGTTCCTGATAATTTTCTGTTTTTGGATAATGGAGAGATCAAGCTCATTGATTGGGAATATGCTGGTATGCAGGATCCGCATGTCGATATTGCCATGTTCTGTATTTATTCACTTTACGATCAAAAACAGATCGATGATCTGATTGACCTCTATTTTAATGGTCAGTGTAACGAATCGGTTCGTACAAAGATATATGCTTACATAGCGATATGCGGCCTTTTGTGGAGCAATTGGTGCGAATATAAAAGGAATCTTGGCGTCGAGTTTGGAGAATATTCTCTTGCTCAATATCGATATGCCAAAAATTACTATAAAAAAGCAAAAAACAGATTAGGAGAAATCAAATGAACGAAATAAAACAAGCCATCATCATGGCTGCCGGAAAAGGAGAAAGAATGCGTCCATTGACGAATTCTGTTCCCAAGCCATTGATCAAAGTAAATGGAGTAAGAATGATTGAATCAGTAATCAATGCTTTACACCTTAATAATATTTCTCCTATTTATGTAGTGATCGGTTATCAAAAAGAATTGTTTGCTTATTTAGAAACCAAATACGAGGATGTATTTCTTATCGAAAATCCTTATTTTGACCAGGCCAATAATATTTCTTCTCTCTACGCTGCAAGAGAACACTTGGAGAATTCAATCATTCTGGATGGCGATCAATTAATCAAGAATCCTAAAGTTCTATCAAAAATATTTATGAGGTCTGGTTACAACAGCGTTTGGAAAGAAGGATATTCAGGTGAATGGATGCAGACTGTAAAAAACGGAATTGTTGAATCTTGCTCTAGAAATGGCGGAACCAATGCCTGGCAGCTTTATAGTGTTTCGCGATGGACAAAAGAAGATGGAATGAAACTCAAAAATATTGTGGAAAAAGAATTTGAAAAAGATCCAAACTCAAATCTATATTGGGATGATCTGGCAATGTTCAAGTATCGAACTGATTTTAAACTTGGAATATTTGAAATGAATGAAGACGATGTTATAGAAATCGACAGCTATGAAGAACTCCAAAAAGTGGATTCTTCATACTTATAAGGAGAGCAAGACTATGAAAAAGAAACTAGAAACCAAAAAAATCGATTGGATGATCACTCTCGTTCCATTGATTCTTATCGTAGGATTATGTGGATTATTCTTCATTTTTCCCGAACAGTCGAATACAGTTTTATCTCAAATTCGATTCTTTTTAGGAGACACTTTTGGAGTATACTATTTAGCGATTGGTTTGGGAATATTTTTATTATCGCTATACATAGCCTTTTCGAAATATGGACTTATCGTTCTGGGCGATAAAAATGAAAAACCGAAATATTCTTTTTTTGCATGGGGATCAATGATGTTCACTTGTGGTTTAGCTGCTGATATTTTGTTCTATTCATTTTCTGAGTGGATCCTCTATGCATCCGATCCTCATATTGCTGAGTTAGGATCGATCCAAGAATGGGCTGGAGTGTTCCCTATCTTTCATTGGAGTTTCATTCCTTGGTCGTTTTATTTAGTCTTGGCTGTTTCCTTTGGTTTTATGCTTCATGTAAGGGAAAGAAATCGACAAAAATACTCCGAAGCTTGCCGACCTTTATTAGGAAAATATACAGATAAGCTACCTGGCAGAATCATCGATTTGCTTGCTGTCTTCGCTTTGATTGCAGGAACTGCTACAACATTTAGCGTAGCCACCCCTTTGATGGCACAAATCATACAGAAACTGTTTCATTTGAATATCAGCCTAACGGCAATCAATATTATCATCCTTCTTGTCACATGTTTTATTTATACTTATTCATTATTGAAAGGTTTTAAAGGAATAAGCGCACTTGCCAATATCTGTATTTACCTTTTCTTTGGCTTGATCGCTTTTGTACTGCTCTTTGGAGGTCAGTTTAGATATATCATTGAAACTGGATTTACATCTTTTGGAACGATGGTTCAAAACTTTATAGGATTATCAACATATACAGATCCATTAAGAACATCAAATTTCCCACAAAACTGGACAATTTATTATTGGGCGTATTGGATGGTTTGGTGTGTGGCTGCTCCTTTCTTTATTGGAAATATATCCCGCGGAAGAACAGTAAGGCAAACGATTTTAGGAGGTTATGCTTTCGGAGTTGGCTCTACCCTTTTAAGCTTCATTGTATTGGGCAATTATTCAATGGGATTACAAATGGAAGGTGTTCAAGATTTCATCGCACAATACAATCAATCCGGAGATATTTATGCGCTGATCGTTTCTATAATCCAGTCTTTGCCTGGATCTAGTTTTATTCTCTTTATCGTATTGATCACAATGATTGCTTTTTACGCAACGAGTTTCGATTCAATTGCGCTAACCGCTTCCTGTTATAGCTATAAATCACTCAACGAAAAAGAGAGTCCAAGCAAGTGGCTTGAACTCATGTGGTGTATATTATTGATAGTTTTACCGATTGCTTTATTGTTCTCTCAAAGTTCGATGAACAGCCTTCAATCAGTCAGCATAATCGCTGCGTTTCCTATTGGGATCGTAATTATAATGATTGTAGTTAGTTTCTTAAAAGATGCAAAAGAAAAATGAATCATATATACATCTAAGTGTCTCCGAGTACAATGTGTCCTCAGATATTCGTAAGCGGGAAATAAAATAGCGGATAGTGATTCACCAAAATATGAGGTAAAGTATCCATAGGAGATACATACCCTATTAAAGCAAAGACTACTACCCATAAAGAAGATCTTATATTTACAGAGATCCCTTTTCCAAAAAACAAAGTGACTTCTGAAAAGCCGGCTGTCATGATCAACTCTTCTAAAGGAAAGCTCTACATTCATAATCATGCGGATCTCGAATTGGTCAAGAAGATCTTTTCCTTCTTATGAGATCGCTCGATTATTCGAAGATCGATCATGTCTATTTGAAGGCTGGCTTTACCTATATGAGAAAAAGGATCGACGGTTCGTGCCTGATCATTGAAAAATCGATGCAGCTTGATTCGTTTTCGAAAAGTCTTTTTCTTTTCTGCGGAAGAAAGGCTTCTTCTATGAAGGGGATCTTATGGGAAGAAGATGGTTTTCTTCTTCTCAACAAGCGTCTGGATGAGGGAAAGTTCCAGTGACCTAGGAACAGCGACGAGGCTCTTTATTTGAGCGAACAGCAGCTGCTATGGCTACTGGAAGGAGTTGGAATCGAGCAGAAATGTTCGATTCCAAAGAGCCGGGTTAAGAGGATAATTTAATAAAAAATGCTTTATATAAAGTAGACATAATTTTTTCCTGGCTTTTTTGATATAATTCAGTTATGGAAAAGAAAGAAAAAGCAGTGGTTGAAGTGGATAAAGAGCAACTCGATAAGATGATCAAAACTATAGAGAACAGGGTAAAAAGATCCAGGAACAGGATGCAATCATCAAAAAAACTTCAGTGGATGCTTTTCGGGAAAAGAAGCGAAAAGGCAAGGCAGGCCGAGATGGTGGCTAATATGTCTACGCTCTTTGATATTGAATACCCGGAAGAAGACCCTTCTGCCTCTCTTGCTGTGCAGGACATTCATTGCTCCAGAACGAAGCGCTGCTGGAACAAAGACGATCTTGGCGAAGTCGAAAGAACCAAGATCGTGATCGAAGCTTCAAAGTAAGAGAAGAAGTGTTCATAGTGCTGCGAAGAGATGGAGAAGATCGATGAAGAAAAGATCCGGACCCGGATGATTATAGAAGAACCGAAGATACGTATCGAAGAGATTGGTACTATGTCAAGTTTGAGGACAATCTAAATTTCTGTTTTTGACAAATCCGAAAAAATTTGTTCCGCTTTCAATTGACTACGGGTCCCCATCCCTAAGAACCCATTTCTTGTTGCTTT
>Ga0073908_1005388_pt1 | contig 10357 bp, 17 predicted proteins | sample MucameincwithD2O_FD_65484 | JGI IMG/M metagenome (GOLD analysis project Ga0073908, IMG submission 65484) | Mouse cecum microbial communities from Vienna, Austria - Mucus amended microcosms incubated with D2O | ecosystem: Host-associated > Mammals > Digestive system > Large intestine > Cecum...
ATGGTCAGCTCTTTCTTCTCGCCGTCCTCGTTACCGGCGGCGTCCTTGCCGCCCTCCTGCTCGGCCCGGATGGAATCGACCGCCCGCTGCGCGGCTCCCTCGCCGCAGTCCCGGTTATACAGTCGCTCGTCGAACTCGGCCCCGGACAAGTCCACTTTCATCACCCGCCCGTGCAGGTAGTCGAAATAGGTCTGGCTTCCCAGCAGCATTTCACAGTGTTCCACCGTGACGACCCCATCGGGAACGGCCTGCAAGAATCCGCTCCCCTGGACATGGCTGTGTTCATACAGCGCTTTCAGGACCCGCGCCTTGTCCAATCCTTTGATGTCTACCATTTTCTTTTCCTCGCTTTTCATTTATTTGGACCCGTTTACCGGGTATCCAGTGTTCTTTCCCGTCCGGTTCGCAAAACTTGTTGCGTTGTCACCGCCCATCCTTTCAATCCCGCACGATGTTCCGGACCATCACCGCCGCGCAGTAGTACAGCACAGGCAGCAAAAGCGCCAACGCCTCGCCGCCGACGGCGTAATACCCCCGCTCCCGCAGAGCGTAAGCCGCACCCAGCTTATACAGCAGCACCCCGGCCACCACCAGGAACACATACCACGCCACGGTCCAGACGTTCAGCCGCGCAAGCCACGTCCGCAGGCTCACCCGCCGACGCTTCGGGGCTTGTCCCGCTCGGATTTTGATGTACTTTACCTTTTCCAATGCTTTCACCTCACATCATCAGCTGTTCATACTCGATTTGCGTTGTGGAAATTCTGTCTTGTGCCATTTTCCGATACTCCGGGTTGATTTCCACGCCTATAAAATTTCTGCGCAACCGCTTTGCAACTGCGCCGGTCGTCCCGCTCCCGGTGAACGGGTCTAAAACTGTTCCACCTTCCGGGCATCCGGCCAATATGCAAGGCTCTATCAGCTGTTCCGGGAACACGGCAAAATGGTCCCCACGGCATCCCCTCGTTGCGACGTGCCACACATCCCGCTTGCTCCGCAGCTCGCTTTCACCGCTGTATGGGATATTCCCGCCCAGGTGTGTAACTCCCGGCGTTGGCCTGTACTTCTTTTGCAGATTTCCCGAACCTCTCAGCCTGCTTTGCCTCGGCCCGAACGCGCCCCGGCTCCCCGCCACCGGGCGGGCGTCACATCTACAGCTGTTGCGCCGTTCCCTGATTGCCGCATGGTCGAAATAATACTTGTCGCTTTTGGTCAGCAGGAATATGTATTCGTGGCTTTTGGTGCAGCGGTCTTTCACACTCTCCGGCATTGCGTTTGGCTTTTCCCAGATGATGTCCTGCCGCAAATACCAGCCGTCCGCTCTAAGGGCAAAGGCCAGCATCCACGGCACCCCGATCAAGTCCTTGTGCTTATACCCTTTTGGTGTGCCTCTTGACAACTTCCCGCATATGTTTTTATCCGTTTCGCCCGGAGTATATCTTCCGGTTTTTGAAGCGTAGCTGTCTCCGATGTTAAGCCACAGGGTCCCATCCTGTCGCAGAACGCGCCGGACTTCCCGGAACACAGTTACCAGCCTCTCTACATATTCCTCCGGCGTGCTTTCCGCTCCAATCTGGCCGTCTGCTCCATAGTCCCGCAGGTTGTAATATGGCGGAGAGGTTACACAGGTGTAGACGCTTTCCGCGTCCAGTGTCCGTAGCTGCTCCAGCGCGTCGCCCAGCAGCACTTCTTCCACCGTTCTCCCCCCCTCTACCTCCTGCAAGGGCAGGTCCGCCAATGCGGCACGAACCCCAACGGCGTTTTGATTTTGGCCTCCCTGGGCTGCACTTCCGACCGCCTCGCCATCCGTCCGGTAAGCACTCCCTCTTCCTCGGTATAGAAATTCTCGTCCCCGTCGCCCTCAATGACAAATTCCGGCTCCGGGTCCACCGGGATATACCGCCCTTCCGCTGTCTGCATCCAGTCGATTTCCCGGCCACAGTCTTTGCAGTAGCTCACTGTTCACCACCTGCTCTTTCCGTCAAACCGTGCCTTGGTCACAGCAATAGGAAATTCTTCTATTTCGCTGGCCCACAGGCAGGTCCCCGGCCCGTTTAACCGCTCCCATATCAGCGGGAACCCGCCGATACCGTCAAAAAGGCTTGCCATCGTGGCGTCCCGCTCGTAACAGGCGCAAAGCCGTTTCAGCACCCAGGACCACGGCGGCAGGGCTATGGAATTGCCCAGGGCCTTATAGCGCAAGGAATCCGCGCACGGTACGGTTATGACCTTCCCTTTCTTGTTCACCTTTTCCCACGGCCCTATGTCGGTCCACCCGTCCGGGAAACCTTGGAGGCGTTCGCACTCCAGCGGCGTCAGGCGGCGCACTTGCTGCCCGATTCTGACCGGATGTGTGCAGTTAAGGGAAAACCCGCCGTTGTTGTGCGCCTGTAATGTGGCAACTACTTCCGCACTCTCTGTTGCGCTCCGGCAGTCCACGCCCATCACAATAGGCTGTTCATGGTTGCAGTTCAGCGTAGGGCAAGCGTCCTGCGTGATTTCCGCCGCCGCCTGTCCGGTCGCCATCACAATAGCTGGAGGATGTGCGCCGGCAGCCAGCGGATGGCACGGATCCCCGTAGTGTGGGTGGCATCCGTTTTGTGGAGATGTAATCTGCGTAGTATCAAACGGCAGCGGCCCAACCGGCTGCACAATACACACGCCGCCCTGCTGGGATGTTGGCGCTCCGCCGTTGCAGTCCAGTGTATTTGATTTCTCCACTGGGATAATCCCGGCCTTTGGATTTTCCGACAGCATCCCGGCACTGTAATACGCGCCTATCCTATACGCGCTTGCCTGACCAGCGCCGCTTCCAGTTCCGGCGGCAGTTTCTTCCCCCGCCACTCTGCCCGGCGCAGTATCCCCGCACACGCTTTCGCGGACAAAGAGTATTTCGGGTGCGGCGTGTCCTCCAAAATCTGCGACAAGCGCGATTCTACGGCGGCGCTGGGGTACTCCCCAAAACTGCGCATCGAGAACTCGGTAGGCGACGGACCATCCATCCCCGTACCAGCAGTCAGCCAGCGGCCACTTCCCTTTTGCAGGTAATGGAACGTCGGGCGCGTCCGGCTCCGCGATTCTGATTGTCTCTTCGAGGACAGCCCGGAAGTCGTCTCCTTTGTTTGAGCTAAAGGCTCCCGGGACGTTTTCCCACACCATGAATCGGGGCCGAATAGACTTACCTGTTCTGCCTCGAACTGCATCTGCCTCCCTCATTTCCTTAATGATTCTGATTTGTTCCATAAACAGGCCGCTCCGCGCTCCGGCCAATCCGGCCCGTTTCCCGGCCACAGACAAGTCCTGGCTAACATGGTGAACCACCAATGACCACATCCACAGCGGGCAGCTCGTACCCGTTCAGCTTCGTAATGTCTCCTAAATGCTCCACCTAAATCACCCCCTTTCGGTGTCTTGAATACCGGGCTTCTTGGCTCGCCCTCTGACGTTGTACCCCAGAGCTGGTAGCCCTCTCCCGTCGGCGGGTCCACCTTGAAATACCGCCTCCAATCCGGGCAAGGGTTGTCATTCGGGATATTCTTATACAGTTTCGGCGGAATGCCCATAATGCGGGCAAACTCTTTGCACCGCTCGCATCCGCCCTCGTATTTTTCGTGGCAAAAGGCAATCTGGTATCCGTACCACGCCTTACCCAGCGGGTAGTCGAAATCCAGCGGGACACGCTTTACTTCTCTTCCCGTTTTTACCCCCAATCTTCCTCGTCGTTTGAATCATCCGCCGCTCTAAATAAATCTTCCATGTCGATTTGCCCAGGTAGCACGCCGTCCTCCATCCACCAATGAAATACATCTTCTCCGGTCGTTCCCATATTCCAGCTTCCTTGCATCTTTCCTCTCCGCTCCCGTTCTTTCAGCATCCGGTCAAAGGCAAGGATATAGTTGTGCTGGTACTGGGGATAGCGGGCAAACTCTTTTTGACGGCCCTTCGTTCCCGCCATTGGGCATCCGATACATCCGACGCGGGAAAAGCCGCATTGATACAGAGGATTTAATGTCAGGTGCTCACTTTCGATGTAGTCCCAAACATCCGCGTCCGTCCATTCGATAATCGGATTGCATACTCTTTTTGCCTGCAATCGGCAATTTTCAAATAGACGGCGGCGGTCATCGTTGTCATTATTCAAGATAATCCTTTTTGACAATTCATTTGACAGAATTTCATAAATCCCACGGCTGTTTTTCCGCTTCTGGGATTCTGCCCACCGAACACCTGTTGCAATGAAGCGTCCTGCTCCGCCGCGCTCTTTCAGGATAGAACAGCAATACCGAACAATCCGCGTCGGTGGCATAAGTTTTTGAGGTATCAACTGCCACATTGACGTGCGCACACCTTTGTAAACCGGATAGTTTACGACGCACTTAATTCCCTTTAATTCTAAGCGGCGCAATTCATCCCGAACAAAGTAGACCGTTTCCGGCGCGTCCGCCGTTGTGTGGTTGTGCATGACCTCAAACGGAATACCGGCCCGCTCGGCCAGCTCCACACATACGCTGCTGTCCTTTCCGCCTGATGTCGTTACCACCAACGGTTGCCCGTAAACCTTCAACGACATTGAGGACGCTTCTCGGAGGCGGGCAATCGCAGTTTGTTCCTTGTCCATTTTCCGCTACCACCTACTTTCCCAGCGTTCGATTGTCCGTCCGTTAGGCAAGCACACCATTTCGTCCTCTGCCTCCATCCCCAGCCACTCTTTCCATGTGACCGCGATTTCTTCCGGTCCTATCGTCGGCGGCAGGTGCAATTCGTAGGAGCATCCTTCCGCTTCTAGCGCGTCGTCCTGTACGGCTTCCAGAAAATCTTCAAGTGTTTGCGCGTTCTGCGTGATTAGTTCCAGGTTTGTCATCGTGCGCCCCACACTTCATCAATCATCTTGTGGCAGGCGTCCGGCCCGATGTCTCCCACCCAGGTTTCCAGCGCCTCTCGTTTCTCCCGCCGCTCGTACTTGTCCATTGTGTCGTAGTCCGGCTCCAGCGTCTCCCGGTTGAAATAGCCGACGCAAGTATGGCTTGCCGTACACAGTCCCGCGCGGACTACGATGCACCCGCTCATTCCGATGTCCGGCTGGATGGAAACACAGAGGTTCCCCATCTGCATCCTGAAATACCCTTCCAGGTCCGTCCCCCGGTCCGGCTCCAGGCCCTTTGCCGTCCCGAACTCCTGGACGGCCAGCGCCCGCGCCGTTGCCAGCGTCAGTCTAAATCCGCCTGGGTAAATCTTTTTCGGCATCCTTAATCCGCCTCCTTTTCAAACCTGATTTTCATTTGCGCCGGGTAAAGGTCCACTTCCGGGCGTCGCTTCCCGGTCCACCGGAAGCCCCCAGCTTGTCCCACACACTTCCAGCCGGAGGCCCGCAGGCTTGCCCCGTTTTCGCTTTCCAGGATGTATGTCACCACCCGTTTATAGCCCATAGCGCGGGCCGCTCTCCAGGACGCAGCATACAGCATGGAGCAGGCATTGCGGCTCCCATCTGTGCAAAGCCGGTTTACCTCCAGCGTCCACCCGTCGTCCAAGTGCCGGGCAACCGGACGGCCTACAATAGCAACACCCACAATTTTTTCACCGTCCGAAAGGCCGATAGAAAACTTGTGGCCCGTAACTTTCCCATGGTGTCTATGGTTTTGCTCTACAAAGGCGTTTGCCTCTTTCAATGTCATTGGGACGATTTCAAGCATTGTGCGTCCCCTTTCCTTGCTTCCATTTCCGGACACCACGCCGGAACATACGGTAGAAAAACCCCTGTCCCGATGTGGTATCCCTGGTGCGGCCCCGGCGCATTGCACCGGTAAGCCTCGGTTTCCTTGCTATAACTGCCTTTTACCGGCCACATCACGGTTTCCACATACCGACAGCCCTTGCATGTCCTGGACCAGTCCGCCGCGTTCATGCGCTCACCCGCTGATTGGATTTGCTCCGGTCCTTGGCCGGACGTGCCGCCCGCTCGTCCTGGGCGGGCGGCGTCACGGTGACGGTGATCTCCTTCCCGTACTTCCGGGAGAGGATCGCGGCCAGCGTTTGGAAAAACGCATTGGCGTTGAACGTGCCAGTCACTTTCACGCCGTCCATTTCCACGCCCCCTTCCACGCGGCCCGGCTCACGCGCCGGGCCGCTCCGCCGCCGCCTGTTCCGGCAGCAGCGGGCCACACACCACAGAAGCGGCGCCCTCGGCCCACCCCAGCAGGTAGTCCTTTGTCGGTGCGGACGCTCCCTTGACGACCTTTGCAATCGTTTCCATGATCTTCTTTTCCTTCTCGGACATGGTTGTACCTCCTTCTTTCTTTTTCCGGCCTCCTCTGCTATACTGTTTCCGGACGGCGCGTCACCGCCGCCCGGAATCTATAGAAAGGAGATTTGTGTTGTGTCTGATTTAGTGCCTAAACTCTTTTGCCCGCTCCTTAGCACCGCAGGCAAAAAGGCGTACTGCGACAAAAATTGCATGTGGTATGTGTATAACGATGACTTCACTGGTCACACCTGCTCGGTCCCGCTCCTGCTTGAAGCAATCGCCTATCAGGCAGAAGCGGCAGAGGAAGACGAAGAGGATAATTGATCGTTACCTCTTCTCAATCTTCACTTTCCCATTTTTGAACACACATACCGCACGCTGTCGCTCCTGTGCCTCCTCTGTGACCTCACGGCGCAGCTCGACCCTCTGTGCCGCCGGATCGTATTCCAGTACGATCCGGCATTTTCTGTCCGGCAGGATAAATCTCACCAGGTCTGGCATAAGCGCCTCAAACTCTGTAAAAGAGGTATCCCCCGTCTTTTCCAGTCTTTTCTTCCGCTCGTCCGCCATGCGATCAAGAAAACCGCGCAACACGGTTTCATACCCATCCCGCACGACGATTAACTTTTGGTCGATTGCGGCCATCCCGTCCCCCCCCTTTCTGTTGCCGCTTTGCCCTCCCAACTCTCCCGCTCGTCCCTTGCATTTTCCACCGTCCTCCCGTATAATCCAGGTACAAGCCCCCGCCAGGGCCGAGTACATAGAAAGGAGGAAGTCTTTGTGGATGCTCTGAAAAAATTCGAGGACAAGGTTACGAGTGAGTATGTAACCCATCATTCCTTGCAGTTGATGAAAGACACTATTTCGCTCGCCAAAGATTTTGCAGATGTTGAGGACCCCGCAAAAGTGTACGAACACCAGATTGCTATTTCAGCTCAACACCGTTTTGTTTCGCTTGCGCTGCGAGAATATCACTGTATTCTGTCGCAGTACCTATCGAAACATGGAATAACCTTGCCAGACCTAGAATCACTGATTTCCGAAACCTATCAGGATTGATGTCTCCCTGCCGCTCCTGCACCTCCGGCGCTGGGGCGGCACTCTTTTTTTCGTCCACCCCGTTTCCCTCCTTTCGTTTGTCGGATTACGACAATAATAAATCATTATCCGACATTTGTCAATACCCAAAATGTCGGTTTCCAACTTTATTGTTGACATCCGACATTTTGCGTGTTATGATTGGCAATACAGAAGGGGGTGAACAATTTGACAATAGGCGAGCGCCTAAAAAATCTACGCAAGGCCCTGGGCCTCACCCAGCAAGAATTTTCGGACAAACTGAAAGTAAGCCGGAGCAACATTGCCACCTACGAAGTCGGCAAAAACAATCCCGCCGAGGCGGTTATCAATCTGATCTGCCGGGAGTTCAATGTATCGGAAACATGGCTGCGGACCGGCGAAGGGGAAATGTTTGTGAAGCGGACCAGGGATGATGAACTGGCCGCGTTCATGGATGAACTGCTGGCGGAGGAAAGCGCGGACTTCCGGCGTCGGCTTGTAACCGCGCTGTCCCGGTTGAGGCCGGAACAATGGGAGGCGTTGGAGGCCGTCGCCCTGGAGCTGATGAAAGACCCCGCCGCCCCGGCCTTTGCCCCCGCCCATTTCTCTACCATTGAGGAGGAGGCCCACGCCGAGGCGGAGCAGCAGGCCCAGCTTATTTACCAGCAGATTCTTTCTGAAAAGAAAGCCGCTGCGGGAATGTTGTCGGAATCTTCCGAGCCGCTGGCTGGCGGTGGCACGGCGAGACACGCATAAAAAATAAGCCCGGCGAGGCATAAACTCACCGGGCAGAAGAAAGGAGTATTCTGTATGAGTGGTAATCTGGCCTATCGGGATGATTGCCAGGAGAAGATGCGGGAAGAGCTGATTGGCGGGGAAGTATTTCTTATGGCTCCCGCTTCCACCAACCATGTTCTCGTCTCCGGCAATGTCTATAGCATTTTCGGAAACTACTTGAAGGGTAAAAAATGCGTTCCCTTTATGGATGGGGTAAAAGTATTTCTCACTGAACAAGATCATTTTGTCCCGGACATGATGGTTGTTTGTGACCGGGAGAAGATCAAGCCGGACGGTGTCCACGGCGCTCCCGATCTGGTGGTGGAAATTCTTTCCCCCAGCACAATGCGCAACGATAAGACCCGTAAAAAAGAAGTCTACGCAAAGTGCGGCGTTCTGGAATACTGGATCATCAGCCCAGGTGATAAGGCGGTTGAACAGTACCTTTTGCGAGATGGGGATTTGGTTCTAAACTCCATTTACGTTCTGCCTCCTGACTGGATGCCTGCCAGAATGACCGAAAAAGAGCGTGCCGAGGTTGTCACACGTTTCAAGTGCAGTTTATATGACGACCTGGACATCCATCTGGAGGATATTTTCTATCGCACATTCTGAAAATAAAAAATCCGCCCCCGATGTTACCAGCACCGGGGGCGGGGAGTGAACCTTACCGGGGCAGGCCCGATAATAGTCACCTGGACAGTGCTATTATAACACCTGCCCCTGGTTGATTGCAACCTTTTTGAAGGGCAGGTGTTATATTTATGGGAAAAAACGAAGTGGCCCCGCTGCGGGTTGCGCTGTATGTCCGCGTCAGCGGTCAGGAGCAGGCAATCAAGGGCCTGTCTCTGGAGGCCCAACAAGAAAGCCTGGAGGAGTACGCCAGAGAACGAGGCTGGGTAATCGTCGGCGTCTACATCGACGCGGCGAAGACGGCCCGCAAGAGCCTTGGCAAGCGCACAAACTTCCTGCGGATGCTGGAGAGCGTGAAGCAGGACAACGTAGACCTGATCCTGTTTACCCGCCTTGACCGCTGGTTTCGTTCCGTGGCCGACTATTACAAGGTCATGGAGATTCTGGACGCCCATAATTGCGGCTGGCTGACCACCCAGGAGCAATACGACACCACCACGGCAGGCGGGCGGCTGTATATCAACCTCCGCCTCTCCATTGCACAGAACGAAGCAGACCTATGCGGGGAGCGGATCGGCGTCGTGCTGGACAGCAAGGTAAAGCACGGTACGGTGGTCTCCGGCAAAATCCCCTTCGGCTACCGGATCAACGAGGAAAAGCGCCTGGAGGTCGTTCCCGAAAATGCGGCAATCATCCTGGATGCCTTTGAGCATTACCGCTCTACCGTCTCCGTCCGCGCCACCGCCGCCTATATTCAGCGGACTTATGGCCTGAACTGGGACAATGTGCGCTGCCGCCGGAACCTTGTCCAGACGCTCTACATCGGCCACTATGAGAGCAATGGGCGAGTGAACCCCAACTTCTGCCCTCCCATTGTCCCCCGCGATCTGTACGACGATGTGCAAAAGCTCCTGTCCAATAACACAAAGGCCAACCCCACCGGGCGGGTGTTCCTCTTTACCTCTCTCCTGATCTGCGCCGAGTGCGGACATCGGCTGGCCGGTCTTCAAACCGGATACGGCCCTTATTACCGCTGCCCGCAGCACTACAGCCGCCAGACCTGCGACCATAAAAAGCAGATTCGGGAAACCGCCGTTGAGGAATGGCTATTTACCTTCCTGGGGGACGAGCTGAAAAAGCAGCGCCTTGAATGGGACATCAAAGAGGCCCGGCGCAGGCAGACCGCCGCCTCTATCGACCGGGCGGCAATCCGCCGCAAGCTGTCCCGCCTGAAAGAACTTTACGTGAATGAGATGATCGACCTGGAAGAATACCGCCGGGACTATGAACTATACACCGCCCAGCTTGCCGAGCGCACCGCCCCCGCCGCCGAGGAGGAGCGCCCCAATTTTGAGGCTGTGGAGGCGATCCTTGCAAATGGTTTTCGCAAAATCTATGATGGTCTGGAGCGAGAGGAAAAGCGCACCCTCTGGCGCTCCGTGATAAAGGAAATCCGCGTGGACAAAGAACGCCAAATCACCGGCATCTCTTTTTTATAGGCTTTCTTATACTAATGATACATAACCGTCCGGGAGACTAAGCATCAGGGACAGCAGGCCCTTGGCCTTGAAGGAGATAGTCTTGTCTCGCAGGTGATAGTTGCTCATGACGGTGTAATTCTGGGTGCGTTCCACACGAAAAACTGCC
>Ga0073908_1005393_pt1 | contig 10348 bp, 11 predicted proteins | sample MucameincwithD2O_FD_65484 | JGI IMG/M metagenome (GOLD analysis project Ga0073908, IMG submission 65484) | Mouse cecum microbial communities from Vienna, Austria - Mucus amended microcosms incubated with D2O | ecosystem: Host-associated > Mammals > Digestive system > Large intestine > Cecum...
CTGTCCTACACCAGCTTTGCCCTGGAGACGGTGCGGGCCGGGGCGGAAAACGGCAAAATCAGGGTGGCCGTCCGGGTGACCAACACCGGAAATTGTCCGGGGAAAGAGGTGGTGCAGCTCTATTACGCAGCTCCCTGGGGTCTGCTCCAGAAGCCGGGGCGCTGTCTGGCGTCCTTCCAAAAGACAACGCTGCTGGAGCCTGGAGAATCGGAGACGGTGGAACTGTCCTTTGCCATTGCCGATATGGCCAGCTTCGATGATTTGGGAAAGATTGCCCCCTCCGCCTGGGTGCTGGAGAAGGGGCGGTACGCCCTGTATGCGGGGACCTGTGTGCGTGACGCCGCGGAGTTAGGCTGGGCCTGGGAGCAGAAGGAGACTGAGGTGATCCGTCAATGCGGGGATGTCCTGGCCCCCTCCCGCCTGGCGAACCGCCTGCTGGGGGACGGAGGCTGCGAGGAACTGCCCGCCGCCCCGGCGGTGGACACGGACGCCAATCTGCTCCCGCCCATCCGCGGGGGGCAGGCCGAAGCGGTGGCCCCCGCCGCACCCGGCCGGGGGCGCTGGATGCTGACACAGCCCTTCCCCGAGGGGGTACAGCCTCTGTCCGCCGTGGCGGAGGGAAAGCTGACCCTGGAGGAGTTTATGGCCCAGCTCAGTGACAATGACCTGATCCATCTCCTGGGCGGACAGCCCAACGTGGGCGTGTCCAACACCTTTGGACTGGGCAATCTCCCGGAGTACGGCGTGCCAAACCTGACCACCGCCGACGGCCCGGCGGGCCTGCGGATTCAGCCCGAGGCGGGGGTATGCACCACCGCCTGGCCCTGTTCCACCCTGCTGGCCGCCACCTGGGACCCGGAGCTGACAGCCCGGGTGGGAGCCGCGGCAGCCGCAGAGGTAAAAGAGAACAATATCTCTGTCTGGCTGGCTCCGGCGGTGAATATCCACCGGAATCCCCTGTGCGGCAGGAATTTTGAGTATTACTCTGAGGACCCGCTGCTTACCGGCAGGCTGGCCGGGGCCATGGTGCGGGGCATCCAGTCCCAAAACATCGCTGCAACTGTCAAGCACTTTGCCTGCAACAACAAGGAGACCAACCGGAAATACAGCGACTCCCGCCTGTCCCAGCGGGCCCTGCGGGAGATTTACCTGAAGGCTTTTGAAATCATTGTTCGGGAGGAACAGCCCTGGGCCATCATGAGCTCCTACAATGTCATCAACGGCCGGCGGGCCTCGGAGAGCCGGGAGCTGCTGACCTCCATCCTCCGGGAGGAGTGGGGTTACACCGGATTGGTGATGTCCGACTGGTGGACTCGCGGGGAGCAGTATAAGGAGATCCTGGCCGGGAACGATCTGAAAATGGCCAACGGCTACCCGGAGCGGGTGGAGGAGGCTATGAAGCTGGGGGCGGTCAACCGGAGCAGCCTGGAGATTTGCGCGGAAAGAGTGCTGAAATTAATTTTGAGAATTCACTAAGTTTTCTTCCCGGAACGGAACCGCCCGCTGCCCAGGGCTTCGGCCACGCGGGCAGGGAACCTCCGCTCTTTTTCATAATCCATTCCGCCGCCGCATAGGATAAAGCAGCAAGAGGCGGGGAGTGTTGTGTTTTGAAAGGAAACATGGAGGAGCGGGCGGAACGCCTGGCTCTTTACATCATAGAGAACCGGGCCACGGTCCGCGCCGCCGCACAAAAGTTTGCCATCAGCAAGTCCACCGTACATAAGGACCTGTCCGAGCGCCTGCCCGGCTTCAACCGGACGTTGTACCGGCAGGTGAAGGAGGTTTTGGAGGAGAACAAGGCGGAGCGCCACATCCGGGGGGGCATCGCCACCCGCAAAAAGTATAAGGGGACATGAAAAAACCGCCGCGCACAGCCTGCGCGGCGGTTTTATGTTATTTTAATAAAAATTAGTTGATATATCGATTTAAATATGGTATTCCAACACAAAAGAGGTGAGCCCCATGTGCAAGTAAAGCAATCCCTCCAAAATTTGTAAAGAGAGAGGCCGAGGGTTTATGCTAACCAAAAAGGCAAAGGTATGTTGGCGCCGGCTTCTATTTAACGATGTGAAATGGGAGGCGCTCCGAATTTTGGAGTGCCTCCCATTGTGCGGAAAACAAAGTAGAAAATGCGCTAAACGCCGCCAAGATCCACCAGGATATTGTCGGTGCCGTGCTCCTCGAATTCGCTGATGTACGCGTCGATGCGGCTGGCCAGCTCGGCGTAGTTGCTCTCGTCGATGGGCGCGTCGTCCATGTCCCGCCGGGCCAGGTCCTCCGCCAGGATCTCAAAAAACACGTTGTTTTCATATTCCAGAATGGCCTCGTGGATGCCCCCCTCCACAAATGCCTGGGAGGGGACGATCTCCCCCTGATACAGCTCCGCCAGGCTGGGCATTCCCTCTAAAATGGCCCGGCCGAACAGCAGGCTCTCCACCTCGTCGTAGTCCCGGAACCGCTGGTCGCCCCGGGTGGAGTTCAAAATCCAGTTGCCGATGTAAGTCAGGTCCAGCAGACGGCGAAACTGCTTTTCCGTCAATTCAAGATTCAAGGTCGCTCCTCCTCTCGGGAATAAGCTTCTGCTTATCTCTATTATAATATATGATAAAGATTTGTCAAATGGCAGAGCGTAAAATTTAAATGGAAATTTCCCCTTGCCTTTTTATGGGAAGTATCATACAATGGAGCTACGAAGCATGAAGAAAGGGGGAGCCCATGAGAAAAAATGTCGTGATCTCCCTTGTGGGAGTGCAGCGCTACGACGAGACGCCTCCCGATGTGATTGAGCTGGTAACCCAGGGCCAGCTCCATGAGGAGGACGGCGTACTTGTGCTCTCCTATGAGGAGAGCGAGCTGACCGGCTTGGAGGGCACCCGGACCACCCTTCGCATTGAGGGGGAGCGGGTGGTTATGCTCCGGGAAGGCGAACTGAATACCCAAATGATTTTCGAGGAGGGACAGCGCCATCTGTCCCTGTATGAGACCCCCTATGGAACCATGTCCATTGGGGTCCGGACCTGGAGCCTGTTTGTGGAAATGGACAGCTCCGGGGGAGAATTGGAAATGGATTATGCCGTGGAGGTGGAACACTCCATCGCTGGACGGAACACCTTCCGCATTGAGGTGCGGGAGGTAAGCAGTAAGAAAGGCAGGGAAAACGATGTCGAATTTGATTCAGAAGGCCAAGGACCAGGCGGCCAAGCTGACTCAGCAGGCCTATGAAAAGGCCGCCCAGGAGGGGATTTTGCCCGGAGGCGCCCAGATTCAGGCCAAAATAGAGATACCCAAGGATGTAAACAACGGGGATTTCGCCTCCTCCTTTGCGATGGCGGGGGCAAAGGCCCTGAAGCAGCCCCCCCGGACGGTGGCCCAGGCCATTGTGGATCACATGGATCTGGAGGGGAGCTACTTCGAGAAGCTGGAGATTGCCGGCCCCGGTTTTTTGAACTTCACCCTGGGCCCCCGGTGGTACGGAGAGGTCCTCTCCGCCATTGAGCAGGAGGGCGGAGCCTATGGGGACTCCACAGAGGGAAAGGGCGAGAAAATCATGGTGGAGTTCGTCTCCGCCAACCCCACCGGCCCCATGCACATGGGCAACGCCCGGGGCGGCGTTCTGGGGGACACCCTGGCCAACGTCCTGAAGCGGGACGGCTGCGACGTGTGGAAGGAGTTCTACGTCAACGACGCGGGCAACCAGATCCATAAGTTCGCCGTGTCCATCAACGCCCGGTATATGCAGCTGCTGCTGGGGGAGGATCAGGTTCCCTTCCCGGAGGAGTGCTACCAGGGAGAGGATATCAAGGATCTGGCCCAGGCCATCCGGGACGCCTACGGAGAGAGCTGGAAGGACATCCCGGAGGAAGAGCGGCTGGAAAAAATGGCGGAATTTGGATTGCAAAAAAATATTCCAAACATGAAATCCGACCTGCTGAAATACGGCATCCAGTATGACGAGTGGTTCTTTGAATCCTCCCTGCACGACAGCGGCTACGTGGCCGAGACGGTCCAGCTGCTGACGGAGAAGGGCTGGACCTATGAGAAGGACGGAGCCCTGTGGCTGGACACCACCGGGCTTTTGAAGGAAAAATATCTGTGGGAGGGCAAGAGTCAGGCGCAGGTGGACAAGCTAGACCTGAAGGACGACGTGCTCCGGCGGGCCAACGGCTTTTATACCTACTTCGCTGCCGACATCGCCTACCACCGCAACAAGCTGGACGTGCGGGGCTTTGACAAGGCCATCAACATCTGGGGCGCCGACCACCACGGCCACGTGGCCCGCCTCCAGGCGGCCCTGGACGGCCTGGGCCTGGACGGCTCCCGCCGGCTGATTATCGTGCTGATGCAGCTGGTGAATCTGCTCCAGGACGGCAAGCCTGTGCGGATGTCCAAGCGCTCCGGCAAGGCCATTGCCCTGCGGGACCTGCTGGACGAGATTCCGGTGGACGCGGCCCGGTACTTCTTTAACTCCCGGAGCCCCAGCAGCCCCCTGGACTTTGATCTGGATCTGGCCGTCCGGGAGGACAGCGAAAACCCGGTGTACTACGTCCAGTACGCCAACGCCCGGATCTGCTCTCTGATTGCCCGGCTGGCGGAGGAGGGGGAGCTGGTCCCCGCCGCGTTCCAGGTGGACAGCGCTCTGCTCAGTGAGCCGGAGGCCCTGGCCCTGGTCAAGTCCCTGGCCCAGTACCCGGAGGAGATCCACCTGGCGGCCCAGAGCTGCGACCCCAGCCGGATCAACCGGTATCTCACCGGACTGGCGGGGGATTTCCACCGGTTCTACAACAGCTGCCGCATCAAGGGGGAGGCCCCCGCGGTACTGGGAGCCCGGCTGAAGCTGGCGGACAGCGTGCGCCAGGTGCTGGCCCTGGGGCTGGAGGTCTTAGGCGTGGCTGCGCCGGAGAAGATGTGAACCGGAAGAATTTGGAGCGGCTGCTCCAGAACCGCGCCCCGGGTCTGATGGACGCCGCCGGGCAGTATGCTGTGCTGGTCCCTCTGGCGGAGGGGCCGGAAGGACCGTCCCTGCTCTACGAGGTCCGGGCCAGGACCCTGCGCCGCCAGCCCGGAGAGGTGTGCTTTCCCGGGGGACGGCTGGAGAAGGGCGAGAGCCCGGAACAGTGCGCCCTGCGGGAACTGGAGGAGGAGCTTGCGATTCCACCTGCGTCGGTGCAGGTGCTGGGACAGCTGGATTTCATCGTCCACCGGGCGAATTTCATCATGTATCCCGTTCTGGGCTGGGTGGAGGACTGGGGCGTTTCCCGGCTGTCCCCCAGCTCCGCTGAGGTGGAGGAGACGTTTTTTGTGCCCCTCTCCCACCTGAAGCAAAACCCGCCGCTGGAGTATACCTACCAGCTTATGCCCGCGCCGGCGGAAAATTTCCCCTATGACGTGATTGGCATTCCCCGGGACTACAAGTGGCAGCCGGGCGGGGAGAATGTCCCCGTCTACCCCTGGGAGGGCCGGGCCATCTGGGGGCTCACGGGACGCATCACCCGGCACCTGCTCCGCGTTCTGGAGGAGGCGGGGCTATGAGGGAGGCGGGCGTGTTCCCACTGGGAGAGGACGCCCTCCGGCTGGGGGAATTCGCCACAGTCCGGCCCCGGTGGCGGGTGTGCGACCTGGGGACCGGAAGCGGGGTCTTGCTGCGGCTGTTGGCCCAGAGAGAAGAAACCCTGCACCTGACCGGTATCGAGATCGACCCGGTGTCGGCGCAGGCCGCGCGGGAGGATTTACACGGAAACCGGATTGCAGCGGAGATTATTTGTAAAAATATCAAGCAGATCAAAATGCCTGGCCGGTTCGACCTGGTGATTTCCAATCCCCCCTATTTTCCCCAAAACAGCGGCAAGGGGGACAGTCCGTTCCGGATGGAGCTCACCGCGACGCTGGCGGATTTCTGCGCCGCCGCCGGGGGACTGCTGCGAAACGGGGGCCGGTTCGCGCTGTGCCACCGGCCGGAGCGGCTGGCGGACCTGTTTGCCGCCCTGCGGGCCAGCGGCCTGGAGCCAAAGCGCATGAAGCTGGTTTCGCCCAAGCTGGTGCTGCTGGAGAGCGTGAAGCAGGGCAGGCCGGGACTGCATGTAGAAATGGAGCCGGATTTGCCACAGACAGAAAGCGGGAAGAGCGTATGATTCTTCCCGCTGTTTTCTTCTGGCGCACTTTTGTTATTACCCCGCTAGGGGGAATATAGTGGAGGAGCATATGAAAAATAAGAGACTGCTATTATCCTTACTTGGCACACCAGGAACGCTCCTATTGCTGCTTACTGCATTGCTTTGTACTGCGTGCAGTCAAGCTTCTACCGTTTTGGAAGCTCCTCCTCCGGAATTGGTGACCAATGCAGCGGTTCCTGAAACGGAAGATCACCTTCTTCTAGCCCTGGAAGCACCCTTGGCAGATGGGCGGATACTGACGCTGGAGGCGATTGGCAAGGTGCTGGACGAGTACAGCTGCGGCGTCCGAGAGGTCCATGTCTATGACGGAGACACGCTGCTGCAAACGATTTCGGTTCGGGAGATCATTGAATCGGAGCTGGGCAGAGGACGAAACGAGCATTTTTATGACTATACGAATTGCTGCTCCCCGGAGGAGTCCATGAAGGTCCTGGACCTGAATTTTGATGGAGACACGGACTTTGGACTCTTTGGCTGGTCTCCTAACAATACAATTCCCTACTATTATTGGCAATGGGACGGCGAGCGGTATCAATTCACCTGTATCCTACAGGGGGTGGAGGTCCATCCAGAGTCCATGGAGATTTCCTCCGAATATAAAGTACACTTGGATGGGGTCCAATCTCAACGGGACTACTACCAGCCCGACGGGAACGGAGAACTTCAGCTGGTCCGGCAGGAGCGGGAATGCTTTGATTTCCCGAATCTGGACTCTAACCGCGGCTGTGCTCTGGAGACATGGATTCCTCCAAAGGATGTGGTGATCCGGCCTCAATGTGTGGAACAAAACAGGGATAAGCTGGTTTTGATTCGCCGGGAAATGCCCGTCTATGAAGTTCATTCAGATAACACTGTCTCCTATTTCACAGAGATTTGGGAGCTGAAAGATGACCATTTACAGATGACCCGTCGGGATGCGTACATCTATAGCGGAACATAATCCACCTCTCTTTTTTGTGCATAGATAGAGAGGACAGACGAAAGAACAAATCTTATAATAAGAGCAGCTTTGCAGTCCAAAAGCACAATATGAACGAGGAGGTATTCCATGGAATGGGTTGAACGATTGAACCAAAGCATCCATTACATCGAGGAACATTTGACAGACGAAATCGACTATGCACAGCTTGGACGGATTGCCTGCTGCTCCACCTACCATTACCAGCGCATGTTCACTTACTTGGCAGGTATCCCTCTGGCCGAGTATATCCGCAGACGAAAGATGTCCTTAGCGGCAGTAGATTTGCGGAGCGGGGAGGAGCGGATCCTTGCTGTTGCGGAGAAGTACGGCTACCGTTCTCCGACGGCATTTAACAGAGCGTTCCAGGCTTTTCATGGGATAGCACCATCGTCTGTGAGAGACGAGGGGGTGGCTATAAAATCTTTTTCTCCCATTGTGTTCAGAATTGCGATAAAAGGAGCGGCAGAAATGAATTATCGAATCGAAACAAGAGAAGCATTCCGTATTATTGGTGTATCTGCACCGCTGGATCAGGAAATCGAGAAGAACTTTATGGTCGTACCGGCGATGTGGCAGGAGGCGGCGGCCAACGGAACGATGCAGAAATTGGCTGGAATGATGGATACGCCGCCGATGGGGCTGTTGGGCGTGAGCGTCTGCAATGAGGAAGAGCAGTGGAAGTATTTTGTTGCCGTGTCCAGTACGAAGGCAGGCGACGGCTTTGAAGAATACACAGTGCCTGCATCGATTTGGGCCATCTTTTCCGGCACAGGCACAAATCAGTCCATACAGGAGTTGGAGCGTCAAATTATAGCGGAGTGGCTTCCGGCCTCTGGATATGAATATGCAAACGCCCCCGATATTGAGGTCTACCAAAATCCGGACCCGCAGAATGCGCAATATGAGGTATGGATACCGGTGGTGAAGAAAAAGGCGTAACGCAGCTTTCGTTACTACTCCGTATTTGGGTGAGTGCCATTGTTCGAGCCTTCCCCCCCACGAGGGAAGGCGCCGCCGCCGCAGGCGGTGACGGATGAGGGTGAAACCACCCAAATTTCCGATTGACGCAGGCCCACGATATATGTTATGCTGAGTGCAATACACTGTACAGAATCGAGGGAAAGGCCGTGGCAGGCGTGTTATATCTGGTCCCCACACCCATCGGGAATCTGGGGGATATTTCCCCCAGAATGGCGGAAACGCTGGCGGCGGCGGACTTTATTGCCGCCGAGGATACCCGGGTGACGGCCAAGCTTTTAAACCACCTGAACATTCAAAAACCCATGGTCATTTACCACCGGCACAACTCCCGCACCGGCGGACAGGCCGTTCTGAACCGCCTGCTGGCCGGGGAGAGCTGCGCCCTGGTCACCGACGCGGGCACTCCGGCCATCTCCGACCCCGGAGAGGAGCTGGTGGCCCTGTGCGCCCAAAATTCCGTGGAGGTGGTCTCCATTCCCGGACCCTGCGCCCTGGTGGCGGCGCTGGCCGGGTCGGGACTGCCCACCGGACGGTTTACCTTTGAGGGCTTTCTGGCCATGAACAAGAAAAACCGGAAAAACCACCTGGATTCCCTTCAAAACGAGACGCGGACCATGATCTTTTATGAGGCCCCCCACAAGCTGCCTGCCACGCTGGAGGATTTGGCGGGCGCCTTTGGGCCGGACCGGCCAATCGCTCTGTGCCGGGAGCTGAGTAAGCTCCATGAGGAGATTGTCCGCACAACCCTGGGGGCGGCGGCAGCCTTTTACCGGGAGAACACCCCCCGGGGAGAATTTGTTCTGGTGGTCGGCGGCGGACCGCCCGCGGAGGAGGCCGCGCCCACCCTGGAGGACGGGGCCCGGCGGGTGGAGGCTCTTCAGGGGGAGGGGCAGTCTCACCGGGACGCGGTGCGGCAGGCGGCCAGGGAGCTGGGCCTGTCCCGCAGCGAGCTGTACGACCGGACGAAGGGATAAAAAAACCGCGCTCCGTGACTTCACACGGGGCGCGGCCTGTTTGATGGACTGTTATTTTAACTCCTGCATCGCCCGGATGCACTTCGGACAGACATTCTTGCCGTGGAAGGAAACCACGTCCTTCGCGTCGTCACAGAAGATGCAGGCGGGCTGGTACTTCTTTAAGATGATAGAGGGTCCGTCCATGTAAATTTCGAGGGAGTCTCGCTCGGCAATGTCCAACGTACGGCGTAATTCGATGGGCAGCACGATACGGCCCAACTCGTCCACCTTACGTACGATTCCAGTAGACTTCAATTTTACCAACCCCTTTTTAGATATCGGCCAAAAGCCGAAAGAGTGTCCTAAACTTAAAAAAGTGCATTTAGGGCACTTTCTATTATACTACAAAAAACGCCCATGTCAACTACTAATGTGAAAAAAATGTAAAAATTTCTGACATTTGTCGGAAGCGAAACCGGTATGTTTTTCCTCCCGGCCCCGTATAGTGGGGGACAAGGGGGGATTTCGTTTGATGTCAATGCTGTGGACCGGAATGGTAGCGGCCGCGATTTTGTGCGGTCTGGCCACGGGCCGGGGGCCGGAGGTCGCCGCCGCGGCGATGGAGGGGGCACGGGCCGCGGTGGACCTGTGCCTCTCCATCGCGGGGATGCTGTGCCTGTGGAGCGGGGTAATGGAGGTCATGCGCCGGTCGGGACTCTCCGGGCAGCTTTCCCGGCTGCTGCGGCCGGTGCTGGGGCGGCTGTTCCCGGAGGCGGCCGGGGACCAGCGGATTATGGACAGCATCTCCGCCAATGTGTCGGCGAACCTGCTGGGGCTGGGCAACGCGGCCACGCCTCTGGGCATCGAGGCGGCCAAGGGATTGGCGAAAAAAAGCCCCGGCCGGGCCAGCGACGGGCTGTGTATGCTGATCGTGTGCAACACGGCGTCCATCCAGCTCATTCCCACGACCGTGGCAGCAGTCCGCGCCGCGGAGGGGTGCGCCGCTCCCTTCGACATCCTGCCCGCCGTGTGGCTGGCCTCCGCCCTGTCCGTGTGCACAGGGATTCTGGCCTGTAAAATATTGGCCCGGGTCTGGAGGCGGTTTTCATGATTGTACCGCTGATTTTGGCCGGGGTGGCCCTGTACGGCTGCTTCCGGCGGGTGGACGTCTACGCCGCCCTGGTCCGGGGGGCCGGGGACGGGCTGGAGGTGCTGGCCCGGATTCTGCCGTCCCTGGTGGGACTGCTGACGGCGGTGTATATGCTCCGGGCCTCCGGGGC